>OFJB01000662.1_pt1 | contig 15754 bp, 12 predicted proteins | sample 1775081 | NCBI WGS metagenome assembly OFJB01 (sample SAMN08195771, study PRJEB24354) | sludge metagenome | isolation source: initial sludge from phenol fed wastewater aerobic bioreactor | place: India: Nagpur | collected 2016-06-05 | reverse complement strand
TGGCCGCCGAAGATGCCGCCGCCGGTCGGCATGCGCACCACGATGGGGCAGGTGAAATCGCCGTTGGAGCGATAGCGCAGCCGCGCCGCTTCCGAGACGATCTGGTCGTAGGCCGGATACACATAGTCGGCGAACTGCACCTCCACGCAGGGCCGCAGGCCATAGGCGGCCATGCCGATGGCGGCACCGACGATGCCGGATTCGTTGATCGGCGCATCGAAGCAGCGGCTTTTGCCGTATTTCGCCTGAAGCCCTTGCGTGCAGCGGAAGACGCCGCCGAAGAAACCGACATCCTCGCCGAACACCACCACCCGCTCGTCGGCGCCCATGGACACGTCGAGCGCGTCGCGGATGGCCTCGATCATCGTGCGCTTCGGCATGGGTCAGACCCCCGCCTGCTGGCGCTGGCGCCTGCGATGCGGCGGCATCTCATCATAGACGCCCTCGAACATGTCGCGCGCCGAAGGCTTGCCGCCTGCATGCAGCGTGCCGTGGCGCTCAGCCTCCTTCTGTGCGGCGATCACCGTGTCGAGGATCTCGGCCTCGCCCTGGGCATGGCGCTCGTCCGACCACGCGCCGCGCAGGACGAGATGGTTCTTCAGCCGCACGATCGGGTCGCCCAGCGGCCAGGCCGAGGATTCCGCCTTCGGCCGGTAGGCGGACGGGTCGTCCGAGGTGGAATGCGCGCCGGCGCGGTAGGTGACGTATTCGATCAGGGTCGGCCCGAAATTGCCGCGCGCCCGCTCGGCCGCCCATTTCGCCACCGCGTGGACGGCGAGGTAGTCGTTGCCGTCGACGCGCAGCGCCGGAATGCCGAAGCCGAGGCCGCGCGCCGCGAAGGTGCCGGCGCCGCCGCGGGCGATGCCCTGGAAGGTCGAGATCGCCCACTGGTTGTTGACGACGTTGAGGATGACGGGCGCCTTGTAGGTGGAGGCGAACACCAGCGCCGAGTGGAAATCGCTCTCGGCGGTCGAGCCGTCGCCGATCCAGCCGGCCGCGATCTTCGTGTCGCCGCTGATCGCCGAGGCCATCGCCCAGCCGACCGCCTGGACGTATTGCGTGGCGAGGTTGCCCGAGATCGAGAAGAAGCCGTGCTCCTTCGAGGAATACATGATCGGCAGCTGCCGCCCCTTCAGCGGGTCCGCCTCGTTGGAATAGATCTGGTTCATCATCGTGACCATCGGATAGCCGTCGGCGATGAGCAGCCCCGCTTGCCGGTAGGTCGGGAAGTTCATGTCGCCGGGCTTGAGCGCCTTGCGGAAGGCGGTCGCCACCGCCTCCTCGCCGAGATGCTGCATGTAGAAGGAGGTCTTGCCCTGGCGCTGCGCCATCTGCATGCGGGCGTCGAAGGCGCGCAGCGTCATCATGTGGCGCAGGCCCTCCAGCAGCTCGTCGTCGGTGAGCAGCCCGGCCCACGGGCCGACCGCCTCGCCGGCGCGGTTGAGCACGCGGATGATAGAGAAGGCGAGGTCGCGGATGTCGCGCGGGTCGACGTCGATCGGCGGGCGCGGCACCGAGCCCGCCTTTGGGATAGGAACGTTGGAGAAATCCGGCGTGCCGCCGGGGCGCACTTCCGGCTCCGGAACGTGGAAACGCAGGGCCTGGGTCATGACCGTACTCCTCCCGTCGCAGCCATCTTGGCACATCCAGGCCGTCGAGGCAGCGGCAATCCGCTTCCCGCCGGCGCCCGCCAGCGTGACGGCGGAATGTGACAGGAAACCGACGCAATTTCCCGTCTTTCGTGGGCGGCGGCGAGAAACAAAGCGCCCGGCGGTCCGGCCATCCGCACAGGAATCATGCCGAAAGGCGTTTCGGTCCTGCGCCCCGCGAGGCCCCTCGACTCGCCCGCATCCTGTGCTACAGCACCGGCATGGCGCAGAAAAAGGCATTCGAGGTCGATTCGTGGCTGGCGAAGCCGGATCCGCGCTTCTTCCTCGTGCTGATCTACGGCCCGGACCGCGGCCTGGTTTCCGAGCGCGCCCGCATCTTCGCGCAGAAGACCGGCCTGCCGCTCGACGACCCGTTCTCGGTCGTGCGGCTGGAGGCCGGCGAGGCCGAGCGCGACAGCGGCCGCCTGGCTGACGAGGCCCGCACCGTGCCGATGTTTTCGGACCGGCGGCTTCTGTGGCTGCGCAACGCCGGCGTGCAGAAGGGACTTGCCGACGACGTCAAGGCGCTGCTCGCCGAGCCGCCGCGCGACGCCGTCGTGCTGATTGAGGCCGGCGACCTGAAGAAGGGCGCGCCGTTGCGCTCGGCCGTCGAGGCGGCGGGCGCCGCGATGGCCCTGCCCTGCTACGCCGACGACGGCCGCGACCTCGACGCGCTGATCGACCGCGAGCTGAGCCGCGCCGGCATGACCATGACGCTGGAGGCCCGCCAGGCGCTGCGGCGCAATCTCGGCGGCGACCGGCTGGCCTCGGTGGGCGAGATCGGCAAGCTGGCCCTCTACGCTCTCGGCAGGGCCGAAATCACCCTCGACGATGTCCGCGCCCTGTCAGGCGACGTCTCCGGCCAGTCCTTCGACGATGCGGTCGACGCCATGCTGGAGGGCCGGGTGGCGGACTTCGATTCCGCCTTCACCCGTCAGTGCCAGGCCGGCGGCCAGCCCTTCCTGGCGCTGGCCGGCGCCATGCGCCAGATGCAGGGCCTGCACGCCATGCGCGGCGAGCTTGATGCCGGCGGGCGCGGCGCGGCGGCCGTCGTGGCGGCGCAGAAGCCGCCGGTCTTCTTCGCCCGCCGCAAACTGGTCGAGAAGGCGCTCGAACGCTGGAGCGGCCGGGCCCTGGAGCGCGCGCTCGAACGTCTTCAGGCCGCGGTGCTGCAGACCCGGCGCCGCCCCGACCTCTCGCAGCCGATCGCCCGCCAGGCGCTCCTCGGCATTGCAGTCGAGAGCGCCCGGCTCGGGCGTTGAGGCCAGTCGATTTGCCGGCTAACGAATGCGCGGCTCGCTCGTCGCGCGTTCCTGCCTGAGGCGGCGGCACAGTTCGTCCAGCTGGTCCAGCGTGCGGTAGGCGATGCGCAGTTCGCCGCCTTTCTCGCGGTGCGCGATAGCCACCTTCATGCCGGTCGCGTCGGTCAGCAGCTTCTCCAGCGCCAGCGTGTCGGGGTCCTTCTCCGCCGGCGCGGCCTTGCGCGGCGCGTCTCGCGTTTCGGCCGGCATCTGCGCCAGCGCTTCCGCCTGGCGCACGGAAAGCCCCTCCTCGACGATGCGCTTGGCGAGCCCCGCCGGATCGGCCGCCGTCACCAGCGTGCGCGCATGGCCGGCCGAAAGCTGGCCGTCGACCAGCATGGCGCGGATGACGTCGGGCAGCTTGAGCAATCTGAGCGTGTTGGCGACATGGCTGCGGCTCTTACCGATGACCTGGCCGAGATCGGCCTGGCTGTAATCGTGCTCGTCGATGAGCTGCTGGTAGCCCATGGCCTCCTCGACCGGGTTGAGGTCGGCGCGCTGCACGTTCTCGATGATCGCCAGCTCCAGCGCCGTGCGGTCGTTGACGTCGCGCACGAGGACGGGAAGCTCGCTCAGCCCGGCCCGCTGCGCCGCGCGCCAGCGCCGCTCGCCGGCGATGATCTCGTAGCGCCCGGCCTGCCCGGGCGCCGGGCGCACGACAACCGGCTGGACGATGCCGTGCTCGCGGATCGACTGCGCGAGATCGGTGAGTTCGGCTTCGGCGAAATGCCGCCGCGGATTGCGCGGATTGGGCGAGACGAACTCGATCGGCACCTTGCCGTCCGCCGCCGCGACCCGCGGCGCGCCCACGGCGACCGGCATCGGACGGTCCATCTCCCCGATCAGCGATGCAAGCCCGCGCTTAAGCCGCCTTTTGGATGGATCTTCGCTCATGTCTGCCCGTATCGTTTCGCTTCCGAATCCAAATCAGGCCGCGCGCAGGCGGCGCTCGCGGCGTATCACTTCCGACGCCAGCTGGAGGTAGGCCTGGCTGCCGGAACATTTCAGATCGTAGAGGATGGCCGGTTTGCCGTGCGACGGCGCTTCCGAAACGCGCACGTTGCGCGGGATGACCGTCTCGTAGACCTTGTCGCCCATATGCGTCCGCACGTCCTGCACCACCTGGTTGGCAAGGTTGTTGCGTCCGTCGAACATGGTCAGCACGATACCCTGGATCGTCAGGTTCGGATTGATCGAGCCGCGCACCTGCTCGACCGTCTCGAGCAGCTGGCTGAGGCCCTCCAGCGCGAAGAACTCGCATTGCAGCGGCACCAGCACCGAATCGGCAGCCGCCATCGAATTCAGCGTCAAAAGGTTCAGCGAGGGCGGGCAGTCGATCAGCACGTAGCTGAACCCGGCCGCGCGCGCGGCCGAATCGCGCAAGGCATTGCGCAGGCGCAGGACCCGGTCCGGCGCCGAGGCGATCTCCATCTCGATGCCGAGCAGGTCGAGCGTCGAGGGCACCACGGAAAGTCCCGGCACCGCGGTCGGCATCGCCGCCGCCTCGAGGTCGAGCGCGCCGGTCAGCACGTCGTAGGACGACACCGTGCGGTCGCGGCGCTCGATCCCCAGCCCGGTGCTGGCATTGCCCTGCGGATCGAGGTCGACGATGAGCACGCGCTCGCCGATCGCCGCCAGCGCGGTGGCCAGATTGATGGCCGTCGTCGTCTTGCCGACGCCGCCCTTCTGGTTCGCAACCGTAATGATTCGAGGTCCGCCGCTGCTCATGTCATCCGCCGCAACTTCATGATCTGCCTTAGCCGAGCCGTTTCAGGCCCTGCCGAGATTGCGTATATCAAGCACGACGCCGTCGTGATCGACCAGGCTCCGGTGTTCTACCAGATCGAATCGCCACCGGTGAGCGCTTTCTTCGATTTCCTGACGATAATCCCTTCCTTTGTGAAAAAGGCCGCGGGCGCCCGCCTTCAGCCAGGGTTCCGCAAGCTCGAGCAATACGGGCAGCGGGGCGAGGGCGCGGGCCGTCACGATCTCCGGGGCTCGGACCAGGGGATAGCTGGCGTCGATACGCTGCGCGACGACGCGCGCGGGCAAATCGTAGGTGCCGATCGCGGTTTGCAGAAAGCCGGTTTTCTTGCGGTTGCTCTCGATCAGATCGATCGACCCGCCCCGATCGGCCAGCAGGAACGCCATGACGATCCCGGGAAAGCCGCCGCCGGACCCCATGTCGGCCCAGCGCGAGGCATGCGGCTCCAGCCGCGCCAGCTGGGCGCTGTCGAGTATATGCCGTCGCCAGAGGTCGCTCTCGGTGGACCCGGAGACGAGGTTGATGCGGCTGTTCCACTTGCGGAAAAGCCGCTCGAACGCCTGAAGCCGCTCGAATGTTTCACGTGAAACCGGGCCGGCGACCCGCTGCAATTCGTCGAAGTCGTTCAAGCCGCCCCCGCCTGCCGCACCTCGGCGTTGCGGACATGAGCGAGGATCAGAGCCAGCGCCGCCGGCGTCATTCCCTCCATGCGCTGCGCATCCGCCACGGACCGCGGCCGGCGGTCGCGCATCTTCTGCTTCAGCTCGTTGGAGAGCCCGGCGACGTTCGAGAAATCCAGCGCGTCGGGGATGATCCGCCCCTCCTCGTGCCGCATCAGCTCGGCATCGGATTTCTGGCGATCCAGGTAGACGGCGTATTTCGCTTCGATTTCAAGCGCTTCCGCCGTCTTCGCGTCGATGGCGGCAAAACCGGCGTCGACCCTCATCAGCCACGCAACGTCCACCCCCGGATGCGCCAGCAACTCGTAGGCCGAGCGCCGGACGCCGTCGCGGTTGATCTCAAGCCCGTACCGGGCCGCCTGGTTCGGCGTCAGCGTGACGCCGCGCGCGAAGGCGCGCGCCTGCTCCACCCGCTCGCGTGCCCGGCGGAACCGCGCGGCCCTTTCAGCACCGGCCATGCCGAGATCGACGGCCTTCGGCGTCAGGCGCTCGTCGGCATTGTCGGCGCGCAGCGAAAGGCGGAACTCGGCGCGGGACGTGAACATGCGGTAGGGTTCGGCGACACCGCGGCTGGTGAGATCGTCGATCATCACGCCGATATAGGCCTCCGTGCGGCTGAGCGTGACCGGTTCGGCGCCGCCCGCGCGGCGCGCCGCGTTCAGGCCGGCAAGCAGCCCCTGCGCCGCCGCCTCCTCGTAGCCGGTCGTGCCGTTGATCTGGCCGGCGAGAAAAAGGCCGCCGACGCGCCGTGTCTCCAACGTCGCATCCAGTTCGCGCGGGTCGACATGGTCATACTCGATCGCATAGCCGGGCTGCATCATCGCGGCGCGCTCAAGCCCCGGAATTGTCTTCAATATATCGAGCTGCACGTCCTCGGGCAGCGATGTCGAGATGCCGTTCGGATAGACCGTGTGGTCGTCGAGACCCTCCGGCTCCAAAAAGATCTGGTGGCCGTCGCGATCGCCGAACTTGACGATCTTGTCCTCGATCGACGGGCAGTAGCGCGGTCCGACGCCCTCGATCGAGCCGGAATACATGGCCGATCGCCCGAGATTGGCGCGGATGAGATCGTGCGTGGCGGACGTGGTGCGGGTGATGCCGCATTCGATCTGCGGATTCTCGATCCGGTCGGTCATCAGCGAAAACGGCACCGGCTCCTCGTCCGCCGCCTGCGTCTCCAGCGAGTCCCAATCGATCGTCCGGCCATCCAGACGGGGAGGAGTGCCGGTCTTGAGGCGGCCCAGCCGGAATCCGGCGCGCGCCATCGTCTCCGAAAGGCCGAGCGAGGCCTTCTCGTTCATCCGCCCGGCGACGATCTTCTTCTCGCCGATATGGATCAGCCCGCGCAGGAAGGTTCCGGTCGTCAATACGACGGCGCCGCAGCGCAGGCGGCGCCCGTCCGCCAGCACGACGCCCATCACCCGTCCCCCCGGCACGTCGAGGTCGGCGACCTCGCCCTCGACGACATCGAGGCCGGGCTGTTCCCGGATCGCCGCCTGCATCGCCGTGCGGTAGAGCTTCCGGTCCGCCTGCGTCCGGGGCCCGCGCACCGCCGGGCCCTTGCGCCGGTTGAGGACGCGGAACTGGATGCCGCCGGCATCGGCGACACGGCCCATCAGACCGTCCATCGCGTCGATCTCGCGCACCAGGTGACCCTTGCCCATGCCGCCGATGGCCGGATTGCAGGACATGACGCCGATCGAGTCGAAGCGAAAGGTGACCAGCGCCGTCCGCGCGCCCGACCGGGCGGCGGCGCCGGCGGCCTCGCAGCCGGCATGGCCGCCGCCGATCACGATCACGTCGTAATTGTCGCTCATTCGCTCAGGCTCCGAAGACGCCCGACATGTGCCCGCCGGGCCGTCCTGTCAAGGCCGGACCCGTTTCACGTGAAACATCGGGCAGGAATCGGCCGCCGGATGAACCTGTTTCACGTGAATCAGCTTCCTCGGACAGCTGACGGCCTTCCGGACCGAAGCCTGTTTCACGTGAATCATTTGCCGATGCAGAACTGCGAGAAGATCACGTCGAGAAGATCCTCGGCGTCAACGGCGCCGACGATCCGGCCCAGCCTGTCCGCCGCAAGCCGCAGATCCTCGGCCCGCAGTTCGGTCTCATGGCCGCTCAGGGCGCGTGCCAGATGCCTTCGCGTTTCTTCAAGCAACTCCAAATGGCGCGCGCGCGAGGGCAGGACATCTCCCGCCTCCTCGAGTCGGGACGCGGCGCGCCTGCCGATCTCGTCCAAGAGCGCATCGATCCCCTCGCCGGTGCTCGAGGAAACGACCAGGTCGTAGCCGTGCGCTCCGCCGGGCGCGGTCAGGTCGGCCTTGCTGCCGAGCCGCAGGACCGGCGCGTCGACGCCGGCGACTTCTATCGGCAAAGGGCCGGTCACATCCTCCAGGAAAAGCACGAGATCGGCCGCCCGCGCCCTTTCCCGCGCCCGCCCGATGCCGATAGCCTCCACCTTCCCGCCGCCGTTCCGCAATCCGGCGGTATCGGTGACGCGGACCTTGATGCCGCCTATGTCGAGCGCTACCTCCAGCAGGTCCCGCGTCGTCCCCGGCTCGTCGCTGACGATGGCCGCATCGCGCCGCGCCAGCGCGTTGAACAAGCTGGATTTTCCGGCATTCGGCGCGCCGAGGATCACGACGTCGTAGCCGTCCCGGATGATCTCCGCGGCGTGGAACCCGGCGACGTGCCGGTCGATCTCGCCGACCAGCGCCCGGACGTCGGACCAGACCGTGTCCGCCGCCGAGCCTGGCACGTCGTCCTCGTCGGCGAAATCGATTTCCGCCTCGATCATCGCCCTGGCGTGGACCAGCCGCCGCCGCCAGCCGAGGTAGAGCGCACTCTGCGCGCCGTCGGCGTTCCGCATCGCGAACCGGCGCTGCGCTTCCGTCTCCGCCCGGATCAGGTCGGCCAGCGCCTCGGTCTCGGTCAGGTCGAGCTTGCCGTTGAGGAAGGCGCGCCGCGTGAACTCGCCCGGTTCGGCATGACGGACCCCCTCCAGCGCCGTCAAGCGACCCAGCAAGGCGGCCACCGAAGCCCGGCCGCCGTGGACCTGGAATTCAACGACGTCCTCGCCGGTAAAGCTCGCCGGCCCGGGAAAGAAAAGAACCAGTCCGTTGTCAATCGGCTCGCCGGCGCCGTCTCGCAGGATCCTGCGGGTCGCAACCCTGGCCGGCAGCGGCGCCCCGGAAATCGTTTCGGAAACGAATCGAGCATGCGGGCCGGAGAGGCGCAGGACGGCGACCCCGGCCGGAAGACGCCCGCTGGACAAGGCCACGATCGAGTCCGTGAACCGGATTTGCCCAGGGACGACTTGCGCCCTATCCTTCGCTTCCATCATCGCCATCGAGTCCAGCCGTGTCCGTGCCCGACAATCATCCGCCCCAGCAGAACCTGCTAGCCCGGGAGACCAGCCCCTATCTGCGCCAGCACGCGGACAATCCGGTGCACTGGCGCGCCTGGTCGGCCGCGGCGCTCGCCGAGGCGGCGACGCTCGACAGGCCGATCCTGCTGTCCGTCGGCTACGCCGCCTGCCACTGGTGCCACGTCATGGCGCACGAAAGTTTCGAGAACCCGGACGTAGCCGGGGTGATGAACCGTCTCTTCGTCAATATCAAGGTCGATCGCGAGGAACGGCCCGACATCGACCAGATCTACATGGCGGCCCTGGCGGCGATGGGCGAGCAGGGCGGCTGGCCGCTGACCATGTTCCTGACGCCCGATGGTCGGCCCTTCTGGGGCGGCACCTATTTTCCGCCCGAACCGCGCTACGGCCGGCCCGGCTTCGTGCAGGTTTTGGAAGCCGTGGACAAGGCCTGGCGCGAAAAGCGGCCGAGCCTCGACCGCAGCGGACAGGATTTGATTAACCATGTCGGCGCCAGCCTTTCGGCTACCCGCGGCAAGGCGGCCCTGACGCCGGAGACGCTCGCCGGCCTGGCCGAGGGCATCGCCGGCATGATCGACCGGGCTGCCGGAGGGTTGCGCGGAGCGCCGAAATTCCCCAACGCGCCCTTCATGACGACGCTGTGGCTGTCCTGGCTTCGCGACGGCAAGGCCGATCACCGCGACGCCGTGCTGGCCAGCCTGGAAAAAATGCTCGCGGGCGGCATCTACGACCACGTCGGCGGCGGCCTGGCGCGCTATTCCACCGACGCGGACTGGCTGGTGCCGCATTTCGAAAAGATGCTCTACGACAACGCCCAGCTCGTCCGCCTCGCCAACTGGGCCTACGCGGAGACCGGAAATGATTTGTTCCGGGTCCGAATCGAGGAAACCGTCGCCTGGCTGCTGCGCGAGATGCGGAGCGGATCCGGCGCTTTCGCGTCGAGCCTCGACGCCGACAGCGACGGCGAGGAAGGGCTTTTCTACACCTGGACGAGGCAGGAGATCGAAGCCGCCCTGGGAGGCGACGCGGATCTCTTCCTCGGCGCCTTCACGCTCGCCGCTCCACACGGATGGGAAGGCAAGCCGATCGTCTGCCAGACGCCCGCGCAGCAATCCGCGGGCATCGCGGCTCGCGACCGGATCGCGCCGTTGAAGGCGCGACTGCTCGGCGTGCGCGAAACACGCATCCGCCCGGGCCGCGACGACAAGGCGCTGACGGACTGGAACGGCCTGGCCATCGCGGCAATCGCCGAAGCCGGCCGCTCGCTCGGCCGACCGGACTGGGTCAAGGCGGCGAAGCAGGCGTTCCACGCCATCGGCGACATGGCCAGGGAAGGGCGCCTGCCGCATTCCGCGCTCGGTGGCAACGGCCTTTTCCCGGCGCTGTCGAGCGACTACGCGGCGATGATCAACGCGGCGGTCTCGCTGCACCAGGCCACCGGCGACACCGCCTATATCGCCAGAGCCCGGCACTATCTGGATCAGCTCGACCGCTGGCACGGCGACGAGGCCGGCACCGGCCACTACCTCACCGCCGCCGACAGCGCCGACGTGCCGATCCGCATTCGCGGCGACGTCGACGAAGCCATGCCCTCGGCGACCGCGCAGATCGTCGAGGCGATGTCCCGGCTCGCCAGCCTTACCGGCGACGTCGTCCTGCACGACAAGGCCTGGCGCGTAGCCGAGCATGCCATGGGCCGCGTCGCGGCACAGCCCTACGGCCAGGCCGGAACGGTCAATGCCTGCGCGCTGTTGCAGCAACCGTTGAAGTTGGTCCTCGTAGACGGTGCGGACGATTCAAGACTCGTTGCGGCGGCGAATCGAAATCCCGACCCACGCCGCGTCGACATCGTCGTGGCCCCGGGAACCGCCGACCCGCCGGAATTGCCGGGCGGCGTCCTGCCTCCGACGGACAAGGCGGCCGCCTATCTGTGCAAGGGCCAGGTCTGCCTGCCGGCGATTGTTGATCCCGAGGAACTGGAAAGGAAATTGCGGCGCGCATCTCCGGACTGACGGGCAAGGAAGAAAGATCATCGGCTCTCGGGTGCCGGCAAGGCGGAGGCGAGAGTCCGGTCTCGTTCCGCGACCCCCGGCTCCAACCTTCGACCGTCTACGTAGCAACGCGTCGCAGGAAGCGTGCGGTGATCGCCGTTGTCGTCCTTCTCCCCGTTTACGGGGGAGAAGCGCCCGGCAGGGCGATAAGGGGCGGCCCGGCGCCGAAGACGACGCGATCCCGCTTTCCCGGCGACCCTACGTATTCATCGAATCGAAGAAATCGGCGTTGGTCTTGGTCTGCTTCAGCTTGTCAATGAGGAACTCGATGGCGTCGGTCGTGCCCATCGGCGCGAGGATGCGGCGCAGGACGAAGATCTTCTGCAGGTCGGAGCGCGGGATGAGCAGGTCCTCCTTGCGCGTGCCGGACTTGAGGATGTCCATGGCCGGATAGATGCGCTTGTCGGACACCTTGCGGTCGAGATGGATTTCCGAGTTGCCGGTGCCCTTGAACTCCTCGAAGATCACCTCGTCCATGCGGCTGCCGGTGTCGATCAGGCCGGTCGCGATGATGGTCAGCGAGCCGCCTTCCTCGATGTTGCGCGCCGCGCCGAAGAAGCGCTTCGGCCGCTGCAGGGCGTTGGCGTCGACGCCGCCGGTCAGCACCTTGCCGGAAGACGGCACGACGGTGTTGTAGGCGCGGCCGAGACGGGTGATGGAATCGAGCAGGATGACCACGTCGCGGCCGTGCTCGACCAGGCGCTTGGCCTTCTCGATCACCATCTCGGCGACCTGGACGTGGCGCGCCGCCGGCTCGTCGAAGGTCGAGGAGACGACCTCGCCCTTCACCGAGCGCTGCATGTCGGTGACTTCCTCCGGCCGCTCGTCGATCAGAAGCACGATCAGGTAGCATTCGGGGTGGTTTGTGGTGATGGAATGGGCGATGTTCTGCATCAGCACCGTCTTGCCGGTGCGCGGCGGTGCGATGATCAGCGCACGCTGGCCCTTGCCGAGCGGCGCCACGAGGTCGATGACGCGCGGCGAGATATCCTTCGTGGTCGGGTTCTCGACCTCCATCTTCAGCCGCTCCGTCGGATAGAGCGGCGTCAGGTTGTCGAAGTGGATCTTGTGCCGGATCTTCTCCGGATCGTCGAAATTGATGGTGTTGACCTTGAGCAGCGCGAAATAGCGCTCGCCCTCCTTCGGGCTGCGGATCGGCCCTTCCACCGTGTCGCCGGTCTTGAGCGAGAAGCGCCGGATCTGCGACGGCGAGATGTAGATGTCGTCCGGACCCGGCAGGTAGTTGGCGTTGGCCGAGCGCAGGAAACCGAAGCCGTCCTGCAGCACTTCCACCACCCCGTCGCCGATGATCTCGATATCCTGCGCCGCGAGCTTCTTCAGGATCGCGAACATCAGCTCCTGCTTGCGCATGACGCTGGCGTTCTCCACCTCGAGCGATTCGGCGAACGCGATGAGATCGGTCGGTTTCTTGTTCTTGAACTCGCTGAGCTTCATTTCCTGCATGGATGGACTCTGGGTGTGCAAAGGGAAGAAAAAGTGCGGCGGTATGCGAGAACGCCGGGCGCGGCCGAAACATCGTGGCGGCGCCGCACGGGGAAGGAAGACCCGTCTTTTATCTTTGCATACCGCAAAGAGCAAGACGGCTTTTGTCGCTCCGAACGCCCCTTCAGAACGGCTTGACCACCACCAGTATGACGATGGCGATCATCAGCAATGTGGGTATCTCGTTGACCATCCGCCAGTGCCTGGCCGGCTTTTCGTTGCGGTCTTCGGCGAATTTCCGCACCGCGCCGGCCAGATAGCCGTGCACGGCCGACATGATCACGACGAGGGCGATCTTGGCATGCAGCCAGCCGCCCTGAAAATGGAAGACTTTCCAGGCGAGCCAGAGGCCGAACGCCCAGGTCAGGATCATGGACGGATTGACGATGCCGCGCAGCAGGCGCCGCTCCATCACCTTGAAGGTCTGCGACTGCACCGATCCCTTCTCGGCTTCGGCATGGTAGACGAAGAGGCGCGGCAGATAGAGCATCCCGGCCATCCAGGAAATGACGGCGATGATGTGGATCGCCTTCGCCCAGGGATAGAAATCGTCCGGACCGAAGAGGAACAGCAGGCCCACCAGGACCAGGAAGACGACGATCGCGACCGTCGCCCGCTTCATCGCGTTCGCGCCGCTGCCGGCGACCTGTGGCTGCGTCATGCGCGCGCCCTCCTGACTTGCCTGACCATCACTTCGACATGCGCCACCGGCGTTTCCGGCAGGATGCCATGGCCGAGATTGAACACCAGCGGCCCATCGCCGAGGGCTTTCAGGATGGCATCGACGCCCTCGCTCAGCGCGCTGCCGCCCGCAACCAGCCTGAGCGGATCGAGATTGCCCTGCACGGCGCCAGCCTTCTGAAGCCCGGCCGCCGTCGTCAGCGGCACGGTCCAGTCGAGCCCCAGCGCATCGACGCCGGTCTTTTCCCGGTAGCCCCCGTAGAGCGCGCCGGCGCCCTTGGGAAAGCCGATGATCGGCACATGCGGATATCTTGCCCGCACCTGTTGCACGATCCGGGCGACCGGCGCCACGCAGAACGCCTCGAAACAGGCTTCGTCCAGCACGCCGGACCACGAATCGAAGATCTGCACGGCATCCGCGCCCGCCTCGATCTGGCGCGCGAGATAGGCGGCCGACTGGTCGGCGAGCAGGTCGAGCAGCGCGCGAAAGGCCTGCGCCTCGCGATAGGCGAAGAGCCGCGCCGGCGCCTGGTCCGGCGTGCCGTGCCCGGCGATCATATAGGTCGCGACTGTCCACGGCGCGCCGCAGAAGCCGAGCAGCGTGGTTTCGTCCGGAAGCCTGTGCCGCAGCCGTCGCACCGTCTCGTAGACCGGCGCCAGATTCACGTGAAACCTCTCGGTCTCCAGCGCAGCGATCTCGGCGACCGTGATCGGCGTCATCAGCGGCCCGCGTCCCTCCTCGAAACGCAGGTCGCGGCCGAGCGCATGCGGCACCACGAGGATGTCGGAGAACAGGATCGCGGCGTCGAAGCCGAAACGCTCGATCGGCTGCAACGTCACCTCGACGGCGAAGTCGGGATCGTAGCAGAGGTCGAGGAAGGAACCGGCGCGCCTGCGGGTCTCGCGATATTCGGGAAGATAGCGGCCAGCCTGCCGCATCATCCAGAGCGGCGGCGCAGAAGCCGTTCCGCCCTTCAGCACGTCGAGCACGATCCTTTTCATGGCCATCGCTCTCGCTTCCCCAGTCTCTCCGAAATCAAAGAAATGAATCTAGATGAGTCTTCTGATTCTATGACTCTGTTTGTATCGGGAATGCGCACCTGTCCAGTTCCGCGACCGAAAAGTCCAGCCGCCATAGTGTCGCGACAGGATTCCATGGCGGTGGAAAACGCCGGGGAAGGACCCGATTCAGGCAATGAAAACAGCCAGCTCCGCCGCCGCCATGCGCCGCAGGCCTGTGGAGCACGGTCCGCCTCTCCGGTCCGTCCCCGGACTTGTCCCCAGCCGCCCGGCGATGTCGGGTCTGGCCGTCATTGTGGACAAGCGGCCATCTGATACAGTCGGACGCGAACGCCGCCCGCCGTCGTCCAGTTTTGTCCACAGCAGCCCACAGGCCGGAAAAAACAGCGTGAACAAGCCGCAGAGCTTCTTCCATCTGCACCTGATTTCCGATGCGACCGGCGAGACTCTCCTCGCCGCCGGCCGCGCGGCGTCGGCGCAATACAAGGATGCGCGCGCCATCGAGCACATCTATCCGCTGATCCGCACCGAGAAGCAGTTGATGAAAGTGTTCGAGGACATCGAGGAGGAGCCGGGAATCATCCTCTACACGGTGGTCGACCAGGCGCTCGCCAGGCATATCGACGAACGCTGCGCGGCCCTGTCGCTGCCTTGCGTGTCGGTTCTGGAGCCGGTGCTCACCGTGTTCCAGTCCTATCTCGGCACGCCGGCCGGCCGCCGTGTCGGCGCCCAGCACGTGCTCGACGCCGAATATTTCCGCCGCATCGACGCGCTCAACTTCACCATGGAGCACGATGACGGACAGCTTCCCGCCGACATGGACGAGGCCGACATCGTCCTGATCGGCATTTCCCGCACTTCCAAGACGCCGACGAGCATCTATCTGGCCAATCGCGGCATCAAGACCGCCAACATCCCCATCGTGCTCGGCGTGCCCATGCCCGAAAGCCTCATTGCAGCGAACAAGCCGCTGATCGTAGGGTTGGTCGCCACCGCCGAGCGCATTTCGCAGGTGCGCCAGAACCGCGTTCTCGGCAGCACCGCGGGCTACGATTCGGCCGGTTATGTGGACCGCGCGACGATCTCGGAGGAACTGGCCTATGCCCGCCAGATCTGCACCCGGCACGGCTGGCCGATGATCGACGTCAGCCGCCGCTCGATCGAGGAGACGGCCGCGGCCATCGTTGCCCTGCGCAACAAGTCGCGATAGAGCATGGCCTGAAAGGTCCCCGGCGTCTTTCGAACAAGATCATGCTTCGACGGCGAGATCGAGCGCAACCGGAAGACGGGGAACATGGTTTTGCGCCGAGGTCGCGCCGCGACCGTCAGGCCCGTAGGAAAGGACCGTTGGCCATGGCCGAAAAACTCGTCCTCGCTTCCGCAAGCCCGTTCCGCAAAGCGATGCTGGTCAATGCCGGCCTCGACGTCGAGGCAGTGCCGGCCGAGCTCGACGAGCGGGCGCTGGAAGCACCGCTTGGAGAAAGCGGCGCCTCGCCGGAGGATGTCGCCCTGATCCTGGCGGAAGCCAAGGCCGTGGAAGTCAGCCAGCGCCGGCCGGGTGCGCTCGTGCTGGGATGCGACCAGACCCTGTCGCTGGGCGACGAGATCTTCCACAAGCCGGCCGACATGGAAGGCGCGCGCCGCCACTTGCTGGCCCTTTCCGGCAAGACGCATCAATTGAACAGCGCCGCCGTCCTGGCGCGCAACGGCGAG
>OFJB01000660.1_pt1 | contig 15778 bp, 10 predicted proteins | sample 1775081 | NCBI WGS metagenome assembly OFJB01 (sample SAMN08195771, study PRJEB24354) | sludge metagenome | isolation source: initial sludge from phenol fed wastewater aerobic bioreactor | place: India: Nagpur | collected 2016-06-05 | reverse complement strand
GCATCGGGCGTGACGGTGATGGTCGTGGTCTGGCCCGTCACGACCGCGCGCGACGGATCGATGCTGCCGCCGGCCCCAGCCTCCGTGGACACCAGATAGCCCGGCGTGCAGCCGTCCGACCAGGTGCCGCCGGTGGCGGTGTTCCAGGCTGTATCGTCAGCTGGTGTTGGCGCTGGGGTGTGCAAAAAGTTGGGGCACAGGCTTGACCCGTCAGCCTCCAACGATGCCGGTGCGGCCGGTGGCGTGCCGGTGAGTTGGTTGTTGTCCACGCGGAAGCCCCTCATCGTTGTCGGAAGGCCAAGGATGGTGCCGGTGAGTTGGTTATTCGCGACATCAAAATACAGTAAGCGCGTCCCCGACAAATCTGGGATGTCGCCGGTGAGTTGGTTGTGGCTCACAAGGAAACTAACCAGCGCCGTCAGTCCGGAAAGGCTTGGGATGGGGCCGGTCAGTTGGTTGTTGTTCGCATCGAAATAATTCAATGCGGACAAGCCGGTCAGATTGGGGATCGGACCGGAGAGATTGTGGTTGGATGCCACGACGAAGGTTTTCAGCGCGGTCAGGCCAGTCAGGGCGGGAATCGAACCGCTGAGGCGATTCTGGCCAACGTTGAAGTATTCCAATGCCGTCAGTTGGGACAGATCAGAGAGGGTGCCCTCAAGGTTGTTGCTGTACAGCCTGATTTCCGTCACATGATCATTGGCTGCATCGCAGGTGATGCCGTGCCAGGCGTTGTCACACGGGTCGCCCGTATTCCAGTTGGTGTTGTCGGCCCAACTGCCGCCGTTGGTGCTGAAGTACAGATCGACCAGCGCGTCCAGCTCGGCCTGGGGCACAGCGGCCTGGGCGGGCAGGGCCAGGCCCAGGGTGGCGCCCAGGGCCAGGGCGGCGATGGCGGCGCGGCGCGGCTGAAAAATGTGCTTCATGTTGGGTTTCCTCTCAATGTTCATGGTTGATGCTTGAATCGCCGGCGGCTGCTTGACGTAGGGGCGGGGCGCATGCAGGCGATGGCTGCATGGTGCAAGGCGGCGGGGCGCCGCGCCAGTGCCAAAAGTCATGGGTGCGGGCCTGCCGCAAGCCGAGGGGTGGGCGGGGCTCAGCCGCCGGTGGATGCGATGCGCGCCAGGGTGTTCAGCAGGGTGGTGGCGGCCACGGGCTTGTGCAGCAGGGACAGGCCTTTGTCCTGCACGCGCTGCAGGGCGGCGGGGGCGGTTTCACCGGAGACGATGACGGTGGGCAGCGGCGGCTGTTGCTGCTGGCGCAGCTGCAGGGCCAGGGCCAGGCCGTCGGCGCCTTCGGCCAGGCGCAGGTCGCAGACGAGGGCGTCGAAGGGCTGGCCGGTGGCGCGGGCGGCGTGCAGTTGCTCGCGCGCCTGGGCGGCGGTGACGGCGTGCGCCAGGGTGACGCCGTGGGTGTGCATCAGCGCGGCCATGGCTTGGGCGATGGCGCCTTCGTCGTCCACCAGCAGCACGCGGCGCGGCAGGAGGGCGGGCGGTTGTCGTGCATCGGCCTGCGGGGGCGGCGGCTGTGGCGCCGGCTCGGCGGCGATGGGCACGATGACGCGAAAGCGGCTGCCGCGGCCGGGGCGCGAGTGCAGCTGCACCGGGTGGTCCAGCAATTGCGACAGGCGCTGCACGATGGACAGGCCGATGCCCAGTCCGCGCGAGCGATCGCGGCCGGGGTTGTCGACTTGGTAGAACTCCTGGAACAGATGGGGGTGGTGCGCGGCGTCGATGCCGATGCCGGTGTCGCGCACGTCGATCCAGGCCACGGCGCCGCGCGCGCGGGCGACCAGCAGCACGCCGCCGTGCTGCGTGTATTTGAGGGCGTTGTCCACCAGGTTGGCCAGCAGGCGATGCAGCAGGGCCGGGTCGGTGCGCAGCCACAGGGGGCTGGCGCGCAGGCGCAGCTGCAGGCCGCGCTGCTCGGCGGCGGGGGCGAAGGTGTGGTTGAGCGACTGGAAGATGGTGTTGAGCGGCGTGGCCTGGATGGCGGGGGTGATGGCGCCGGCGTCCAGGCGCGAGATGTCGAGCATGGCGTCCAGCGATTGGCTCAGGGCGTTGACGGCCTGCATCAGTTGGGTGGCGCTGCGCTGCAGGCGGTGCTGTTGCAGCTCCTGCTCGAGCACGGCGCCGAACAGCGCGATGGCGTGCATGGGCTGGCGCAGGTCGTGGCTGGCGGCGGTGAGAAAGCGGGTTTTCTCGGCGTTGGCCTGCTGGGCGATGCGCACCTGCTCGGCCAGTTGCTCGGCCAGGGCTTCCTTCTCGAAGTGCACGCGCAGGGCTTGCCTGAGCAGGGCCTGCTGGAGGCGCCCGAAGTGCAGCACCAGCCCCAGGTTGAAGCCCAGGCAGGCCGCCAGGAACCAGAACAGCGGCTGGCCTTGCCAGGCCAGGGCGCCGATGATGCCCAGGTTCATCGGCAGGGTCCAGGCCAGCAGGATGGATTCCAGTTGGGTGGCGTACACCGCCACGCTGCTGGCCACCCCGATGATGAGCGCCAGCAGCCCGAACAGCAGCAGGTTGCCGGGCGGCGGCACCAGCCAGGCGGCCAGCGCCCACAGCATGCTGTCCATGGCGGTGGTGGAGGTGAGCGCGCGCTGCCAGTGCGCGGCGTGGGCGTCGCGTTCGGGGTCGGCCCGATAGGCCTGCGCCACGCGGTGGCCGACCCCGTGCGCTACGGCGCGCAGGGCCAGCCACAGCAGCGGCACGGGGGTGTGCAGCTGCCAGGCATAGAACGCGGCCAGGGCGGCCACGAGCGCGGTTTCCATCCAGCGCGCGTCGCGGTCGGTGCGGGCATGCGCGTGCAGCTGCGCCAGCCGGACCTGCGCGTCGATGGCGGCGTTGGTCAGCGTCATAACTCAGTTATCCATGACGTTGCGTGTCACCCGCGGCATATGAAACACCAAGAGCCCAAGGGCCGCGGAGCAGGCCATGCGCGTAAGCCCCTGGCCGGGGTTTCCCCGGCCAGAGGGCGTGCCCCCTGCAAGGGGGAAGGCGAAACATCGCGCAGCGAGTGGAGACTGGGGGTGTTTCATCTCAGCCGGCTGATGAGCTGCGCGCGCGAGCGCACGCCGAACATCAGCAGCAGCGCCGACACGTGGTTCTTGACCGTGCCCTCCGTCAGGTGCACGCGCGCGGCGATTTCGCGGTTGGACTGGCCGGTGAGCAGGCAGTCCAGCAGCTCGGCCTGGCGCTGCGTCAGGCGCAGGCGCTCGCCATCCAGCGTCTGCACCAGCCGGCCGCCGGCGGATGCCGGGTCGGCGGTGGATGGCGCACCGGGGCTGCCCAGCACGCCCAGGCCCCGGACGTAGTCGATCACCTCGGCCAGGTGGCCGGACTTGGCCAGAAAGGCCCGCGCGCCGGCGGCGACGGCCTCGCGCATCAGCGCGGGATCGCTGCTGCCCGACAGCACCACGATCGGCGCGCGCGGAAACCGCGCCAGAAAGTCGCGCAGCCCGGACAGCCCGTGCGTGTCGGGCAGGTGCAGATCGAGCAGCACCAGGGCGATGCCCTCGCCGTGCGTGCTGTACAGGTGCAGGGCCTGCGCCAGCGTGCTGGCCTCCAGCACCTCGGGTACCGGCCGGTTGGCGGCGTGGGCGGCGATGAGGGCGGACAGGCCCAGGCGCACCAGCTCGTGGTCGTCCACGATCAGCAGCCGGGGCGGGCGCGGGGTGTCCTGGCACAGGGGCGCGGTCATGGCGCATGGTAGGCGCCAGGCCGCGCTGGGTGAAGTGACGAAAGTCATGGGCGGCTTGGGCGGGCGGGGCGCTGCAGGCCAACGGGGCCGTGTTGTGAAAAGTGACTGGGGACTTTTTCAAGTCACCTTGCCTGCACGCTTTTGCCGCGGCGCGGGTGTCAGTTCGGTTTTCAGCATCTGTGCCAGTTCCTTCTTGCGCGCCGGTGGCAAGCGCGGCGTGATGGCGCCAAAACTGATGGCGGCGCAGGTGCTGGGCGATGCGGCAAAAGTGGAGCCTACGCCCGAGACACCGGCGGTGAGGGTGTCGACGGTGTCGGCCCAGCCCTGGGTGCGCGTGCGCCGCACGGCTTGCAGCAGGCGCTCGCGCGAGAAGCCGGCCTGCGCGTATTCGGCCGCGTGGCGCTTGAAAATGCGCTCGACTTCGGTGTCGGCCAGCGTCGCCATCAGGGCCAGGCCACCCGCGCCCAGGCCGAGCAGGCGCCGCCCGCCCACGTCGATGGTGAACACCTTGACCGGGAAGTGCCCTTCTTCCCGGTGCAGGCACAGGCAATAGTCACCCTGGCGGATCACCAGAAACACGGTGTCGCCCGATAGGCGCGCAAGCCGCTGCATGAGCGGCCGACAGGCATCCACCAGCGGCACGCGCCGCATGGAGGCAAAGCCCAGTTGCATGGCGTCGATGCCCAGGCGATAAGCCTTGGTATCGGTGTCGCGCTCGGCAAAGCGCTCTTCCACCAGGCACGACAGCATGCGGTGCGCGGTGGACCGCTCCAGGCCCGACGCCGCCATGACCGCGGTCAGCCGGATGCCTTCTTCCTGATGCTCCGCCAGCAGCCGCAGCAATTGCAGCGCCCGGCGCAGGCTCTGGGCGCCGGGGGTTTCTTCCATGATGTGGGAATTCATCGTGTTTTTGTTTGCAATGCAGGAATTGACGAGTCTAGACTGATTGCAACCATTCATCGAAGGAGACACACGATGCCATTCGAAACCCTGGCGGTCGAGAACCACGGGGCCGTGCGCCGCATTCTGCTGGCGCGGCCGGCCCAGCGGAACGCGCAGAACCGGCAAATGCTGGACGAGTTGATGCAGGCGCTGGACGAGGCGCAGCGCGACGACGGCGTGCATGCGGTGGTGCTGGGCGGGCAGGGCGAGCATTTTTCGGCCGGCCACGACCTCAAGCAGGCGCAGGCCGAGCGCGCCGACCTTACGGTGGAGCAGCGCTGGGCATTTGAAGAGCTGCGCTACTTTGACTACTCGCTGCGCATCTGGGACTTCCCCAAGCCCACCATTGCGCAGGTGCAGGGGGCTTGCGTGGCAGGCGGCTTCATGATCGCCAACATGTGCGACCTGGTGGTGGCGGGCGAGTCGGCTTATTTCTCCGATCCGGTGGGCCACACCTTGGGTGCCGCGGCCACCGAGGTGCTGATTCATCCGTGGGTGATGGGCGCGCGCAAGGCCAAGGAAATGCTGTTCACGGGTGGGCGCATCTCGGCGCGCGAGGCATGCGCCATCGGCATGGTCAACCGCGTGGTGGATGACGCCGAGCTGCCTGCAGCCGCGTTGGCGCTGGCGCAGCAGATTGCCGCGGCACCGCCGTTCGGGCTGCGTCTGATCAAGCGCTCCATCAACCGCACGCTGGACGCGCAGGGACTGCGCACGGCCTTGGCTGCGCACTTCGACACCCACCAGCTGTCGCACCTGAGCGAAGGTTTCCTCACGGCACGCGACCGCGGGCTGGCCAGTGCCATCCAGAAGAATCCGCAACAGTCGGCCTGAGCCGCGCACCGATGAGCACGCATCGCCTCGAACCGCTGCTGAACCCGGCCTCGATCGCCATCGTCGGCGCCAGCAACAACCCGGCGCGCATCGGCGGCATGCCGATGGCCCACCTGGTGAAGTTTGGCTACGCCGGCCCAATCTATCCCATCAACCCCAAGTATGCGGAAGTCTTCGGCCTGCGCTGCTGGCCCGACATCGAAGCCCTGCCCGCCGCGCCCGACCTGGTGGTGCTGGCGATCGCGGCCGCCGACGTGCTGCCCATGCTGCGCCGCTGCGCCGCCAAGGGGGTGCGCGCCATCATCGTCTTTGCCGCCGGTTTTGCCGAGGAAGGCGCCCGGGGCGCCGCGCTGCAGGCCGAGTTGCAGGCCTACGTGGCCACCACCGGCATGATCGTCGCCGGGCCCAATGCCATGGGCTTTGCCAACCTCAACACGCAGGCGCACACCAACTTTGCGTCGGTGTTCAACACCGCGCCCATGCAGGCCGGCCAGGGCAGCGTCGGTCTGCTCACGCAAAGCGGCAACGTCTGCGCCGCGGTGTATGCCATTGCGCGCCGGCTCAACGTCGATTTCAGCCATTTCATCAACACCGGCAACGAAGCCTGCGTGGACTTCGCGCAGTACCTGGAATACCTGGCGCAGGACGACGCCACGCAGGTCTGCATGGGCTACATCGAGGAATTGCGCGACGGCCGGCGCTTCATGGCTGCGGCCGAAGGCTTTGCGCGCCGGGACAAGCTGCTCATCCTCTACAAGGCCGGCGAGACCGACAAGGGCAGCGAGGCCGTGCGCTCGCACACCTCGGCGCTGGCGGGCGATCAGGCCATCTACCGGGCGGCCTTCAAGCAGCTGGACATCATCCAGAGCAACGACTTCGTGCAGATGGCCCAGCTTGCCCATCTGGCGAGCTACCGTCATCGCAGCGCCGGCAAGCGCGTGGCCATCATCACCATCTCGGGTGCCCTGGGCGCCATCCTGGCGGACAAATTCATCGGCGCGGGCCTGGACGTGCCCACGCTGCCACAGGCCCTGCAGCAGCAGTTGCGCGCCGGCATTCCGGACTACGGCATGGTCTCCAACCCCGTGGACGTGACGGGCAACGTGGTCAACGACCCCGGCTTCGTGCGCACGGCCATGCAGGCGCTGGCGCGGTCCGATGCCGTGGACTGCGTGGTGATCTACGCGCCCGGCTACATGCTCGACCGCATGGCGGACGACTTGTGCGCCGTCAGCGCCGAGCATTCCAGGCTGTTCGTCGCCATCGACACCGGTGCGGCCCAAACGCGGGAGCAGCTGCGCACGGGCGGCGTGCCGGTGTTCGAGGACATCGGCGTGGCCACCTCGGCGCTGGCGCCCTTTCTGCTGTGGCAGGAGCGGCGCCGGTGCAACCGCTGGTCCGCGCTGCGCCAGCAGGCCATCGCGCAGCACGTGGCCCTGCCCGCCGCCCTGGACGAGCACGCCACCAAGCAGCTGCTGGCGCGCCACGGCGTGCCCAGCGTGCCCGAGCGCGTTGCCGCCACCGCCGATGAGGCAGTGGTGGCTGCCGACGCCATGGGTTATCCGGTGGTGCTCAAGGTGCTGTCGCCCGACATCGCCCACAAGACCGAGGCCGGCGGCGTGCGCCTGCGCCTGGGCCATGCGCAAGCGGTGCGCCAGGCTTTCGGCGAGGTGCTGGCCAGCGCGTGCCGCTACAACCCGCAGGCACGCATCACGGGCGCCTTGGTGTCGAAGATGGAATCGGGCGTGGCCGAGCTTCTGTTGGGCGCCACGCGCGACCCGGTGTTCGGCATGACGCTCACCGTGGGCCTGGGCGGCGTGCTCACCGAGCTGTACCAGGACGTGAGCCATCGCCTGCTGCCCGTGGACGAGGCGATGGCGCGCGACATGCTCGAGGAACTCAAGGCCTACCCATTGCTCGCGGGCTACCGCGGGCGTCCGCACGCCGATGTGGATGCGGCGTGCGCCGCCATCGCCGCCTTCTCGCGCGCCGTGCTGGCGCTGGGCCAGCAGGTGGCCGAGGTCGAGATCAACCCCCTGCTCGTCAGGCAGCAAGGCCAGGGCGTGTGCATGCTCGACGCCCTGGTCATTCCCAGCTGATTTTTCACACCCATAGGAGACTACCCATGTTCAAGCAATTGATGGCCGGCATCACCCTGGCTGCCGCCGCGCTGTGCGGCTCGGCGCAGGCGCAGGGCTACCCCAGCAAGCCGGTCACCATCGTCGTGCCCTTTGCGCCCGGTGGCGCCACCGACATCATGGCGCGCCAGTTGGCCGAGCGCCTGCACAAGCGCCTGGGCCAGCCGGTGATCGTCGAGAACAAGGCCGGTGCTGGCACCATGATCGCCTCCGAATACGTCGCCAAGGCCGCGCCCGACGGCCACACCGTGCTGCTGGCCGCCTCCTCGCTGGGCATTGCGCCGTCGCTGTACAGCAAGGTCAACTACGATCCGGTGAAGGACTTCACGCCAATTTCCCTGGTGGCCTCGGTGGTGCACGTGCTGGAGGTGCATCCCAGCGTGCCCGCCAGGAACGTGGCCGAGCTGATCGCCTGGATCAAGGCCAACCCGGGCAAGGTCAACTACGGTTCGGTAGGCGCGGGCACCTCCACGCACCTGGAGTCCGAGCTGTTCAACACCATGGCTGGCGTGAAGATGACGCACGTGCCTTACAAGGGCAGCGCCCCGGCGCTGATGGATTTGGTGGGCGGCAACCTGCAGGTGATGTTCGACGCCTGGGCTTCTTCCGGTCCCTTCATCAAGGACGGCAAGACCCGCCTGCTGGCCGTGACCACGGCCCAGCGCTCCAAGATCCTGCCGGACGTGCCCACCGTGGCCGAGTCGGGCCTGCCGGGTTACGAGGCCATGCCATGGCTGGGTTTCGTCGCGCCGGCGGGCACGCCCGCGGCCGTGGTCGGCAAATTTCACGCCGAGTTGATGGAAGTGCTCAAGGAGCCCGAGGTGCAGGAGAAATTCCGCAGCCTGGGCCTGGACATCATCGGCAACACGCCGCAGGAGTTTGGCGAGTTCATCAAGAAGGACATCGTCAAGTGGGCCAAGGTCATCAAGGAGTCGGGCGCCAAGGCCGACTGAATCGGTTTGCGCCCATGCGGTCTGCCACGAACGTTGCTCTGTTTTTGAGAGCGTGTGGCGCAAGATGCATGGGGGCCATGGCGGCATTTGATCCAAGGATGGCATCATGAGGGTGGGTTATTCCCCTGAAGACGAGGCGTTTCGCCAGACACTGCGCGAGTGGTTTGAAACCCATTACCCGCGCTTCAGGGCCGGCTGGCCCACGACACCCGATCCGAACGCGCTCGACTGGCGCCGGGCCTGGGAGGACTACGTGTGCCAGGCCGGCTGGTCCGGCCTGGGCTGGCCGCTGCAGTACGGCGGCAAGGCGTGGCCGCTGACGCGCCAGGCGATCTTTCACGAGGAGCAGGCCCGCATGGGCGCGCCGCTGGGGGTGAACATCATCGGCCACGGCATTCTGGCGCCCACGCTGATTCACTTTGCCAGCGAGGCGCAGAAGGCGCGCTACCTGCCCGGCATCCTCGGCAACCGCGAGATCTGGTGCCAGGGTTATTCGGAACCGGGTGCCGGCTCCGACCTGGCGGCACTCACCACCCGCGCCGAGCGTCAGGGCGATGACTACGTGCTGAACGGCCACAAGATCTGGACTTCGTTTGCGCATATGGCCGATTACGGTTTCGTGCTGGCGCGCACCGACGCCGGTGCGCAGCGCCACAAGGGCATCAGCTTCTTGCTGGTGGACATGAAGAGTCCGGGCGTGCGCGTGCAGCCGATTCGCCAGATCACGGGCGAGGCCGATTTCAACGAGGTGTTCTTCGAGAACGTTCGGGTTTCGGTGAATGACCGCGTGGGCGAGGAAAACGCCGGCTGGCGGCTGGCCATGGCCGCCGCCAGCTTTGAGCGCGGCACCTACTTCATCCCGCGCCAGGTGCGCTTTGCACAAGAGATTCATGCCCTGCGGCGCCTGGCCGCCGCCACGCCCCGCGCCGGGGGCGGCCACGCCATCGACGATCCCCATCTGCGCCACCGCATGGCACGCCTGGCCGTCGACAGCCATGTGCTCAAGCTCAAGAGTTATCGGGCGTTGACCCATGCGCTGCGCGGTGGGCCACCCGGCCCCGAGGGTTCGTCCACCAAGCTGCACTGGAGCGAATCGCACCAGAAACTGCTGGAGGCGGCCATCGAGGTGCTGGGCGAACGGGCGCTGGCGGGGCCCGATCCGGCGGGCGCCGACCCCGAGGCCGCCGGCTGGGTGCGCGACGCCCTGTGGTCGCGCGCCGAGACCATCCTGGCCGGCACCTCCGAGGTGCAACGCAACATTCTGGCCGAGCAGGTGCTGGGCCTGCCCAAGGGGTGAACGCGCCATGGACTTTGCCTTGAACGACGAGCAGCGTTTGCTGCAGCAGGCGGCGCGCCGATTTTTTGCCGAGAATCATCCGCTTTCCCGGGCTCGACTGGCCATGCCATGGGACGCTGCCGCGCAGCGCCAGCTGTGGGCCGACATGGCGAACACCGGCTATCTGTCGGTGCTGGTGCCCGAGTCTGACGGTGGCCTCGGTCTGGGCCTGGTCGAAGCGGCCCTGGTGGCGGAAGAGACCGGGCGCCAGCTGCTCAACCTGCCCTGGGTCAGCAGCGCGGTGCTGCTGCCGCTGTGGTGCCAGGGCGCTGCCGATGCGCCGCGCGGGCTGCGCGAGCTGGCGGCACAGGTCATGAGCGGCCAGCGGGCCTGGCACTGCATGGCTGCTGGCGATCGTTGGTCGGATCACACCGGGCAGTGCAGCGATCTGGCCATTGCGCGTGCTGGCAGCACGGCTGTGCACTGGGCGGCTGTGGTGGTGAATGCCGTGCCGGGCCAGGTCAGCCTGGACCCCACCTTGTCGATGGCGGCCGCGCCCGACGGCAGCGCCTTGGCATGGCAGGCCTTGTCCATGCCGGCCGCTGCCGTGGCGCGCGCGCAGGCAGCGCAGCGTCTGATGTGGGCAGCGCAGGCCATCGGCGCGGGCCAGGCGGCACTGGATCTGGCATGCGACTGGGCACGCGAGCGTGTGCAATTTGGCCGACCCATCGGCAGCTATCAGGCGATCAAGCATCGGCTGGCCGATGCCTGGATGGGACTGGACAACGCGCGCCTGTGCCTCTGGTATGCCGCGGCCGCGTTTGACACGGGGCAAGCGGATGCCGACTTTGCCTGCGCAGCGGTCCTATGGACAGCCATCGAAGGCGCGCAGCAAGCCACGCGCGGGTGCATCCAGGTCCATGGCGGCATGGGCTTCACCTGGGAACATGACGCGCACCTCTACCTGAAGCGTGTGCAGCACCTGGCGGTGCGCCTGGGCGGGGCATCGGCTGCGCTGCGGCAGCTCGAGGCGCTCGCCCTGGCCTGAACCGGGCCGCACTCGGGCCGGCATGCGGGCGTCACGATCGCTCGGTGGCCTTGAGTTCAAGCCCCTGTGCGTACAGCGCGTTGCGCGGCGCTCCGGTGATTTCCGCCGCCAGCCTGACGGCGGTTTTCAGCGGCAGCTCGGCCAGCAGCAGCTTGAGTACGCGCTCGCTCTCGTCCTCGCTGGTCGCGGCCTCGGCGGGGTGCAGCACCAGCACGAATTCGCCGCACTGGCGTTGCGCGTCGGCGGCCAGCCAGGCCGGCAGGTCGGCGCAGGCCAGGGTGGCGATCTGCTCGAACTGCTTGGTCAGCTCGCGTGCCACGGTGACGGGGCGCTGGCCCAGCGCGGCCAGGGCGTCGGCCAGGGCGGCGATGCGGTGCGGCGCCTCCAGCAGCACCACGGCACGGGTCTGCCGCGCCAGGGCCTGCACGGCGGTGGCGCGCTCGCCGCTCTTGCTGGGCAAGAAGCCTTCGAAGACGAAGCTGCCGTCGCCGGCCAGGCCGGCGGCGCTGAGGGCGGTGGTGACGCTGCTGGCGCCGGGCAGCGGCAGCACGCGCAGGCCGGCGGCGCGGCAGGCGGCCACCAGGCGCGCGCCGGGGTCGCTCACGGCGGGGGTGCCGGCGTCGCTGACGCAGGCCACGCGTTGGCCGGCGCGCAGGCGCTCGATCACGCCCTGCGCGGCCTCGGCCTCGTTGTGCTGGTGCAGGGCGATCAGCGTCTTGCCGTCGATGCCGCAGGCGCGCAGCAGGGGCTGGGTGTGGCGCGTGTCCTCGCAGGCGATGGCGTCCGCCAGGCCCAGCACGTGCAGCGCGCGCAGGGTGATGTCGGCCAGGTTGCCGATCGGCGTGGCCACCACGTACAGGGCGCCGGCCGGATAATGCTGCGCACCGGCCGCTGCCGCGGCCGCGGCCAGCGCGGGCTGGAAATCGGCCTTGCCGACAAGGGAGGAATCGGGCATGGACAGGGGCGCTCGGGTCATGGGTTGGCTGAAGCGGGGCGCCAGCACCCGCGTGCGCGGCGCGGCCGCCGAGGACCAGGCGCTGGCGCACCTGGAGCGCGCGGGCCTGCGCCTGGTCGAGCGCAATTATCGAACCCCCGGGCGTGGCGGCGGCGAGATCGACCTGATCCTGCGCGACAGCGATGGCACGCTGGTGTTCGTCGAGGTGCGAGCCCGCGCGTCGGACGCGCAGGGCGGCGCCGCGGCCAGCGTGGGCGCGGCCAAGCGCCGGCGCATCGTGTTCGCGGCCCGGCACTACCTGCTGCGCCTGCCCGCGCCGCCGCCCTGCCGCTTCGACGTGGTGGCCATCGAGGGCGAGCGCATCGAGTGGTTGCAGGCGGCCTTCGATGCGGGTGGGTGAGTTTTAAATCAAGGGTTAACCCTGTTTTTCAATAGGTGCAACCTCGGCAGAATTCCAGGACATCGATTTCTCCGGGGTTCGCATGTCCACCACCATCGGCATCAAGGTTGACGACGCTCTGCGCGAGCGCATCCGGGCGGCGGCGCACCGGTTGGGGCGCACGCCCCACTGGCTGCTCAAGCAGGCGGTGCTGCAGTATGTGGACGCGCTGGAGCGTGGGGCTTCCAGCATCCGCATCGCGCTGGATGCGCCGGCGCCCGGGCACGAGGGCATGCAGGAGGTGCAACCTGGTGCTTCCAACGAGGTGCAACCTTTCCTGGCGTTCGCCCAGTCCATCCTGCCGCAGACCGAGCTGCGCGCCGCCATCACCGCCGCCTGGCACCGGCCCGAGACCGAATGCCTGCCCATGCTGCTGCCGCTGGCGCGCACCGAGGACGCGGCGCAGGCCGATGCCGTACGCACGCTGGCCGCGCGCCTGGTGCAGGGCCTGCGCGACGCGCCGGTGGCCAGCGGCGTGGCGGCGCTGGTGCAGGAGTTCTCGCTCTCCAGCCAGGAGGGCGTGGCGCTGATGTGCCTGGCCGAGGCGCTGCTGCGCATCCCCGACAAGGCCACGCGCGACGCGCTGATCCGTGACAAGATCAGCCACGGCGACTGGCGCGCGCACGTCGGCCGTTCGCCCTCGCTGTTCGTCAACGCCGCCGCCTGGGGCCTGGTGCTGACCGGCAGGCTGACGGCCACCAGCAGCGAGAAGAGCCTGTCGGCCGCCCTCACGCGCGTCATCGGCAAGGGCGGCGAGCCGCTGATCCGCCAGGGCGTGCACCGCGCGATGAAGCTGATGGGCGAGCAGTTCGTCACCGGCCAGCACATCGCCGAGGCGCTGGCCAACAGCCGCGCGCACGAGCGGCTGGGCTTTCGCTACAGCTACGACATGCTGGGCGAGGCCGCGACCACCGAGGCCGACGCCCGGCGCTACCTGGCCGCGTACGAGCAGGCGATCCATGCGATCGGAGCAGCGTCCGACGGGCGCGGCATCTTCGAGGGGCCCGGCATCTCGATCAAGCTCTCGGCGCTGCACCCGCGCTACTGCCGCGCGCAGTACGAGCGCGTGATGACCGAGCTGCTGCCGCGCGTGCTGCACCTGGCCGAGCTCGCCCGGCGCTACGACATCGGCATGAACATCGACGCCGAGGAGGCCGACCGGCTGGAGCTGTCGCTCGACCTGCTCGAAGCGCTGTGCGCCGCGCCAAGCCTCAGGGGCTGGAACGGCATCGGCTTCGTCGTGCAGGCTTATCAAAAGCGCTGCCCGCAGGTGATCGACCACCTTGTCGATCTGGCGCGGCGCAGCCGACGCCGGCTGATGGTGCGGCTGGTGAAGGGCGCGTACTGGGACAGCGAGATCAAGCGCGCGCAGATCGATGGCCTGGCCGGCTACCCGGTCTACACGCGCAAGGCCTACACCGACGTCAGCTACCTGGCCTGCGCGCGCAAGCTGCTGGAGGCGACCGACGCGGTGTACCCGCAGTTCGCCACGCACAACGCGCAGACGCTGGCCAGCATCGTGCACCTGGCGCAGGCCGTGGGCGGCAGCTACTACAGCGGCCAGTACGAGTTCCAGTGCCTGCACGGCATGGGCGAGCCGCTGTACGCGCAGGTGGTGGGGCCGGCCGCCGAGGGCAAGCTGGCGCGGCCGTGCCGCATCTACGCGCCGGTGGGCAACCACGAGACGCTGCTGGCCTACCTGGTGCGCCGCCTGCTGGAAAATGGCGCCAACACCTCGTTCGTGCACCGCATCGGCGACGCCGGCGTGCCGGTCGCCGAGCTGGTGGCCGACCCGGTGGAGGAGGTGCTGCGGATCGCGCGCGAGGAGGGGCGCCTGGGCGCGCCGCACCCGCGCATCCCGCTGCCGCGCGCGCTGTTCGCGGGGCCGGGCGCGCTGGCGCGGGCCAATTCGCAGGGCTTCAACCTGGCGCACGAGCAGCAGCTCGCCTCGCTGTCGGCCGCGCTGCTGGCCGGCAGCGGCCAACAGCATCTGGCCGCGCCCCCGGGCGTCGCGCTGCCGGCCGACCCGGCGCGCGCCGAGGGCTGGCAGGCGCTGGCCAACCCGGCCGAGCTGGCCGACACCGTGGGCTGGGTGCGCGAGGCCACGCCGCACGAGGTGCAGGCGGCGGCCGAGCGCGCCGCCGCCGTGCTGCCGATCTGGGCCGGCACGCCGCCGGCCGGCCGCGCCGACGTGCTGGCGCGCGCCGCCGACCTGCTGGAGCAGCGCAGCCAGCCGCTGATCGGCCTGATCCAGCGCGAGGCCGGCAAGACGCTGGCCAACGCCGTGGGCGAGATCCGCGAGGCGGCCGACTTCCTGCGCTACTACGGCGCGCAGGTGGCGGCGCGCTTCGACAACGCGGCCGAGCGCCCGCTGGGCGTGGTGCTGGCCATCAGCCCATGGAACTTCCCGCTGTCCATCTTCACCGGCCAGGTCGCCGCCGCGCTGGCCGCCGGCAACACCGTGCTGGCCAAGCCGGCCGAGCAGACGCCGCTCACCGCCGCCGCCATGACGGCCCTGCTGCACGAGGCCGGCGTGCCGCCGGACGCGCTGCAGCTGCTGCCCGGCCCCGGCGAGACGGTGGGCGCGCAGCTCGTGGCGCACCCGCGGGTGGCGGGCGTGCTGTTCACCGGCTCCACCGAGGTGGCGCGGCTCATCCAGCGCCAGCTCGCGCGGCGCCTGTCGCCCGGCGGCCAGCCCATCCCGCTGATCGCCGAGACCGGCGGGCAGAACGCGATGGTGGTCGACTCGTCGGCGCTGGCCGAGCAGGTCGTCGCCGACGTGCTCGCCTCCGCCTTCGACTCGGCCGGCCAGCGCTGCTCCGCGCTGCGCCTGCTGTGCCTGCAGGAAGACATCGCCGAGCGGCAGCTCGCCATGCTCCGGGACGCGCTGCAGGAATGGCGCGTCGGCAACCCCGACCGCCTGGGCACCGACATCGGCCCGGTGATCGACGAGACGGCGCGCGCGCGGATCGAGGCCCACATCCGGCAGCTGGCCGAGGCCGGGCAGGCGGTGACGCGCCTGCCCCTGCCGCCCGCGCTGCATGGCCATTACGTGGCCCCGGCGATCATCGAAATCGATGGCTGCTCGCGCTTGACCCAGGAGGTTTTCGGGCCGGTCTTGCACGTCGTCCGTTATCGGCGCGAACAGCTCGACGCCCTCGTCGCCGACATCAACGCCAGCGGCTACGGCCTCACCTTCGGCGTGCACAGCCGCATCGACGAGACCATCGCCCGCCTTACCGACCGCGTGCAGGCGGGCAACCTCTACGTCAACCGCAACGTGATCGGCGCGGTCGTCGGCGTGCAGCCCTTCGGCGGCATGGGCCTGTCGGGCACCGGCCCCAAGGCCGGCGGGCCGCTGTACCTGTACCGGCTGGTGCGGGGCCGGCCCAACGCCGCGCTGGCCGCGCTGCCGCGCGCCGAGGCGCCGCCGCCCCCGCTGGCGCTGCTGCAATCGCTGCAGCAGGCCGCGCTGCCCGGCGCCGACCCCGCGCCGG
>OFJB01000657.1_pt1 | contig 15812 bp, 13 predicted proteins | sample 1775081 | NCBI WGS metagenome assembly OFJB01 (sample SAMN08195771, study PRJEB24354) | sludge metagenome | isolation source: initial sludge from phenol fed wastewater aerobic bioreactor | place: India: Nagpur | collected 2016-06-05 | reverse complement strand
AGAGCTATCCCTACCTCAAGCTGACGGGCAGCGGCACGCCCCGCCCCGACCCCGGCCCCGGCACGCCCGACCCCGCCGCCTACGCGCGCATCGCCTACTACCGCGGCGCCACCGACAAGCGCCACCGCTACTTCGGCCCCTACCCCAACGCCTGGGCGATCAAGGAGACGATCGAGCTGCTGCAGAAGGTGTTTCGACTGCGCACCTGCGAGGACACGGTGTTCGCGCACCGCACGCGGCCCTGCCTGCTCTATCAGATCAAGCGCTGCACGGCGCCCTGCGTGCGGCTCATCAGCGACCAGGACTATGCCGCCGACGTCGCGCACGCCGAGCAGTTCCTGCGCGGGCAGACCCAGGAGCTCTTGCAGGTGCTGGAGCAGCGCATGATGGCGCACTCCGACGCCCTGCGCTTCGAGCAGGCCGCGCTGATCCGCAACCAGATCCAGTCGCTGTCGCGCGTGCTGCACCAGCAGGCGGTCGAGGTGGGATCGGAGGCCGACGTGGACATCCTGGCCGTCAAGGTGCAGGGCGGGCGCGCCTGCGTCAACCTGGCCATGGTGCGTGGCGGGCGCCACTTGGGTGATCGCGCGCACTTCCCTTCGCAGATCGAGGACGCGCAGGCGCTGGCGGCCGAACGCGAGGACGCCGAGCTGACCACGGTGGAGGCCCAGGTGCTGGATGCCTTCATCGCCCAGCACTACCTGGCCGTGCCGGCGCCGGCCCAGCTCATCACCAGCGAGCCGGTGGCGCGCGCGCTGCTGCAGGCGCTGTCGGACAAGGAGGAGCGCCAGATCAGCGCCACCCACGCACCGCGCGGCCAGCGCCGCATCTGGCTGGAGATGGCGCAGCAGAACGCTGCCCTGCAGCTGGCGCGCCTGCTGGCCGAGGAAGGCTCGCAGCAGGCCCGCACGCGCGCACTGGCCGAGGCGCTGGACCTGCCGACCGACCGCCTGGACGAGTTGCGCATCGAGTGCTTCGACATCAGCCACACGGCGGGCGAGGCCACGCAGGCCAGCTGCGTGGTGTTCCAGGGCCACCGCATGGCCAGCAGCGAATATCGGCGCTACAAGATCGATGGCATCACCCCGGGCGACGACTACGCCGCCATGCGCCAGGTCTTGCTGCGGCGCTACGGCAAGATCGCCGAGGCGCTGGCCGAGCAGGGCAACGCCGCCACGGTGCGCATGCCGGACCTGGTGCTGGTCGACGGCGGCAAGGGCCAGGTCAGCATGGCGCGCGAGGTGTTCACCCAGCTCGCGCTGGACCTGTCGCTGATCGTCGGCGTCGAGAAGGGCGAGGGCCGCAAGGTCGGCCTGGAGGAGCTGGTGTTTGCCGACGGCCGGCCCAAGGTGTCTCTGGGCCACGACTCAGCCGCGCTGATGCTGGTGGCGCAGATCCGCGACGAGGCGCACCGCTTTGCCATCACCGGCATGCGCGCCCAGCGCGCCCGGGTGCGGGTGGGCGGCGGCCGGCTGGAGGAGATTGCCGGCGTGGGGCCCAAGAAGCGCGCCCGTCTGCTGCAACGTTTTGGCGGCGTGCGCGGCGTGGAGGGCGCCAGCGTGGAAGACCTGATGACCGTCGAGGGCGTCTCGCGCGCGCTGGCCGAGCAGATCTACCGCGCCCTGCATTGATTCTTTCAAGCAAAATCGGGCTCTGGCGCACACCCGACAAGCGCAAGCAGCTATTATTTTGATAGTTTTCGACGTTGGCGTGCCGCGCAGCACACCGCCGCGGGCGCGTGCCACAATCGCCCACCATGTTCTTCACCGTGCCGACCCTGCTGACCTGGACGCGCATCGTCGCGATCCCGCTCATCGTCGGCGTGTTCTACCTGCCGCTGCCGGCCGAGGTCCGCAACCTCGCGGCCACGGTGATGTTCGTCGTCTTTGCCTGGACCGACTGGCTCGACGGCTATCTGGCGCGCAAGCTCAACCAGACCTCGGCCTTCGGCGCCTTCCTCGATCCGGTGGCCGACAAGTTCCTGGTCTGCGCCTGCCTGTTGGTGCTGGTGCACCTGCAGCGGGTGGACGTGTTCGTGGCGCTGATCATCATCGGCCGCGAGATCGCCATCTCGGCGCTGCGCGAGTGGATGGCCAAGATCGGCGCCAGCAAAAGCGTGGCCGTGCACATGCTGGGCAAGGTCAAGACGGCGGTGCAGATGGTGGCCATCCCCTTCCTGCTGTACGACGCCCGCGTGGGGGACGTGGACACGCGCCTGTGGGGCCTGTGGCTGATCTGGCTGGCGGCCATCCTCACCGTGTGGTCGATGGTGTACTACCTGCAGAAGGCGCTGCCCGAAATTCGCGCGAGGGTGCGTTGAGCGGCACCCTCCGCACGCGATGAGCCCGGCAGACGCCAGCCCCACCCGCGCGCTGATCCGCTGGATGCCGGCGGTGTTCGTGCTCATCTGGGCCACTGGCTTCATCGTGGCGCGCTACGGCATGCCGCATGCGCCGCCCTTCACCTTCCTGCTGCTGCGCTATCTGCTGTCCATCGCCTGCTTTGGCGTGTGGATCGCCATCGCGCGTGCGCGCTGGCCGCAAACGCGCAGCCAATGGCTGCACCTGGCCGTCACGGGCATGCTGATGCACGGCGGCTACCTGGGCGGCGTGTGGGCCGCCGTCAAGGCCGGCATGGGCTCGGGCCTGTCGGCGCTGATCGTCGGCATCCAGCCCGTGCTCACCGCCATCTGGCTGTCGGCCTTTGGCAGCGTGCTGCACCGCGTGAGCGCCCGCCAATGGCTGGGCCTGGGCCTGGGCTTTGCCGGCCTGGTGCTGGTGGTGTGGCGCAAGCTGACCGAGGGCAGCCCGGGCGACCAGGTGAGTGCCGTCAACCTGGCCTGGGCCGTCGGGGCGCTGCTGTGCATCACCGCCGGCACGCTGTATCAAAAGCGCTGGGTGGCCCCCTGCGACGTGCGCAGCGCCAACACCGTGCAACTGATGGCCGCTGCGCTGGTGACAGCCCCGCTGGCCTGGCTGGAGCCCGAATCCATGCGCTGGACGCTGCAGTCGGCCGGTGCCATGGCCTGGTCGGTGCTGGGCCTGACGCTGGGCGGCAGCTCGCTGCTGTTCCTGCTCATCCAGCGCGGCGCCGCCGCCTCGGTGGCCAGCCTGATGTACCTGGTGCCGCCCACCACGGCCGTGATGGCCTGGCTGCTCTTTGGCGAGCCCATCACCCCCGTCACGGTGGCCGGCATCGCGCTGACGGCGCTGGGCGTGGCCCTGGTGGTGCGCACCGCCGCGACACCCGGCCGGCGCTGAACCCATTGGGGCCGCCAGTGCCCAACTTTTGGCAGCCTTGTTGCGCCATCGCAGCAGCAGGGAAAACCGCGAGGGATCGGCCCCGGAATCGGTCTAGAATCCATCGCTCGCTGACGCCGCTTTCGCGAGCCAGCCCTTGTGCCACAAGGCCGGGCATGGTTTGATGATGCGGCTTGGGCGCAAGTCAGGCGAACGAGGGGGAGGGCCGGCATGATTGGCACAACAATCCCGACGTCGCTTTTTCCGGATTCCTGACACATTCTTGAAAGAGGGGCACTTTCGTGAACAAGACCGAGCTGATCGAACACATCGCCAAAAACGCCGACATCTCCAAGGCCGCTGCCACGCGCGCGCTCGAAGCCACCATTGGCGCCGTCAAGACCACCCTGCGCAAGGGCAACACGGTTTCGCTGGTGGGCTTTGGCACCTTTGCCGTCGGCAAGCGCGCAGCTCGCACCGGCCGCAACCCCCGTACCGGCGCAACGATTAAAATCAAGTCCGCCAAGGTACCCAAGTTCCGCCCCGGCAAGGCGCTGAAGGATGCGCTGAACTGAAACCTGCATCGGTTCGGCTGGGGTGCTTAGCTCAGTTGGTAGAGCGGCGCCCTTACAAGGCGTAGGTCGGCGGTTCGACCCCGTCAGCACCCACCAATTGATGTGAAGGCGAACCCGCGGTTCGCCTTTTTTCTTGTTTCTCCTGCAGTCTCCGCACGCAACCAAGAGCCTCCCGCATGTTCGACGCCATTCGCAAGCACAACAAGATCATCATGTGGATCTTGGCCCTGCTGGTCTTTCCCTCGTTCATCTTCTTCGGCATCGAAGGCTACGGCCGCTTCAATGAGGGCGCGAACAAGGTGGCCGAAGTCGATGGCCACGCCATCACGCAGACCGAGTGGGACAACGCCCACCGCCTCGAGGTCGACCGCGCGCGCAGTGCCAATCCCACGCTGGACTTGAACCTGCTCGATTCGCCGCTGATGAAGTACGGCACGCTGGAGCGCCTGGTGCGCGACCGCGTGCTGGCCGCAGCCGCCCAGGGCGAGCACCTGGGCGTGAGCGATGCCGCGCTGGCCGCCGCACTGGAGCAGGACCCCGCCATCGCCAGCCTCCGTGGCGCCGATGGCCGGCTGGACATGGAAGGCTACAAGCGCCTGCTGGCCGCCCAGGGCCTCACGCCCGAGGGCTTCGAGGCGCGCATGCGCAGCGATCTGTCGATGCAGCAGGTGCTGGGCGGGATTGCCAACTCCGAGCTGGTCAGCCAGGCCAACGTGGACGCGGCCATGAACGCCTTCCTGGAGCGCCGCGAGGTGCGCGTGCTGCGGCTGGCGCCCAAGGATTTCGCCAGCAAGGTCACCCCCACCGAGGCCGACCTGCAGGGCTACTACAAGACCCACGAGATGCAATACCAGGTGCCCGAGTCGGTCAAGATCGAATACATCGTGCTCGACCTCGACAGCGTCAAGAAGTCGGTCAGCGTCAGCGAGCAAGAGCTGCGCACCTACTACGAGCAGAACGCCGCCACGCTGGGCACGCCCGAGGAGCGCCGCGCCAGCCACATCCTGGTCGCGGTGTCCAAGGACGCACCCGCCGCCGAGCGCGAGAAAGCCAAGGCCACCGCCGAGAAGCTGCTGGCCGAGGTGCGCGCCGATCCCAGGCAGTTCGCCGAGATCGCCAAGAGAAATTCCAACGACGACGTCAGCGCACCCAGCGGGGGCGACCTGGGCTGGTTCCAGCAGCAAAAAGGCACCGACCCGACCATCGCCCAGGCCACCTTCAAGCTGGCCAAGGTGGGCGACATCAGCGATCTGGTGCAAAGCGACTTCGGCTATCACATCATCGAATTGACCGGCATCAAGCCGGCCAAGGTGCCACCCTTCGAGCAGGAGCGCGCCAAGCTGGACGACCAGCTGCGCACGCAGCAGGCGCAGAAACAGTTCACCGAGCTGGCCGACACCTTCACCAACGGCGTGTACGAGCAGTCCGACTCGCTCAAGCCGGTGGCCGACAAGCTCAAGCTGACCATCCACACCGCCGATGGCGTCACCCGCACACCCACCAAGGACGCCACCGGCGCCCTGGCCAACGCCAAGTTCCTGAGCGCCCTGTTCAGCGCCGACGCCCTGAGCAACAAGCGCAATACCGAGGCCATCGAGGTCGGCCCCAACCAGCTCGCCTCCGGCCGCGTGCTGGCGCACACCGCCGCCCACGCCAAGCCCTTCGCCGAGGTGCAGGACGCCGTGCGCAGCGCCTACATCGCCCAGCGCAGCGCCGAGATGGCGCGCCAGGACGGCCAGGCCAAGCTCAAGGCCTGGCAGGCCAAGCCCGCCAGCGCCACTGGCCTGCCGGCAGCCATCGCCGTGTCGCGCGACGCGCCACAGGACCAGCCCGCCGCGCTGGTCGAGGCCGTGCTGCGCGCCGACCCCGCCAAGCTTCCCCATTTCGTCGGCGTGGACCTGGGGGCCGACGGCTACGCCATCGCCCAGATCGAGAAAGTGCTGCCGCCGGCCGAGCAAAGCGCAGAACAGAAAGCGCAAAACCGCAGCCGCTACATCCAGCTGTGGAGCTTGGCCGAGGTGCGCAGCGACTACGAGCTGCTCAAGGCCCGCTACAAGGCCCGCATCCTGGTGCCCATGCCCAAGGCAGACGCCTTGGGCGCCGTGCGGCTGTAGTCCCGTGCAAGAACAGAAAAACCGCCCGAGGGCGGTTTTTTTGCGAGCGGCGTGCGATCACATGTTCGATCAGCTTCTATCAGTCCCTCTAGAGCCCGCTACACTGCTGGGTTTTGAAGTTATACCCGTAGCGCCATGGCTCCAATCGTGGCTCCAACGCAGAAAAGCCCGGCGCACAGGCCGGGCTTGTGGTGTAGGTGCCAGGGTGAAGCGAGACCGAAAAACGCCTCCCCGACCTGGCTCATGCAGTGGACCGCTGCCCGCCTGCACCAGGGATTGGGGGGCGTCAGGCGCCCGGGTTCTTGTACAGCGCGCGGTAGTCCACGATGCCGACGCCCAGGTCGAGGCGTACCTTGAACTCCTTGGTATCGCGGCGCCAGCCGTCATCCTCTTCCAGGTAGGGGCGCGGCTCGCCGCGCAGGTAGGCGCGGATGATGCCTTCGAGAACACCGGGGTCGGTGGCCAGATACCATGCGGTCTCGCTGTTGGTGTCGAGACGCGGATCTGCGACCAGCACCAGACGGCGCACCCATTCCGGGTTCTCGGCGTTGTTCGAGGCCGCAGGGTTGACGGTCGAGGCGATCAGCGCCTCCGCCTTGGTTTCGAGCGCTACCGGCACGATCAGGAAGCGCGGCGCCGGGTCGATGTACTCGACGCCACCGATGCCGCGCTGCTTGCGCATCGCTGCGCGCGCCGCGCCTAGTGCGTCGACGCTCAGCGCCGCGCCAGCGGCCGCGAGGTTCTTGTGGTCGGCATGGAATAGCGGCTTGCCGTCCTTCAGGTTGGCCGTGCTGTGCAGCTTCCCATAGACCATGTCTGATTCGAGGCGGCGTGCGGCCTGGCCTTGCGCGTTCGGGATGCCGGCGAAGGCGTTCAAGTCGTCGTTGATCAGCGCCTGGCGAGTGATCGCGAAAATCTTGCCGTAGGTGCTGACGGCAAACGTATCGCCGGATTCGGCGAATGAGCCAAGCTTGTACTCGCTCCCCTCGGGCACCTGTTCGAGCGAAGGCGCTTCGCCCAACATGGCCAGCGTCTGCAACTTGAAGTCGTCGACCTCGCGCTCACCCGTCCAGACGGCATGGCTGGCTGGTGCGTTCGCGTAGCCCACCCGCAGCGCCTTCGCCGTCAGCCCCGACAACAAGGTCGAGAAATCGCTGGAAGTGTGGGCGGCCTGAATCACATCGCTGGCCGCTCCGCGCGTGCTCAGCCCACGCATGGACAGGCAGCGCTCAGCAACGCCAAGGATGGACGTGCGCGCAAGATCGCGTGCCAGAGGGTGCGGGCGCTCGAGCCGCACGCCAGCGCGCAGCAACTGGCCATCAATCGCCGCAGAAATGAAGTCGCGTTCACGCTGATCGCCAGAGGCTTCGATGCGCCCGGCGAAGCGGTAGCCCGATTCGTCGGAGGTGTAGCCGCCAGAGATAGGGCTGGCCCCATCGGCCAGCTTGGCAAGCAGGCGCTGGCCGGCGGCGTCGACGGTGACGGCGTGGTCATCTTCGCACTGGCGCTGCAGCTCGGCGACGCCGGGCTGTGCGGCGAATTTGGCGAACAGCCTTCGGATGTCGGTGCGGCGCTCACGGTCTGCCGCCAGGGCGGCGGCCTGAATATCGGCTTCGGAGCGTGCGCCCGCGGCGGCGGGCTGATTGGCGTTGGCTTGACTCATGATGATTGACCTTTGAAGGTTGGGAGGAACGGGGAAGCGGCAGCGGGCAATATCAGCAGGTGCAGCCGCAAGGGCGCCCGCCTCGATAACCTCGTCGACCAGGCCAACGGCCAGGGCCTCGGAGGCGGTGAACCAGTGGTCTTTACCGCCCAGCCATGCATCGATGATCGACGGCGATTGGCCGGTGCGGCCGTAGGCGCTGCGCATGGCCTTGGCGACCTGATCGAGCATCTCGGCACTGGCGCGCAGTTCGCCGGCATTGCCGGACGCCCCATCCAGCCAGGGCGCATGCACCATGATCAACGAGCTGCCGAACGCCCGAACGCGCTTGCCGGCCATCGCAATCAGGCTGGCCGCGCTCAGCGCCCAGCCGACAATGGTCACCTCCACGTCGCTGAAGGTCTTCAGCAGATTGAAGATGGCTGAGGCGTCCTGCACACTGCCGCCGTCGCTGTTGATCTCCACGGCGAGCGGGGTCTGGCGATCCAGGCCCTCCAGCTGGCTGCGCACCTGCTCATAGGTGCAGTCCCGGCCGATCAAGCCGGCAATGAGTAGCGGGCGTTTTTCCATGCGCCCATGGTCCGCCCTTCGCGCGCGCGGATAAAGCGCCAAATATCAGCCGACGATTGCCAGCAGACTTTTTCGGCTCTTTGGGAGTTCGCCGCAGCTCGCCGCCTCGTACAGCAGCGCGTAGCACAGAGGTGAATCGGCATCGGGGCCGCCGCGCACGCGCCAGAACCGCAGCTTCGCGTCAACATGCGCCACGGCTTTGACCAGGCGGGCAAGGCGTTCGTCACGGTCGGACACCGTGACGTCGGCCGCAGCATCGTAGGCACGCCGGATCAGCTCGTTGCGCCTGGCCATCGTCGCCTGGCCGGCAGCGCTGCCATTGCGGCCGCGCCGCGTGGCGCCGATGCCAGTCATCAACGATGAAAGGCCGCGCGGGTTCATGCCCCGGATGCCGCTGGCGACCAGCTGCCCATCCCCAATCGGCACGCGCACGCCACACTCCAGGCGCGCCAGCGTGTCCTCGAGCTGTTCGCCTGGCGATGGTTTCTGCCCAATGAGATCGTTTTCGCCCTCGAGTCGTAACGCATCGCGCGATGCGGGCCCTATGACCTGCCCGGTGTGCCGGTCGAAGAGCTGGGCCTCGATCTCGAACGAATCGCCGCTGACGCTGCCGGCGAACACCAGGCCCAGCCCGCCATCCACAAAGGAGCGGTTGAGGTCGTGGTGGTGTTCACGGCATCCTTCGGCGCCACGAAGCCGCAGCGCGTGCAGACGTGTGTGCGCCAGCATGCTCAGCGCCAGGCCTTCGATCATGGCGCGGACGCTCGATTCAAACTGATCGTTACCCATGGTCGTGTCAGTGCAGCACGTTGAACGCACCTGGCTCGACCAACTCAGCCCGCAAAAGCTCGGTGGCTGAGCCGGTTTCCCGGTCGATCACCTGCGCGAGCATCAGTCCGCCGATGCCGGTGAGCGTCATGTTGAAGCTGAGAAAGGCACTGCCGTTTTCGGCTCGAATCAATGCTTTGGCCACATCGGACGCGCAAGGGCTTCCGGCATGCTCGCAAGCAACGGTCCGCATGAGCAAGGCGATCGCATCACCAATGAGTACAGCCTGCTCGCGTTTGGTTTCCGGGGTCGTCATGGTGTTTCCTTTCGGTGTGGTGAAGTGCCCAGGGTTGGCGCGCGCTGGTGGGCGCGGGGGGGCGGCCAGGAGCGGAACCCCCGTATGCATGCTCGTGACTGCGCAAATCTCGCGTCGCTTCGCCCCCGTGTGGGGAGGGCTGGGAAGGGCCCGCTCACTTTCCAGCGAGGCCGCAACTGCGGCGGTCATTGGCCAGCTCCTGCGGCTGGCACAACCTCTCCAGCGGCCACGCGATACCAGAAGGTGCCCACTTCATCTGCCTCAGCAGCGTTCATGCCATCGCCGTCGACTGCCTCCTCTGGCACCAGCGCCCGAACGTGCTCTACGAGCACATTCCACAGCGGCACCGACATACCGACGTCAGCTCGTTCATGCTCGGGCACGGCGGCCAGCGCCTGACGGATGGCGGGCACCAGCGCGGCCACGTCGCCACCGTCGGCCAGCAGCTCGCCGGCATGGTCGGCCAGCGCCTGGGCGGCCTGCAACTGCGCGCTGGGCGGCGCGGCCTTAGGTGGCCACGCGCTGCCGATGCGGGGGCGCACGTGCGAAAACTTCCAGGCGCGCGCGGCCTCGATTGAATCGACCGGCATGCCGCGCTTTCTGTACCGCGTCACGAGCGCCTTGTCGATCTGCAGCGCAGTGGCAATTTCGGATTGACTCGGAGTCATAGGCATGATCTATCCAGTTGACAGGGTTGACACCCCATAGGTTGACAATTTCCCGCGCCAGACACTGGCGCGATCTCGCGCTCGTTTCGCCCCCGTACGGGGATGGGCTGGGAAGGACCCGCGCGCCACTGGGTGACGGGTGTGACGGGTCTGCCGGTTGCACCGTATCGCCGCACGCGCGCGTACGCGCGAAATACGTCCATAAGGGACAACCCGTCACATCCGTCACCACCCAGCATCTGGCGCCCCATCGTTGATGTCTCGCTGCGGCAGGTGCAAGCCGGAAAACGTGGCGCCGCGCTTCGTGTGGCGCTTGTCGAACATCCGCTCCAGCCGCTGCGAAAAGCTCTTGATGCTCGGGGCGTGCTCGCCGGCTTGCTCTTTCCACCGCTGAAACGATCGGTACAGCTCGCCAGCCGTTGCCGTGGCGCTGGCGTCACGGGTGCAACATTCATCCACCCACAGCGCCAGGTCGTTTTGCTCGGCCAGGTAGGCGGTGCTCGCATCGGCCACGGCGGGCGGGATCGCCAGGCCTGTAGCGGCCCACTTGGCGGCGCCAGCGATGGCCCACTGCAGGATGCCGGGGAACTCGCCGCGCAGCTTCGCCAGCAGGTTGTTGTCGCGCCGGGTGCCGGCAAAGACCTGGGCGAAGGGGACCAGCACCAGGCGCCGCGCCAGCGCGGCATCGTCACCCTTCAGGCGCGGGCGGAAGTTGCCCGCGATGATGTGCTTGTGGGTCAGGCGGAACTCGAAAAAATCCTGACGCATGAAGCGCGCCGTCACGGTTTCATCGCCCGTCAGGGCCTTGATGCGTGCCTCTGCCCAGTGGGCGGACTCTTCGATCTCGCTGCTGATCGCCAGGCGCTTGCCGGCCAGGCTGGCGAGCATCGTCGGGTGCCCTTCGTGGCGTGAGGCCATCAGGGCCTCGCTGGGCAGGTTGTGGGCATAGGTGCCGGCAATGGCGCGCACCACGTCCAGGAACACGCTCTTGCCGTTGGCACCGATGCCGTGAAGGAAGAACAGCTTTTGCTCGCGTGTGCTGCCTGTCAGGCAGTAGCCCACCATCCGCTGGATGAACTCGATCATCGTCAGGTCGGCCGCGAACACGTCGGCCAGGAACCTGTCCCAGATCGGTGTTGCCTGCGCCTGCGGCCCCACGGCGGTGATTTGCGTAAACAGCGTGCCCTCCGCCTGTACCCGCTCGCCGCGCGCCAGGTCGAACACGCCGGCCGGCGTGTTCAGCATCATGGGCTCAGCGTCCCATGCTTCAACGGGCGTGCGCACGCTCGGGTCGCTGCGCGCCAGGTTCACGATGGCGCTGGCCGTTGAGGCGGCGCAAATCTTCGCCCTCAGCTTGGCGTTGTCCACCTGGGCGGCGGTGTCGGCACACACGCGCTTGGCGGTGGTGAAGCGCGTCAGCAGAAGGTCACGCGTCCAGTGGGCGCCCGTGTCCACCATCCAATCCATGCCCGGCGTCCAACGATAGGCGCCTGCGGCGGCTTGGATGAAGCGTTCAGCCAGGTCTTGCTCGCTGGCAAAGGGCAGCGCGACGTCATCATCCGCAGGTGTCTGCGGCGGTGATGCGCCAGGGCTCAGCTTGGCGGCGCTGCGCACGATGCTTTGCAATTCGGTGTCGGGCAGCGGCGGCTTGCATTTGATCGCGTTGACCTGCCGCAGCTCGTCCAGGATGGCGCCCTCGTCGCGCCCCTTGGCACGCAAAGCGGCGGCCTGCCGGTACAGCCGATCGTTGCGCCTGCCTTCGCCAATGGCGCCGCGCGATGCTGGCGCGACATCGGTCTGGGCGCCATGCTGCCGCCACAGGCGCAGCAGCTCGTGGGGCAGCTCGGGCAGGCGGCGGAAGTCGCCATTGCCGGCCCATCGATAGGGCTTGCCGGTGCTTGGGTGCACGGTGGGCGGCAGCACGTCCTGCAGCGCGGCGCCACCGTTCTTTGGCGCACAGCGCAACTCGAACAGCATGGCGCCGTCGCTGCCGTGCACCTGCACAAGTGGAAGCGGTGCGACGCCGGCCGGCAGGCGGTACAGCAGCTTGCCACGATTGGGCCGGCCGCTGTCGATGTGCACGGCGTCGTCGTCGCTCAGCAGGGCGTCCAGGTCGATGGCCCGCACAGCCAGCCACGCCCGGGCCTGATGCAAGTCGTCCAGGTCGATTGCGCAGGTGCCGCTGCGCGCATGGATCAAGCCCACGCCAGCGGGGCGCGCGTCGGGCGCCAGCGGGCGGGCGCCCCAGTCGGCGGTACGCGGCCCCTTGCCGCCTGCGGGGATAGCGCACAAGGCCCAGCGCAGGCGATGGTATTCGGCGATCAGGTCCGCGTCGCCAGGCGCTGCGTGCTCCGTACTGGCGTGCATTGATTCGGTCAAGCCACGCACGGCGGCACCATCACGATCAACGGCGGTGACACGGCCACGATGGCGCCGTCTGCCGGGTCAAGCACCACAATGGACAGGTCGACGCGAAGCTCGAAATCGAAGCTGCGGCCATCCAGCGCGACGCGTCCCTTGCGCAGCGGCCGGTCTGGCGCGAAGCGCTCAGCCAGTGACGTCCAGGCGGCGCGGATCACGGGCTTGCTGGCGACGCCCAGCAGCGAGCGCGCCGGGTTGCGCCGGGTGTTCCGGATCGCTACACTCGCGGTTGATTCGGGTTTGAGAATCTTTTTGGCCGCTGCGGGTGTTTGCACCACCCCAGCGGCCTTGTCATTGAACGGCGTCATTTCGGGCTGCCCTCAGGTGGCCAGGTGCGGCCCTCAAGGGCGGCGGCGCGCGTCAGGTGGCGCAGGTGGTTGTCGTCGTGCGCGATCCCGACGCTTTCGGCGGCGCTGGCCAGGCAGTTGTACGCATCGCCAGCGCGGTAGGCGATCTCGCCCAGCGCGCGCACGATCAGAACGCCGTCAAGCTTGCCCGGGCCGCGGTCAATCTCGTGCAACGCCAGGTGCGCGAGCATCTCGATAGCGGCGAATGCGTCGGTGCCGACGGCGTGCATGGAATCGGCGGCGCTGCGATAGTTGGGGGCGGCCCCATTGGTTTGGCGTTTCATTGGGACCGCCCATCAAACTGCTGGTCAATCCATCGGTCGATCGCCAGGCTGTCCCAGCGCGTGCAGCGCGCGGAACAGCGAATAGGTTTCGGGAGGTCGCCGCGCCGAACGGCCTCCCATATCCATGACGGTCCGCGTCCGATACGCGCACCGACAGCGCGGACGTCCAACATGCTGCGCGTGCGCGCAGCGGCCTCATTCAATTGCTTGACCGGTTCAGTCATATCTAGCCCCTTCTCGTTAAGTACGAACATGCGTCCAATCGGATGCATGGGGGCAATGGTCGCGACTTACGCGACTTGGCGGAAGGACGATTCAGGCCTCAGTGGGCGCTTGAATCGTCCGCGTCAAGGTGTTTGCTTAACTTGTGAAGCCGACGCTCAAGCTGCCTCAGTGAATCGGTGTTGAACGCACCTGCAGGCGCATCCAATGCAACCTCCAGCAGCGTCGCTAGATCATCGAGACTCAGGCATGAACGCAGGAATCCACGAGGAAATGGCGCCCACCTGTCGATCTTCGCAAGGTACGCCCGCGCCCACCTAGACCAGACGGTGGCATTGGTCGAGCTGCGAAGCCCCGCAGCCATGGCGCCGTCCAGCGACTGCGCTGCAGGTCGGCGCGAGTCGGCCAGATCATGCAACGTCACCAGCCAAGCGTCAGCAGGATCGACGTCGAGCAAATCGCCTTCGGGATCGTCGGTCAGGAAGTAATCGAGCAAGAGCTGATCGCGTTGCGCAAGCAACCCCAACAACTCGCCGGCCGAAGCCTGCACCTTGTCGTTGATCGAATCCAGGTCTCGCATCGCCTCTCGAACACGCGCGGGGGACCGCTTTTTGCTGTCGAGCCACGCCAGATCGAGCGCCGATTCGAGGATGCAAAGTCGCACGAAATCGGCACGCTCAATGACCACGTGAAGCTGCGCATAGCTGTCATCCCACGCAGGCACCGCCCAGCCTGCGGCGCCGATTTCTTGCCACCTCTCGACAAATCTGCTTCTGGTCGCCTCCCACCACGCCAACCGTAGCCCATTCGGCGGTCGCCCGTCGGCAGGGCTGTGCGGGCGGTATTTTCCGAGCGCGCGCTCCGCCCAATCGGGAAGCATCAGGCCAGTCTCCGCTCCGCCTTTGGCAGCGCCTCGCCAGGTGCGACGATGACGCCCTCCCGCATCAGTCCTTCCAGATGGTCGGCATACCACTGCAGCGCCTCGCGTCGCTCGGCAGCGTATTCGGCCACGTTGTAGATGCTGCGCACGTCTCCCTTGTCGTGCGCCAGGATGCGCTCGATCACATCGGAGCGGAACAACGCCGATTCGTTGAGGATGGTTGAAGCGGTCGCCCGTAGGCCATGCGGCTTAAAGTCATCTGCCACGCCCAGCGCGTACAGACGTTTGAACAGGTGGTTCATGGTGCACTCGCCCATGGGCTGGCCACCTTTGAAGATGCTTGGGAACAGCCATGGCGACTCACCAGACAACGCCCAAGCCTGTTGCACCAGCGCCAGCGCCTGGCGCGAGAGGTGCACCCGGTGCGACCGCTTCATCTTCATCAGACCGTCGCCACCTTCGCCCCGGCCGGGGATGGTCCACTCGCCGGCGTCCAAGTCGAAATGCTCCTTTCGAGCCATGGCGATGTTGGCCTTGCGTACCACCGTGAGTGCCAGCAACTTCACGGCGAGTTTGGTGCTGATGTGGGCGCCGCACACTTCGACGGCGCGCAGAAATGGCCCGATCTCGGTGGGCTGCAGTGGCCGGTAATGCTCGACCTCTGGCCGCTTCACAACCCCCTTGACGGCCACGGCCGGATTGCTGGTCACAAGCAACTTTCGGATGGCGTGGTTGAACACATGTTCGACGATCTCGCGCAGTCGAATCGCGGTGGTCGGAGTGTCGCGCGCGGCCTCGACTACAGCCAGCACGTCGGCCGGGAGGATGTTGCCAAGCGGCAGATTGCCGATGATCGGGTATGCGTGCCGATCCAACATACCGATGGTCTGCTTTCGATAGGCCTCGCTGCGATAGAAGAGCGTGTCCTTGACCCACACTTGGGCAAAAGCCCGGAACGTGTCGTCGCGTACAGCCTTGGCCGCAGCTTCTGCCTTGGCGCGCTGCTTTTGCAGAGCCGGATCAGCGCCAGCAAGGAGCTGGCGACGGTAGCCAGCATGCGCGTCACGGGCCGCTGCAATACCGATGGCGGGGTACGGCCCGATGGTGACCTTGGTGCGCTTGCCCCCGGCCCGATAGGAGTAGCGCCAAACCTTGGAGCCGCTGGGCAGCACCTCGACCAACAACCCGCCCCCATCGGCCAGCGGATAGGCCTTGTCCCGTGGTTTGGCACCGATGATCTTGGCGTTGGTGAGTGTGTAGTTGAATTCCCGTCCCATGCGTCACCTGTCCGAAAAAATGGAGCCATGATAGCACTGGATGGCTCCTTTCATGGCTCCATCATGCTGAATTGCATATGGACGCACCAGAACACAAGAAAACAAAAAACCCTAGTGCTTTCAATGCACTAGGGCTTTTGATTGGACGCATGCGAATGCATGCGGACTACCTTACATCTGTTCGATCATCACCTGGCCGAAGCCCGAGCAACTGACCTGGGTGGCGCCCTCCATCAGGCGCGCGAAGTCGTAGGTCACCTTCTTGCTCTGGATCGCTGCCTCCATGGCCGCGATGATGGTGTCGGCCGCCTCGACCCAGCCCATGTGGCGCAGCATCATCTCGGCGCTGAGGATTTCGCTGCCGGGGTTGACGTAGTCCTTGCCCGCGTATTTGGGCGCCGTGCCGTGCGTGGCCTCGAAGCAGGCCACCGAGTCGCTCAGGTTGGCGCCCGGCGCGATGCCGATGCC
>OFJB01000656.1_pt1 | contig 15820 bp, 11 predicted proteins | sample 1775081 | NCBI WGS metagenome assembly OFJB01 (sample SAMN08195771, study PRJEB24354) | sludge metagenome | isolation source: initial sludge from phenol fed wastewater aerobic bioreactor | place: India: Nagpur | collected 2016-06-05 | reverse complement strand
AGTATGTCCATACGCAGCCTGGCATGCTGGACGCCGTGGTCGAGGCGTTCGAACAATCGGGCATGCGCGGTTTCGTTTGTCGCGGATTCGTGACGCGCGGTCGCGAGTTCGGTGTGCCGGAGCCGCTGATCGAGGATGCCGGGGCGGTGATGCTTCACGTGCGCGAGGCGGCTCGCCGTTACAACAGGCCAGGCGGCCGCGTCCAGGTCGGCATCGCCCCGTGCATGGCATGGACCGTCGACCGCGAGGCCTGCCGGCTGGTGCGACAACTGGCCGACGAAGAGGGCATCCTCATCACCGTCCATGTGGCGGAAACGGATTTCGAGATCGAGCGGGCGCGCGCCGATTTCGATTGCACCGACACCGAGATGCTGGGCGAGATCGGCTTTCTCGGGCCCGACGTGCTCGCCGTTCACTGCGTCAACTGCTCCAGCCGCGATATCCGCACGCTGCGCTACCACGGGGCAAGCGTCTCCCATAACCCGTGCAGTAATCTCTATCTTGCATCCGGCGTGGCGCCGATCCCCGAGATGCTTGCGGCCGGCATCACCGTCGGGCTCGGCTCGGACGGGCCGGCCAGCAGTAACAACCACAGTCTCTTTCAGGCGATGAAGTTTGCCGCCCTGATGCAGAAGGGCGTCCATCGCGACGCAACGATCATGACGGCCGAGAAAGCGCTGGAGATGGCGACCATCGACGGCGCCAGGGCCGTCGGCCTGGAGCACGAGATCGGTTCGCTCGAAATCGGCAAGAAGGCCGACATCGTCGTGATCGATACCGACAGCGCATGGCTGGCGCCGCTTCACAACGCGCCTTCGGCGCTGGTCTATTCGGCTCTGGGCCACGAGGTTTCGTCGGTGATGATCGACGGCCGCTTCGTCATGAGAGATCGCGCGGTGCTGACCGTCGACGCCGGGCAAATCCGGCAGGCCGCGCAGCAGGCTGCCGACGACCTCGCCGAACGGGCGGCGATCGGCCATCTGAAGTCCAGGCCCTGGCGCTCGACCGCCGTGTGAGTCGGACGGCAGGCCATCCGTCATCGGGAAGCTTCATGCGCCGGCTCAAGGCCGCACCCCGCCGCCAAGCCGACCACGACCGCCCCTCTCGGCGAATTCGCAGAACGCCCGGCGCACCACCGAGTGACGCTGGAAGAACCGACGGTGGCGATCACTCGTGCAAGGCCCCGCCGCGCAGGCGTTCGCTGCGGCGGCGGATGGCCTCCAGGGACAGCAACAGGATCGTGGCGACCAGGGTCATGATCGTCGCGGCCGCGGTTATCTCCGGGCTGATGTTCTCGCGTATCCCGGCAAACATCTCCAGCGGGATCGTCCGCAGGGCGGAACTGCCGACGAACATCGTCACGACGATCTCGTCGAGGGACATGGCGAAGGCAACCACCGCTCCGGACAGGATGCCGGGTCCGATCAACGGCAATATGATCGAGCGCAGGATCCGCAACGGGGAGGCTCCGAGGCCGCTCGCCGCCCTGACGTAGGTCCAGTCGAAGTGCTGTAGGCTCGCCGACACCGTTATCAGGACGAAGGGGGTGACTATAACCGTGTGACCCAGGATGACCCCGAGCGCGGTACCGTACAGCCCCATCCGCGCCCAAACGAGGTACATGCCGAGCGCGGTGATAACCACGGGCACGACGATAGGCGACAGCATCAGCGCGGTGATCGTCTTGCGGAACGGCATTTCAGGACGGGACAGGCCGATCGCGGCGAGCGTCCCCAACACGACGGCCATGAATGAGGAAACCACACCGAAAAAGGCGCTGTTTGCCATAGCCGAGAGCCAGCGGTCGGAATGGATGAGCCTGTCGTACCATTGCAGGGAATAGCCCGGCAGCGGGTAATAGATGAAAGTGCTGGAACTGAACGACACCGGAACCACCGCTATGAGGGGCGCAGCCAGGAAGATGAAAACCGCGCTGCAGAAAGCGATGTGGAGCCAGGTAGCGATCCTGGAACGCAATTGATCGGGGAGGTTCACCTGGATCCTCCCATCGTGGCGCGCACGTTGAAGAGACGGCCGAAGACGCCGTAGATGACGAGAACGCAAAGCAGGAGAAGCACCCCCAAGGCCGCGGCCTGTCCCCAATTGAGCGCTTCGTTGACGAAGTATGCCACGAAGTAGCTGATGAGCTGGTCGCCGCCGCCGCCGACCAGCACCGGCGTGACGTAGTACCCGATAGCGCTGACGAAGACGAGGACGCATCCGGCCGTGATGCCGGGCAGCGTCAGCGGCAGATAGATTCTCCAGAACGCCCGGGGCCACGACGATCCCAGGGAAAGGGCCGCGCGCATGTAGCTCGGCGGTATCGACTTCATCGTCGCATACAGCGGCAGTATCATGAACGGCAGCAGGATGTGGGTCATCGCCACATACACCCCGAAACGGTTGTAGACGAGTTCGAGCGGATCGCTGATCAGGCCGATGCGCGTCAGTAAGCTATTGACGACGCCGTTCTTCTGCAGGATCACGATCCAGCCGGCGGTCCTGACCAGCACCGATGTCCAGAACGGCAAAAGAACCAGCATCAGCAGCAGCCCGGCTCGCCTGGCCGGTATTTTCGCGAGCAGGTACGCGACGGGATAGCCGGCGAAAAGGCATGCCAGAGTGACGATCAGGCTGACGGTGAACGTCCTGACGAAGACGTCGACGTAGAGCGCCTGACCGGAAGCGTCCCAGGCAATCGAGCCATCGGCTTTGCGCTCCAGATCCAGCGCCTTGAGGAAATAGTATCCGGTGAAAGAGCCGGTATTCCGGTAGAGAACCGACCATACGACCGGATCGGCCCATTTCCTGTCGATGGCCTGCAGCCTCTCCGTCGCGTTCTGGCCTTGGACGAACGGCTGATCCGAAAGAGCCTTCGCGGTTTTCATGAGGAGGGTGCGGCCGCCGTCCACCTCGTAGTTGATGCGCTTGGCGGCCTTCTGGAGCCGCCCGTCCTGCATGGCGGGCACGATTTCGGTCGCTATCGCCATGAAAGCGGGCTCGCCGGGCGCCGCGTCTCCTTCTCGCCAGCCCGCCATATTTTGCCGAAGCGTTGGAAAGGCGGTCGAGATTTCGGGGTTGTCGACCGAATAGAAGAATATCATCGCAACCGGCAGAAAGAAGCCGACCAGCATGAACGTGAGGAGCGGCATTACCAGCCACAAGGCGGCGCGCCGACCGCGCGCCACTTGCCGTGTTACCTGCTTTGACGGTGCGACGCCGACACTCATATGATCGAGCTTCCTCCTGAAAGACCGTCTGGAAACAGGCGAGGCCGGGCCGCAAACGCTCGCTTGCCTGCGCTCCGGCTCCAGCGTACCTCAGATACGCCCTGCTCCGGTGCGCGCCAAACATCCATTTTCGCCGCGGCCTGCCGTATTTCCAAGCAATCTCTGAACGCCGGCTCAGTTCCCGACCCAGGCCTGGAAGCGTTGTTCAAGGCGATCGCCGTTGTCCACCCAGAATTGCGTATCGATCTGCAGGCCTTCCTTGAGGTGCTCCGGATTGGTCGGCAGGTCGGGGTTCTTGGTGGCCGCGGCTCCTTCGACGGTGGGAGCGCCGTAGTCTGCTATTTCCGCATAGAGCGCCCCTTGTTTCGCACCGCTGGCAAAATCGAGAAACTTGTAGGCCGCGTCGACATTCGGGGAACCCGACAAGATCGTCCAGTAGTCGATGTCGTAGGCCTGGCCGTTCCAGACGATCTTAAAGTTCTTGCCGTCCGCATTCGCAAGAGGCACACGGCCGTTGTATGCAGCGGTCATGGCCACGTCGCCGGCCGCCAGCATCTGCATCGGCTGCGCCCCGGCCTTCCACCAGATGATATTCGGCTTCAGTTCGTCGAGCTTCTTGAACGCGCGATTCACGCCCTCTTCCGTGCCCAGCACGTCGTAGACCTTGTCCAGGGGCACGCCATCGGCCAGCAACGCCGCTTCGAGCGTCGGCTTTGCCGACTGGCGGAGGCCGCGCTTGCCCGGGAACGTCTTCACGTCCCAGAAATCGGCCCAACCGGCGGGAACCTTGCCTTTGATCTTGTCCGCGTCGTAGGCGTATATCATGGACCACACGATGTGCGGAATGCCGCACGGCTCGACGGAGCCGGGGATGAAGCGACCTTCGCCGCCCAGCTTGTTGATATCGAGCTTGAGGAAAAGGCCCTCGTCGCAGCCGCGCACAAGCTCTGGATGCTCGACATGCACGACGTCCCAGACCACGTTTCCGGCTTCTTCCATGGAACGGATCTTGGCAAACTCGCCGTTGTATTCCTCGACTTTGTAGTTGATGCCGGTAGCGGCCTTGAAAGGATCATAGAACGCTTGCCGCTGCTTGTCCGCCACCGGGCCGCCGAAGGACGTTATCGTGAGATCGCGCGAGAAGGCGTGGGACGTTGCAAGGCCCGTCGCGATGACGGCCGCGCATAGAACTGCATTGAGACGAAACATGCCGGGCTCCCCTTGAGCATCGTGATTATTCTGATGCTCCCAACGCGCTCAAAGTCCTGGCGGGGGAGCACCGTCTTTGTGACCAACGGAAAAAATTTGGCATACATTTTTTTACCTGTCAAAGGCGAATACGTGGACTTGCGGTGAGTATTGTGTAAAACGGTATTCCAAAATCAAAAACTGGGGTTCAATGCCGCGCAAAGAAGCGGACGTCGCCGGGAGTGAGAATTAATGAAGCGAGCCAAGATCGACGACGGACGAAGCGTGTTCTCTGAAGCCGGGCCGGGCGGAGCCGGATCGGCCTCGGTCGAGCGGCCTCTCGCCGTTGTCGGCCGTGACGTCGTGCGGTTTGCCGACGTCTGCAAGAGCTACGACGGCCGCACCAACATCGTCTCAAATCTCTCTTTGGAAGTCAGGCGGGGAGAGTTCCTCACGATGCTCGGCCCCTCCGGATCGGGCAAGACGACCTGCCTTATGATGCTTGCCGGATTCGAGAGCGTCTCGGCCGGCGAAATCTACCTGAACGACCGCCCGATCAGCCGTGTCCCCCCGAACAAGAGGGGCATAGGGATGGTGTTCCAGAACTACGCGCTCTTCCCGCATATGACTGTCGCGGAGAATCTCGCCTTTCCATTGCAGGTCAGGAAGGTGGACAGGTCTGAAATCGACCGCAAGGTCATGCGGTCGCTGGAGATGGTTCGCCTGGCTTCCATGGCCGGGCGCCTGCCGGGGCAGCTGTCGGGTGGACAGCAGCAGCGGGTGGCCCTTGCCCGCGCCCTGGTTTTCGAGCCTGAACTGGTGCTCATGGACGAGCCGCTGGGCGCCCTGGACAAGAACCTGCGCGAGGAGATGCAGTACGAAATCAAGGCGATCCACCAGAGGCTGCAGGTTTCCGTCGTGTATGTGACGCACGATCAGACCGAGGCGCTCACGATGTCCGATCGCATCGCCGTCTTCGAAGGCGGCGCGATACAGCAGCTTTCGGAGCCGGGAACCCTTTACGAAAACCCGAGCAACGCTTTCGTCGCCAACTTCATTGGGGAAAACAACTTGCTCCCCGGAACGGTCGAGCGATGCGACAGCGGCTATTGTTCGGTCAGGATCGACGGTGCCGAAGCGGTCCTGACCGCGCGCAGGGGCGCGGGCCTCGCCGCCGGCGACCGAACGGTAGTCTCCGTCCGCCCGGAGCGGATTTCGCTGGTTCCGTCCGCCGACATGCAGAGGAACGCCATCAACGCGACCGTAAACGACGTCGTGCTTCTGGGAGACCAGCTTCGGATCCGCCTGGACGCCAACGGTACCATGATCACTTTGAAAAGCCCCAATGTCGCCAACGCCAACATGCCGCGCAACGGCGAGAAAATCCGGCTGTATTGCCGTGCCGACGACTGCCGGGCCTTCGAGGTCCAAGGCTGATCTTCAGGCGGGCTAAAAGTTTGCCGCGAACGGCATCCCGATGTTTGGGCCCAAGCGTCTATTCGGCGGCAAGGCTCTTGAGGTCAACGGGCGTCGCGCCAAGGGATCCGAGATCGGCCCGGGCGTCTTCGCTGTGCTGGGACGGATCGAGGTGGGAGAGCCAGACCTCGGCCGCGTCTATGACATGCTCCCGCATGAGCGCCTCCGCCCTGGACGACTGCCGCCGTTCGATGGCGAGCACCATGCGGTAGTGCTCCGACTGGCCTTCGCGGAGATGGTTGTGGAACTCGGGATAGTACTGGTAGCGGCCCACGAAACCCGGGTGCACCAACGGCACGCTTTGCGACGTTTCGATCATCTTCTGGAGCATGTCGTTCCCGCATTCGTTGGCGAGCGCCTGGTGGAAGCGGTGGTTGACGCTCATCCAGGTACGCAGGTGCTCCTCCTTGAACGCCTTGACGCCCAGCAGCCTGTCGCCCGACTCCAGTATCTGGCGAAACTCCTGCAGCTTGACGTCCGGCACGCCGTTTTCCGCCAGAACCCTGCAGACCATGCCCTCGAGCGTCGCGCGCACGGCATAGGCGTTGCCGACCTCCTGCAGTGTGAAGCTGCGGACCTTGTATCCCCGCCACGGCCCCGGAGCGAGAATTCCCTCGTTCGCCAGTTCGATAAGCGCCGTTTTGACCGGCGTACGCGACATCCCCAGCAACTCGGCGACATGCGCCTCCTGGAGGTGGGTTTCGGGTTCTATCTCGCCGGACAAGACCATCGTCCTGAGCTTGGCCGCCGCAACGTCTTTCAAGGATTCAGCCATGTGCCTGCATGCTCCGTGATTTGACGGTCGTTTCCCCGGACCGCCTTTGAAATCTCAAACGCCGGATCGACCCTGGTCAAGACATGCCGGGTCAAAGAAACAGCTTGCCGGGATTCAGCAGATGGTGAGGGTCCAGGGCCGCCTTGATGGCGCGCATGACGGACACCCCTTCTCCATGCTCGTCAAGCAGGTACTTCCGCTTCCCAATGCCTATCCCGTGCTCCCCGGTGGCGGTGCCTCCGAGCGTCAGCGAGCGGCCCACGATCCAGTCGTGGAAACGTTCGGCTGCATCGATCTCGCCGCGGTTCTCCCGATCGACCAACAAGGTGACGTGAACGTTCCCGTCGCCGATGTGGCCGACCGCAGGGGCCAGTATCCCGAGGCTGCCCGCCTCTTCCTTGATGGCCCTCAGCAATTCCGCCAGGCTCGAAAGAGGCACCGCGACGTCCGTCACGAACATATGGCTGCCCGGGCGCAGGCCCTTCTCCGCATCCGACAGGGCATGGCGGATGGACCAGATCTCCGATTTGGCGTCGGGCGAGCTTGCAACGTCGATCTCGGCGCCGAGCCCGGCGAGCACCTCCTCCATCAATTCCAGGGTCGCCGCCTGATGGGTCGCCGCCTGATGCGTTTCGACGATCAGCGTGTCCAGCAGCGGAAGGCTCTTTGCCGCGAAATTGTTCAGGGCGGAAACTTCCAGCTCGTCGAGATACTCCAGGCGGGCTATCGGAACGCCGAGCGCGCAGAGCTGGTGCACCGCGTCGACGAGGGTTTCGAAGCTCGGGAACGATGCCCTGACGACGGTCGTGGACTCTGGCACGGGCGATAGTTTCAGGGTCAGTTCGGTTATGACGCCAAGCGTCCCCTCGGATCCGACAAAAAGGCGAGTGAGATCGTACCCGCTGGACGATTTCCTCGCCCGGCCTCCGGTCCGTATGACCCGGCCATCGGCCAGGACCACCGTCATGCCCATGACGTTGTCCTTCATGGAGCCGTAGCGGACGGTCATGGTCCCGGACGCGCGCGTGGCCGCCATTCCGCCCAGCGAGGCATCGGCTCCCGGGTCCACCGGGAAGAACAGCCCGGTGTGCCGCAGCTCCTCCGCCAACTGCAGACGGGTGACGCCCGCCTCGACCCGGCAATCCGCGTTCACGACATCCACCTCGATGACGCTCCTCATCTCGCGCGTGTCGATGCTCACGCCGCCGTCCAAGGCGTTGACGTTGCCTTCCATCGATGAGCCCGTGCCGAAAGGCACGATCGGGAGCCTGTGCTTCGAGGCGATGCGGCATAGTTCGGAGACCTCATCCGTCGAGGCAGGAAAGACGACGATGTCGGGAGGAGAAGAATGATGCCAGCTTTCGTCATGCGCGTGGCTTTCCAGCACCGCGGGGGCCCGGGAACTCTGCCCGGGAAAGCGGTTGGCGATTTCGGCGATCGCCGACGCGCGAGATGATCGCGAGACGGGTGTGTCCATTGGTGTCGGGTCCCTTGCGGCTCCGGTTAGTATACAAAATAACCCGGCCGAGTCCACCGATCCGAATAAGGGGCCGCCCGTCCCGCCGCTTGCCTCAAGCTGCGATTTTCACTCGTCCGGACACGTCCGGCGCTCCTCGAACATGCCTATGCCATTGACTGGCTGGCCGATTTTCTGGAACGTCCGACCTCTAGCGAAATTTCCCGTTCTCTGCATTGGCTGCCAGGACAGAATGGGATAAGCATGAAACGGAAGGCGCTCTACGGCCATTTTGAACGCAAAAAACGATTGAGGCACGGTCGTTGGCGATGCTGCCGTCGCATAACGGAGGGTGGGAGTTGTCGTCTACTGTTGGAGAGATGATCATATCGAGGCTCAGGTCGCACGGCGTCGATACGGTTTTCGGCATTCCCGGCGCCCATACCATCGAGCTCTACAAGCACATGCCGGACTACGGCATCAGGCATGTCGCGGCCCGGCACGAGCAGGGGGCCGGATACATGGCCGACGGCTACGCGCGGGCCAGCGGACGCCCGGGCGTCTGCACGCTCGTCGCCGGCCCCGGCCTGACCAACGCCGCCAGCGCGCTGGGCACCGCATACGCGGATTCATCCCCCGTGCTTGTGCTGTCCAGCGTGAACGCCATACCGGACCTCGACATGGGGCGAGGCCATCTGCATGAGGTCAGCCGGCAGTCGGACATCAGCAGGCCGCTGGCCTCCCGCAGCCTTGTCGCCTTCGACGCCAGCCAGGTCGGGGAGCACCTCGATCTGGCCTTCTTCACGTTCGGGGCATGCCGTCCCCGCCCTGTCCACATAGCGTTGCCGCTCGACGTCCTGGATTGCGCCATCTCGTCGGAGAGCCCGAAGACGACCATGCCGTTCAGGCCGTCTCCACACCCGGACGCCGTCAGGCAGGCGGCCGGCATGGTCGACGGGGCCCGACAGGTGGTCATCGTCGCGGGCGGCGGCGCCGTCCATGCAGCAAGGGAGATCCGGCGGCTGGCGGAGCGCATCTCGGCTCCCGTCGTCACCTCCATCGCGGGCAAGGGCATCCTGCCGGACAAACATCCGCTGAACCTCGGAGCGACCCTGCAGAGAGCTCCGGTGCGAACGGCGCTCCGGAAGGCGGACGTGATCCTGGCGATAGGAACGCAGCTGTCGCCGGTCGATCTGGAGCTCTGGCCGCACTCCGCAGACGAGATGGAGCGAATGCTTGCGCATGGTGAAGCGCTGCTCGCGGAACGGCTCGGCCATACCGGAAAGCTTGTCAGGATCGATCTCGACGCAGGTTCGATGACCCGCGACCACGCCGCCGACGCGGCGCTGCTGGGGGACAGCCGGATGGCCGTCCAGGCGCTGTTGCGTCTGGTGAAAACGACCGGGCCCGAGCGAAGATCTTCGGTCGGATCATGGGTGTCGGCACTGCGCGCGGCGGTCACGGCCGGCGCATCGGACCTGGAACGCCGTCACCTGACGGCATTGCGAATACTCCGCGACGCGCTGCCTGGCCAAGGCTTCCTGGCCGCGGACCTGTGCCAGATCGGATATACGGCGAACGTGTTCTTTCCCATGAGCGTTCCCCGCAGGTACTTCTATCCCGCCGGCTACGGCCCCCTGGGTTTTGCGACCCCCGCAGCCATCGGGGTCCAGCTCGCACGGCCGGACCTGCGAGGGGCCGTGCTGATAGGCGACTACGGTTTCCAGTTCACGATGCAGGAACTCGGCACAGCCGTCGAGCTGGAGCTCCCTCTGCCGATCGTCATCTGGAACAACGAAGGGCTGGGCGAGATCAAGGAATGGATGCGGAGAAAAAACTCGCCCGCGATCGGAGTCGAGCCGCAGAATCCGGATTTCAAGCAGCTCGCCGCTTCGTACGGCGCGGGTTACGCTCGGCCGGACAGCGAGGCTGCGTTCCGCGCGGCGATCAAGTCTGCACATGCCCATAGGGGCCCCACCATCGTCGAGATCAGAGAGGACGCGCCTTGGCTGTCCGCCTGAGCGGGGCCTGTCGCGGGGACCCGCCGCGCCACAAGCTACAAGGCCGCCAGGGCGTCATCTAGTTTCGTCACGAGCTCGTCGATATGGCTTGCATCGAAGACCAGCGGCGGCCTGATCTTCAGAATGTTGCGGCTGTCGAAATTGGGACCCGTAGAACCGACAAGGACGCCTCTCGTGCACAGGTCGTCGATCAACCGCTTCACTTCGGCGCAAGCCGGCTGGCGCGTCGTCCCGTCCTTGATCATCTCGACACCGATGAGCAGCCCGTCGCCGCGGACTTCGCCGACGATGTCGTGACGCGCCGACAGCCTTACGATCTCGGCCCGCAACAGGGCGCCCGATTGGCGGGCATTCTCCTGCAACCGCTCGTCCCTGAGGACGTCCAGCACCGCCAGGCCGACCATCGAAGAAACCGGATTACCGGCGAAGGTGTTGAAGTAGCGCTGGACGGCGAAGAAGTGCTCCGCCAGTTCGCGGCGGGCGATGACGACCCCGATCGGATGGCCGTTGCCCATGGGCTTGCCGCACGTCACCATGTCGGGGACGACGCCAAGCCGCTGATAGCCCCAGAAATACTCCCCGTTTCGACCCATTCCCGGCTGGACCTCGTCCGCGATCGCCAGGCCCCCCGCCGCGCGAAGCCGTTCCAGCGCAGGGGCGATGAAGCCCGCATGGGTCGGGTGGACGCCTTCGCTGCAGAAGTAGGAATCGAAAAAGAACGCGCCCGGCTTCTCGCCGCGCGAGGCCAGCAGGCCGATCGCCGCCTCCATCTCGTCGGCATAGGCGAGCGCGCCGGCCGTGAGCTCTTCCGCCGGTCTCTGCAAGCCACCGTCTATCGGCGCGTTCACCGTCGCCCAAAAAGACGGCGTGGGCGCCTGCGGCTTCCGTTTCAATCCGTCGATCGAACTCAGGAGCGCGGTGTTCCCGTGGTAGGCGTTGCGGGTCGTTATGATGCCATTGTTGCCCGTCCATGCCGTTGCAATGCGAGCGGCCAGGTCGTTCGCCTCGCTGCCGGTGCAGGTGAAGAAACAGACGTCCAGGCCGGGACCCGCGGTGGCGACGAGACGTTCGCCATATTCGAGAACGGACTCGAACAGGTAACGGGTATTGGTGTTCAGCACCGCCGATTGGCGGCTAAGCGCCTCCGTTACGCGAGGATGGCCATGCCCCACATGCGCCACGTTGTTGTAGGCGTCCAGATAGCGCTTTCCGTCGCCGTCATAGAGATAGACCCCTTCTCCCCTGACCGGGTGGAACGGCACCGAGTAAAAAAGCCTCGCTCCGCTCCCCAGGATGAGCCTGCGCCGCTCGAGAATGTCCCTGAACCGTTCGTCCATCACCCGATCCACCGACAGGCCGCAGCTTCGCGCGTCCAGGAATGTCGATCCGTGCGGACGGCACGTGACCGGACAAAGGAGATGGCCGCAAGCTCCGTCACGCCCTCTTTCCGCCCGCTAGATGACTTTCTCCTTGACGAGTTCCTCGAGATCCTCGGGGGACAGGCCGAGCCAGCCTCCGAACACGTCGCCCCGGCTTGCGCCGAGGGGAAGGCTGGGCTCTATGGACCTGCGCGGAGTTCCTTCGAAAACCAGCGGGGAGTTCGGCAGCGCGACGCGACCGAGCTGCGGGTGGTCGACCCATCGGAGGCTTCCCCTGGCGTGCATGTTCTCGTCTGCGATGACCTCGGACAGATCGCGCACCGGGGCGCAGGGAACCGCCGCGGCCAGCATCCGCTTCGCGATCTCGTTCCGGGGCACGGTCCTGGTCCAGGTCTCCAGAACCTCGTCCACGGCTTCGAAATTGACCACCCGGCTGCTGCGCGTAAGGAAGCGCGGATCCTCTTTCAGGTCCGGCCTTCCGATCACGTCAAGCATCGCGCGGAAGTGGTGGTCGCCCGGAGCGTTGAGGACGACGTAGCCGTCGCTCGCCTGGTAGACGTTGTAGGGCGAAATCCCGAGGCCGCCGTGCCTGTTGCCGGTTCGTGCGGGAGCGGCGGCGCCGCGGGCATGGAGCATGCCCAAATTGGACGCCAGCGAGGCGTAGGTCGAATCCTGCATCGACACTTCGACGATACGGCCGGCGCCGGTTCTCTCGCGCTCGTAGAGGGCGGTAACCACCGCTGCATAGAGATGGACGCCGGCGCTGAAGTCGCAAAGGGCGGCGCCGGACTTGACCGGAGGCTGATCGGGAAACCCGGTCGAGTTGATCACGCCGCACATCGCCTGCATGACGAGATCCATCGCCGGATAATCGCGATAGGGACCGTTCTTGCCGTAGCCGGAACTCGATCCATAGATCAGCCGCGGATTGATCTCCAGCAGGTCGTCGGCGCCCAGGCCCAGCCTGTCCATCACGCCCGGGGCGAAATTCTCCACCAGGACGTCGGCACGCCGGACCATCGCGCGCAGCAGCTCTTTGCCCTTGTCCGACTTGAGGTTCAGCGCAACCGATTTCTTGTTCGAGTTGAGCATCGCGAAGGGCAGGTCCGCGCCCCCCATGTCTCCGCGGCTGCGCAGGTGCTCCCCTTGATGCGGCTCGACCTTGATGACCTCGGCCCCGGCCATGGCCATCAGGAAGGTCGCATAGGGCCCGTTGTAGACGTGCGACAGGTCGATCACGACGATTCCGGAAAGGGGCAAACCCCGCTCCGCCGCGGGTGATCGCGAGCCGCTTTGCACCGGCGCCGAAACATTCATGGCGTGGCCTCCCGAGGCGCGCATAGCCTGAGGCGCGCTCCCGTCCCTTAATACGCCTCTCGATCAGGAAATATCAAGTTTGCATTCCAAATTTTTGGATGCTTTCCGTATCAAGGCGCCTAGCGGGCAAACACGGAAGATATTATGTTTGTTTTTCAAATTATTATGTTGTCGATCCCGATCTGCCGCATATGCCGTCTTGCCCTTTGACAAGGGTCGAGATTGATTTTTGCATTCCTTTATGCAAGGCTGGTTGTCTGTCGGCGCAGGCCGGACCTATCGTGTCATCGAGGGAAACATGGCCGAAGTCGAGACGAGCAAGCACAATCCGAAAGGCGTAGTCGTTGTCGGCCTGGGCGCGATCGGCCAGCAGGTGGTGCGTCTGCTGCTGGAGCGCGGATGGCCGGTAGCCGCCGCTCTCAACAGGAGCGGACCCAAGGTCGGCCAGGATCTCGGCGCCGTTTGCGGCCTCGGCCGCGAGGTCGGGATCATCGTGGCGGACGAGAAAGACTTCGATCCCGGATCGGTGGAGGCGGACATCGCCGTGATTGCAAGCACGGACAGGATTCGCCTCAACATGCCCGTCTACAGGCGCTTCCTCGGGGCCGGGATGAACGTCCTGTGTGTCGGATGCGAGTCGAGCTGGCCGTGGGCGGCGTCACGGGAACTGGCCGCCGAAATCGACGTTCTCGCGCGCAGGAGCGGTGTCACTTTCACCGGCTCCGGATTTCAGGATGTCCACCGCCATTGGATCGGCCGCGCCCTCATCGGTACATGCACGAGCCTCCGGGGCTTCCTGCACGAATCCCATACCGACATCGCCCCCCATGGCGTGGAGACGGCGCGTTTGGTCCGGGCAGGCATGTCGGTTGCGGAATTCGACGATTCCGTAAGCGGCGTGCGGTCGGCCGAGGTATCGATCTACCGCGTCTTCTTCGAACAGCTGGCGCGCTCGCTGCCGATCGAGATCGAAAGCGTGGAGGAACAGGTCGAGCCGTGCGTGAAGGATGTCGATCTCCACTGCCCCGCGCTCAGGACGACCATACCCGCCGGTTTCGTGAGCGGCACCAGGTACAAGACCATCATCAGGGCCAAGGGCGGCATCGTGGGCATCGCGAACAACGAACTCCGGCTCTTCGAGGCTGGCGAGGAACCGAAAATCAGGTGGGAAGTCGATGGCGCGCCGCCGGCCCGCGTCGAGATCACGGGGTTCGATTCCTATCAGGGCACGGCCGCGCCGCTGGTGAACCGAATTCCCGACGTCCTTTCGGCGGCTCCCGGCCTGGTCACGATCGACCGGATGGCACCGCCGCGGTTTCACGGAAACCCGACCGTTCCTCAAAGCTGAATCCCTGCCAGGCCTCTTGCGGTCGCCGCCTAGCCGCAAGGCCAGCATTTTGCAGCCAGACGGTATCGACTGGCTGCAAAATGCTCTAGATGCTCTGGCCGCCCCGTGCCGCGGCGAAGAACCGCCGGGTCGACGCCGAGCGACCGGTCCGCTGAAACGCGGCGAGAAGAGCGGCCGTCTCGTCGATGGCCGCCAAGTCGAGCCGCGCACGGTCGGTGCGCAGCCGGTGATGCCAGATGGTGATGCGCATCGCGAGCCGCGTGCAGATCAGGTCGTAGAGAATTTCCAGTTCGTCGGCGCATAGCGGCCGATGCGCGCTGTATGCCCCCAGGATATCGCAGGCCTGCGGCAGCGGATCAGGCTCGCCGACCTGGCGAGCGATCGCCACGGCGAGATCGACTATCGGCGGCGCCATCGCGATGTCGCCGAAATCTATGATGCCCGTGATTTCGGCTGGACGAGCCCTGTCGACCAGGATGTTCCGGGGATTGAAATCATTGTGGATGGGTTGAAAAGGCAAGGCGCGCAATACGGGCGAGGCGAGGCAGGCGAATCTCCGCAGCGCGTCGACCGAGACTGCGCGCATATCGGCCCGCGGCAGCGCCTCGGCGGCCCCGATCAGGTCGTGTGCGTTCAACATGTTCCATATGTTGCCCGCAGGCCGGCTCCAGCCGAAACCGCGGAGGGCCATGTGGAGGCGCGCCAGGACGACGCCGAGCGCAGCGCGTTGCGCGGGGCTGCGGGCCACGTCCGCGACGGGCGAGCCTTCCAGATACGTGAACACGGCGGCCTCGAGCGGCTGATCCCGGTAGTCAAAAGGCTCGACGAACCTGCCGCTGCGGGCGACGACCGGGCCCGGAACGGGCAGCCCCGGATCCGCCGCACGGATATGCGCCAGCATGGCGCACTGCAATTCCAGGCCTGCCGCCGCTTCGGTCCGTCCCGATATCCTCAGGATGAAGCGGGGCCCGGAGCGCTGCCCGAGACGGAAGATTGCGTCGCGTTCAGAGACGAGCGGCACAACCTCGCCGCTCAGGCCATATCGCTGGCCCAGCAATTCCGCCGCGAAACGGACCGGCAGCGTCGCGAGCGCACAATCGTCGCGCGCGTCCGGGATCATCGGCCGGGATCCGGACCCCGGCGGCGCGCTTCAGCCATAGTGGAGGTCGACCAGGTAATTTCCGTACTTCGTGCGCCGCACGGAGGATCCGGGTCCGACCACTATGGTCGTCAGCCTCTCGTCGATCACCAACGGCCCGTCGTAGCGGAGGTCGGTTTCGAGTTCGTCCGGGCCCGCGACGCGGGTTCGGACCGTGGACTTGGTCTCCCTGAAGTAGGTGTCGCGCCAAACAGGTTCGCCGGCGGGCTCGGCGGGCACGACCGGAGGGTCCAGCCGCTCGGGCACTCCGACAGCGTACACGTTCCATTCGGTGACCTCGACTTTCGCGCCCTCTTCGGCCACGGCGTAGAGGGCGCGATGCTGCGCGTGGAAGCGGGAAGCGAGCGCGGGCGCGCCCTGGCTGACGACCTCCGCCGGATCGAAAGGCACGGTCAGCTGCCAGACCTGGCCGGAATACCGGGCCTCGCAGGAGAAGTTCAGCCGTCTCTGCCCCTCGGGCACGCTCATTCC
>OFJB01000653.1_pt1 | contig 15905 bp, 18 predicted proteins | sample 1775081 | NCBI WGS metagenome assembly OFJB01 (sample SAMN08195771, study PRJEB24354) | sludge metagenome | isolation source: initial sludge from phenol fed wastewater aerobic bioreactor | place: India: Nagpur | collected 2016-06-05 | reverse complement strand
GCGGTGGTGGGCGAATACCTGGGCTCGGCCAGCGGCGTGGGCTACCTCATCCTGCAGGCCGAGGGCAGCTTCGACGTGGATACCGTGGTGGCCGGCATCGTGCTGCTGACGGCCTTTGCCCTGGTGCTGGACGGCCTGGTCGGCGTGGCCGAGCGCCGGCTGATGAAGTGGCAGCCGAGCAGCGGGCAGACCGAGAAGCTGTGATTCGGGGACGGCCCGCGCGCCGGCCTTGGCGGCCCACTCGCACCTCATCGACTGCGCATAAAATATGCGCATCGTGATGACGCATGGGCAATGCCATGACCGAGACCGCAGCCCCCACCCACCGCAAGCGCGCGACCAACCTCAGTCTGAGCGAAGATGTGCTGCAGGCCGCGCGTGAGCTGGACATCAATCTGTCGCAAACCTGCGAGCAGCATCTGCGCGAGCTGATCCGCAGCGAACGCGCGCGCCGCTGGCGCACCGAGTATGCGGATTTCATCGACGCCTACAACGCCACGGTCGATGCCGATGGTTTGCCGCTGGAGCGCTGGAAGACGTTTTGATGGCGCGCTTCGATGTGTTTGCCAACAGCGGCCCCCGCGCCGCCAGCACCCCGTATCTGCTGGACGTGCAAAGCAGCTTGATGGACGGGCTGGACAGCCGCGTGGTGGTGCCCCTGCGGCGGCGCTCGCATTTTGCCGCGGTCAAGCTGCCCGAAAGCCTGATGCCCGTGCTGCAGGTGGCCGGCGAGGAATGCCTGCTGGAGACGCCCAAGCTGGCGGCCGTTCCGGTGCGTATGCTCAAGGCGCCTGTGGCTTCCCTGGCCCATGAACAAGCCCGCATCGTTGCGGCGCTCGATTTTTTATTCAACGGATACTAGAGAAGGCGTGAACGAACCCGCCGTGTCTGACGCGAGCGCCTGTCCCTCTTTGACCATGCAACACCATAAAATCCTCATCCTCGACTTCGGCTCCCAGGTCACCCAGCTCATCGCCCGCCGCGTGCGCGAGGCCAAGGTGTATTGCGAGGTCCATTCCTGCGACGTGAGCGACGACTGGGTGCGCCAGTACGCGGCCGATGGCCAGTTGAAGGGCGTGATCCTCTCGGGCAGCCACGCCAGCACCACCGAGGAGAGCACCGACCGCGCGCCGCAGGCCGTGTTCGAGCTGGGCGTGCCGGTGCTGGGCATCTGCTACGGCATGCAGACCATGGCGCAGCAATTGGGCGGCAAGGTGGAAGGTGGGCATACCCGGGAATTCGGCTACGCCGAGGTGCGCGCGCGCGGCCACACCGCGCTGCTGAAGGACATCGCCGACTTCACCACGCCCGACGGCCACGGCATGCTCAAGGTGTGGATGAGCCACGGCGACAAGGTGACCGAGCTGCCGCCGGGCTTCAAGCTGATGGCCAGCACGCCCAGCTGCCCCATCGCCGGCATGGCCGACGAGGCGCGGCATTTCTATGCCGTGCAGTTTCACCCCGAGGTCACGCACACGCTGCAGGGCCGGGCCATGCTGGAGCGCTTCGTGCTGGGCATCTGTGGCGTCCGCGCCGACTGGGACATGCGCGGCCATGTGGAGGAGGCCGTGCAGGCCATCCGCGCGCAGGTCGGCGACGAGGAGGTGATCCTGGGCCTGTCGGGCGGGGTCGACTCCAGCGTGGCCGCGGCGCTGATCCACCGCGCCATCGGCGACCAGCTGACCTGCGTGTTCGTCGACCACGGCCTGCTGCGGCAACACGAGGGCGACATGGTGATGGACATGTTCGTCGGCAAGCTGCACGCCAGGGTCATCCGCGTGGACGCGGCCGAGCAGTTCCTGGGCCATCTCAGGGGTGTGAGCGAGCCTGAGCAAAAGCGCAAGATCATCGGGCGCGAGTTCGTCGAGGTCTTCAAGGCCGAGGCGGCCAAGCTCAAGGCCGGCGGTGGCGGCCACAAGGGCGCCACGTTTCTGGCCCAGGGCACGATTTATCCGGACGTCATCGAGTCCGGCGGCGCCAAGAGCAAGAAGGCCGTCACCATCAAGAGCCATCACAACGTCGGTGGCCTGCCCGAGCAACTGGGCCTGAAACTGCTGGAGCCGCTGCGCGACCTGTTCAAGGACGAGGTGCGCGAGCTGGGCATCGCCCTGGGCCTGCCGCCCGAGATGGTCTACCGCCACCCCTTCCCCGGCCCCGGCCTGGGCGTGCGCATCCTGGGCGAGGTGAAAAAGGAATACGCCGACCTGCTGCGCCGCGCCGACGCCATCTTCATCGAGGAACTGCGCCGCTTCAAGGACGAGGCGAGTGGCAAGACGTGGTACGACCTCACCAGCCAGGCCTTCGCCGTCTTCCTGCCCGTGAAAAGCGTGGGCGTGATGGGCGACGGCCGAACCTACGACTACGTCGTGGCCCTGCGCGCCGTGCAGACCAGCGACTTCATGACCGCCGACTGGGCCGAACTGCCCTACGCGCTGCTGAAAAAGGTCAGCAGCCGCATCATCAACGAAGTGCGCGGCATCAACCGCGTCACCTACGACATCAGCAGCAAGCCGCCGGCGACGATTGAGTGGGAGTGAAATCAGGTCCTTCGGGGACTATCGCCAGTTATCGAAAAAATGACGTAACGTGTTGATTTTAAAAGAAATACGTCATGTCGGCTATCGATGGCTATCGCCGGTCAGCAAAAACGGTTGTCGGTAAAACTGGCGGTAAGCGGCGAAGGCTTGATTAAGACCCTCCCGTTTACTATTGAGACCAAATCGGTCTTTGACGGTAAAACGCTCCTCTGGAAAGCTTGTTTCATGCGGCTTTCCGGGCATCGACGGGTCTCCTGGCCCCTGACGGTAAAAGCCGTCGCGAACAGGAGCAAAAACCTCGATGTTGACCGACACAGCACTGCGCAATCTGAAGCCTAAGTCCTTGACTTACAAGGTTTCTGACCGGGATGGGATGTACGTGACGGTATCGCCCGCCGGTACCGTCACCTTCCGCTACGATTACCGTCTCCACGGGCGTCGCGAGACCTTGACCATCGGTCGCTATGGCGCTCTGGGCATCTCGCTGGCGCTGGCCCGTGAAAAGCTGCTCGACGCCAAGAAGGCCGTCATGGCCGGCCGCTCCCCCGCGCTGGAGAAGCAGCGCGAGAAGCGCCGGCTGACCGCGGCCAAGAATTTCGGCGACATGGCCCTCAAGTGGATGGCGGATGCCAAGATGGCCAACAGCACGCGTGCGATGCGCAAGCACGTCGTCGATCGCGACATCCTGCCGGTCTTCCAGAACCGGCTGCTCAACGAAATCACTGCCGATGACCTGCGGGCCTTGTGCAACAAGGTGAAAGCGCGTGGGGCGCCTGCGACGGCGGTGCATGTCCGCGACATCGTGAAGCAGGTCTATGCCTTCGCCATCCTGCATGGCGAGAAGGTGGACAACCCGGCCAACGATGTGGCTGCGGCTTCGATCGCGACCTTCGTGCCGAAGGACAGGGCGCTCTCGCCCACTGAAATCCGGTTGGCGTTCCATCAGCTGGAGTCCATCGCGACCTATCCGACGATCCGCCTGGCGCTGCGCATGGTCTTGCTGACCCTGGTGCGCAAGAGCGAACTGATCGAGGCCACCTGGAGCGAGATCGACTTCGAGAATGCCACCTGGACGATCCCGAAGCAGCGCATGAAGGGGCGCAACCCGCACGTGGTCTACCGGACCCCGTGATCCTGCCCATATCGGCGGTAATCACAGACGACGTGGGCGAGCGGCGAGGCTATGACCAGGTACTGGACCAGGTGTCCAGGCCCTTGGTGCAGGCCGTTCGTGATCAGGTCGCCTTCGAGCCGCTGCAAACCACGTACCCGGACGGCGTGGTGTCAAACTTCGCTTTTTTTGCCACGGAACGGGCTAGGCCGCTGTGGCGCTATCCCGATCTGGGGCCTCACGTGGTGTTCCTGGCTAACATCATCGGCCGAACCCTGACCGAGCAGATGCGTGAGGAGTCGCGCTACCTGCGCAGCCATGCACGGGCACGTGCAGCGTTGAAGGAAGTGGTTGAGATGCCTGACCCGCAGGTGGACAGGGTGCTTCGCTCGTTTGAGCAGAATCGTGGTGCGCTCAGCAATGTGCTTGCCAAGGAAATGCCGGTGTTGCTGCAGCCCGGGGTGTGGGCGGAGATCGTCGAAGCCGTTTCGGAGGTTTATCAAGAGGGCAGTGCTGCGGACGGTTCCGTGGTCGAGCGCTATCGTCCGGAAAAATCTGTGGGGCGCTGAAAGCGCCGAGCGATGCTTTCGATCATCTGCTCTTGATCGCAGCAGTCACCCCGTGGCGAGCCTGTGACCGGCAGCCAGCCTGAGCCCGTCACGTGGCATTAGAAGGCTGCTTTGCAGCGGTTGCAGTCGTCCACCGGTGGAAGCCCAATTTGCGGTCTCGGTTCCAATGCAGTCATTGAGCCACGCTAGCGACCTGAAGACGCGCGAACGAAGCGAGCGGTCGGGTGAAGTTGCCCAGCATCCAGCGCGCGACGGCCAGCAGCTGCGCTGAACTGCCGCGCCGCTCGGGCGAGACCAGCACCAGGCAGCCGGCCAGGGCCGGCGGGTCGATGTCGCGCAGCCGCAGCCGGTAGGTTCCCTTCTTCTCGGAGGCACGGCGCAGCTGGGTGATGAACTCGCACAGGTTGCCGTAGCCGTCGGCATGGCAGGCCAGCACCACCAGCGTGAAGGGGCACAGCTCCCCATCCTGCGGCGTCTCCACCTGGAACTGGCTGCCGATCAGCAGCTTCAGCCCATGCTCCTTGGCCGCCACGTGCGCGCGCACCACCCCGGCCATGGAGCACTCGTCGGTGATCGCCAGGGCGGCGTAGCCCTGGTGCTTGGCCCGCACCACCAGTTCCTCGGGATGGCTGGCGCCCCGCAGGAACGAGAAATTGCTGAGGCAGCGAAGCTCGGCGTATTCGGGAATGGCAGGGGAGGGCGGTGAAGATGATGTGGCCATGGCGTGCTTAGGCAAAGCTTCCATGCAGGTACCAGGCGATGTCGTCGCCCGCCAGCCGCTGCTGGAAGACCCACAGCAGGCCGGCGCACTCGCTCAGCGCCACCCAGTAGTCGCGCATGACGTGGTGGGTGTCGAGGGACGTTGCCTCGTCGACCGGGTGCCACCAGCCGCCCTCGATCCGGTGCGGCCCGGTCAGCAGCATCAACGGGCCCTGGTACAGCGGCCGATGGTCGCGCACCAGCAGGCGCAGGGGCTGAGGCAGGATGAAGCTCGGCTGCGGCACCTCGGGCGGCAAGACCCGCTGTCGGGGCAGGGGCTGGGGCGTGGGCCGCCAATGCTGGGCCCATTCGACGCGGTGGTCCTCGGCCATGACCGGGCGCAGCACATGCTCAGGGCCCAGCCTGGCAGCAATGCGTTCAAGCACCAGCGTCAGCGACTCGCCATCGTTCTTGCGGTCCGGCAGCAGCGAAGCGCTGACCTCCACGAGGGGGACCACCTCATTGGCGGACAGCACCAGGTCGCCGACGGGAGCCTGCAGCTCGACATGGGCCAGGTGCTCGGCCAGCAGACGGCACAGGTGCTCCAGGTTGCGCATGGGCCGCGCCGTCCGCACCGTCAGCTCGCCGCCGTCGTCAGTGTCCCGTGAGCGCATGGCATCGTGCGCCCAGTGCAGGGTGAAGGTGCTGATGCCGGCATGGCGCGCCGCGAGCCAGCCGCACAGCTGCATCAGCAGCCGGCGCGCACCGAACAGCAGGGCGGGCGCCGTATCGACGCGGCTCATCAGCTCCAGCCGCGCGCGGAAGGTCTCCGGAATCTGGGCCCATTCATGCACTTCGGGACGCAGCCCATAGGCCATGTCGAAGGCACCCAGGAGCTCCTTGCCGAAGCGCCGGCTGAGCCCGCCGCGCGGCAGGCGCCGCACATCCCCCAGGGTCCGGCAGCCAAGCTGGGCCAGCGTGACGCGGTGCGGCCCGGTGGCCGACAGCGTGTCCAGCGGCAGGGCATCGAGTAGCTGGGCCAGTGGCAGGCGCAGGCCGTTCACGATGCCGGCGCGCGCACAGGCCAGCGCGGCCAGGCTGTTCGGGGCCCAGGCGATGGCGGTGCAGCCCAGTTCGGGTGCCTCCTCGCGCAGGCGCTCGTGCAGCGCCCGGCGCCCGCCGAACAGGCGCAGGCTGGCCTCCAGCTCCAGCACAACGGCTTCGTCGGCGTATGCCACGCGGGGCGTGAATTGCAGGGCCCAGGTGGCGAGTCCGGCGAGCGCATCACTGGAGGGCGGCGTTGGGCTGGAAGGCGTTGATGGCGACAGGGCGACCCACTGCATGGGCGGGCACCTTCTGGCTGAAAAGACGGCTGGGCATGCGTAGCCGCGGCGTGATGACGGGGCCCAGCGCGCCGGGCAGGGAGGGCAGCCTGATGGGTTCCTCCATGGTGGGTCCGCGGCGCTTGAGGACCTGCACCTGCAGCTCCCAATCCAGGCCGATGCGGGCCAGCAGCCGCAGCGGCGCGGCCGACGATGCGTGCCGGGCGGATTCGGGGCGGCACAGGAACACCAGCCCGTCGCAGGACTGGGCGCAGACCTGCAGCCGGCGCAGCTGCTCGTGGCGTACCTGGGGCAGCCAGGCGATGACGGCGCCGCAGGCGTTCGACTTGATCAGCTGCTCGGTGACCCAGAGCCGTTCGGCGGGGTGCTCTGCCTGGATCCAGACAAAGCGGCGTTCGTCCAGGCCGGCCTGCTGCAGGCCGGGGAGATAGGGGTGCCGGGGCGGTGCGACGGCCACGATCTGGCGCTCCTGAGCGGTCACGAGCTTCAGCGCCGGCCCCAGCAGGCGCCATTCCAGGATGGCCGGCTGGGGTGCCAGAACCTCGGTCAGGGAACGGCTGGGCCAGCCACCGCCGGGTAGAACATCGTCCAGTTGCTCCCACCCCGTCGGCTGTACCGCCGTGGCCTGTCGGCTCAGCTCGCTGCCCAGCCAGAGACCGGGCAGGTCCAGGCCCAGAGCGGCAGGGGGCTCGGTATGGGGGCTCTTGAGGGAACGGAATAAGGCGGCCATAATGGATACTGTATTTTTACACAGCATCCTACGCAACCCCTCTCTCTATGAAGTAGATCGACCGCGGCAAGACCTGCAGCAGCAGGTCTTGCGCTGTAGGCCAAGCTCGTGGAGGTAAGGCCTGATCCGCAGGGGCACACTGCCGCCGAGCGACACACCAATGATCGCGTAGGGGCTGCCCCAGCCAGCCAGGCTGCGATTACCGACCCCAACGTGGCTAGCGCAGCATGTGCTCAAAGGCGTATCGGCACGTTGCCTGGATTTGTTCCGGGGATAGGTTGCGATCCGCAGGAATGCGCGCGGCGTCGCGAATCATGTCGTTGACATCGGCGAACGTCTGAGAGCAAAGTTTTCGCACTTCGTCGGCCAAGCCCCCGAGCGCGGGCGCGACACGCGCATGCCAGTGCGCGTTGAACACATCCAGCAGTGCGCCGAAGAGTTCGATCGTGTCGTAGATGTACAGCACGTCCTGGGCTCTTTTGTTGGCAGGTCGATATTGCTGGATCAGGAACTTCTGGACCATGAAGCACAGCGGGTTGGCCACCTGCACATCCATGCGCGCCGGCAGGGGAACGCCTTCTTGTGGTCCCACGCTGATCACCCAGGGATCGACGAGAAGGACGTCCAGGTGGCGGATCTTCTGTGCCGAAATACCTGCCTTCGCCATGGTCGCGTCGGCTTCGCCACTTCGTTTGCGGCCGCTTCCCGCCAGGGGTGTGAGGAATTCGGCATAAAAACCGCCGGCTTCGTCGCCAAGCGTGTAGTGTGCAGCCGGAGGTCGATGGTCGCCGCTCAGTTCCTCCTGGAATCCATGCTGCATCAGTGCCTGCTTGATATCGCCTTCTATGGGCTCCTTGTTGGCAAAGGCGAGGTCTGTGTCGCGGGTGAACACCGGTTGATAGTCCGGCCGATTTGCCCTCGGGTCCAGCCGGTGCAGGCGATGGCCCCACCCGCCAATGAAGATCAGTTGCTGGCGCCAGGGAGCCAGTGCCTGCACAAGTTTCGCAAAGGCCTCTAGGTCGTTCATCTGTGTCAGCTTTCGACGATCGGCGAAAGAACTTTCTCGTAGATCAGGTTGGCTTGCTCAGCGCCTCGCGTCGGGTGGTGCATGGCATCCAGCCATGTCTGGATGACATCGGTCACCATGAGCCCGTTTCGATCGATGGCCCCTCTGAACGTCGATTGCGGAAAAGGCGCTTGCCGCAGGATCAGGTCCGGCCGCTCGGACGGTGAGGCCGCCATCAGCTCTGGCCAGTGGGGTGAGCCCACCTGAGGCAGCTTGCGGACGTAGACATACGGAGGCACGCCGCTGACGTGCCCTATGTTCAGTTGATCGGCAGCGGCAAAAAGCCCCAGGCAAGCATCCTCCGGATGCCTGCCCAACAGCCCTCGGATTTGTTGGGCGACGGGGGCCCTGAGAAGAAAGCGGCATGGCGTCTCTGGGCAGGAACGCATCGCGGCGGCGCCCCAGCGGCGAAACAGCTCTTCGCGACGGACGAGCTTTAGATGGGGGGACGAATCGCTCAGATACCCCTCGCTGCGCAGTTGCTGCAGGAATCGGGAGGCGCTCATGGCGGACACCTGCGCAGCTTCGGCCAGGTCGGAGCCGCTCCGAAACTGTTTCCTCGGGGCGTTCAGCAGGCCCTCGGGCAGTTCATATGCCAGGAGGAGCTTCAGCATCCACTGGTTGAGATCTGAGAACAGATTGATGGCCTGCGGCGGGCGAGCGGCCACAGAGCGTCTGGATTCTTCCGGCAATCGATTCAGCTCTTGAAACGCCTCGCCGCTGAAATATTGTTCGCCGCGTCCCGAGATGAGGCCGACAGGCACGTCCTGCGCGAATCGCTGGGCAAACGAGTCCACGTGCTTTGCCAACGCGGGGGATGCCTCTGGCACGTAGACGATTGCAAGGGGGAGGGCGTTGTTGAACTCTTCGGCCGTGGCCTGGGCTTGGAGAATGGCCATCGAGAGCATCGGCAACACGCGGTCTGGACGGCTTTCGGAGACCGCCTTGATCTCGGCAACGAACCGTTGCTTCCCGCGCCGGATGATCAAGGCTGCGCCATTTGGGACGTGAGGCGACACTTCCACGAACCAGTTATGGGCGCGGAAGAAGTCGGCAACGTACTGCTCGGCAGGCGCTATGCGCCTGTTTGGCGATAGAGGGGCTGGCATGTGAGTTTGTTCATTTAACAGGGCCATTTTATTTAACATGGCCGTGTTGTCAACCATGGCCATGTTATATGTACCGACTGTGGCTCACTGGGCGGTGGTAGCCGCGACTCATCAAAGCCCGGCAGGCACCGGGCAGTGCGTGGTGGACCAGGGGCAGGAAGTGGTGCTGCTGACCTGGCTCGGGGATGCCGCCAATGAAGCGCTGGCTTGCTTGCTCCGCCGACGAGGCTACTCAGCCAATGCGGTCGGTCCAGGCATCGAAGTCGTCAAGGGGGATTCGAGTATCGAGAGCATCGTCGATACCCTTATCGATGCGGCGGTGGATGAGCCTCCGCCGCTCGACATGCTTCTGGCCGATGTCCGTAACCTACAGCGCGAGAAGTGGGATTGGGCATTGCCCGATGGACTTCTGCGCAAGGCGTATGCGAGTTTGTACCTGAACATTGAAGAGGCGTTGTCCTGGGCAAGAGCACTTTCTGGTAATCACGTATTCCATAGCCGTGAATCGTAAAGTTAAGCGAGGCCGCGACCACCATCGCGTCGGGTGGTAGGGTTGGGGACAGTCTCACAGTTTTTAATTGAAATTCAGATATTTTGCATATATCTGTTATACAGATATATTTCATTTATCTGAATTTCGGGTATTCGCCATGCCGCTGACATCACATCCTCTGGTCACCGCCGGCCAACTGGGGGCCATGCTGCAGGCCGCGCGCAGGGCGCAGGGGTTGACACAGTCGGCGCTGGCCAGCCGTATCGGCCTGAGCCAGTCCCGAGTCTCTCATTTGGAGCTCCAAGCCCAAGAGCTGAGCGTGGAGCAACTCTTGGCTTGGTGCGCTGCGCTGGGCCTGGAGTTGGCCGTTGGAACCCGGGACAGCGCTGCGGTGTCGACGGCGCCGACCACGGATTGGTGACATGGGACGTCGACCGCTCGGCCGCAGCCTGTCCATCTGGACCAACGGTGTCCGCGTAGGGCGGTGGACGATCCCTGCTCGTGGCGAGATGGAACTGCAGTACGACCCGGACTGGGTAGCGGCTGATATCGGCCGACCGCTGTCGTTGTCGCTGCCGTTCAACTTCCAGAATCTACCGGTCAAGGGCGAGAAGGTCGCCAACTATTTTGACAACCTGCTTCCGGACAGCGATGCGATCCGTCGCCGCGTGGCCGAGCGATTCAGGACGGGTTCGATCCAGCCGTTTGACTTGCTGAAGGCCATCGGGCGCGATTGCGTGGGCGCCGTCCAGATCCTGGATGAGGACGAGGTGTCCACCGACTTCGATCGCATCGCGGGCGTGCCCCTGTCCGAGGAGGATATCGAGCGACACCTGATCGAAACCGTTTCGCCGCAGGCCTTCGCTGCAGGGCGTGATCCGGATGCGGACTTCTGCATCTCGCTGGCCGGTGCGCAGGAGAAGACGGCCTTCCTGTGGTGGGACGGGCAATGGCTCGCGCCGCGTGGCGCCACGCCGACGAGCCACATCTTCAAGCTCCCGCTGGGCCTGATGGGCGGGCGGCGGGCGGACTTCAGCACGTCCGTCGACAACGAATGGCTGTGCCTGCGGCTGCTGAAAGCCTACGGATTGCCCGTGGCTGATGCCCGCATCGCGACCTTTGGCGGGCAGCGCGTGCTGGTGGTGGAGCGTTTCGACCGGCGCATCGCACCCAATGGGCAGTAGCTCATGCGCTTGCCGCAGGAGGATTTTTGCCAGGTCGAGGGCTGCTCGCCATTACGCAAGTACGAGAACGAAGACGGTCCAGGACTCAAGGCCCTGTTCGGCACGCTGCGGCAATCGGTGAATGCCGAGGCCGACATGAAGACGTTGATGGCGGCGCAGGTGCTGTTCTGGTTACTGCGAGTGCCCGATGGCCATGCCAAGAACTTCAGCATTCAGCTTCTGCCACGCGGTCGCTTTCAGTTGACCCCGCTGTACGACGTGATGTCGGTCTATCCTGTGTTGGGCAACGGTCCCAACCAGTGGTCGCCGTATGACATCAAGTTGGCGATGGCCTTGCTCGGCAAGAACCGGCACTGCGAGATGCAAGGCATCCAGCGCAGGCACTTCAACAGCACGGCACAGAAGGTCGGCTATGCCCCGACCGCCGAGCCGATCATCGAAGAAATCCTTGCTCGGACTCCAGCGGCCATTGCTGACGTGCAAGCCGAGTTGCCGCAAGATTTCTCACCACGTGTTGCCGATGCCGTCATGGTCGGGCTCGAGCAGGCAGCAAGGGCACTCGGCGGGATGGTGCCGTAAGCGAGGGAAAACTCGATTGTTCGTAAGCACCAAGGAAGTCATGTTGACCAGATGACAAAGGCCAAGGATGCTCGTGTCCACCTAGGCTTAGGGACAGGGAGGCATCATGGACCGAGAAGCCCCAGGCCGTCGGTGCGTGCATCCGGGCGGGGAAGCTCAGCAGACATGTCCATTACGCCTACTTGCATGACATGCTGATGCGCCTTCCAACCCAACGGGCACACGACCTTGCTGACCTGCTACCCCATTGCTGGCTGCCCTTAGGGCCGCAGTGACGGCGTACTGTCGCTGAGCGGTCGGTCAACAGGCCAACTGCGATAGCCCGAGTACCGGCCATGAGCTGTCGGTCAGCATTTTCCGTTGCTGACTGCTTCAGGCTGGTTGTGATCGGTCGTGCCTGGCTCTGCCAGCGACTGCTGACCTCAACACCGGTCATCCGGGTCGGCGAGGACCAGCGTTGAATGTTCGTGTAACGCCTATTGGCGCGTGCGCGTCGTGTCGAAGCCGCACTATTCGGCCGTCGGAGACGCTGGTGCCACGCTGAGAGCCGGTCCGCTGCGTAACTGATCGAGCACCGCTTGAACCCGCGCCAGTAGGTCATCGTAGGTGACGATGTCGACGACACCTTTGGAATCGCGACGCAGCACTTCGAATTCGCGCCGTTGCACATCGGACAGCGTGTTGCTGCGCCCCATGATCACAATGCCGGAGGGGTTGACTATCCGAATCCTAAAGCCCACAGGCAGGTCGGCTCGCAACAGCTGGGTCAAGTAGTCCTCGCCAGCCGGCCCCCAACGGCTAAGATGCCTCAGGTAATGAGTGACCTGACCCATGGCACCGACTAGGTCGCGCATCGGTAGATGGTGATCGCGATAGCGCACCGGCAGCATGATGGGCTTACCCATCGGCTTCTTGATCTCGATGACGTCGACGTTGCCTGATGCATCGACCAAGAGGATGTCGATGCGCCGCCAAGTGGAGGCGTCGGCGTCCCAAAGCCTGACCTCGGCGAAAGCCTTGATGTACCTGGGGTTCAGTAGCAGGATGATCTCTACGATCTCCAATTGCCACTGCGCCTCGGAGGTTCCGGTCTCGTTGGCCAACATGGCCTGCAGCCGTTTCAGAGCGAAGGCGTATTTGGCGACGTCGAATTGGCGAAAGGGGGCCTCAAGGTTTGGCGCGGTCGCCACGGTGCGCCTGTCGACATAGGCATTTAGCAGCGCTTCCGCGTCGATTGCTGGCTCGGTGTACTGGCGAACCACAGTTGCGACACGCGCCTGGACATAGCGGCGAAGTTCGTACGGCGTCGGGAACTGGTTCAGCAACCGCTCGTATTCGGGGATCGGAATGGCGTCCGGATCCGGGCCGCCGATGACGATGCGCTCAAGGCCGAGGCTTTGAACGATGTTGAGGATGGACACCTTGCGTTCGGCGCTGAACCATTTCCAGTTGGGCCGCGCGTCCTGATGCAACAGGACCGGTGTCTCAAAACCAAGGACCTGGGGCTTGAATCGGAAGTACACGCCGTCTGCTGTCGCAATGGCAAACACCAATCGATCGTCGTCAATCCACAGGACGCCATCGTCATCGCCGGCAGCATTGGCTTTTTCTTCGGCAGCGTCTTCCACAAGGTCCTTCGACGTGAGGTGGAACGTGCCCTTCACAAGCAGCTCTTTGTCCCGTTCGAACCTTTCTCGAACCCAACTTGTGTCGTCGCGCGGGCGGTAGATGAGATAGAGCTCTTTGTCGGAGACTTCGAATTCAACAGCAGGTTTGGTCATGCTCAATTCTGGAAGAGGCGATTTTCATCGTGGCCAACGACGTCGATGTCGTCGCAGTCAGCAGGGAGTGCCGCCGGTCAACGGTGGATGCGTTCAACGGTGTCCGGTTGGTCCTTGCGACGCCTCAGCACTGATCTTAAAAACAAAGCTTGGTTGCATACCCTTCACTCACTGAGGCGGCAGGAAGTCTGCAACTTAGCCGACTGATCAAGTCTTCTCAGGCGCGTTGGCTGTGGCTGCGACTTCCTGGCCGCCTGCCATGAGGTCCTCGAAAGGCAGGGCCTTCCCCCAATACTTGGTCTTCTAGCATGCTGGCGTAATTCGAGACAAGCGCCTCGCCTTTGGCTCCATCGGTGCGTGGGGAAGGTTGCGGTGACGCCCGCCTTGCTCTTGCCGTCGTGTTCCCAGCCAGCCTAACGCTGACGAACGGCGTGCAGCACAATCCCAAGACGCAACAAATTCGAGTGCAAGGGAGGTTCCGTGATTAAGAAGATTCGAATCCGCGGGTATCGCATCCATCGCGATTTGACGATCTACCCAAATCCAAAGCTGAACCTCATCGTCGGGGGCAACGAGTCTGGCAAGTCCACGCTCATAGAGGCCATCGTGCTGGCCCTCACCGGGCGAATAAATGGGCGAAGCGCCGCCGAGGAACTCAATCCGTACTGGTTCAACGCGGCCGATGTTGCCGACTTCATCGTCAAGCGAGCGGCCGGCGAACTGACGCGGCTGCCAGAAATTGACATCGAGATCTTCCTGGACAACGTCCCGGAACTTCAGGAGCTCTGCGGGGCCCACAATTCCAACCTGCCCACCGAGGCATGTCCGGGCGTGCGGATCCGCTGCTTGCCCAATCCCGACTATCTGGCGGAACTCCAGGCTTGGGCGACTGCGCCAACGCCGCTCCTTCCTGTCGAGTACTACTGCGTCGAATGGTCGACCTTCGCGGACGTGAGACTGACCATGAGGCCGCGGGCGCTAACGACCGCAGTGATCGACGCGCGCACCGTGCGCAGCTCTGGCGGCGTTGACTATCACCTGCGACAGATTCTGGGCAGCCAGCTCGAACCGCAGGAGCGGGCCAGCATCTCCCTTCAGTACCGTCAGGCCAAGGCGGCGCTGTCGGAATCGGCCTTCAAGACGGTGAACCAGCGCATCGGGCAGCTTCACGCGGCACTGCATGCCCAGCCCATCGCGCTTGCGATGGACCAGACGGCGCGGACCTCCTGGGAGGAGTCAGTGGCTCCCCATGTGGCGGGCGTCCCGTTCACGATGTCCGGGCAAGGACAACAGTCAGCGATCAAGATCGCGCTGGCCATGAACCGGCATGCGGGTCATGCCAAGTACGTCACCATCGAAGAGCCTGAAAACCATTTGAGCCACACGAGCCTAGCGACGCTGCTGGACAGGATGGGCGCCTTGGCCAGCGATGACCAGCAGCTCTTCATCACGACTCACAGTTCAAGCGTCCTCAACCGGCTCGGCATTGAAGCCCTGCAGTTCCTCGGTCCAGCCGCCCCCGTCAAGCTCGACGAGTTGAGTACCGGGACCGTGGGTTATTTCAAGAAGCTGCCGGGATTCGACACGCTGCGGCTCGTACTGGCCGACAAGATTGTTCTGGTCGAAGGTCCGTCGGACGAGATCATTTTCGAGCGGGTGTTCGTGGACCTCTTCGGCAAGCGTCCAATGGCATGCGGCATCGACGTCGTGAGCATGAGGGGGTTGTCGCTGGCTCGCGGCCTGGAACTATGCCATCGCCTGGGCAAGAAGGTTGCGGCGACGCGTGACAACGACGGCATCGACCCGGCCGAGCTCCGAAGGCCGTTAGCGCAGTGGCTGGCCGCCGGCCAGCGGGAGGTGTTCATCGGTGAAGTCGCCCATGGCCACACGTTGGAGCCACAGCTGATCCATCACTGCGGCGAGGCGCAGTTGCGCACCATCCTCGGGATTACCGACACGGCGAACCTCGAAACCTGGATGACCCGTGAGAAAACGGAAGCCGCGCTGCGCATCGCGAGCTCCTCAGAGGCCGTCACGGCGCCTGCCTACATGCTGCAGGCTGCAAAGTTCATACATGGCTAAGCGGGTCACGCTGGCGGTAGCTGGGTCACGCAAGACCCAGGGCATCGTCGAGCACTGCGCAGGCCTGCCGGCTGCGCGGCGAGTCCTTGCGTTGACCTACACACAGAAGAATCAACAGGAACTACAGGACCGCCTAGCCCGGCACGCTGGCGACCACCTGAACATCGAGGTGCTCGGCTGGTTCACGTTCCTCCTGCGGCATTTCGCTAAGCCCTTCCTCCCATTCATGTTCCCCGGCGAGAAGGTCCGGGGCTTCAACTTCGAAGGCATGCCGTACCGCATGGCCAAGGGCAAGGCGCGCTTCCTCGACAAGGGAGGTGCCGTCTACCGGTCAGAGCTCGGCCGCCTTGCTTTCGAGCTGATCACTGCCAGCAAAGGCGCGCTCATCCGCAGGTTGGAGGGCATCTACGACGAGATCCTGATCGACGAGGTGCAGGACTTGAGTGCCTACGACTGGGACATCCTTGATGCGCTGCTGAGTTCCAGCATCGAAATATGGATGGTTGGCGACATCCGCCAGGCCGTTCTCGCGACAAATGGGCGCAGTGTTGATTTCCACGCAGAAGTGACCCACTAACCCCCGGGATTTCCATCCAAACCTGACCCACGTACTAACCCTAAC
>OFJB01000652.1_pt1 | contig 15910 bp, 17 predicted proteins | sample 1775081 | NCBI WGS metagenome assembly OFJB01 (sample SAMN08195771, study PRJEB24354) | sludge metagenome | isolation source: initial sludge from phenol fed wastewater aerobic bioreactor | place: India: Nagpur | collected 2016-06-05 | reverse complement strand
CGCGGCCGCGGCGACACCTTCCGAGGGCGCGCGGCCGGCCGCCCGGACGATCCGCACGGCGCCGGTGGTGCCCGTCCGGGCCAATCGCGCGGTGCCCGTGCGGATCACGTCGGGCCTGCCGAAGAACGCCACGGTCACCTCGTTCCTCGTCGTCGACGGGACGCGGGTCCCGCTCGCGACGCAGAAGACCGGCCGTGACGGCTCGCTCCTCCTGCCGGCCCTGCGGTTCTCGCAGCGCGGGGCGGTGACCCTGGGCGTCCAGCTCGCGGACGGCTCCGTGCGGTGGGTGAAGCTCGCCGTCCGCTGACGATCGCCTCCGAGAGTGGCTGCCCCGGCCCGCCCGGGGCAGCCACGTGCGCGTCCAGGTCGGCGAATCCACGCCGGACTACGGTGACCAGGTGAGGTCCGACGATGCCCTCGCCATCGGCGACGTAGTGCGGCGCAGCGGAGTCGCCGCGTCCGCGATCCGGTACTACGAGTCCCTCGGTCTGCTCACCAGCACGCGGACGGCCGGGGGCCGGCGCCGGTACCGGCGGTCGGTCCTGCGCCGCCTCGCCGTCATCCGCGCTGCGCAGGGGGTGGGACTCGGACTCGACGACGTCGCGCGCGCTCTGGACGGCATCCCCGTGGACCGCGCACCGACCGCCGCGCAGTGGGCGCGCATCTCGTCGGCCTGGCGCCCGCAGCTGGACCAGCGCATCCAGGCACTCGAGGCGGTGCGCGACCGGCTGGACTCCTGCATCGGCTGCGGCTGCCTGTCGTTGTCGCGATGCGCGCTGTACAACCCCGGAGACGAGCTGGGCGCGGAGGGGTCCGGGGCGCGACTGCTCCCGCCGTCGGCGCGCCGGTAGGTCCGCTGCCGTCAGCCCAGGAAGGCGCTCACGGATCGCCGGATCCCAGTGGGATCGAGGCCGTGGGCCGCCTGATGGTCCGTCGGCGTGCCGTACCTCCGCAGCTCCTGCCGTCCGACGCCCAGCGCGAGCAGCCGGTGCGGCACGTCGCGTAGCGCTTCGGACACCAGCCACGACGACGTCCCGACGAGGTACGGCTCGACGAGGACGAGGTCAGCGGGGGCGGCGACGCAGGAGCGCACTCCGGCGAGGTCGAACGGTCGGACGGTGCCGGCGTACAGCACCGTGACGTCGAGGTCCGCCGTGGCGGCCAGTACGGGATCGAGCATCGGCCCGACCGCGATCACGGTGGCACGGGTCCCGGATCGCACGAGAGCGAATCGGCCCGGCGTGACCGGGAACGCCTGCGCGTTCTGGGCTTCCGTGATCCGGACGTAGTCGCGGCCCGATCCGGCGACGGCGAGCCGGAGCGCCGCGTCGACTTCGCGGGCGTGGCCCGGGACATGCACGGTCCAGTCCGGGAGCGTGTCGATGAGCGCGACGTCGCCGGGTGCCTGGTGGGAGCGCCCGCCGGCGGCGATGTCGTACGAGCCGCCGGTGGACACGAGCACGCCGCCGACGTCCTGATGGCTGAGGTCGAGCTTGATCTGCTCGAAGGCGCGCTCGACGAGGAACGAGGCGAACGTGTGCGCGATCGGCCGCATCCCGACCAGCGCCATTCCGGCGGCGACGCTCACGAGCAGTTGCTCGCGGATGCCGACGTTGACGACGCGATCCGGATGCCGGCGCTGGGCGCCCGGGAAGAACTGACCGGATATCTCGGCGAAGACCAACGACGTGTCCGGCCGCTCGTCGAGGACGTCGTTGACGGTTCTGGCGAACTGGAGGCGGGTGTCGGTCATGACCACTTCTCCTCGACCTCGGCGACGACCGCCGAGGGACGGTCGCTCCGCGCCGACAGCGCCTGCCGGAGCTGTCCGTGGTCCCGACCGTCGACCGTCTCGGTCCGCCACCCTTCGCGCACGAGCCGGCGCGCCAGGTGCCCGCGATCCCGGTACGACGCGGACGCGTTGTCCACGACGACCATCGTGAGTCTGGACAGTCCGAGGAAGCCGGCCAGTTCGATCGCCTCCTGGTTGCTTCCCTCGTCCAGCTCCGCGTCGCCGACGAGGACGAACACGCGTGCATCACGTCCGACCGCGCGCAGGCCGAGAGCCGCCCCGACGGCCAGGGGAAGTCCGTGGCCGAGCGAGCCGCTGGAGATCTCGACACCGGGTACCAGCGTCCGGTCGGGGTGGTGGCCGAGTGGTGAGTCGAAGCGGCCCCAGTCCGCGAGCCAGGACTCGTCGACGAACCCCGTGGCAGCGAGGGTCGCGTAGTACGCCATCGGCCCGTGGCCCTTGGAGAGGAAGAAGCGGTCGCGGTCGGGGTCGTCGGGGTTCGCCGGGTCGATGCGCATGACCTGGTCGTAGAGCACCCACAGGACGTCGAGGGTCGACGTCGCGGCGGGTCCGTGCTTCTCGTCCCCGGTCATCACTCCCATGAGCCGGCGGACGTCGTCGATTCGGGCACCTGTTGTCGTCGTCATGTCCGGAGCGTCGTACATCAAGTCGACTTGACGTCAAGGTCTGCCTGTCGTTGTCGCGGGCGGTCGGTTGGCCGCTTCCGGTGGCTACGATCGACGGGTGTCCGACCGTGCGGTGCCGAACCTCCCGTCTCGCGACTTCGACAGGACGGTCGCGTTCTACGGCGGCTTCGGGTTCGTGCCGACCTACCGGGGTGACGGCTGGCTCATCCTCCGCCGCGGCGACGTGGAGCTGGAGTTCTTCCCCTTCCCCGATCTCGTGCCGGAGGAGAGCTCCTTCATGTGCAGCGTGCGCGTGGACGACATCGACGCGCTGTACCAGACGATCGCGGACTCCGGGGTCGCCGAGACGTCGACCGGGCGCCCGCGGCTCCATCCGGTGCGGCCGCAGCCGTGGGGGCTCCGCGCCGGCTTCCTCGTCGACATCGACGGGACCCAGATCAGCCTCATCGAGAACCCCGCCGACCAGTGCGTCCCTGCGGCCGGCCGGCGCCCGTCGGCATAATCGCCTACGGTCTGACGCGGTGGACCACAGGAGGCTGACCGCAGCCTCCGGGTGCCCTGCGGCCGGCTAGGCCCCACGGCCGCAGAGTCGAGGAGATGGACGCGTGAACGCACGGCCGGGCGGCGGCCAGCCGCCGAACATCCTGCTCATCGTCACGGACGAGGAGCGGTTCACGCTTCCGCGACCGGACGGCTTCGAGCTTCCCGGCCGGGATCGGATCCGTCGCCGCGGGACGTCGTTCAGCCGCTACTACGTGGCGTCCGCGCAGTGCAGCTCGTCGCGCTCGGTCATCTACACCGGCCGGCACATGCCGGTGACGCAGGTCTACGACAACGACAACATGCCGTACATCCGTCCGCTGGACCCCGCGCTGGGCACGCTGGGCACGATGCTCCGCTCGGTCGGCTACTACTGCACGTACCAGGGCAAGTGGCACCTGTCCCGTGCGTACCGGTCGCCGTCCGACCCGCCGAGCGTCGACGCCCTCGAGCCGTATGGGTTCTCGGAGTTCAACGCGTGGGGCGACATCGACGGGGGAGTGTGGGCCGGGCTGAGGATCGACCCCGTGATCGCTGGTCAGGCGGTCGGCTGGCTCCGGGACCGCGCCCCGGTCGTTGCCGCCGACCAGCCCTGGTTCATGGCCGTGAACTTCGTTAACCCGCACGACATCATGAGCTACGACTACGGCGGACGCGGCGTGGTCCCGCCCCCGCTGAACCTGGCCGAAGCCCTGGTCGTCAAGGCGCCGGCGGACATCCCGACCTACGCCCGTCGATGGGACGTCGGCCTCCCGGCGAGCGTCGACGACGACCTGTCCGGCGCGGCCCCGGCCGTGCGCGAGTACGCGGCGGCGATGGACACCATGTTCGGCCCGGTGCCGAACGACGAGGCCTGGCGACGCGGGATGGAGTTCTACCTGAACTGCATGCGCGACGTCGACCGCAGTGTCGACCTGGTTCTCGACGCCCTGGTCGCCAGCGGGCAGGCCGACCGAACCGTCGTCGTCTTCACGTCCGACCATGGCGAGCTCGCCGGCTCGCACGGCCTGCGGCAGAAGGGGAACCTCGTCTACGACGAGAACTTCCACGTCCCGCTGGTGATCAGCCACCCTGACGTCCCCGCGGGCGAGACCGACCAGCTCGCCTCCGCGGACGACCTGGCGCCGACGCTGCTCGACATCGCGGGTCTGGGTGAGTCCGCTGTCGCGGAGAGGTTCCCGGGCCTGCACGGGCACTCGCTCATGCCCGCGCTCGACGGCCGAGCCGTGCGCGACGGGGTGCTGACGGCGGTCGAGATCGTGACCACCATCGACGACGGCTACTGGCGCGGCCTCGGCCAGCCGGACGGGCCCGAGCGCATGATGGCCGGCACGCTGCGCCCGGACTGGCGCAAGCGCGGTTTCCTGCGCGGGTGGACGGACGACCGCTACACGTTCGGGCGCTACTTCAGCCCGCTCGAGCCCAACCGCCCGCGGACCGTGGACGACCTCGTCCGGGACAACGACGTGGTGCTCTACGACCGGGAAACGGACCCGAGCGAGCAGGTCAACCTCGCCTACGAGCCCGCGCACCGGACGACGGTCGAGACGCTGCTCGGTCGGCTCGAGGGCCTCATCGACGCCGAGATCGGCGCGGACGACCAGCCCTGGGTCACCGAGCGGCCGCGGCTCCTGGGCTATCCCAGCTGGCGGGGCGACGCGATCGGTGCTCCGGGGGCGTAGCTGCCGACGGCGCGGCACGGATCGTGTCCGTGGCGCCAGCCGTCGAGCTAACCTGCGCTATCCGCACCGGTGACGGGTTCCCGTGTCCGGTGAGCGGGGCAGGCGTACCAGGCCCGGAGGAGTCGGACGTGGACGAAGAAGGCCAGCGGGGCACCGGACCAGACCCTGAGGACGTGTTCTCGGACATCGTCGGGCGCCTCGACTTCCCGATGGTCGTCGTGACCGTGGCGACGCCCGACGAACGGTCCGCGTGCCTTGTCGGCTTCTCGACGCAGGCGAGCATCGACCCGCCGCGGTACCTCGTGGGGCTGTCGGTCGCCAACCACACGATGTCCGTCGCCCCCCACGCGACCCACCTCGGAGTGCACCTGCTCCCCGCCGATCGGATGGACCTCGCCCGGCTGTTCGGGTCTACGACCGGCGACGAGATCGACAAGTTCTCGCGGTGCACATGGGAGACCGGCCCGGCGGGCGTTCCCATCCTCAGCGACGCGGTCGCGTGGTTCGTCGGTCGCGTCGAGGCGCGCATCGACCTCGGCGACCACGTCGGTCATCTCCTCGCGCCAGTAGCCGCCGCGACCGTCACGGACCGGCCGTATCTGCGATACCAGCAGGTCAAAGATCTCGATCCCGGCCACGACGCCTGACCGAGGCAGCCGGCGACGGTCAGGTTCTCGGGACCACGGCGCCGACCCCGGCGAACGCGCCGCGCCCGGGGAACACGGTCGTGAGGTCGGCGGCCGACTGGCCGCATCGCCGGGTCAGGACCTCGGCGAGGACATCGCGGTAGTCCGTCGTGCCTGCCAGATCGCCGTCGTCGAGCCGCTCCGGCGCAAGCCCGGGCCATGGTCCGTGCACCGTCCCGCCGGCCACGCCGCCGCCGAGCAGCAGCATCGCGTTGCCGTGCCCGTGGTCGGTGCCGCGGTCGCCGTTCTCCGCAACCCGCCGCCCGAACTCGGACATCGTCAGCAGCGTGACATCCCGCATGCCATCCGTCCCGAGATCCGCGGCGAACGCCGCCACGGACGCCGCCCACTCCGCCAGCCGACCGTGGAACCGCCCGCGATCGACGGTCCCGAGGTCGGCGTGCATGTCCCAGTCGCCGTAGTCGATGCACACCAGCTGGAGCCCGACGTCGGCGCGGACGAGACGGGCGACGTCGAGGAGGGCGGCCGAGAGCGGGCTGCCCTCGAACGGGCCGCCGTCGACCGTGTGCGGGTAGCGCGCCCCGTTGGCGGGCGTGTACGTCGCGTCGGCCAGGGTCCGGGCCGTGGCGATCGCGCCGAGCGCTGACGTCGCTGCGGTGCTCATCGACGGCACGCCCGCGTGGAGCGCGGCCAGCGCGGTCGACCAGCGCCGGAGGTCGGCGGCCTTCTGCTCGGCGGTGTCGCCCCACACGCCGTCGAGCGTGAAGCCGTCGAGCGAGTCGAGGCCGAGCTCGGCGAACGGACCGGACATCGACTGGGGCACCGTGGCCGATCCGACGGACATCCCCTGGAAGGTTCCCGTCGCCGGTCGCAGTCCGAGGGCACGGTCGATCCAGCCCGTGCGCAGGGAGGAGCCGGGCGCCGCGCGCTCCATCTCCGCCATCGCGGAGAAGTGCGAGCGGGTCGGGTCGGGGGCGCCGACGGCGTGCACGGCGCCGAACGTCCCGGCCTGCCACCACGGCAGGAGCGGAGCGAGTGCGGGGTGGAGTCCCCAGAACCGGTCGCCCGTCGGCAGGGCGCGCGACGGTGGCACGGCAATCGTGGGCCGGGCCGCGGCGTACCCGGGGTCGCCCAGCGGGGCGACCGCCGACAGGCCGTCGAAGCCTCCGCGGAACGACACGACGACGAGCACGTCACCCGTGTACGTCGGCGACGCTGCGAACGCGACGCGGGTCGTCAGCTGCGGTGCGCTCAGTCCGACCAGCGATGCCGCAGCGACGCCGGCCGTGCGCGTGAGGAAGGCGCGCCGCGTCAGACCGGGACCGCCGGGCGCGGCGTTGGCGCGCGCGCCGTCGGGGCAGCCGGATCGATGGGTCATGTCGCCTCCTACCGCACCTGGTGGTTGGCCGTGTCGAGGAGGAGGGCGACCGTGCGGACCAGGTCCCACGTGACGGCGGGGTCCGTTCGCCGGACCGGCGCGCTCGCGGGACGGTCCAGGAAGGCGAGCACGGTGGCGACGTCGTTGCCGGGCAAGGGCTCACCGGTCAGGCGCGTCGCCAACGCGTCGACCAGGGCGCCGTACGTCGTCAGCCGAGAGGGCAGCATCGCCGGCAGGTCCGGCACGACGATCCGGTCCTTCGCGGGCCACCAGCCCCCGGCCAGCCCCTGATGCATGTTCCACCGGGCCAGCAGACCGCCGGCCGACGCCCAGGCCGGGGCGACGTCGGGATACCCGTTCGGCGGCGGCCACGCGAGCGGTGCCTGGCCCAGCGTCGACGCGGTCCAGTAGAGCGCCTCCGGTCCGGAGCGCCGAGCAGTCGCACCGGCGGAGGGCGGCAGGAGCCGGTAGTCGAGCGCCCGGAGCGTGGCGACGAGGTCCTCGTAGGGCCGGCGGACCTTCTCGCCGGCGGACGCGCGGAACTCCGGTGATGCAAATAGGACGCGAAGAACCGGGACGATGCTCGTGTCGTGCGACCGGTACGCCGCGGCGAGCCGGGCCACGAGCTCGGGCGGCGGCGCGTCCGACACGAACCGGACCGCGAGCTTGCGTGCGATGTTCTGTGCCGTCGACGGGTGACGGGCCAGGTAGCGCAGGTAGGACCGCGCGACGGGGCGGCCGTCGCGGCGGGCGTTGGCGTCGCTGAAGCCGAGGACCCGGACACGGCCGGTCCAGTGCGTCGTCGGGTCGTACCGGAACTGGCGGTACCGAGGTGAGCGCTCGTCCCACTCGATCGTGTACCCGGTCATGATGCGGGCCGAATCGAGGACCATCGCTTCCGTATATCCGGCGTCGACCCCGACCGTGTGCAGCTCCAGCAGCTCGCGGCCGTAGTTCTCGTTCGGGACGTCCTTGGTGGAGTCAGCCTGGTTCAGGTACTCCAGCATCGCCGGATGCTCGGCGCTGGCGACGAGCAGGTCACTGAACCGACCCAGCGCATGGGCGCGGATCACCCGCCGGTCGTAGTCCTGCCGGTTGTCCCACACGCCGTCCGACGTGTTGGCGACGTTGAGGTGGTTGCTCCAGAACTCCACCATCACCTCGAACAGCTGGCGCGAGCTCCATGTCGCCATCGCGAGCGTGTACTGGCCCAGCGGGAGCATGACGTCCCACGAGTAGCGCTCGATGCGGCCGGCGGCGATAGCGCGGTAGACCTCCGGGATCGTCCATCCGGCCTCGGGGAACAGCGCGCGCACCGTCGCCCCGGCGGGGTCGGGCACCGACGCGGGTCGCAGCTGACGTTCGAGCCAGGCGGTCGGTCCGTGCGAGGTGACGTCGTCGACCAGGCGCGGGGTCGGTCCGTAGGTCGCGCGCCGGATCACGTGCAGGGCATCGCCGCGGCGTCGGTCGCGCGACGTCCCGAGCGGCGGCATCGCGTCAGTATCGCGGGGTGAACGGATTCGGGCGGCGTGCACATGGCTACCCGGGGGGTGCGAATCGGCCCCAGACCACTGCTCAACCGATGGGTTGATTTCCCTGCCCAGGACCGCTATCTTCTCAACCACATGGTTGAGGAGGGCCGATGGCGGACGACTTGTCGTTGGCGTTCGGTGCGCTCGCGGACCCGACGCGGCGCGACATGCTGAAGCGCCTGGCGGAGGGCGACGCCACCGTGACCTCGCTCGCGGAGCGGTACGACCTGACCCTGCAGGCGGTCTCGAAGCACGTGAAGGTGCTCGAGAACGCCGGCCTGGTCACCAAGACTGCGGAGGCTCAGCGCCGGCTCGTGCACCTGGAGCCCGCCGTTCTCGACCTGATGGCCGGTTGGATCCGGCGCTACCAACGCGAGGCGGAGGCCCGGTACCGGCGCCTCGACGACGTCCTCGCCCAGATGAGCGGCACCGCCGCCGAGGAGGAGATCGCATGAACACCATGACCGAAGCCACGATCGAAGCCGATCCGGACGTCCCGATGATCCACATCCGTCGCGACTTCGCCGCGACGCCCGCCCAGCTGATGCGCGCCCACTTGGACCCGGACCTGTACGTCCAGTGGGTCGGGCCGAACGGGTCGGACGTCCGTGTCGACTACTGGAACGCGGTGACGGGCGGATCCTGGCGCTTCGTGTCGACCGACGGCGCGTACGCCTTCCACGGGTGCTTCCACCAGGTGGCCGAGACCCGGATCGTCCAGACGTTCACCTGGGAGGGCATGCCGGACGACGTGTCGCTGGAGACCCTGGAGTTCACCGAGCTCGGTGACGGCACGACGCGCCTGCACGCCCGCTCGCTGTGCGAGAGCTTCGAGGCGCGCGACGCGTGGCTGCGCAGCGGCATGGAGACCGGGGTCAACGAGGGCTACGCGAAGCTCGACGAGATGCTGGCCGATGTCACTGCCTGACGACACCGCCGGGCGGTACGCGGCGGTCTCGAACACGTTCACGCAGCTGGTGACCGGCACGAACGACTGGGCGGCCCCGGCCCCGGTCGACGGGTGGACGGCGGCCGACGTCGTCTGGCACCTGGTCGGCTGGGTCCCGGGGGTCATGAACGACGGCGCCGGACTCGGACTCCCGTCACGCGATCCGCAGGAGACCGACCCCGCGGCGGCGTGGGCGCGCTTCGACTCCGCGCTGCGATCGGCTCTGGCGCGGCCGGGCGTCCTGGCAGAGGAGTTCGCGCATCCGCAGGCGGGCACGATGCCGGTCGGCGTGGCCGTCGACATGCTCGTCACGCCGGACGTGTTCCTGCACGCCTGGGACCTCGCGCAGGCGACCGGCCAGCCGCTGGTTCTGGACCCCGACTACAGCGCGTCGCTGCTGGCCGGCATGGAGGGCGTGGAAGACATGCTGCGGTCGTCCGGGCACTACGGCAGCCGGGTGGAGGTCCCCGACGACGCCGACGTCCAGACGCGCCTGGTCGCGTTCATCGGGCGCGACCCTGACTGGTCGGCACGCTAGCCGTCACGACCGCAGGACCTTCGCCATCGGCCGGCCCTTCGCCAGCTCGTCGACGAGCTTGTCCAGGTAGCGGATCTGCTGCATCAACGGATCCTCCACCTCCTCCACGCGCACGCCGCACACCGTTCCCGTGATGAGCGCAGCGTTCGGGTTCAGCGTGGCGGCGTCGAAGAAGTCCTCGAACGTCGTCCCATCGGCCAGCGCTCGCCGGAGCGCCGGCTCGTCGTACCCGGTGAGCCAGCAGATCACCTCGTCGAGCTCCTCGCTCGTGCGCCCCTTCCGCTCGACCTTCGCGACGTAGTGGGGGTACACCGAGGCGACGCTGGTCCCGAAGATCCGATGTGCCATGCCCGCGAGCGTAGGGTCGCGTCAGCGACCGGTGCAACGAACGAGTGACCTCAGGAGGCGCGATGGCGTACGTGGTGGACTTCGTGGACGTGTCGACGGTCGGGCTGGAGTCGTCGCCCGTCGCGGACGCCCTGGCCGGGCTGCGGGCGAACGAGGCCCGGTACTTCGCGAACAAGTACGACCACGCCTTCACCGTCGAGCCGGCCGCCGAGGCCGTGACCGTCGTCGACTGGGTCAGCCGCATCCTGAAGGACGAGCGGGACATCACGATCGCGTCGACGCCCCTGGAGGCGACCGAGTTCCAGGTCGAGGACATCCGGTGGGCCTACGTGTTCTACGAGAGCGGCCTGTCGGTCAACGTCCTGTATCCGCTGAACGACCCGAAGAAGCGCGCCGTCGGCTTCAAGCTCTCGCAGGGCATGGACGTGCCCGCGGAACTGGCCGACCGGTTCAAGTTCGCCCGCCAGCGGTCGAAGCTGGCCGGAGAGATCCGGGGCTCCTTCTTCGTGATCAAGGGCGAGTACTGAGCGACCCCGGCAGCGAGGCCGGCCCTACTCGCCCGTCTCGCCGTCGATCGCCTCGCGCAGGAGGTCGGCGTGCCCGTTGTGGCGGGCGTACTCCTCGATGAGGTGGCACAGCACCCAGCGCAGGGACACGTGCGCGCCGTCCTCCTCGCCGACGGACAGCGACGAGAGGCCCTCCGGACGTTGAAGCGCCTCGGCGACGACGCGGTCGGACACGGCGACCGACTCGTCGAGCCAGGCGAACAGCTGGTCGGGCGACTCCCCGCGCGCCGAGGTGTACGACCAGTCCGGGTCTTCGGGGTCCATGTCGCCGAGCCATGAGGGCATGACGATCCCGCCCGCGAACGTCAGGTTCAGCCAGCCCGCCTCGACGACGGCGAGGTGCTTGAGCAGGCCCGCCAAGGTGATCGACGTCGGCGGGACGGTCGTGCTGAGCTGCTCGGCGGTGAGCCCGGAGCACTTCCAGCGCAACGTGTCGCGCTGATAGTCGAGGAACGCGACGAGGGTCGTGGCCTCGTCGGCGGCGATCGGCGGAGGGGTGCGGTCCGTTGCGCGGTAGGTCATGGGGGCCGAGGGTAGCCCGGTCTCAGCCCGGGGCGTCAGTGAGCCGGTACCCGCAGTAGCGGCAGACACGCGCCTCGACCGCGATGTCCTCCGCGCAGTCCGGGCATGCGCGGCGCTTCCGCCGACGGCGCCCGAACAGGCTGGTCAGGGACCAGCGCTCGTAGAAGGAACCCTCGGGGGTGTCGAGGCAGGCATCGCAGTAGCGCGCCAGCCGGGTGGCGTCCTCGTGGACCGACCCGGTCGTCTGCTCGGCGACCTGCTGCGCGAACTGGATCCCCTCGGTCAGCCGATCGCGGTCGTTGAGCATGACCGAGGGCATGATGTCGCGCCAGGCGACGCGTACGGCCTCGCCGTGCCGGCCGGCCAGCGCCAACGCTCGCGCGTGCTGCAGGGGGTCGTCGGCCACTGGCCAACCGTAGTCGCGGTCGGCGTGGGCTCAGTCGGCGACGGTGAAGGCCGCGCGCAGAAGATCCCGCTCGCGGGACGAGCGCCCGACGAGCAGCTCGAACGCTCCGGGCTCGACCACGCGACGGGCGTCGCCGGTCACGATCGTGCAGTCGGCGGCGGCAACCTCGATCTCGACCGTGACGGACTCGCCCGCGGCGACCGACACCTGACGCCAGGCCTTCAGCTCCTTGTCCGCCCACGTGACGCTGGTGACGACGTCCCGTATGTACGCCTGGACCGTCTCCACGGCCGGCCGCGACCCCGTGTTCGTGAGCGTCACCTGGGCCTGCACGACGCCGTCGGGCGCGACGACCGGGTCGATCACGCTCAGGTCGCCGTACTCGACGGTCGAGTAGGACAGCCCGTCACCGAAGACGAACTGCGGCTCCTGCGTCAGGTCGGCGTACCGGTTCCCGTGCTGCCCGCGCAGCTGGTTGTAGTAGACCGGTTGCTGGCCGACGTGGCGGGGAACGGAGATCGGCAGCCGTCCGGTCGGCTCGATCAGGCCGAGGACGAGCTCGGCGACGGCGCGGCCCCCGCGCATGCCGGGGTTGAACGCCTGGATGATCGCGGCCGCGCGCAGTGCCGAGGCCGGAAGCGTCGACGGCTTGCCCTGGACCAGCACGACGACGACGGGAGTGCTCGTGGTGACGAGGGCGTCGAGGAGCGCGATCTGGGCTCCTTGCAGGTCGAGCGTCGCGGTCGACTTGTACTCGCCGTTGAGGGCCACCGTGTCGCCCAGCACGACGACGGCGAGGTCGGCGGCGCTCGCCGCCGCGACCGCTGCGGCGAGCATCTCGGCGTCGACCGGGGCAGGGGAGAACACCGGACGTCGGATCTCCCCGTCCGGGAAGAACGCGCCCTCCGGATCCGGGACCAGCACCTGGATGTCCGCGCCACGTGCGGTCGTGACGGTCCAGCCCGCGGGCACCACGGCCCGGAACCCGTCGAGGACGGTCTCGACCAGCTCACGCGGCTGACCGTCGGGCATCCAGTCCGCCTGGCCCGAGGAGCCCGCCCAGTCGCCGAGCATCACGTCCGGGTCGTCCGCGTTCGGGCCGATGACCGCGACCGTCGCGGTGGGATGGCCGCCGAACGGCAGCGTGCCGTCGTTGGTCAGCAGCACCAGGGACCGGCGGGCGATCTCCAGGTTGAGCGCCGCGTGGTCGGCGCTTCCGATGACCACGGCCTGCCGCGCCGGGTCCGGCGCGCGCGGGTCCTCGAACAGCCCGAGCTCGAACTTCAGGCGCAGGATGCGCCGGACGGCGGCATCGACGTCGCGCTCGTCGAGCATTCCCCGTCCGACCGCCTCCTGCGCTGCCTCGAAGAACTGCGGGGTCGTCATGACGAGGTCGTTGCCCGCGCGGACAGCCACGGCGGCGGCCTCGACGTAGTCCGCGCACACGCGCTGCTCGTAGACCATCCGGCCGACGTTGTCCCAGTCGGTGATCAGCGTCCCGGTGAAGCCCCAGTCGCGCTTGAGGACGTCGCCCAGCAGCCAGGCGTTCGCCGTGATCGGCGTGCCGTCCATCGACTGGTAGCCGAGCATGAACGTCCGGCAGCCCTCGCGCGCGGCCCGCTCGAACGGCGGCAGGAACCACGAGACGAGCTTGCGCCGGCTGATGTCGGCCTCGCTCGCGTCACGACCGCCTTGGGTCTCGGAGTACCCGGCGAAGTGCTTCGCGCAGGCCAGGATCGCGGTCGGGTCGGTCAGGCCTGCGCCCTGGTAGCCGCGCACCATCGCCATGCCGAGCTCGCCGATGAGTACCGGGTCCTCGCCGAACGTCTCGTCGACCCGGCCCCAGCGCAGGTCCCGCGCGATGCACAGCACGGGGGAGAAGGTCCAGTGGACGCCCGTGGAGGCGACCTCGACCGCTGTCGCGCGGGCGACGCGTTCGACCAGGTCTGCGTCCCACGAGCAGGCCATGGCGAGCTGGGTCGGGAAGATCGTCGCGCCGGGCCAGAAGGAGTGTCCGTGGATGCAGTCGTCGGCCGTCAGCAGAGGGATCCCCAGGCGGGTCCCGGCGGAGAGCTCGATGGCCCGGTGCATCCGCTCGGGCGACGTGTGCAGGACCGAGCCCACGAGCTTCTGCGTGACGATGTCCTCCAGGTCGCCGCGGGCGTCGAGCTGGAGCATCTGGCCGACCTTCTCGGCGAGCGTCATCCGATCGAGCAGATCGTCGATGCGCTCCTCGACGGGCAGCGCCGGGTCGCGGTACGCGGGCGTCGTCATGCGCTCATCCTGCCGCGATCGTCGGCCGGTGGCACGGGACGACGAAGGCCACCACCGCGGTGCGGTGGTGGCCTTCGGCTGGTGCGGGTGTCAGGCCGGCTGGACGTTCTCGGCCTGCGGGCCCTTGGGGCCCTGGGTGACCTCGAAGGTCACCTTCTGGTTCTCGTCGAGGCTGCGGTAGCCCGAGGTGTTGATGGCGGAGTAGTGGACGAAGACATCCGCGCCGCCGTCGTCGGGAGCGATGAAGCCGAAGCCCTTCTCGCTGTTGAACCACTTGACGGTTCCCTGAGCCATGTTCTGTTCCTCTCGTGGTGCGGTCGTGCACGGCGCCGCGGGTGAGCAGCCGTGGGTTGCCGCTGGCCGAGCCGCACGGCACCTGGGTGCTGCGCGGGCCGCCCGGAGCGGGGTATCAATCCGCGGACGTCGTGAAACGATCGAGGAACTAATAAGTCAACCGTCGACGATGCTACAGCCTCGGAGCGCCCGGCGCGCGCGTCCGGGTCCCCGGAGTCGGGGGAGGCTCGTGAGGGAGCTGGTCGCCGGGATGTCCGGGGGGGGGTGCTGCCCGGTGCGGTAGCCTGAGGCGTCACCGTTCCCGAGGCGCCACTGAGCCCGCGGTCGACGAACCCCCTTCGGTGCGGCACCTGAGGTGCGGCACCGAGCACCCGGCCCAGTGACCGGGTGCGGTGCCACCGACCGGGACGCGCACCAGGCATGTGCTCGCAGCGCCGCTGACCACCGCGGACGACGCTCGCACCGCCACCACCGTCATTGAGGATTTCCATGACCGCCACTGCCGACGCCACCCGTGCGTCCACGTCGTCCTTCGCCGATCTCGGCGTGCCCGCCCGCATCGCCGACGTGCTCGACCACCAGGGCCTGACCTTCCCGTTCCCGATCCAGACCGCGACCTTGCCCGACTCCCTCGCGGGTCGCGACGTGCTCGGCCGCGGCCGCACCGGAAGCGGCAAGCCCCTCGCCTTCGCGCTGCCGATCATCGCTCGACTGGGAGTCGACGGCCGCCGCACCCGCCCGAACCGACCGCGCGCCCTGGTGCTCGTGCCCACGCGGGAGCTGGCGACGCAGGTCCACGATGTCGTCGCACCGCTCGCGGCGCCGTCCCGCCTGACGGTGACCACGATCTTCGGTGGCGTCCGGCAGAACGGCCAGGTCCGGGCGCTCGACGCGGGCACCGACATCGTCGTCGCGTGCCCGGGGCGGCTGGACGACCTGATGCGCCAGGGCCACGTCGACCTGCGCGATGTCGAGATCACCGTGCTCGACGAGGCCGACCACATGGCCGACCTGGGGTTCCTGCCGGTCGTCCGCCGGATCCTCGACACCATCCCGCGCACGGGGCAGCGGCTGCTCTTCTCGGCGACGCTCGACAACGGCGTGGACGTGCTGGTGCGCCGCTACCTGGTCGATCCCGTGACGCACAGCGTCGACGACGACGCCACGACCGAGCCCGACATGGAGCACCACGTCCTGACCGTGACGAGGGAGGACAAGCCCGCGGTGGTCCGCGAGCTGGCCTCCGGGCAGGACCGCAGCGTCCTGTTCACGCGGACGAAGCACGCCGCCCGCAAGCTCGCTCGCGACCTCACGGTCGCCGGTATCCCGGCGGTCGACCTGCACGGCAACCTGAGCCAGAACGCCCGGGACCGGAACCTGTCCCGCTTCCGCGACGGCGAGGTCCGCGTTCTCGTGGCCACGGACGTCGCCGCGCGCGGGATCCACGTCGACGCGGTGGCCCTGGTGGTCCACGTCGATCCGCCGACCGAGCACAAGGCCTATCTGCACCGATCGGGCCGGACGGCCCGCGCGGGCGCCAGCGGCGTGGTCGTGGTGGCGCAGCCGCTGGCCAGCGCTGCGGCTTCATCGGGCGAGCGGGGGCGCAGGACGACCGAAGCGGGACGCGAAAGCGCGGCGGGTCTTTCCCAGAACGCGCCGCCGATTCGCGCGGCGCGGATGCGGGCGAACAGAGCTGCCGGATCGCTGCCTTCCGGTGATTCGGAGGCAGCGCCGGTGACCGTGATTTCCACATCGAGGCCCGGAAACGGCGGCGCGCGCAGCAGGGGCGGCGAGG
>OFJB01000651.1_pt1 | contig 15921 bp, 13 predicted proteins | sample 1775081 | NCBI WGS metagenome assembly OFJB01 (sample SAMN08195771, study PRJEB24354) | sludge metagenome | isolation source: initial sludge from phenol fed wastewater aerobic bioreactor | place: India: Nagpur | collected 2016-06-05 | reverse complement strand
AGCGGCGTACAGATCAGCGCGAGCATGATGCTAGGCGGGCGCGTGGAAATCGAGCACATCCTGCCGTTCTCGATGACCCTGGACGACAGCCTGAACAACCGCACGGTGGCCCTGCGCGAAGCCAACCGCATCAAGCGCAACCGCACGCCGTGGGAGGCCCGTGCCGACTTCGAGGCCCAGGGCTGGAGCTACGACGGCATCCTGCAGCGCGCCGAGCGCATGCCGCTGCGCAAGCGCTACCGCTTCGCGCCCGACGGCTATGACCGCTGGCTGGGAGAGGACAAGGACTTTCTGGCCCGTGCGCTCAACGACACACGCTACCTCTCGCGCGTGGCCGCTGAATATCTGCGGCTGGTGTGCCCCGGCAGCGCCACCCGCGTGATCCCCGGCCAGATGACGGCGCTGCTGCGCGGCAAGTTCGGCCTGAACGACGTGCTGGGACTGGACGGCGAGAAGAACCGCAACGACCACCGGCATCATGCGGTGGATGCCTGCGTAATCGGCGTGACCGACCAGCGCATGATGCAGCGCTTCGCCCAGGCCAATGCGCGGGCCCGTGAAGATGGTTTGAAACGCCTGGTCGAAGACATGCCGCTGCCCTGGTCAACCTACCGCGCCCATGTGGAACGCGCCGTGCGCCACATCTGGGTCAGCCACAAGCCCGACCACGGCTTCGAAGGCGCCATGATGGAGGAGAGCAGCTACGGCATCCTGCGCGACGGCAGCATCAAGCAGCGCCGCAAGGCCGATGGCAGCGCGGGGCGCGAGATCAGCAACCTGATCCGCATCGCCGAGCCCGGCCAGCCCCAGCGCCATGGCGTCGATGCCGAAGGCCGGCCGCTGCCCTACAAGGGCTATGTGGGGGGCAGCAACTACTGCATCGAGGTCACCGTCAACGACAAGGGCAAGTGGGAAGGGCGGGTGATCTCCACCTTCGATGCGTATCGCATCGTGCGGGAAGGCGGCCTGCGGCAGTTGCGGCATCCGACCCAAGGCCAGAATGGGCAGGCATTGGCCATGCGGCTGGTGATTGGCGATAGCGTGCGGCTGGAAACAGGCGAAGGGAGCTTGCAAACCTTGCGCGTGGCGAAGATGTCTGCAGCGGGGCAGGTCTACATGTCAGAAGTGAATCAAGCCAACGTGGACGCCCGCAACAGAAGCGGCGATTTGCCCTATGTCTCCAAGATGGCTGGCTCTTTCCAGAAAGCCAGAGCCCGCCCAGTCACCATCTCCCCCATTGGCGAACTCCGCGATCCGGGGTTCAAGGGCTGACGCAGCATGGTCGGCCGCATCGTCGAAATCGCGGACGACCGGCGGCACCTCTTCGTGCATCGCGGCTTTCTCGTAGTGCGCGACACCGAGGGCGAGCGCAAGGAACTGGGCCAGATCCCCCTGGACGACATCGCCGCCGTCATCGCCTACGCCCACGGCCTGAGCTACACCAACAACCTGCTGGTGGACCTGGCCGAGCGCGGAGCGCCCTTCGTGCTCTGCGGGGCCAACCACAATGCCGTCGGCATGCTGCTGCCCCTCGACGGCCACCATGTGCAAGCCAAGCGCATCGAAGCGCAATTGGCCGTCGGGCTGCCGTTGCTCAAGCGCCTATGGGCGACAGTGGTCAAGGCCAAGCTGGAACAGCAGGCCGCCGCGCTGGAAGCCGCAGGCGCCGCCACGGCACCGCTGCTGGCTCTGGTGGGCAAGGTGCGCAGCGGCGCCCCCGAGAACATCGAAGGGCAGGGCGCCAGGCGCTACTGGAGCCTGCTGTTCGGTGCGGATTTCCGGCGTGACCAGGAGGGCGAAGGATTGAATGCCCTGCTCAACTATGGCTACACCGTGCTGCGCTCCGCAACCGCCCGCGCCGTGGTGGCTGCCTGCCTGCACCCCAGCCTGGGCCTGTATCACAGCAACGATGCCAATCCCATGCGGCTGGTAGACGATCTGATGGAGCCCTTCCGGCCAGTGGTGGACCTCAAGGTTTGGCAGTTGCACAGGGCAGGCGAAGCCCATGTCACGCCCGAAACCAAGCGCGCCCTGGCGTGTGTGATGTACGACGACATGCAGACTCTGCAGGGCGTGACGCCCGTCACGGTGTGCATGCAGCGCATGGCGACATCGCTGGCCCAGGTCTATCTGGGTGAACGGCTCCGGCTCGACCTGCCTCTGCCCGGGCTGCCGCTGTCGCTTGCTGGCAGCTTCGATCCCGATTGAATGCATGCCGACGGACAGACAGGATTGCAACCATGCTGACGGGGTACCTACTCATGTGGATGGTGGTGATGTTCGATTTGCCCGTGATCACCAAAGCCGAACGCAAGGCGGCGACGGGCTTTCGTAATGCCTTGCTGGACGTGGGCTTCCAGATGAGCCAGTTCAGCGTCTACCTGCGCTTTTGCACCAGCCAAGCCCAGGTGGACACGCTCTGCCGGCAGGTGGAGCAGGCCTTGCCAGCAGGAGGCAAAGTGCATATCTTCCAGTTCACCGACAAGCAGTACGAACGCGCCATCTCCTTCCATGGCCGCAGTCGCCAGCCCGCACAAAAAGCGCCCGATCAGTTCGATCTTTTCTAGCCTCACGCCATGTTTTCCTGGACTGCAGAAACGAAAAACCCCTTGACGAATCAAGGGGTTATCGCGATCAGAGTCTAGATCACTGGGATATGCGCACTAGCCGGAACTGCCCCGGCAGACAGCGTGACGGCACCAGCAGTCTAGATCACTGGGATATGCGCACTGGCCGGAACCAAGCAAGGAGCAAACCATGACTGAGCCGAAGTCTAGATCACTGGGATAAGCGCACCGGCCAGAAGGCGAAGAATTTTTCTATATGGGCCTCGGGCGCATGGTATCGCAAGGAAATCAGAATCCGACCATGCAGGTGCGGCGGAGGGGGCCCAAAACCGGTGTTTGCGATCTGGCATGCACAATGCTTCGCTTTGATGCCGTCCACTCGCACCGATGCACCACCATCAGCCCGACTTCCTTGACAACCTGAACCAGGAGTTCAAGAACGGGCGACGGTGGCTGGAGCGCAGCGTGGTACTGGCCTACGCCGCCGCAGCAGGCCTCTGCGTGGTGGTGTTCACGTTGATGGCGGAGCACGCGTTCGGGCTGTTTGAGCGCATTTTCCATTGGCAGGGGGGCTGGGCGGTGCTGCTGTGGACGCCCGCCGTGACCGCCCTCGCCGTGTGGGCCACACGCCGGTGGGCCCCCGGGGCTGCAGGGTCGGGTATTCCGCAGGTCATGGTGGCGCTGGAGCCCGGGCTGGACGCAGGCCAGCGCAGCCGTTTTGTGTCGCTGTGGCTGTCGTTCTCCAAGATGGTGCTCGCCACCGCGGGCTTTGCGGCGGGGCTGTCGATCGGGCGCGAGGGGCCCTCTGTACAGGTGGCGGCGGGGGTTATGCACCACGCGCGGCGCTGGTTTGGCCCGCACTCAGGCATTACCGGCCATGGGTTGCTGGTGGCCGGCGGTGCGGCGGGCATCGCTGCCGCGTTCAATGCACCCCTGGCGGGGGTGGTGTTTGCGTTCGAGGAGCTGTCGCGCAAGCTCGAGTCGCGCTCCAGCGGTTTGCTGATTGCAGGCATTGTGCTGGCGGGCCTGATGGGGGTGTCGGCCTTCGGCAACCTGAGCTACTTTGGCCGCATTCAGGTGCCCAGGCTCACGTGGGATGCGCTGCTGCCCGGCCTCTGCGTCACGCTGGTGTGCGGTGGTTTGGGCGGGCTGTTTGCCAAGCTCATGGCCGCGTCGTTGACGGCCGCCCCAGAGCGCCTGAACCGGTGGCGGGCACGTTTTCCGGTGCGCTTTGCCGCGCTGGGGGCGCTGGTCGTCGCGATCATCGGACTGGTGACCGGAGGGGCTACGTTTGGTGCAGGCTCCGAGGCGGTCAAGCACATGCTGGAAGGGCAGGCGGATATGCCGGCGTTCTATGTCACGCTCAAGTTCGCGGCCACCTGGCTGTCGGCGTGGGTGGGGATTCCGGGTGGCATTTTTGCGCCGTCGCTGTCGATTGGTGCGGGGGTGGGGCACAACGTGGCCGCGCTCATGGGCCACGACATTGCCCCTGCGTTGATTGCCATGGGCATGGCGGCGTTTCTGGCCGCAGTGACGCAGGCGCCCATTACCGCATTCATCATCGTGATGGAGATGGTGGATGGTCACTCCATGGTGTTGAGCCTGATGGCGTCGGCCATGCTGGCCAGCCTGGTGTCGCGCATGGTGGCGCGGCCCTTGTACGAAACCTTGGCCCTCTACATGCTGAGTACCTTGCCGCCCGCAGCGGCACCGCCGACTGCCGAGCCGGTGCCCGAGCCAGCCCCGGCCGATGCGACTACTGACACGTCGTCACCGCATGGAGAGCCCGAGGTCTCAGCCGAACCGACCAAGCCCTCGTCTGCGCCTTAGTGCGGGCTCTGTGTCGCTACACCGCCCCTCGGCGGACGCGGCCTGTGTGGAAAGCGGCCATGCCAGCGAATGGCATCGTTCCCCAGCGGCTCCCAAGCCGCCGCGGAGCGATCAGTGACCGGTTGGCGCGCCGTCAGCGTCTCCTGGGCCGTGGGCGCTGTGAGCCATCTCCAGCTGCATCATCACCATGTTGACCAGCGTGTGCACCGAGGGCCGCCCGGTCTCGATCACGTAGTGGGCGGTTTCGCGGTACAGGTGGTCGCGCTGGGCGTAGAGGTCGCGCAGCTTGTCCATGGGGTTGCCGCCTTGCAGCAGGGGGCGGGTCTTGTCGTGTTTGACACGCTTGAAGATTTCTTCGGGCGAGGCGCGCAGGTACAGCACGTTGCCGAACTGGCGCAGCACCTCGCGGTTCTCGGGGCGCAGCACGGCGCCGCCACCGGTGGACAGGACCATGCCGCCGGGCTGGCGGGCCACGTCGGCCAGCACCTGGGATTCGATGTCGCGAAAGCGGGCTTCGCCCTCGGCCTCGAAGAAGCTGCGGATGGTGGTGCCCAGGGTCTGTTCCAGCCGGTGGTCCAAGTCAATAAAGGGCACGCCCGCGCGGTGGGCCAGTTGCCGGCCGACGGTGGATTTGCCCGAGCCGGGCATGCCGACCAGTGCGCAGCGAATCTGCATAGGTTCAAAAAAGAGGTCTGGGGGACGGGCTGCGCACTGCTGGGGGCTGTGTCGCGTGCCGTGACTGGACGCCGAGTGTAAGCCTGCCCCCCGCGCACCGAATGTCAGGCACGCCCTTAGCAACTGGCGCGACCCAGACCAGTGGACGCCGAGCAAGGGCCGCCCCGCAGCGAGGGCGTCGTCCCCCTGCCCGCGCGCAGCGCGAGAGCGGGGGTGAAGGAGCGAAGCTCCTCAGTGGGGTGTCCTAATCAAAGAGCTGCGTACACCAGCGCCGGATACAGCTCGCACAGATACCGCAGCTGGCCGGGCGCCTGCGTAAGCAGGATGGCGAACAGGTCTTCCGCAGGGTCCACAAAAAAGAAGGTGCCGCCCAGGCCGCTCCAGCTGTAGTGCCCGGCCGATCCGGGGCGGGTGGCCTGGCCGGTGGCGGTGCGCACGGCCACGCCCAGGCCAAAGCCGTAGCCAGTGGGCAGGATGTCGCCCGCCACGGGCAGGTTGCCCAGGTGGTCGGCGGTCATGAAGTCCACCGTGGCGCGGCCCAGCAGGCGAACGGGGGCGTCATTGCCGCTGGTGCCGTTGGGGCCGTCAGGCCCGGGGGCGGTGCCCCGGCCCAGCATGAGCTGCAGGAAGCGCGCGTAGTCGCTGGCGGTAGACACCAGCCCGCCACCGGCCGACTCGAACACGGGCGGGGCGGTCACGTCGATCAGCGGCATGCCGATGCCGGTTTGCGGATCGCGCTCAAAGGCCTCGGCCAGGCGGTGCTGCTGGGCGGCAGGCACCGAGAAGCCCGTGTCGTGCATGCCCAGCGGGCCGAACACGCGGCGCTGCAGGATGGCGCCCAGGCTTTCGCCCTCGATCACCTCCAGCACCGCGCCCAGCACGTCGGTGGCGCGGCTGTACTCCCAGCGGGTGCCGGGCTGGTGCACCAGGGGCAACGGGCCCAGCGCCGCGACCAGGTCCGCATTGCTGTGGCGGCGCGAGCCCACGCGGGCGGCGCGGTAGGCATCGGGCACGGTGCCGGCCTCCCACGCGTAGCTCAGGCCGGCGGTGTGGCGCAGCAGGTCGTGCACCGTGGCCTCGCGCTGCACGGGGGCGGTGGTGCCGGTGGCTTCGTCGTACACGCGCTGGCCGGCAAACGCGGGCAGGTAGTGCGCCACGGGGTGCGACAGCAGCAGGCGGCCTTCTTCCATGAGCATCATCGCCACCAGCGAGGCGATGGGCTTGGTCATGGAGTAGATGCGGAACACCGTGTCGGGCGCCATGGCGGGCACCGCCGATTCGGCGCTGGGTGGGCGCTGGTGGCCCACCGCCGTGTGCAGTACCGTGTGGCCCTGGTGGTGGACGAGGGCCACGGCACCGGGCAGCATGCCCTGGTCCACATGGGTTTGCAGCACGGAGCGCAGGCGGGCGAGGGCGGTGGGGTTCATGGCAGTGGGAAGTGGGGTTTGAGGTAATTTTGGCCGGTGGCGCTAGTGCATATTGCGCTAGTAGCTATCAAAAACGGAGCGCATGACGCAGGCCTTCCATGGGGGCTTCAGGGCGTCGCATTGGCGGCGCGGCTGCGCTCCTGCTCCTGCAGCTCGCGCCACTGCACCTTGCCCGTGCCGGACTTGGGCAGGCTGTCCACCAGCTGCACGATGCGCGGGCTTTTGTAGGCGGCCATGTGGTCGTGGCTCCAGTCGATGATGGACTGCTCGCTCACCTGGCCCTTGAAGGCGTCGCGCAGCACGACGAGGGCCTTGACGGTCTCGCCCCGGCGCTCGTCGTGCGCGGCGATCACGCACACCTCCTGGATGGCAGGGTGGGCGTACATCATGGCCTCGACCTCGGCAGGCCAGACCTTGAAGCCCGACGCATTGATCATGCGCTTGAGCCGGTCCACCATGAAGAAGTAGCCGTCCTCGTCCACCTGCGCCAGGTCGCCCGTGCGCAGAAAGCGCTTGCCGTCCAGCATCACAAAACTGTCGGCGGTGGCCTGCGGGTTGTTCCAGTAGCCCAGCATGACCTGGGGGCCATGCACCACGATCTCGCCGATCTCGCCCGGGGGTAGTTCGGCGAACGTGGCCGGGTCCACCACGCGCGCATCCACGTCAAACACCGGGATGCCCAGGCACTGCGGCTTGGGGCGGTGGGGCGGGTTGATGTGGGTGGCGGCCATGGTTTCAGACATGCCGTAGCCCTCCACATAGTCGAGCCCGGTCAGGTCCTTCAGCTGCTGCGCCACGGCCTTGGGCATGGCCGCGCCGCCGCCGCGTATGGCCTGGATGCTGCTGATGTCGTAGTCGGCGATGCGCGGGTTGGCCAGAAAGTCCACCACCATGGTCGAGATGGCCTGCCAGATGGTGACCCGGTAACGCTGGATGAGCTGGGCGGCGGCATCGCGGTCCCAGCGCGGTAGTACGACCACGGTGGCGCCCACAAACAGCGGCCCGTTCATGCTGCCCGACAAGCCGGTGACGTGGAACAGCGGCAGCACCGCGAGGTAGGTCGAATCCTGCGTGCGCGCAAACCACTGCACGCCGCCCACCAGCGTGCTCATGGCGCTGCGGTGCGTGTGCATGCAGCCCTTGGGGTGGCCCGTGGTGCCCGAGGTGTAAGGCATCACGCACAGGTCGTCGGGCCCGGTGGTGATGGTGCCCGGGGTGCGCTGCTGCGCCAGCATGTCGCTCCACAGCGTGACGCCAGGGGCATCAATCGCCTGGCGCGGAGCGCTGACGAAAGCGGGCACGGGCAGGTCGGTGGGCACCTGCAGGTAGTCGCTGTAGGTGGCCACGATCAGGTGCTTCAGCTTGCCTTCGCCGCCAGCAGCATCCACCAAAGGCTGGGCCTGCGCATGCAGGTCCTGCGGCACAAAGGCCACGGTCGCGCCGCTGTCGTGCACGTAGTGGCGCAGCTCGTCGGTGCGGTTCATGGGGTTCACCGGCACCACCACCGCGTTGGCGCGCAGGATGCCGTAGAACGCCAGAATCCACTGCGGGCTGTTCTGCATGTACAGCAGCACCCGGTCGCCCGCCTTCACGCCACACACCTGCTGCAAGAAGCCCGCGATGTGCTCCGCCTGCTGCTGGAACTGGCGGAAGGTCACCAGCGTGTCGTAGAACACTAGAAACGGCTTGTCTGGGTAGCGCGCGGCCGACACCTCGGCGTTGTGGAACAGGTGCGTCTGCGGCAGCGTGAGGTGGCGCGACAGGCCGGGCGGCCAGTGGGCGAGGTGGCGGTCGGACATGGGATGGGCCTCTCTTCTCAGTGGTCGATTCGGGCATTGCGCTATGCAACTGGCGCGGCCCAGGCGAGGGACGCCAAGCAAGGGCCGCCCCGCAGCGAGGGCGTCGTACCCCTGCCCGCAAGCGCAGCGCAGCGGGAGCGGGGGGAAGGCGCGCAGCGCCTCAGGGGGGCTTCAAATCAAGCTGGCGCCACCATCCACCACGATGGACTCACCCGTGATGTGTCGCGAGGCGTTGGACGCCAGAAACACCACCGCGCCCTTGAGGTCCTCTTCGCCGCCAATGCGGCGCAGGGGCGTGCGCTCGATCATCGCAGGGCCCAGCTTTTCGATGAGGCCGCTGGCCATCTTGCTCGGGAAGAAACCCGGGCAGATCGCATTGACGCGCACGCCGTAGTGCCCCCATTCGGACGCCAGCGTGCGCGCAAAGTGCAGCGCGGCGGCCTTGGAGGTGTTGTAGGCAATGGTGTTCATGCCCGGGGGCGTGCCCTTGAGCGCGGCCACCGAGGCCGTGACGATGATCGAGCCCTTGCCGCGCGGGATCATGCAGCGCTTGCCCACTTCGCGCGACAGGAAAAACGGCGCGCTCACGTTCAGGTCCATCACCTTGTGCCAGGCGGCGTCGGGGTAGTCCTCGGCCTTGGCGCCCCAGGTGGCACCTGCGTTGTTGACGAGGATGTCGATGGTGCCAAAGCGCTCGACCACCTGGTCCACCAGGCCGGGGATGTCCTCGGTCTTTTGGAGGTCGTTCACCACCGTCAGCACCTCGTAGCCCATGCCTTCCAGGTGCTTTTTGGCCTCGGCCAGCTCATCGGCCTTGCGCGCGGTGATGGCGAGTTTGGCGCCCATTTCGCCCAGGGCTTCGGCCATCTGCAGGCCCAGGCCGCGCGAGCCGCCGGTGACCAGGGCGACCTGGCCGGTGAGATCGAAGAGTTGCTTGACGCTCATGGAGAAAACGCTTTCGTGCAGAGAGAGGGTGAAGGTGAATGAATGCCCGATCCCGGGCCCTGGTGGCTCGTGGCGCGCCGGGTGGGGCGAAGGGGTGCAGGGAAGGCGGCGGTGGCCGCCGTGCAAGCTGGTCGGTCAGCGCTTCATGCTAGCCCCGCGTCCGCCCGGTGTAAAACCGCCGCTGTCACCTTTGAAACTCTGCGCGCTGCCGCCTTGCCCGCCGCGTGTGGGATGGCGCCTACCCGCACTTGCGGCCACGGCGGATGGACGGATGCGCGCCCTGGGCCTAGGCTCGCGGGGATGAACGAGTCTTTGCCGTCCCTAGCGACAACCACTTCCTGGCTTGCCCGCATGGCCCAGCCCCTGCAGCCGCTGTGGCGCCTGGTGCAGCCGTTCTGGCGTGCGGCGCAGATGTGGCTGGACGCCGACGGGCTGCGCATGAGCGCGGCCATGTCGTTCTACGGCATGCTGAGCCTGGCGCCCCTGCTGCTGCTGCTGGTGGGCGTGCTGGGCTGGTGGGTGGACCGCAGCTACCTGGAGAGCAGCCTGGTCGCGCAGGTGCAATCGGTGATGGGCCAGCAGGTGGCCGACGTGGTGCGCCAGGCCTTGGCCAGCGCGCAGGCGCCGTCCGAGGGGCGGCTGGCATCGGTCATCGGATTTGTGGTGCTGGTCTCGGGCGCCACCGGGGTGTTTGTGGAGCTGCAGTCCGCGCTGGAGCGGCTGTGGCGCCGAGACGATGACACGCCGCCCCAGCGCGCCGCGTGGTGGCGCATGGCGTCCCTGCGGCTGCGGGGGCTGGCCTATGTGCTGGCGCTGGGGTTCTTGCTGCTGGTGTCGCTGGCGCTGTCCACCTTGATCCACCTGCTGGCGGGCTGGGCCGGGCAGCATCTGGCCGCGGGCCACCTGCCTGTTTTGGCGCCCCTGGCGCCGCTGCTGCAGCTTGTCAACGAAGCCATTGCCTTCGGGCTGGCCGTGGCGCTGTTTGTGGGGCTCATGCGCATTGGTGCGGGCCCCAAGCCGTCGCTGCGCTACCTGGTGATGGGCGCCGTGGTGGGGGCCTCGCTGTTCACGGTGGGCAAGCAGCTGCTGGCCTGGTACCTGTCCACCGCCGCTGTGGTGTCGGCCTACGGGGCGGCGGGCTCGCTGGTGGTGCTGCTGATGTGGATCTACTTTTCGTCGGCCATCCTGCTGTTTTCCGCGAGTTGTGCGCAGGCGCTGGAGGATGCCTTGCATTCCGGCCCGCGCCGCCCAGCGGCGTTGGCGCGCTGGGCTGCATCCGCCCGGGCACGGGTGCAGGAGCTGTAAATGTTGGCAACAGCGCCCAGTACACAGATGGGTTGGCAGAGGTCTCGCCGAAGCCGATGTCGCGACGGAGCCCGGTGCGCTGCCAGGCTGGGGCAGCAGGGGCTCTGCGCCAGGCCCTTGAGCACAAACGGGGCAAAAGAGGTTTACCGCTGCTTACTGCCGCTTACAAACCGGCCACACCGCAGCGTCCGCCGCTGTGTACCTTTCGCTCATCTGGTCCGTTGAAACACCACGGCTCCATCCCGTAGCGGGCGCACGGCGTTTTCTGTGCACACCCGCCCCCTGCGGACTTCTCCGATACGAACAAGGAAATGACCATGAACCTGACGGTTTCTTCTCCCACCCCGCCTGCGTCGATCCCTGCTGCGGCCCCCGCCGGCCCGGCCCTGAAATGGATGTGGGCAGCCATTGGCGTACTGGGCGTGAGCGTGCTGGCCCTGGGCGCCACCCTGGTGATGCAAAACCGGGCACCGTCTGCAGCCGATGCGGCGGCCCCCGCCACTTTGGCAGCGGCCCCCCGCACGCCCGAGTCCGAGATCATTGAAGAAAAACGCGCCCAAGCGCCAGTCGCACCTGCCCAGAATGCTATGAATAGCGGAGCAAACTACCGTCCGCAAACGGGCGGCAGCCCAGGCCGATCGGGCGACATGTCGGGCGGCATGGCCCCCGGGGGTGTGGCCCAGCCCGTGCGTGCGGCGGCGCCCGTGTGCCGCAGCTGTGGTCGCGTTGAATCGGTGCAGGCGGTTCAGCAAGCCGCGCCTGCTACGGGCGTAGGCGCCGTGGCCGGTGGCGTGCTGGGTGCCGTGGTGGGCAACCAGATCGGCAAGGGCAGCGGCCGCACCGCCGCCACTGTGCTGGGCGCCGTGGGCGGTGGTTACGTGGGCCACAAGGTTGAAGAGCGCACCCGCACCCACACGGTGTACCAGGTGGCGGTGCGCATGGAAGACGGCTCGCTGCGCCACTTCCAGCGCGCAGAACCCACGGCAGTGGGCACGCCCGTGGTGCTGCAGGGCAAGGGCTTCCGCGTGGACCAGGGCGGCTCGGCCCGGGCGGCAGACCCCTATGCGCAGCCACAGCCCCAGCCAGGGGCTGTGCGGGTGTCGGACACCTACTGAGCCCGTCGCCTCCCCCCAAACAAAAGCCCGCCAATGCGGGCTTTTGTTTTTGTCGCTGTTGATTGCTGGTGGCTGGTGAGCGGGTTACAGCACCACCGGGATCTCGGTCGCAGGCGGCGTGTTGCGGCTGCGGCCGCAGCGCACCAGGCCGTCGATCATCACCATGCCAATGCCCGGGATGTCGCCCAGCTGTACGCTCTCCAGCAGCGTGGCGCCAGCGGTGTGCTGGGCGCGGTCCATGAACACAAAGTCGGCCGCGCGGCCCACCTCGATCAGGCCGCAATTCAGGTTGCGGATGCGCGCCGTATTGCCCGTGGCAAAGCAGAACACCAGCTCGGCGGGGATGTCGGCAAAGCTCGAGATCAGCGCAATCATGCGCAGCATGCCCAGCGGCTGCACGCCCGAGCCGGCCGGACCGTCGGTGCCCAGGATCACGCGGTGCGGGCACTTCAGCTCCATGGCCGCGCGCGCAGCCTGGATGGCGATCTTCTCGTTGCCGTTGTGCACCAGCTCGATCGCGCGGGACGACTTCTCGCACAGCTCGCACACATGCTTCCAGGGCAAAGAGGTGTGGCCGCCGTTGATGTGGCCGATCACGTCGGCATCGGCCTCCAGCACCACGTCCTTGTCGATCAGCCCCGAGCCCGGGATGGACGGGCCGCCCGTGTGGATGGTGCTCTGGATGCCGTGCTTGCGCGCCCAGGCCACCATCTGTTGGGCCTCGTAGCCCGCCTTGACGGAGCCCAGGCCCACTTCGCCCAGCAGCGTCACGCCTGCGTCGGCCATGTCCTTGAAGTCCTGCTCGGTCATGCCTTTTTCGATGACCGGGGCGCCCGCGATCACCTTCACGCCACCGGGGCGGAAGTTGTCGAACGCACGCTGCGCGGTGATGGCCAGGGCCTTGAGGCCCACGATGTCCTTGGGTCGGCCGGGCAGGTGCACTTCGCCGGCCGACACCATGGTGGTCACTCCGCCGTTCATGGTCGAGTCGATCCAGCCGATCTGGTTCTGGCGCGGCGTCCAGTCGCCAAACACCGGGTGCACGTGGCTGTCGATCAGGCCCGGCGCCACACAGGTCTGGCGCGCATCGATCACGGTGTTGGCGTGGTCGGTATCGCAGTCCTTATAGCGGCCCACAGCCACTATGAGGCCGTCATTCACCACGATGGTGTCGGCGTCGAGGATGGGCCGGTCCAGGTCGCCCGACAACAAAAGACCGATGTTCTGGATGACGACCTTGCCCGATTTGCCGCCTGCTGCTGCTTCTGCCATGGATTCTCCTCGTGGGGTGGTTGGCGGGGCGCCACGCGGCACTCCGCAGGGAAAAATCTCTTAGAACGTGTTGACGATCTTTTCGGGGCCGCGTTGGAGTGCAATCGGGATGAGTGGATGCTTCGGATGCGCTGCATGGGCTCGTGCCCATGCAAGCAGCCGGGGCGTCCAATCGCCCGATTTCACTCCAACCCTTCGGGCAAGTGCCTTGCCGGGCGGTCTGCGGCGTTGCGGCGCTTGCCGATAGCACGGGCTATCGGCAGCGCACCGCGCCTTGCATCCCATCCCGGCAAGGTACTTGCGTGGCCCTGCAAAGATCGTAAACACGTTCTTATTGATCTTGTCGATTCAGGCCGCTGCTGCCGCCTTGCCCTTGGGCAGGTGGGGGCCGGGCGCCACGGTGCGCAGCACGGTGTCGATGACGAACGACTCCCAGTGCGCCAGCGCGTCGGGCGTCTCCAGGTCTTCGCCCAGAAAGGCCGACAGCGTGTGCCGGTTGGACATGTAGAAGTAGCCCGTGGCGGCGATCAGCAGGTACACATCGCGCGCCGATACGTCCTTGCGGAACAGGCCCTGCGCCTGGCCGCTTTCGAGCACGCGGCGGATCACCTCGATGGCAGGCGACGAGTATTCGCGGGCCCGCATGGACTTGGAGATGTGCTTGCCCTTGTGCAGGTTCTCGGTGTTGAGCAGCGTGATGAACTCGGGGTTCTTGCGGTAGTAGCCCACCACAAAGCGGATCACGGCCTGCAGCGCCTCCACCGGTTTGGCGGTGTCCAGGTCCAGTTTGGACTCCGCATCGTTCATGCGCCGGTAGGTTTCCTCCAGCACCTCGATGAACAGGCCTTCCTTGCTGCCGAAGTAGTAGTAGATCATCCGGTCGAAGGACTTGGCCGCCTTGGAGATCTTCTCCACGCTGCCGCCTTCGTAGCCGTAGCGGGCGAACACCTTGGTCGCCGCCTTCAGGATGTTGTCGCGCGTGGTCTGTGCGGCCTGCTCGCGCACGCCCGTCTTGCGGGCAGAGGCTGCGCGGGGGGACGCGGTCCGGGTCTTGGTGGGAGTGGCAGACATGGCGGGTCCTGGTGGATGGCGCGGGCCCCGGGAGTGGAGCCCGCCGGGGATCACTGCTCTGCGAACGCGCGCTCGATCACGAAGTCGCCAGGCTTCGTGGTGTTGCCTTCATTGAAGCCGCGCTCTTCCATCATGTGCTTGAGGTCGCGCAGCATCTCGGGGCTGCCGCAGATCATCACGCGGTCTTCGGCGGGGTTGAGCGCGGGCAGGCCCAGGTCGCGCGCCAGCTGGCCGTTCTCGATGATCGTGGTGACGCGGCCCTGGTGCTTGAAGGCCTCGCGCGTCACGGTGGGGTAGTACTTGAGCTGCTTGCTGACCATCTCGCCCAGGAACTCGTGCTTCGGCAGTTCTTCGGTGATGTAGTCGTGGTAGGCCAGCTCCTTCACCTCGCGCACGCCGTGCACCAGGATGACCTCTTCGAACTTCTCGTACGTCTCGGGGTCGCGGATCAGGCTCAGGAACGGTGCCACGCCCGTGCCGGTGGAGAGCATGTACAGGCGTTTGGCAGGCAGCAGGTAGTCGATCAGCAGCGTGCCCGTGGGCTTTTTGCCGACCACGATGGTGTCACCCACCTTGATGTGCTGCAGGCGCGAGGTCAGCGGGCCGTCGGGCACCTTGATGGACAGGAACTCCAGATGCTCTTCGTAGTTGGGGCTCACGATGCTGTAGGCGCGCAGCAGGGGTTTGCCGTTTTCGCCGCGCAGGCCAATCATCGTGAAATGGCCGTTGGAGAAGCGCAGTGCGGTGTCGCGCGTGGTGGTGAAGGAGAAAAGGCGGTCCGTCCAGTGGTGGACCGTCAGGACGCGTTCGTCAAGAAAGGCGCTCATGGTGCGTTAGATGGAAAAGTTGGAAGCAAATAAGGAATTTGGCTGAAGAGCAGGGCCCCATGCGCTCTACAGCGCAATGTTCAGGCCTGAAAGCTTGTGGCTCACAACCCTCCATTGTTCCGCATCTGGCAAAGCCGCTTTTCTTTTGGTGATTGTGGGGAGCGTGGACGCCAGCTTTTTGTTGAACTGCAGAAAGATTTCCATGCCTTCGGGCAGGTCGTCTTCGGCATAGATGGCGTTGGCCGGGCACTCTGGAATGCACACCGCGCAGTCGATGCACTCGTCTGGGTCAATGACCAGATATTCCGGCCCCTCCTTGAAGCAATCGACCGGGCACACATCGACGCAGTCGGTGTACTTGCACCGAATGCATGCGTCCGTCACAACGTGCGTCATTTTGGGGCTCCTTGTGCACCGTTTTTGGGGGTGCGAAAACACCATTGCAGAGTCTGGTTGATTCCGCTACATTGACATGAAATGTAGTGTTCACAACATTTAAGTTAAGTGAATGCTACACAAAATGCAATGCGCGTACAAGCACTTGCAACAATGCAATGAATGGGTCGCCACGATGACTGAACACACCAAGACCGATGGGCTGCCGGGTATGGATGCGCCAGAGTTGCCGCAGGTGCTCGAGCGCGCCCGGCCGCGCAACGAGCGCATGAACGCTGCCAAGGTCGAGTGCAATGCGTGCCCGGTGCTGTGCCAGATTTCCGAAGGCCGCGCAGGTGCGTGCGATCGATACGCCAACCAGGCAGGCGTGCGGGGGCGGCTGCGTCGTCCTGTGACCTGTGCCCGGGGGGATGCATGGAGCAGTTCAAGGGATGCGGCGGCGTGGATGGCGCCGGCAGCGGATGGATCTCCGTATGGTGGGGCGGGGGCGGGCTGGTGCATGCGCTGTACCCCGACGCCCAGCGACTTTTCCACACGCACCGGACGGCCCGGGTGATCGCGGTGGACATTCCGATAGGACTCTGCGAGCAGGGCGGCCGCTGCCACCTGCACGACCCGGCCATGGCCTCTGGGTCCGAGGCCTACAGCTTCGACGAGAACAGCAGGGCCGTCGAGCACAAGTACGTCAGCCT
>OFJB01000648.1_pt1 | contig 16002 bp, 25 predicted proteins | sample 1775081 | NCBI WGS metagenome assembly OFJB01 (sample SAMN08195771, study PRJEB24354) | sludge metagenome | isolation source: initial sludge from phenol fed wastewater aerobic bioreactor | place: India: Nagpur | collected 2016-06-05 | reverse complement strand
CGCGAGGCGCAGGCGCGCCTGAACGAGCTGGGCTACAACGTGGGCACCCCCGACGGCAGCGCCGGCCCGCGCACCGCCGCGGCGCTGCGCGCCTTCCAGCGCGACAACGGCCTGCAGCCCAGCGGCCGGCTGGACACCGCCACGCAGGACGTGCTGTCCGGCAAGTGAGCGGGTGGGGCCCTGGCCCATCCCTCTTGCCGCAGGCCATTGCTGACGGGCGAGCACCATGCGCTGGCCCCTCTTGGCCCTGTGCCTGGCAACCGCGGTCCACGCCGACGGGCCGGCAGCCCCGGCCCGCACCAACGCCTTCGACGACCCCTTCGTGCAGGTCACGGCGGCCATCGCCCACTGCCCCGTGCCCGAGGGGCCGCTCTATACCGAACAGGACGTGCGTGAACAGCAGCACGAGCGCACCCAACACGGCACCAGCTGCTACACCTCGGGGCGCTGCCGCCTGCCCCATTCGTACCAGTACGACGCCGAGATCATCCCGCGTGTGCAAAAGTACATCCAGTACGACCCGCGCTTTGCCGACACCAGCGTTTGGGTGCTGGGCCAGCGCCGCATCGTCACGCTCAAGGGCTGCGTGCGGTCGGTGGAGCAGGGCCGGCTGATGGAGAAGTCGGTCGGTCTGGTCGACGACGTGATGGGGGTCGTCAACCAGTTGTATGTGCCGGGCAAGACCCAGGGGCCGGTGCCGTACAGGGTGGCACGATGAAAGGAAAAGACATTGATCTGCCTAAGCGGCAGTGACCGGGCGAAACCTTGATATTGGGGGATACCGGGTTTTCGAGCTGCCTGCACGGCAGTGAACTGCCCAGGATGTGCGCAGTGCGAGCGTCTTCATTTCTGAGCTGCCTGCACGGCAGTGAACCGGGCTCTCCAGTACGAACTTGCGCATGCCGTTTTCTGAGCTGCCTGCACGGCAGTGAACGACTACAGCGGCAAGGCCATCAGCCTCAAGGTTTTCTGAGCTGCCTGCACGGCAGTGAACGGGGACGCAACGGCGCTGCAGGGCGTGCAAGATTTCTGAGCTGCCTGCACGGCAGTGAACGCTTTCACCATCCTGGCCAGCTCGCGGGCTCTTTTCTGAGCTGCCTGCACGGCAGTGAACTCCGGGGCATCCGTGGTATGACAAGGCAGACATTTCTGAGCTGCCTGCACGGCAGTGAACGTTCGTACTCGTTTTGAGTACGTGCCCGAAATTTTCTGAGCTGCCTGCACGGCAGTGAACGACAGCGGCGACTCGGCCGTCGGCCTGGTGATTTTCTGAGCTGCCTGCACGGCAGTGAACGTCAAGCTGTTTGCCAACGGCGCGGCCGTGGTTTTCTGAGCTGCCTGCACGGCAGTGAACCCTGCGCGGCGCCGACACCAAGGTGTGCCTGTTTTCTGAGCTGCCTGCACGGCAGTGAACGCCATCAGCACGATGAAGGACGACGGCGTTACTTTCTGAGCTGCCTGCACGGCAGTGAACAACCCGATCCCTTCCCCATGGGACCCGCCAAGTTTCTGAGCTGCCTGCACGGCAGTGAACATCGAAGGCCCATGCGGGCCCCTGCGCGTCAGTTTCTGAGCTGCCTGCACGGCAGTGAACCTGATGGTTATTTGTACTCTGTTGGAAATGTTTTTCTAAGCTGCCTGCACGGCAGTGAACGGGTGTTCCGGCTGGTACTGTGGGCACGGTTATTTCTGAGCTGCCTGCACGGCAGTGAACCCCATTGCGGCGCTGAAGTCCAAGCACAAAAGTTTCTGAGCTGCCTGCACGGCAGTGAACTTCAACATGACTCGTTTTCAATCCCTCAAGCTTTTCTGAGCTGCCTGCACGGCAGTGAACACGCCGAGGCGCTGCGCAAGGTAGCCCGGCCGTTTCTGAGCTGCCTGCACGGCAGTGAACTTGGAGGTCGAATCTGAGGGAAATTCCAATTCGTTTCTGAGCTGCCTGCACGGCAGTGAACGGCATCATCGGCGCGCTGCTGGCAAACGCGCTTTTCTGAGCTGCCTGCACGGCAGTGAACTGGACTGACGAGTTCCGTCGCATGCGTGGATCTTTCTGAGCTGCCTGCACGGCAGTGAACGACCTGGCAGAACGCACCTTCGTGCTGCGTCTTTTCTGAGCTGCCTGCACGGCAGTGAACCTTCTTCGGGAAGTCGAAGGCGAGCTGATGCTTTTCTGAGCTGCCTGCACGGCAGTGAACTCACCGACGCCATCACCATCGATAACGACACATTTCTGAGCTGCCTGCACGGCAGTGAACGGCTTACGGGTTCTTTAACTGCTTATGTTGATTTTCTGAGCTGCCTGCACGGCAGTGAACCATCGCGGACGCCCTTCAGCGTTGCCGGATTTTTTCTGAGCTGCCTGCACGGCAGTGAACCCAACGATGGCCACCAGCACCGCAGTAGCGACTTTCTGAGCTGCCTGCACGGCAGTGAACTCGAACATGGGCGCGGCCGAAGTGACGGACAATTTCTGAGCTGCCTGCACGGCAGTGAACTGCCCGCGTGCGCTGGGGCGATCGGGCCGCGTGTTTCTGAGCTGCCTGCACGGCAGTGAACCGTATCCGGTTCGACCGTAGCAGCAGCTTTCATTTCTGAGCTGCCTGCACGGCAGTGAACAAAAAAGCCGCCGAGGGGTTTCAAAACCTCTTTTTCTGAGCTGCCTGCACGGCAGTGAACTCGCATTCTCGGCCAGCGGAGTGTTGCTGGATTTTCTGAGCTGCCTGCACGGCAGTGAACGAGAGCGCCTGCGTCAATGGGTGCATTGGTATTTTTCTGAGCTGCCTGCACGGCAGTGAACATCAGCGCCGACAGCGCGTAGAGCACTAGGCTTTTCTGAGCTGCCTGCACGGCAGTGAACAGCACGGCTCAGCTCCCCGCTGGCATCTACTGTTTCTGAGCTGCCTGCACGGCAGTGAACGAGCGAGGTATCCGTCGAAATGGTGCGGCTGATTTCTGAGCTGCCTGCACGGCAGTGAACATGAGATGAGGGGGTAGCTGCGCGATTCGAGTTTTCTGAGCTGCCTGCACGGCAGTGAACGGGTGCGCCGCGTCCGCCGTGGGGCAGCGGGCTTTCTGAGCTGCCTGCACGGCAGTGAACTTGAGCGCATCCGAGCTGCAGGCCTGGGCCGCTTTTCTGAGCTGCCTGCACGGCAGTGAACAGCCAGTCGAACAAGTAGGGGCAGCGCTGGGGCTTTCTGAGCTGCCTGCACGGCAGTGAACAGCGAGCGGAAGGCGCTGTCGGCGTCTTTGGCTTTCTGAGCTGCCTGCACGGCAGTGAACAGTCAAGAGCCTCAATTTTCAGGCCGCTCAATTTTCTGAGCTGCCTGCACGGCAGTGAACCGGTTTCAGAGGCCAATGAGGCGAAGCCAGATTTTCTGAGCTGCCTGCACGGCAGTGAACGTGTCGAACATGCGGTTGACGCCCTGCAGGCTTTTCTGAGCTGCCTGCACGGCAGTGAACGAGCCCATGGGCGGGAATGCATCGCTGCTGACTTTCTGAGCTGCCTGCACGGCAGTGAACGCCTTCCGGGTGCCCTTGCGCACTTCCTCGAATTTCTGAGCTGCCTGCACGGCAGTGAACGAGGCCGCCCCCCACGCTGGTGAGCACCGGCATTTCTGAGCTGCCTGCACGGCAGTGAACGAGGTAGCCCCCCACGCTGGTGAGCACCGGCATTTCTGAGCTGCCTGCACGGCAGTGAACTTCTCGGCCATCGCGCGGGCGCCAACCTCGGCTTTCTGAGCTGCCTGCACGGCAGTGAACGGACGATATGCACTGGCTTTTGCATCGGGTCGATTTCTGAGCTGCCTGCACGGCAGTGAACCTGTTCCGGCGACAGCTTGTGCGGGCGATCCGTTTCTGAGCTGCCTGCACGGCAGTGAACACCCACACCGAGGCCGGCTTGACCCGCTCCTTTTTCTGAGCTGCCTGCACGGCAGTGAACAATCAGCGACGTGGAAGTGATGCGCCGCACCGTTTTCTGAGCTGCCTGCACGGCAGTGAACAAGATGCGCTCGCGCTCGCGCTGGCGGGCGTATTTCTGAGCTGCCTGCACGGCAGTGAACGGTTTTGCGCGTGCTGATTCGATGCGCGACGTTTTCTGAGCTGCCTGCACGGCAGTGAACGCCGTCTGCGCACGGGCTCCAGCTTCTCACAATTTCTGAGCTGCCTGCACGGCAGTGAACGCGCGGTAGTGGTGCGCTGCATGTCTGGGCGTTTTCTGAGCTGCCTGCACGGCAGTGAACACGTCGGCATCGCTGCGCCGCTCGGACGTGACTTTCTGAGCTGCCTGCACGGCAGTGAACCCCGCGTGGTGGCGGGCTGGGTGTGGGTTGATTTTCTGAGCTGCCTGCACGGCAGTGAACTTGTCGTGTAGCCAGTAGATCAGCACCGCGTTTTTCTGAGCTGCCTGCACGGCAGTGAACATGCAATGCCGCGATGGCGCCGGCCCGCGCGTATTTCTGAGCTGCCTGCACGGCAGTGAACAGCGCCAGCGATACCGAGGCGTCGGCCGAAGTTTTCTGAGCTGCCTGCACGGCAGTGAACGATGTTTTCATTTACACACAGGAGAGAGACATTTTCTGAGCTGCCTGCACGGCAGTGAACAAGATGCGCTCGCGCTCGCGCTGGAGGGCGTATTTCTGAGCTGCCTGCACGGCAGTGAACTCCGACGACGCGCGGGTCTACGGCGACGCGCATTTCTGAGCTGCCTGCACGGCAGTGAACGCAACTTGGATAAAGCGGGTCAATCCTGAGATTTTCTGAGCTGCCTGCACGGCAGTGAACTGCCCCGCCTGGATCAGGACGGACCGGGTAGATTTCTGAGCTGCCTGCACGGCAGTGAACGGTTGAACCATGACGCGCACATCATCGAATGGTTTCTGAGCTGCCTGCACGGCAGTGAACGGCGGCGGGTGGACGCGCACCTACGACGAGCATTTCTGAGCTGCCTGCACGGCAGTGAACCCAACGTTCGTCGCGTGGTGGTGGTCATCAGTTTTCTGAGCTGCCTGCACGGCAGTGAACGGGCAGGCGCCCGCTTGTGAATTCACAGCGCATTTTCTGAGCTGCCTGCACGGCAGTGAACGAGGGCGTCAAGTTCTACGGCCTGCGCGTGGCTTTCTGAGCTGCCTGCACGGCAGTGAACCAGGCCGTCCGCGCTTTTGTCCGACACCTGCATTTCTGAGCTGCCTGCACGGCAGTGAACGCTTGTCGGACCGGCAGTGATGGGTTGGCGTATTTCTGAGCTGCCTGCACGGCAGTGAACGGGATTGGAGTTCTCCAACATCTTCGACAAGGATTTCTGAGCTGCCTGCACGGCAGTGAACACTGTTGCACCGCTCAAACAAACGCTTGGACATTTCTGAGCTGCCTGCACGGCAGTGAACGCTCGACGTGGCCCAGCAGCAGCCGGCCATCTTTTCTGAGCTGCCTGCACGGCAGTGAACGTCGCGAACTTCTGCGAGAGCCTCAATGCCGATTTCTGAGCTGCCTGCACGGCAGTGAACGGCGAACCGTGCAGGGGCTTGAGATTCTTCAGTTTCTGAGCTGCCTGCACGGCAGTGAACGTTGCCTCCATGCAGCGAGGTGCTGCGATGGGTTTCTGAGCTGCCTGCACGGCAGTGAACTGGTGCTCGCGGGTTTGCTGTCGTTCGCAGGTTTTCTGAGCTGCCTGCACGGCAGTGAACAAAGACAAAACGGACGCGCGTGTCACCGTGCTTTTCTGAGCTGCCTGCACGGCAGTGAACGTGCCGCACAAACGCGCTCACGATCTGCTGCTTTTCTGAGCTGCCTGCACGGCAGTGAACGTGCCGCGCTGGCGGCGCGCGTGGGCGATCTTTTTCTGAGCTGCCTGCACGGCAGTGAACCCCATTGATGCGCTTGGAGCCTCACCCGATGCTTTCTGAGCTGCCTGCACGGCAGTGAACTCGGAGCAAGCCGGCAAGCCGCTGGCCGACCTTTTCTGAGCTGCCTGCACGGCAGTGAACAATTTCCTCTTGGAAGCTCAGGCCGGGCACCTTTTCTGAGCTGCCTGCACGGCAGTGAACGGCTTACGGCCCGGCGTGTAGCTCGCGGGACTTTTCTGAGCTGCCTGCACGGCAGTGAACTTGGCCGGAAGCCCGAGCGCCTTCGAAAGCTGTTTCTGAGCTGCCTGCACGGCAGTGAACGAATCGCGAATGGCTTGCAGCGCATCCGTTGTTTTCTGAGCTGCCTGCACGGCAGTGAACATTCGCTGGTGGCCGGTGCGGCTGCAGCGTTGTTTCTGAGCTGCCTGCACGGCAGTGAACGCAAAACAGGCGGCGGGCCTGGGTAAGGCGGATTTTCTGAGCTGCCTGCACGGCAGTGAACGTCAAGCTGTTTGCCAATGGCGCTGCCGTGGTTTTCTGAGCTGCCTGCACGGCAGTGAACTCGGCCCCGGACGGTTACTGCGTCACGGTGTCTTTCTGAGCTGCCTGCACGGCAGTGAACACCAGGTCGAATAGCCGGCCAGGCGCGCCGGCTTTCTGAGCTGCCTGCACGGCAGTGAACGCACGGCCAGCGTGCAGCGGGAGCCCGTGACATTTCTGAGCTGCCTGCACGGCAGTGAACGGACTGGTGCAGCGCGCTCACGGCAGCCACCCTTTCTGAGCTGCCTGCACGGCAGTGAACCTGGCCTTGTCGCGCATGATGGCGATCAGCTCTTTCTGAGCTGCCTGCACGGCAGTGAACGGCGAATTGGCGTATTGCGCAAGGGAGGTGGGTTTTCTGAGCTGCCTGCACGGCAGTGAACGATGGAGACACCTTCCAGCGGATCGTGCAGCATTTCTGAGCTGCCTGCACGGCAGTGAACTACGACCAGCAGGGCACCGTGACGGCCAAAAATTTCTGAGCTGCCTGCACGGCAGTGAACGTTGAAAACCTCAACCGCCTGTCACGCGGTTCTTTCTGAGCTGCCTGCACGGCAGTGAACATGTGATGGCAATGCGACGTGTGGGCAGCAGGTTTTCTGAGCTGCCTGCACGGCAGTGAACGTCCAGATCGCGCTCAGCGGTCAGTTGCGCCATTTCTGAGCTGCCTGCACGGCAGTGAACCCCGGCGGCGGCTCGCTGGGCTGGCTGGCCAGGTTTCTGAGCTGCCTGCACGGCAGTGAACCGCAGATAGTGATCTGCAAAGCCCGGCCAGCGTTTCTGAGCTGCCTGCACGGCAGTGAACTAGCTGTTTTTGCCGTTCACTTCGCCGCAAATTTTCTGAGCTGCCTGCACGGCAGTGAACTCTATGCAGATGGCTCGCGCCTCCTTGCTGCTTTTCTGAGCTGCCTGCACGGCAGTGAACTTCGCAATGTGCGCGTTGTGGACTACCTCGACGTTTCTGAGCTGCCTGCACGGCAGTGAACTCCATGCGCGCCACCGCTTCAGGCGACCGCTTTTTCTGAGCTGCCTGCACGGCAGTGAACACACCATCTTGATGCTGGCCGGTGATGCGCCTTTTCTGAGCTGCCTGCACGGCAGTGAACTGGGTGGCGTGGTGGACTCATTTTTTCGGGAATTTCTGAGCTGCCTGCACGGCAGTGAACGTGTTCGAGGAAATGCGCGACGCCGTGATGACTTTCTGAGCTGCCTGCACGGCAGTGAACGGTGTGACACGGCAAAGCTTGGCCTGTAAACATTTCTGAGCTGCCTGCACGGCAGTGAACCAGCCATTCAAGCTGATCGGCGTAGGCTTTGCTTTCTGAGCTGCCTGCACGGCAGTGAACCGCAGCGGTCAGCTTGTCATCGATGCTGGCCATTTCTGAGCTGCCTGCACGGCAGTGAACCGGCTCTTGAGCCTGACCGACAAAGGCCGCAATTTCTGAGCTGCCTGCACGGCAGTGAACACCGCCGGTTTCGGCGGCGGGAGACCCCGCTTTTTCTGAGCTGCCTGCACGGCAGTGAACGCCTCCCACACCGCGCCCACCGTGCGGTTGATTTTCTGAGCTGCCTGCACGGCAGTGAACGACGCCGTGATGACGGTGTTCGAGTTCGTTGATTTCTGAGCTGCCTGCACGGCAGTGAACCGGTATCCCATGATTTTGAACATGGGCGATGTTTTCTGAGCTGCCTGCACGGCAGTGAACATTCACCAAGCCCAGGCGCTGGCGATGCTGGCTTTCTGAGCTGCCTGCACGGCAGTGAACGCGCGCCCGTTGAAGGCGGTGGCGATGGACATTTTCTGAGCTGCCTGCACGGCAGTGAACGTCAAGGTGTCGATCGCCTGCTCGCCGTCGCGTTTCTGAGCTGCCTGCACGGCAGTGAACCGGCGGTTCCGCTGTGTCCAGAGCATCACCGATTTCTGAGCTGCCTGCACGGCAGTGAACCTGGAGTAGCTGCCTGGGGGAGGATGGTTGATTTTCTGAGCTGCCTGCACGGCAGTGAACACAACTTCCACCCCGGTGAAGCGGAGGCGTGGCTTTTCTGAGCTGCCTGCACGGCAGTGAACGAGGTGCAGCGCGCGGCGCTTCCTGCGCCTCTTTTCTGAGCTGCCTGCACGGCAGTGAACGGCAGGACGTGCGCCGTGCCCAGCGGTGCGAATTTCTGAGCTGCCTGCACGGCAGTGAACACGCCGCTGATCGCCTCGTTGACCCAGCTCTGTTTCTGAGCTGCCTGCACGGCAGTGAACCTGGACATCTTGATGGCGAAGTGGGAGCGCGATTTCTGAGCTGCCTGCACGGCAGTGAACGCCAGTGCCAAACCGGCCCGCGCTCTTTTGACTTTCTGAGCTGCCTGCACGGCAGTGAACGATGGTTTGACCCGCGTAACGCCGCGCTCAACTTTCTGAGCTGCCTGCACGGCAGTGAACCGTTGACCGCGCCGGCGTGAATGGATGCTTGCATTTCTGAGCTGCCTGCACGGCAGTGAACACGGCGCCGCGCGTGATGCCGGCGGACATTGATTTCTGAGCTGCCTGCACGGCAGTGAACCAGGACGGGCGGAGGTGCACCGAAACCCCGAGTTTCTGAGCTGCCTGCACGGCAGTGAACGTGCAGGCGCAGAAGATGGCGGATAAGACATCTTTCTGAGCTGCCTGCACGGCAGTGAACAATAGAACTAACCATAGAACAGACCATATACGTTTCTGAGCTGCCTGCACGGCAGTGAACGTCGCCGCGCGCCAGGTGCAGGCGCAGAAGATTTTCTGAGCTGCCTGCACGGCAGTGAACCCACACCGGGCGGCCACCTGGATAACCGTGATTTTCTGAGCTGCCTGCACGGCAGTGAACCGGATTGCGGCCCAGCAATGGGCGGGCCAGAATTTCTGAGCTGCCTGCACGGCAGTGAACCACAGGCGCTGCGCGACAAGCTGGTGATGCAGTTTCTGAGCTGCCTGCACGGCAGTGAACGATTTTTAGAGGTTTGAATGCGCCCATACCAATTTCTGAGCTGCCTGCACGGCAGTGAACGTCCACCACGCCACCCAGCGGCCCGGAGGTTATTTCTGAGCTGCCTGCACGGCAGTGAACTTGAAGCAAAACGCGCTGCTGCACGCCATGCTTTTTCTGAGCTGCCTGCACGGCAGTGAACGCAGCAACACCGGAACCGCCTTGTACCGTGATTTTCTGAGCTGCCTGCACGGCAGTGAACTGGGCTGCGCTTGCCGCTACCGCCGCACTTGCGTTTCTGAGCTGCCTGCACGGCAGTGAACCAGGTTGGCCCCGCCCAGGTAGGCCCCGTCCATTTCTGAGCTGCCTGCACGGCAGTGAACATGATTTCGACGGCGGAGAGGTTCGTATCGATTTTCTGAGCTGCCTGCACGGCAGTGAACTCAACCCAGCCTGTCACCTGCCGGAACTGATCTTTCTGAGCTGCCTGCACGGCAGTGAACCACGCGCTGATCCTGAAGCTGGTTCCCGATGTTTTCTGAGCTGCCTGCACGGCAGTGAACGCGCTGCTGACGCGCAAGGACTCGCCTGCGCTTTTCTGAGCTGCCTGCACGGCAGTGAACCACACGCAACGGAGCACGCAAGCGTTTTGTAATTTCTGAGCTGCCTGCACGGCAGTGAACGATCTCGCCCACGTACCAATCCAGCGTGCGATTTTCTGAGCTGCCTGCACGGCAGTGAACCGCCCGCCCGGACGATGTTGCCGAGCCGGTTTTTTCTGAGCTGCCTGCACGGCAGTGAACGTGGCCAGCCCACCGCCGGATGCGGTGGTGGTTTTCTGAGCTGCCTGCACGGCAGTGAACGCAGCGTTTCCTGGCGCTCGTTTTCGAGCACATTTCTGAGCTGCCTGCACGGCAGTGAACATAGTCGCAAGCGCCCGCCCGCGTGCCCAGGATTTCTGAGCTGCCTGCACGGCAGTGAACGCAAACATCCCGATCAAGGGCGTGATGGAGCCTTTCTGAGCTGCCTGCACGGCAGTGAACCTCGGAGGTGCAGGACACGGTGGAATGGGTGTTTTCTGAGCTGCCTGCACGGCAGTGAACGCCTGCTCACGGCGGCATGGCTTCGGGCGCGTTTTCTGAGCTGCCTGCACGGCAGTGAACCCAAGCATGGCGGCCACGTCTGTGACGTTCATTTTCTGAGCTGCCTGCACGGCAGTGAACGCTGTGTTCAAGGATTACCGGGTCGAATCGAATTTCTGAGCTGCCTGCACGGCAGTGAACGCCATGCCGCCGTGAGCAGGCGCTTCCATGTGTTTCTGAGCTGCCTGCACGGCAGTGAACTTTGCCGAGACGCTGGGGCTGGCCAGCGACAATTTCTGAGCTGCCTGCACGGCAGTGAACCCAGCCGGAGCGGCTCATGGTGACGCGCTCCAGTTTCTGAGCTGCCTGCACGGCAGTGAACCTGTACGAGGCCAGCCTCAAGGGCGGCGACATTTTCTGAGCTGCCTGCACGGCAGTGAACTGAAATCCTCAAGTTTCAGGACAAATCAGGCATTTCTGAGCTGCCTGCACGGCAGTGAACGAAGGCCCAACTCGACAGCCTCGGGCGCTTGTTTTCTGAGCTGCCTGCACGGCAGTGAACAGCAAGTTCTGGCTGATACCGCTCAGGCTCCTTTTCTGAGCTGCCTGCACGGCAGTGAACCTGGTCGCTGAGCGGCTTGCCGTCCTTGTCCATTTCTGAGCTGCCTGCACGGCAGTGAACTTGACGTTGTTGATGGCGGGCGCGATGTCAACTTTCTGAGCTGCCTGCACGGCAGTGAACAAAACGGGGCCGTGAATCAGCGGCTCCAGGCTTTTCTGAGCTGCCTGCACGGCAGTGAACACGCCTACAGCGGGCCGGGCGCTTTCGGCGGCTTTCTGAGCTGCCTGCACGGCAGTGAACGGCGGCGGCAGCGCAGGCCCACCAGGGCAGTATTTCTGAGCTGCCTGCACGGCAGTGAACAGATTCCTGCGAGCGAGAAGGGCGCGGCCAATTTTCTGAGCTGCCTGCACGGCAGTGAACGCGCCGTCGCCTACGCCTACAAGCTGCCGTCCTTTCTGAGCTGCCTGCACGGCAGTGAACAGCACACAGGTGCTCATGCTTGGCAACGATACTTTCTGAGCTGCCTGCACGGCAGTGAACGCATTCGAGCAGCACGTCGCACGCCTGCAGGTTTTCTGAGCTGCCTGCACGGCAGTGAACCCCGTCCACATCGTCCCCATGTGGGACAGCAATTTCTGAGCTGCCTGCACGGCAGTGAACACCCAAATCGGCCCAGACTTTCCAGCCGCCCCTTTCTGAGCTGCCTGCACGGCAGTGAACCGACTGGGCCGCGCTCCGTCATAGCCTGCACTTTTCTGAGCTGCCTGCACGGCAGTGAACGTGTTGGCCTCGGCCTTGCCGGCGATCAGCGCTTTCTGAGCTGCCTGCACGGCAGTGAACAGCCCTTGATTGGGTAGTGGGCGCGGCCCGGTTTTCTGAGCTGCCTGCACGGCAGTGAACCCAACCGCATCCGCATCGACGGGCGCGACACCTTTCTGAGCTGCCTGCACGGCAGTGAACGCCTCGCGTCGCAATCCAGCCAAAGCGGTGTCTTTCTGAGCTGCCTGCACGGCAGTGAACGCCAGCATCGCAAGCCCGCTTGCCTGCTGCTCTTTCTGAGCTGCCTGCACGGCAGTGAACGCGTCGAGACCGACGCCATCGGCCGCATCGTCTTTCTGAGCTGCCTGCACGGCAGTGAACGCGCCAGCCTGCAGGTACTCGTTCGCGTCCTTTTTCTGAGCTGCCTGCACGGCAGTGAACTTGGCTCATGCGATGCCTCCCAGCCGAGTGCCTTTCTGAGCTGCCTGCACGGCAGTGAACAGAAGGGCGCGAAAGAGGTGGCGCACCGGCTTTTTCTGAGCTGCCTGCACGGCAGTGAACACGGGGCCAACCTGCGCGGGGCCAACCTGGGCTTTCTGAGCTGCCTGCACGGCAGTGAACGGCCTGGCACGAGTGGCTGATCGACACCAATCTTTCTGAGCTGCCTGCACGGCAGTGAACTCCGGCTTGGTGTCTCTCGTTCTGTTTCAGCGTTTCTGAGCTGCCTGCACGGCAGTGAACATGCTTTGGCTTGCGCCCCGGACTGCATCCGATTTCTGAGCTGCCTGCACGGCAGTGAACCCGGCGCCAGCAGTCAAGAGCGCCGCGCAGAATTTCTGAGCTGCCTGCACGGCAGTGAACGCCTGGCTCACCACACCCGTGATCGACGCGCCTTTCTGAGCTGCCTGCACGGCAGTGAACTAGTCGGCAGCGATGGCGGTTGATGCGTTGATTTTCTGAGCTGCCTGCACGGCAGTGAACGCCCATCGGCCGTGTCCGCCGCCGCCCAGGATTTTCTGAGCTGCCTGCACGGCAGTGAACAGCGCGCCCAGCGGCGGCGGCAATGCCGATGTTTTCTGAGCTGCCTGCACGGCAGTGAACGAGTGCGCCCTTGGTTTCGACCATGGCGATCATTTCTGAGCTGCCTGCACGGCAGTGAACGGCTGCTTGGCAACGCCAGCAGCGTATTCAACTTTCTGAGCTGCCTGCACGGCAGTGAACACCTGGGCACGCTGGCAGGCGGGGGCGGCGCGTTTCTGAGCTGCCTGCACGGCAGTGAACCTCACGCCGTGGGCCACACAGGCCAACGCCATTTTCTGAGCTGCCTGCACGGCAGTGAACTTTGGCGGCGTTGGTGCTGCCGCGCGCGCGTTTTTCTGAGCTGCCTGCACGGCAGTGAACTCTCTGCGGTTGAAAAACGGCGTGCTGCCGTGTTTCTGAGCTGCCTGCACGGCAGTGAACGAGAAGTCGATGCGCAGGCGGGCGTTTTCGTATTTCTGAGCTGCCTGCACGGCAGTGAACTTTGCCCACTGCAACTTGAGGTCATCCGGCGCGTTTCTGAGCTGCCTGCACGGCAGTGAACGCGTGGCCCGCATCCTGATCGACGCGGCTAACTTTCTGAGCTGCCTGCACGGCAGTGAACCAGCTGCAAGAGCAGATGACGCGGATGGGTGTTTTCTGAGCTGCCTGCACGGCAGTGAACGCAGTTCGACGTGGCAAACGGCGGACTCAAACTTTCTGAGCTGCCTGCACGGCAGTGAACTCGGGCTTGTTCGGTCGCTGCCGCGCGGATCATTTCTGAGCTGCCTGCACGGCAGTGAACAAGCGCAATTGCACCCACCGCAGCAGCGGCGATTTTCTGAGCTGCCTGCACGGCAGTGAACTCCGGGGTGGCCCAGGCCGGCGCCGCCGCAAATTTCTGAGCTGCCTGCACGGCAGTGAACCAGTGGTGGGCACCACCGGCGGCTCTGGCGATTTTCTGAGCTGCCTGCACGGCAGTGAACCCCTGAGCCGCGCCGAAGAAGAGCGCCTGTACTTTCTGAGCTGCCTGCACGGCAGTGAACTTTCTTGCCGCTGTCGCTGGCGAACAGACGCATTTCTGAGCTGCCTGCACGGCAGTGAACCTTTCCTGTAGAGAATCAGCTGCAGTCCTCTTTTTCTGAGCTGCCTGCACGGCAGTGAACTTCAATGCTTGCCCCTCACGTGATTGCCCCGATTTCTGAGCTGCCTGCACGGCAGTGAACGCACCGGGTCGATGCGCTCGCCGGCCTTCATCTTTCTGAGCTGCCTGCACGGCAGTGAACGTGGTGGCGGTGCTGCGAATCGCTTCGGAGTTTTTCTGAGCTGCCTGCACGGCAGTGAACGCGCAGCTCAAGCCCGAGGTGCTGGACAACCTTTTCTGAGCTGCCTGCACGGCAGTGAACCCGGCTCCGCTGTGGTCGGCTCGTCGCGCGATTTTCTGAGCTGCCTGCACGGCAGTGAACGCCATCCTCAAGCAGATGCGCGCTGGCGACAATTTCTGAGCTGCCTGCACGGCAGTGAACTGGGCCGGCTGGTGGCTGACCTCCTTGGGGGTTTTCTGAGCTGCCTGCACGGCAGTGAACGGGCGCGAGTTTGCCGAGGTTGGCAAGATCATTTTCTGAGCTGCCTGCACGGCAGTGAACGCCGCTGGGCTGCTGCAGGCGCTGTTGCTGGTTTTCTGAGCTGCCTGCACGGCAGTGAACGCCGGCGCAGTGCCGGGCGTCGTGCGCAGCGGTTTCTGAGCTGCCTGCACGGCAGTGAACACCGGCAGGCCGACGATCGCCCGCAGGTCGTATTTCTGAGCTGCCTGCACGGCAGTGAACTCCACAAGAAAAACCAAGCCCGTCAAGTCGGTTTTCTGAGCTGCCTGCACGGCAGTGAACGCCGTCTTGGAGCTGATCTCGGCCAGCACCACTTTCTGAGCTGCCTGCACGGCAGTGAACGCCGGCGTCAGGTTGACGCGCGCCCAGTGCGTTTTCTGAGCTGCCTGCACGGCAGTGAACGGTGGCGTCCTGGTCGACGTAGAGCACGGCCATTTCTGAGCTGCCTGCACGGCAGTGAACGCGCCGCCGAAGTCGCGCTTGCGCATCACTTCTTTCTGAGCTGCCTGCACGGCAGTGAACACCAGCACCCCGCCGGCATCCGCCACCGCGTCTTTCTGAGCTGCCTGCACGGCAGTGAACAGCCGAAGCCGACGCCCGTCACGGTGCCCACCTTTCTGAGCTGCCTGCACGGCAGTGAACCCACGGCAAAGACCAACGCAGAAACTGCGCAATTTCTGAGCTGCCTGCACGGCAGTGAACTGAAAGTTAATCTCCGCAACTTGTTGATTTTTAAAGAGCAAATGCCCTACAAGCTGGAATGTCCCCAATTTCGGGGGTGTTCCGTAAGTGCCTGATTCGCAAGGCTTCGCTCGGGGCCCTGGGAAAAAGGGTCAAAACCAAGGCACAGTGGCTTCGTGCCCCAAGCCGTAGGCGTTGAAGGGACCTGGTGCGGGTTGCGGCAGCAGGGGGCCGTGTTCCACGCACAGGCAAAACGGTTGGCCGGTGCTGCTGCTGCGCAGTTGCACAAATGGCAGTTCAGGTCGACGTTCCACACTGAGAGGAATCGCGGCTGCGGCCTGTTCGGCAGTTTCGCCCTTGCGTTGCATTCGGCGGCGGCGCAGGCGATCGGCGTTGGTTTTGTACTGGCGCCGGCGCACCGTGCGGTGTTGCGCATTGGTAGGAACGGGGCGTGGCGCGCTGACCTGTGTGTGGTCTCGCATGCCCTTGAGCCAATCCTGTCCCATCAAGCGCCCAAGCACATCGGGCGCGCCATGCAGGCGAAGCACTGCGCCCAGGGTATGCCGGGTCAGGGGCTGGCTGATGTGCTGCGGGTAGCTTACGCCGATATCTGTGTGCTGCCCTCGCACCAGAGCCCGGTGCAGCTTGGCGACCAGAGCCCCCAGCAGGTGGGCGTGGCTGAACTCCGGGTCGGGTAACAGAGTGATGTCGATGTAGTGCGTGGTCATGGTGCCTCGCGCTTCAGCTTGCATCGCCAAACACGCCGCCGCGGATGAGCACGGCCATCACGAAGTGTTGCTGCTCCACGGAAGGCTTCTGGTCTTTGAGCAGCCAGTTGTCCAGCAGGGTGTAGAAGTCGAGCTTCTGCTTGGGCTGGCGGTAGGCCTTGCCTTGGGTGGTGACGGAGCCGTAGGGCTCCACCGCGATGGGGCCGAGTTCTTCGGCACCTTCGTACCAGGTGTCGAT
>OFJB01000647.1_pt1 | contig 16024 bp, 16 predicted proteins | sample 1775081 | NCBI WGS metagenome assembly OFJB01 (sample SAMN08195771, study PRJEB24354) | sludge metagenome | isolation source: initial sludge from phenol fed wastewater aerobic bioreactor | place: India: Nagpur | collected 2016-06-05 | reverse complement strand
GCCGCGCTCCTGGTACGCGCGGTGCGGCGTCATCCGGAAATGGCCGGTGCCCAGGCCCAGCACCGGGAACCCCCACGCGTGCAACGGACTCTCGCCGACGAAACCGGCGCCCAGGTCCGTGACCGCGAAGAACCGCTTGGCGCGCGGCGTGTCCGGCAATGAATACAGGTGCAGACCGCGCGCGCCGACGATGCGCTCCGCCTCACCGTCGAGCTTCGCCCGCCCGAACACCGCGTACGCAACACCGTCGTGGACGAGGAGGCAGTCGTCCGAGATCATCGGGTGGCCCGACAGCCCGAGGCCGATCGCCAGCGTCGACTTGCCCGACCCCGACGCCCCGCTGAACGCGACCGCACGCCCGTCGACGACCGCGGCCGACGCGTGCACGACCTCGCCGCCGAACGTGTCCGCGAACCACGACATCATGAGACGAAACGGGGTGATGAAACTGCGCAGGTCCAGCTCCCGCTCGTGCCGGATCCAGACGGCGGCCCGGCCGTCCGTGGTGTCCAGCGCGTACGCGATCCCGGTGGTGCGGTCGCAGAACACACGGTAGGGGGCGGTCACCTCGGCCGCCACCGGCTGGCCGCGGGCGATCCAGTCCCACGCCCACTCGACCGGCGGCAGACCCAGGCGTTCGCCGTGCCGCGCGACAGCGAGCGAGAAGCGAACCGGTTGCGCGCCGCCCGGCAGGAATGCGCCGAGCACCAGGCGCGCGAGGGCGTCGTCGGTGCGTGATCCGACGCGCAGCCCGTAGGGCCCGATGCGCGACTCCTGCCAGGTCCGGGCCCCGGCGTGCGCGGTGTCGATCAGCTCCTGCGCGAACCGCCGTCCCCGGTCACTGGCCCGGTCGAACCTGGGGCCAGCCATCTTCGCTCGCGTCGTGGATCGGGTCGATGACCAGGAGGTCAGCCAGGTCGTCGTTGGCGTGCACCGAGGGCGCGACCCACGTCCCGCGCTGGTAGTCGGCCGGGAGCTCAGCGGCCCCACCGGCGACCGAGTCCGTGGCCACGATCACACCCGCCTCGGCGAGCTCGGCGAGGAAGGCATCGACCTGGTGCTGCACGTCGTCGTCCCAGGTCAGTCCCGGGAACGCGGCCTCGGCCGCGGCCGGCCACGTCGCCGGGTCGGCACCTTCCTGCACGAGCCACAGGATGTCGGCGGCCGGACCGACGAACGTGAAGTACTGGCCGGAGTCGAAGTTGATGAGGATCGTCTCGCCGTCGAGCCGCTCCATCGAGATCGAGCCCGCGTTCGCCCGCCACATTCCGCCACCCATGCGCTGCACCCTAGTAGCAGCCACGCGACGCATCCTCAGCCGACACGACCGTCCGTGACCACCCGGGCGACCAGGTCGGCGAGGTCCCGCCCGAAGTCGCGCATGGAGCGCACCTGGCCCGGCGCCAACGGCTCCCACGGGGTCGCATGCGCCGTCGCGATCGCATCCGCCAGCGCCTGCGGCGTCCGCTCCGTGAAGCTCACGTTGGGCATCGCACGCTCGCGGAACGCCGGGATGTCGCTGACCACCATCTTGAGGCCGTGCGTCAGGCCTTCCTCCAGGAACAGGCCGAACCCCTCGTCGGCCGACGGGAAGACGCCGATCGAGCACTGACGCGCGACCGTCCGGACCGTCAGGTCATCGGGGCTCACCAGCCAGCGAAGCCGCCCGCCCAGGTCCGGGTGCGCCCGGAGGCGGTCGGCGATGTCCGTGCTCAGCCATCCCTCGCGGCCGACGATCGTCACGTCGACATCCGCCCCGCTGCGACGAAGAAGGTCGAACGCGTCGAGCAGGACGTCGTGGCCCTTGCGCGCCTCGACCGTGGAGACGTAGAGCAGCGACATGCGACCGTCCGGAGGGGGCTCGGGCGGTCGCTGGGCGAACGTCGAGCCGAGCCGGATGACGTGCAGCTCACCGGGTACCGACCAACCGAGCGAGAGCAGGTCGTCGCGGGACTTCTGCGACGTCACCACGACGTGGTCGCACACCCGCAGGAGCTGCTGGATGTAGATGCGGAAGACCCGCTGCGGATCATCCGGCCACCACTGCGGCGAGAGGATCGGCATGACGTCGTGCACGAGACCGATCGCCGGACGTGGACGGCTCTGCCGTACCGCGTGCACCCGGCGGAAGTTCGCATTGGGGTGCAGGTCGAGGAACAAGAACGCATCGACCTGCTCCGGAGCGACAGGATCCTGGCTGAGCACGGGGTCCGACGCGAAGTACGGGTTGCGCAGATGGGTACGAAGCCGGGGTCCCTCCAGGCTGTGCACCGGGGCGAGGCGGATGCCGCGGGGCGCGAGCGCGTCCGTCATCGTCACATGCGCTTCGCGGACGACCCGCTGGACTCCGGTGACGTAGGACAGTCCTTCCAGGTTCTGCGTCTCGGATCCGACGACGATGGTCGGCACGTCACTCACCGGTGGCCTCCAGGACGCCCCGCAGGATCTCCTCCGCCGACATCCCGCCGCGCGCCACGATCCGGTCGCGGCGATCGGGCAGGGCGAGCCACGGGTCGCGCAGCTGGCGCTCCAACGGCCACCGCTCCAGCAGGCCAGTCCGGTCGGCGAGGTCGAGCACATCGGTGTGGAACGGGTCTCCCCACCCGATCTCGTCCGTCGCGATCGCGGCCAGGGTCCCTGCCAGAGCGAGCACCTGCGGCAGATCTCGCACGTCGTCATCGTGTCCCGACGTCTCGGTGAAGTCGATCAGCCGCGCCCGTCCCCCGTCCCACAGCAGGTTCCACGGGCGGACGTCGTTGTGGAACAGGCCGTGCGCCGCATATCGGGCCGCGAGGTCGACGACGGCCGCAAGCTGGTCGTCGACGGTCGGCGCAGGGCCGGCGGCCAGGTCCTCGCGGATGAGCGTGGTCACCGCGCGACCGCGGACCAGCGAGACGAGGCGTGGCAGGCCGAGCTCGGCGCGGACCCGCTCGTCGACGTCGCCGAGGAACGACGCCTCGCCCAGGAGCTGCGTGCGCTCGAAGTAGTCCTCGCTGGTGCACTCGACCTTGACGATCCGGCCGTGCGGCACCCGGAACGTGCGGACCGGCCGCCATGGCCCGCCCTGCGGGTCGGCGTCGAGTCGCTCCGCATCCCCAGCCTCGATCCACGCGCCGTCGGCGAGCAGGTACCGGGCGCTCGCGGTCACAGGGGGCGTCCGCGGCGCGAGCGCCGCGTCGTCGTCGGGTACCTCCGCCAGGAACCGGAAGCGGCCCAGCAGATCCAGCGTCGCGAACGGCCCGAGATCGTGCAGGTCCGGGGCGACGTACTGACGCGGAGCCTCCACCACCGCGACGCGAGCGTTTCGGCGCACCCACTCCAGCAGCTCGCCGACGGCCTCGGCCCGGTTCGTATCGCGCAGCCGGCGCCACCCGTCGGTCGCCACGACGACGTCGAGCTCCTCCGACGACGCCACCAGATCCGCAACCCGCTCGAACCGGGCGTCGACGTGCTCGCTGGGCCCGCGCCCACGCTGGGAGTCGGGACAGCAGGAGACATCCCAGCCCGCTCCGGCGAGCTCATGGCACACGTGCGCCTCCGCGTCGCCGAGCACCAGGGCACGCCGGCCAGCCGTGACGGGCAGGCGCTCGACCAGCTCCAGCCAGGCGGGCCGGACGGTCACGCCGTCGCCTCGTCGGCCGTCCCCGCCCGACGCTCCCGCGAGATCCGCCGCAGCTCGGCCATCAAGGTCGCGCGACCGTACTCTGGTTCGGCGACCCAGCCGGAGCCCGGATGCACCCGCCGGCGCAGGCCCCGGTAGGCGATGCTCTCGACGACGATGCCGGCCGCCTGCGCCGCCGCCCACCACCGGAACAGCCAGGCGAAGTGGTCGGCCCCGGGATCCGGCAACCCGAAGCGGTCGAACGCGTCGCGCCGGAACGTCGTCGCGCCGAACATGCGCGTCGACACCGCCAGACCCTCCACGACGGTCCCGTCCGGCTCCGTGTGGAAGTTCACGGCCGTGCAGCACACCGCGTCGGGCCGCGTGTCGGCGCCGAGCCGCGCCAGCTGCCGTTCCTGCTTCTCCGACGCCCACACGTCGTCTGCGTCGAGCACAGCGACGTACTCGCTGTCCAGCAGGGGGACGGCGTACGCGAACGCCGCGGACATGCTCGGCTGCGGGTGCACGTGGAGCTCGACGTCGGGGAACCGGGCGGCGATCGACGCGCGCAACGCCGAGTCGGGTGCGCCCGGGCCGTTGACCACCACGAGGACCCGCTCCGGCGGCAGCGTCTGGGCGTAGATGCTCGCGAGGGCCTCGCCGATGTACGGCTCGTCGGGCCGCGTGGCCATGACGACGCTGTACACGGTCCTCCTCTCGCCGCGACCGTCGTCGCGACCGAGCGGTCACCCTACCGAGCGGCCACGGCCTCCAGCACCTGGTCGACCTGCCCGGCAAGGACCGGGGCGATCGCGTCGACGGAGTACCGGTCTCGGACGATCTGCCGCCCCGCGTCGGCCAGCACTCGAGCGAGCTCCGCGTCCTCGTCCAGCCGGAGGACCGCATCCACGAAGTCGTCCGCTGTCTCCGCGGCGAGGTAGTGCCGGCCCGGTTCCAGATCGAGGCCCTCGGCCCCGACCGCCGTCGAGATCACGGGCGCACCGGCCGCCATCGCCTCGATGATCTTCAGCCGTGTCCCCGTCCCCGCACGCAGCGGCACGACGACGGCGGAAGCCGACGCGAGGTACTCGACCATCGACGGGACCCGCCCGACCACGGTCACTCCGGGCCACGAGCCCTCGCGCAGCCACGAGGGTGCGTGCGAGCCCACGATAAGGACATCGTGCCCGGGCAGGCGAGGTGCGATCTCCTCGACGAGCTCCCGCGCGGCGAGCTCGTTGGGCGGATAGCGGAAGGAGCCGGGGTACAGCAGCCGGCCGGCGACCCGCTCGACGTGCGGCGCGGCGTACTGGTCCACGTCGACGGCGTTCACGACGACCGTGGACTCCCGGCCGGTCGTCGCAATCACCGCCTCGGCCTCGACGGCCGACGACACCCAGACCGCCGCCGCGTCCGGCAGTACCCGCAGCTCGTACCGCGCCGCCGCCTTGTTGAACCGCGACAGGATGCGAGCGGCGGGGTCGGTCCCGGCGATCGAGTCCAAGGCCGGCACGACGCGGGCATTGGACGCGTCGAGGTCGAGAACCAGTGGCATATCCCGCTCGTCCAGCGCCTCGACCGCGACGCGCCACACCTGCAGCCGCGCCAGGACCACGAGATCCGGCCGGGCGTCGCGTACGGCCACGCGCAGGAAGTCGACGGCCGCCGCCGACGCGAACGGGCCGAACGGGTCGTCCGGGTGCTCCAGGAGCTGGCGGACGATCGGCGGACCGTCCGGCGACGCGAGCCCTGCGGACACCCAGCCGTGGACGAACGACGGTGCCGGCGACGTTCCCCCCGACAGCGCCGCGACCGAGACCGTCGCGCTGCGGGCGAGTGCTGCGGCGATGCTCAGGAGCCGGAGGTCGGCACCGTCGCGGATGGGCCACGGCAGCTGCGGTACGACGAGAAGCACCCGCGGAGGAGTCACGCGCCGCACGGTACCCGCGGCACGCGCGTGTGCGACGATCCCTCGATGCGCGTCGTCGTGGGATCGGAGACCGGCGCGTTCGGTCAGGCGTCGGGCGCCGACCGGGTCGTCCGTTGCGTGAACGTCGAGCTCACCGCGGCCCTGGCCCCCCTCGGCATCGACGTCGTCCCCGTGCACACCCGACCCCAGCCCGCAGACCGGCTGGGTCCGTTCGCGGCCGACGGCTCGGGACTATCCGGACCCGTCCGGACGGTGGCCGACTGCGACCTTCTGATGCTGCTGGGAATCGACGTCACCGTTGACTTCACGCACGTCATCCGTGAGCGGCGAGACCGCGCACTCCCCGTGGTCGCGATGGTGCACGACCTGATGCCCGTTGCCCACCCCGAGTGGTTCCCACCGCACGCACGGACGCACTACCGCGCCTACGTACAGCAGCTCCTCCACGTCGCCGATGCCGTGGTCGTCACGACCGAGGCGGTGCGCGACGACCTGCTCGCCCTGGGGTGGCGGATCCGCGGAGACGTCCACGTCGTCGGCCTCGGCACATCCTTCCCGCAGCAGCCGCCGACGACGGCACCCGCCGACCCGCTCGGGCTCCTGTACGTCTCCACGATCGCGCCCTACAAGGGCCACCTCGCCCTGCTCGGCGCGTTCGACCTGATCCGGGACGCGGGAGTCGACGTCGATCTCACGATCGTGGGCCGCAACGGGTGGATGTCCGACGAGATCGCGGAGGCCATCCGCCGTCATCCTCAGTACGGACGGTCGCTGACGTGGGTGCAGGGGGCCACGGACAATGACGTGCTGGAGATCGCCCGCCGGTGCCGAGTCGCCGTGGTCCCGTCGCAGGCGGAGGGCTTCGGCTTGTTCCTCGAGGAGGCGCTGTCGCTCGGCCTGGCCGTCGTCGCCAGCGACATCCCGCCGTTCCTCGAGCGTCCGTACCCGAACCTGACGTTCACGGACCCGGCGTCGCCCGCCCTGGCCGAGGCCATCCTGAGAGCGCGCGACGAGCCGATCGTGCCCTTGGCGATCGACCAGGTTCGACCACTGTCCGCTGCGGGCCGCGACCTGTTGCCGATCATCCTGTCGGCCCTCGGTCATTGAACCGAGGTCACGGCGGCGGCGATCCCGGCGGAGCGGCGACGAAGACAAGGATCCACGCGACGTGCATGCCGAGAAGTAGAGCCACGGTCAACACGACGGCCCAGAACCGCCTGACGCCGCGACGGATTGCGATGGCGAGCGCCGGGTCGGGGACGAAGTACCGCGCGGTCGACGACACCGCACCGCTCGCCAGGACGAATGCGGGAGCGACAGCAGCGAGCACCCTGATGGCGACCGGGGCATGCCGGTCTCGGGCGACCACGAAGGCCGCGACGCCGTAGGCGACGAGAACCGTGAGTGCGATGAACGTGTTGGGCGTCGGCTCCTGCCACGCGTCCCAAACCCACTGCGCTGTTTCCGCGAATGGAACCGACGACCTCGCCCACGCGGACTGCGAGAACGCAAAGGCATTGAGCGAACCGTCGTGCCACGCCACGAGCGCCGGCCACGCCACACTACCCATGGCCGCGAGCCCACCCACGAGCCACATTCGACCGGTCGATACCGCACCTGAACGTCGGTGGTCCACGTACATCGCGACCACGAGCGCCACGGCGAAAGGCAGAACCGTGACGCGCGTGAGCCCGGCAGGGACCAGCAGGGCACCCGCGAGGACATACCGGTGCCTCGTGGCGGCCAGCAGGCTGGCGAACGCAAGCGCACAGAACAGGCCCTCGGCGTACCCCATGACGAGGACTGGCGTCGCCGGCAGGGCGGACCACAGCACCGCGGAGCCGATCGCCCGCGAGGCGCCGAACGCGGGAAGGAGCGTCGCGCACAGCAGGACTGCTGCGGCGAGACCACCGGCGATGCTCGCCGCGAGCAGCGCCGCGCTCGCGGCGCCGGACGGGTGGGCGGGTAGCAAGAGTGCCCCCAAGCGCCCTAGCGAAGGAAGCACCGGCGGCCAGTTCATTGTCGACTGAAGCGCGTGGCCGGCGGCGTCGGTCGGGACCCGCTTCGGGTAGCCCTCGAGAGCCGAACGTAGATACCAGCCGGCATCCCAGCTCATCAGCAACCGCCGGATCGACACGCCATGTGAGCGCGCAACGACCCCAAAGATGACGAGATCCGCCAGCCGCAGGACGACGTAGGTCGTAGCGACGGTCACGAGTGGGTGGGCGCGAGCCCGACGGGTGATCCCACGCGCACGTTCCCCCGGCCCGACAGCGCTTGCGAGCACGCGCGAACCGTACCGTCACGCGCAGGGCAAGACACGTCTATCGTGACCAACCCCACCACCGCCGGAGGCGACGTGTACTCGGTCGTGATCGCGTCACGGGTGGACGACCCCCTTCTGCCCGACGCCGTCGCCAGCATCGCCGCCCAGACGCGTCGGCCGGCGTCGATCCGGGTCGTCTGCAACCCCGGGGAGCCGATCGACACGGGCTGGGTGGCTCGGGCGACCCGCGCCGCGGGCGGCATCGATATCGACGTCCTCCGGTCCGACGCCTCAGGCATGGTCTCGGCGCTGAACCACGGCATCGGCACGTGCTCGACCCGGTACGTCGCCTTCCTGGACACCGATGACGTGTGGCTGCCGGAGAAGCAGGAGCGTCAGCTCGACGCCCTCGCAGCCGATCCGAGGCTCGACGCTGTCAGCTGCCGCGCCGCCAACTTCCACATCTCCGACGACGGGTCGCACGTGGTCGGCGAGCCCACGACAGCCACGATGTTCACCTGCACGACGTTCCGCCGCGAGGCGTTCGACGCGTACGGGCTCATCGACGGCGATACGACCCACTTCACCTGGCTGTACCGATGGTGGGGTCGCGCGCACGACCTGGGCATCACCAGTAGCTGCCTGGACTACGTCGGCCTGCACCGGCGTCTGCACACGGGGAACAGCTGGACCCTCGAGCGCACCCGAGCCCATCGGGACCTGCTGGCGGAGATCCGCGCTCACGCCCGACGACGTCGGGCGTGAGCGGCGGTCGCTACTCGCGAAGCGTCGCCGTGCACACCTCTCCGGTCGCGAGGTTCTTCGCCCGAAGCACGAAGGTCTCCCGCATGTTGGGGTGGTCGGACCGCCGTACCGACCATGACGCCTCGGCCATCGGCGTGTCGTCGTCGGCCTCCATGACGGCCCGACGGGTCTGCGAGTAGACCTGCGACCCGTTCTGCTTCACGGTCAGCTTCCAGCGCTGCCCGGCCTTCGGTGTCTTCACCTCGAACTCGAGGTCGAACGTCCGACGCTCCAGCTCGAGGTCGGCCTCCCACCGGCTCGACGCCGAGCAGGTGCCCTTCTGCTTGTCGTCCGCCAGCGCCCCCGGTGCCCCCGCGATCATCGTCGCTCCGGTCAGGACGGCGGCGGCTCCGACTCCGTAGATGCGCTTGCCCATGGCTCCTCCTCCTGGTCGCCCCGACGTTCGCGGCGTCCGTCCACCATGCCAGTCGGGCCGCGGAACGCCAAAGTCCGAGCACCTGCCGCTGGTCTGCGACCATCGGGAGGTGCCCGAGGTCCGCATCGCCGTCCGCGTACGCCCCGGGGCATCTCGGACCAAGGTGCGCGGCTCGTACGGCGACGACCGCCAGCTGGTCGTGGCCGTGACGGCGCAGCCGGTCGGCGGCGCCGCGACCGACGCCGTGATCGCGGCCGTGGCCGACGCCCTGGGCGTGCGACCCGCCCGTATCCGGCTCGTCACGGGGCACACCTCGCGGTCGAAGCTCCTGGCGGTCGACGCCGATGACGAGAGCGCCGTCCGGGCTCGTCTGGAGAGCCTCCTGGGCTGAGCGCGGCCCGCTACCCCGTGCATCGGTCGACGACGAGCTCGACGTCCACCGGGAGCGAGCGGGCGCCCCGCAGCGACGTCGCGACCGCCGGGTCCGCGACCACCACGATCCGCCCGCTGCCGCCCGCGACACGCCAGTCGTCGATCGCCCGACCGAACGCCACGGGGTCGGAGGCGAGCGTGTCGAGGTCCATCGTCAGGAACCTGTTGTCGTCGCGCATCCGGTAGGCCAGGGCGTTGGCCCACCGGCTCGGAAGGTCCACCGGGGAGGCCGGCGAGGCCACCACGACCGCGACGTCCGCGCGACCCGAGTTGACGGCGGTCGCGCCCGCGACGACGAGGCGCCCGCAGCCGGAGGTCACGGCGGAGAGGTCCTGTGCCGCGATCGCGCGCAACGCGAATGGCGTCGAGCCCATGTACGCGCCGGTGAACCGGAGCGGGCGCAGTCCGGTCGCGAACGTCGCGACCGCGAAGGCCGCGAGCACGACGACCCCGGTCACGGCGGTGACCGACAGCCGCACACCTCCGGCGGCGAGCACCCCGAGGGCCAGGAGCAGTACGAGGATCAGGACGGTGTAGGCCGCCCGCATCGGGTAGTACTGCACCGCCGCCGTCGCCACGAGGCTGTACGCGCACAGTGCTGCCGCGAAGACCGCACCGAGGACGACGACGGTCGCCACCAGCCAGTCCCGGCGGCGAACGGCCGCCACGACGAGCCACGCAGCGAGGACGAGGCCGACGCCGGCGACGACCCACCCGACGGGCTCGATGTCGCCGAACACCAGGACCGAGCCGCTGCCCGCGCGCTTGACCTCGATGAGCGGCTTGTAGAGCAGCGGGAGGCATGCGATCAGCGCCACGACCCCCCACGGGCGGACCACCCAGCGGAGGGTGGAGCGCCATCCGGACCGGACGACGTCGCCCAGCAGGATGCCGAGCGCGGCAGCCAGGACGAACGGCAGCAGTAGCGGGTAGGTGTACGCGACGACGACCGTCGCGACGCTCGTCGAGACCAGGATCGGCACCGGCGACCGGCGGCCCTCCAGCACGACCGCGACGTACGACATCAGTGCGGCGTAGCCCACCAGAAGCACGGGCCAGCCGGACCACAGCAGGTGGCTGGGGCTGCCGAGCGCGAGGACGGCGAGGGCCACCGTCACCGCAGCGGCCACGCGGCCGGGCCGCTGGCGCGCCGGCGCGCTCCAGCGGCGCGCGGTGCGCGCGACCACGATGGCGCCTGCCGCCAGGAACAGCACGACGCTGCCGATCAGGAACGCCGCATAGAGCGCCGCCAGCGCGGCCGGCGCGAGCGGCGTCCCGTCGACGCCCGCCGCCGAGGCGAACAGGTCCCACAGGGCGTAGGCACCGCCCGGGTAGGGGCGGTAGTACGAGAACGTCGACTCACGGAAGGCGTCGTCGAGAAAGAAGAACGTCCCATGCCGCAGGAAGGCGCCTACGTTCGCCACGTGCGCGGCGTTGTCGTACCCCCAGCTCAGGGCGTGCACGAGGGTGACCGTCGGCACCACAGCGAGCAGGCCACAGACAACGACGGGCACCACCGCGGCGAGCGTGACGGCGACGACCCGCGCGTGGGACGGCCGACCCGATCGGCCCGTCAGCACGTAGCCGACCGGCGGGACGAGGAGCACGAGCACCGCGAGCGGAGTTCGCACCCCCTGCGGCAGGACGGCGAGCAGGTAGGCGACGACGACGGCCGCGAGCAGCCACCACAGCGTGAGTTCCGGCAGGCGGGAGGCTCCCCAGGCCAGGAAGGACCAGGCCAGCGCGAGGCCCACCACCAGCCCGAACCCCACGACGGGGCTCGACGGGGAGCCGGCGACCCACCACGCCACGGCGGTCAGCAAGCCCAGCGCCCCGACCACGGCCCGCGCGCGCGGGGTCGCCACCCACGCCACCTCCGGCTCCGCGGCCGGCGGGCCCGTCGCTGTCACGCGCGGATCCTCGCAGAGGCACACCGCCTCGGGCGGCAACGCACGTCGGCCGCCCTTCCGCTCCCGTGGCAGAGCGGCTAGCCTGCCCGGAACCTACGAGGAGGACCGCATGCGTCGTACGCTGATCGTGATCACCGCGGCCGCGGGGCTGGTCGCCGCCGGGGCCCTGCCCGCGCAGGCCGCACCGGCCGCCAAGGTAAAGCCGATCGTGCTCGCCACCAGCACCCCGGCCATCGATGCGGCCGGCGGACAGGCCGCGTTCACCGTGACCGGACTGCCGAAGGGAACAGCGTCCCTGCAGCTGCTCGACCCGGCCACCAAGAAGTGGGTCCGGAAGGCGGCCGTGACCCGCAGCGGCACGAGCGGATCGGTCACCGTCACCGGCGTCCCGCAGGGCGTGCCGCAGTTCCGCGTCGTCGTCGGCAAGCGGTCGTCGAACATCGTGCCGGTGAAGGCTTACGGCATCTACGCGTTCGGCGGCTACACGAAGCAGCACACATACGGCAGCGCCACGATGGCCTCCGTCGAGGGGTACTTCCCCGGCTACAAGAACCTCAAGGTGCCCGACGGCTTCGGCTGCGAGCGGGTCGACGTAGGACTGGAGATGGGTTCGCCGCAGCCGACGTGGAAGGCGAACGTGCTGGTGACCTCGGCGTCCGGCGTCGTGAACACGCAAATCATGTCGATCCCGAGCGAAGTCAAGGTCGCGTCCTCAGTCGGCCAGCCGGTCAGCGGCGCCATCGACATCGGGATCAACTCGTCGACGAGCAACAGCCAGCCGTTCTTCGGCTGGACCGGCCTGCAGTTCCACTGCCTGGCCGACCCTGGGATCTCGACGATGCAGTAGGAGGCCCGTGACGCGACGGCCCCCGCACCGATGGTGCGGGGGCCGTCGTGCGTTGCTCCCCCATCTGGACTCGAACCAGAAACCCTTCGATTAACAGTCGAATGCTCTGCCAATTGAGCTATGGGGGAAAGACCGTTCGCGGTGGTGCAGTCGAGCCCGAGGAGGATAGCAACCCGAGGTTCGCGACGGTGCGACCAGGTCCGTCCTGGCGGGGTCAGATGCCGAGCGAGGAACGCAGCTCGGCGAGCGTCGCATCGGCGGCTGCCCGCAGCGCCGGGTCCTCGTGATCCAGGCCGGCGTCGAACACCACGGTCCAGCGGACGTCGTCGCCGAGCCGACGCGCCACGAACAGCGCCTTCGCGCCGCCTCCGAGGTCCCGGCGCTCCGACACGATCACGCTGTCGGTCACGCGCTCGCGCACGGCGGCGGGCAGGTCGTTCGGTGTCTCGACGCGCACACGGAGCACCGGGAGGGTGCGGCCGTCGGCCGCCTGCCGGGTCACGTCGAGGACCGGCTCGTCCCAGGTCGCCTTCACGATCTGCTCCCACGGGATGCGCTCGCCGGTCTCCTGCACGTAGAGCGCGCGGTCGGTTGCGGCGGCGACCACGGTCTGCGTCCCGCCCGCACGGTCGGTGCTCCCCCAGGCCAGCACCCGCTCGTCCGGCGGGACCTGGAGCATGGCCAGTACCGGGCCGGGCAGTCGCGGCTGACGCCCGGGCCACTTCACGCCGAGCTCCCGAGGGCTTCCTGGCGCAGCGAGCGCCGGACATCCTCCAGCGCGAGCAGGTCGGCGAAGCACCGCTCGTAGTCGGCGGCCTGCGTGGTCGGGTCCATCCGCTGCAGCCTTCCCCTCAGGTCGACGATCCGCCGGCTGGCGTCCAGCTCCAGCAGCCGCGAGACCACGCCCACGGCGTAGCGCGCATCCTGCCCCGAGTCCGAGGGAAGCGGCTCGACCGCGAGCTCGCGCACCAGCCGGCGCACCTCGTCGTCGCGGGCCACGTCCAGGACCGCATCGATCCACGCCAGTCCGTCGACGTCCTCCGAGGGGCCACCGGCTCCCTCGATCGCCGCGTGCACCGCGCGCGCCGCGGGGTGCGTGTACGCCTGCTCCTCGACCAGGGCGTACGTGTCGGCCGACGGGCCGGGCAGCTGCAGGGCGCACTTGAGCGCCTCCCGCTCCACCTGGAGCACGGGGTCGCGGCGCGCGGCGCGCGGCGCGGCAGCCGCCGGGGCGGCCGAACCTCCGGCGGACGCGACGGCCCGCCGTACGACGTCGACGTCCTCGCCGAGCCAGCCCGCGAGGCGGTTCGCGTACTGCGGACGCAGCGCGGTGTCGCGGATCCTCGCCACGACCGGCGCTGCCGCGCGCAGGGCGGCGACCCGGCCTTCGGCGGTCTCGAGGTCGTAGCCGGCGAGCGTCGACCGGATCGCGAACTCGAACAACGGCACGCGTCGGTCCACGAGCGCCACCACGGCGTCGTCCCCTCGGGCCAGGCGCAGGTCGCACGGGTCCATGCCGGACGGCTCCACCGCGACCCAGGTCTGGGCGACGAACCGCTGGTCCTCGTCGAACGCGCGCAGCGCCGCCTTCTGCCCGGCCGCGTCGCCGTCGAACGTGAACACGACGCTGCCGCTGAACTGGTCGTCGTCCATCAGCAGGCGCCGCAGGACCTTGATGTGCTCGGTGCCGAAGGCGGTGCCGCACGTCGCGATCGCCGTCGGCACGCCGGCGAGATCGATATTGTGGAACCATGGGCCGAGTGCCCGCACCTGGCGCCTGATCTCGGCGGTGGAAAGCTGCATGGGCGCTATCCTCCCTGCATCGAAGCCATCGCCGCGGCATTGCGGCCGTTCAGCCGCCTGGACGATGCCCGTACCCGCACCGGCAGCGTCGGCCTGGGACTGGCGCTGGCCGAGGCCATCGCCCGCGCCCACGGCGGCTCGCTGGAACTGCTGCAGGCCGGGTCGGGCGGGTTGTGCGTGCGGGTCAAGCTGCCGGTCGCGGACGGCGGCTGATCCGGCCCGGGCGCGTTTTGCACCCGGCGCCGGCGCCGCGTGCGGCGGTTACGGTACGATGCAGCATCCCGCTCAGCATTCTGTTGTTTCCGCACCATGGACATCTATTCCGATTCGCTTTCCTCTCGTCCCGACGCGCCCCGCATCGTGGCGCCGCAGCCGGCGTCGCCCAACGAGGAGTCGATCGAACGCGCCCTGCGTCCCAAGGCGTTGCAGGAGTATGTCGGCCAGCAGCGTGCGCGCCTTCTGGCGCAGCAGGCGTCCGTAGTCCTCGATTACCAGGTCCTCGGGCGGGTAGCGGCCCCACGCGCGGCTGCGGAACTTCTCGTCCCAGTGGCCGGTGTAGTCTGCTCCGCTCATGCGTTGACGAGGTCGCGCACCTTGAACGAGTCCAGGTAGATGTCGCGGCGGAAGAAGGGCTTGACATCGCGGAAGATCACCGCCGGCGCGCGCCGGGCCACTTCGGCCTGGAACTTCGCGATCTGCTCGTCATAACCCAGCTTGGCTACCTTGAAGGTCGAGGGCAGGCGCAGCACCGCGTGGTCGGCCAGCACCGCGTCTGGGCTGACGATGCCCAGATCCTTGCATTCTTGCCAGATCGCGTGGTGCGCCTCGGTGTGGTTGTTCCAGCGCTCCGAGCCGATGGGCGTGGGGCATTCCGAGGTGACGAAACTGTTGCCGTTGGCGTCCACCTGGCCGCTGTAGATGCCGGCCGAGGCGGTGCGGTAGGTCTTGCCCTCGGGATCGAAATTCTGCAAGTAGGTGAAGTCCTTGATGTGTTCGGCCTTGGTGATCATCGTGGCGAACAGCATGGGCGTGCCCGACACATAGGCGCTGGCGTCGAAGTCGAAGCCCAGCAGGGATGCCAAGGCCTGGGTGTTGTCGTTGGTCCAGACGATACGGTCGGCGTCGATGGTGTAGGCCTCGGTCTTCAGGCGCAGCTTGCCGCCAGCGGCCTCGATGGACTGGATGCCCTGGCCCAGGCACATGGTGACGCCACGGTCCTGCAACCACTTCTGGGCCCGCACGCACCAGCCTCGCATGGCATCCCCGGTGTCGGGGTAGATGGAGACGAAATCATCGACCTTGCCCAAGGCCTTGCGGCGCGCGGCCAACACCGAGTCCAGGAACGGATCGAACGCCTTCAGCGCGATCATCTCCGCGTCGTCCAGGTGCTTCAGGCGGCCCAGCGAGGTCTTGGACAGCGCGTCGGGCTGGGCCTCGGTGGCGTCCAGGTTGTAGAGGTTCTTGAAGATGCCGGCGAAGATGCCCCCGGCCGTGGTGCCATAGCGCGCTTCCAAAAGATCGCGCAGGTTGCGGGGGGGCTGGCCCTTGTCGGCATTGACCGCGAGCGCCTTGAGCTCCGTCGTGATACGAGCCTTGGTGTCGGCGGGCAGCGAAGCCAGATCGGGCAGTGAGAAGCCGTCTGTGCGCAGGCCGTTGAAGGCGCTCACCGACACGAAGTCGATGGTGCGGACCTTGCCCTCCATGATCTCGGTGACGTTGTCGGCCAGCGCCTGCGGGATGCCGTCGAACATGTGCACGCCCTTGTCAACCGAGAAGCCCTTGAGCTTGGCTGAGTAGGAGATGCCGCCGAAGAACGGTTCCCGGTCCACGACGTAAATCTTGGCGCCAGGCTCCTGCAGCAGCTGCAGCGTGTCGCAATAGCCTCGGAACCCGGCTCCGACGACCACTGCGCGCATACCGTCGCCGGCGGCGGCGACGATACGGTCCATATCGGCCAGATTGCGCAAGGTCAGGATGCGGGGATCGTCCACGCCGGGCATCGGCGGTACGAACGGCGCCGCGCCCGGGGCCAGCATCAGCTTGTCATAGGCGATC
>OFJB01000646.1_pt1 | contig 16046 bp, 12 predicted proteins | sample 1775081 | NCBI WGS metagenome assembly OFJB01 (sample SAMN08195771, study PRJEB24354) | sludge metagenome | isolation source: initial sludge from phenol fed wastewater aerobic bioreactor | place: India: Nagpur | collected 2016-06-05 | reverse complement strand
CGGGCCGGATCGTCGTGAAGGGGATCATGACGCCCGACGACGCGCGGGCGGCGATGGACGTCGGGGCCGACGCGATCTACGTGTCCAACCACGGAGGCCGGCAGTTCGACGCCCAGCCGTCGACGGTGGCGGCGCTGCCGGACGTCGTCGCGGCCGTCGCGGGTCGGGTTCCCCTGCTCGTCGACGGAGGGGTGCGGCGGGGAAGCGACGTCGTGAAGACCTCCGCCGCGGGAGCCGACCTCTGCTTCGTCGGCCGGCCGGTGGTCTACGGGCTGGTCGCGGGCGGGAGCGCGGGTGCCCGACGCGTGCTGGACCTGCTGACCGAGGAGACCGCCGTCGCCCTCGCGTTCACCGGGACGGTAACGCTCAGCGGGTGCGGTCCGGCCGTGCTCAGCCCGTTGTCGTGAACCCGTCGGCGACGCCGTCGCCGCGGAAGCGCAGGGCGTCGTTGGCGTACGGCATGCACGGGACGAACGCCCAGCACTGGTCGCCGCCGTTGGTCAGGCCGACCTGGTTGCCGTCCGGCAGCGTGTACGCGTCGATCGGCGGCCGCGGCACGGGCACGACCGAGGCGACCACCGTGACCGGTCCGACGTCGTAGGTACGGATCTCCGCCACGGTGTTCGGCGGGGTCTCGTCCGCAGAGCGCGCCTGCATCACCCCGAGGGGCACCGCCACGAGGGCGAGCAGTCCGGTCGCCACGACGCCGACGACTCCGGGGCTGCTGCCCTCGGCCGCCGGCCAGCGGTCGTACAGCCGCACGCACGCCAGCCCGGCCGGGATCGCGCCGACGAGAAGCAAGGAGCCCCAGGCGAATCGCGGGTCTGGCGCCGTGAAGAACCACGCGGCGACGCCGGCGACAGTGGGAATGACGGCGAGCACGAGTACCGGCCAGCCGCCCACGGCCGTGGGCCGGACCCGCCCTCGACTCGCCAGGATGCTCACGACCCAGGCCACGACGCCGACCGCGAGCAGGCCGAGTCCGGCCGCGACCCACCAGTCGGCGACCGTACGCGAGGCCCAGCTCCCCAGCCAGTACCAGGACGTGAGGGTCTTCTCCGGCCCGGCCGTGGTGTCCCTGGCCCACGAGAGGATCCAGTCGCGCGTCGACTGCGCGGCGGCCTCCGGTACCCGCCAGTCGACGGGCACCGGGACGTACGTCGCGGGGAAGAGCAGCCATCCGCTCAGGATCGCGTCGCGCACGGCGAGCAGCACGCCGGAGACCACCGAGAGCGCCAGAGCCGCGGCGACGAGGGTGCGCGACCCGGCTGCCGACCCGATCGCGGACCCACGCCGACCCCGCAGCGCGGACACGACCAGGACCAGCAGCGTGGCTGCGAACGCGACCCACACCTGCGTGCGGATACTGGCGGCCAGGCCCGCGGTGGCGACCGCTACGGCGACCCAGGCCCGCTGGCGGGAGACGAGAGCGTCGACGAGGTACGCGCCCGCGACGATCGTCACGATCATCGCCATGGTGTCGGGTGACGGGCTCGCGAGGCGGTAGCCCGGCGCGTGCAGCAGGCCCGGCACCGCGGCGGTCAGCGCCAGCACGAGGACGTAGGTGCCGGGGCGCCGCCAGGTGCCGGCCCGCCCGTCGACCATGCGCAGCACGACGTCGGCGAGCCCGGCCATGACGAAGAGCCCGGCCACCAGACGGAAGGCGTCCGCTCCCCAGGGCGTGTTCGCTCCGAAGGCCGCGAGGTTGAAGGCGCTGACGTTGGTGCCCAGCCGGGTGTGCAGGTTCGCCAGCCCGGGGATCGTCCGGTAGTCCTGGGCGTACTGGATCGCGTTGAGGTGGTACAGCCCGGTGTCGTAGTTCGTCACCGGCCCGAAGACCGCGTGGGCCGCAAGGTATGCCACGACCAGCAGCGCGAGGATCGGGACGACGACCCACCACGAGCGGGTCAGGGCACGTGAGCCGTCGCCCGGGGACGCGCCGCGCCGACGCCGGACGAGCAGCCACGCGGCCGCGGCGAGCACGGTGAGCACGGCGGCTGCGACGACGGCGGCCGTCGATCGCAGCGGCTGGACGAGCCCGACGGCGAGGACGAACGCGGTAGCCAGGCCGAAGCCCAGCCACAACGAGACGCGGACGGCGCCGACGACACCGGTCGCCGGGCGGGCCAGCGCGCCGGCCCACGCACCCAGGAGGCAGAACCAGCCGAGGGCGAGAGCCCACGTCAGCAGGACAGCGAGGCTAGGGGCGTTCATCGCGGTGACCGCCGCGTGAGGACGGCGTACTTGCCGATGACGTAGACCGCCCGCACGCCGTCCTTCCAGCCGATCTTCTTCCCCTCGCCGTAGGTGCGCCCGGAGTAGGAGATGCCGACCTCGTAGATGCGGTACCCGTCGGCGGCGATGCGCGCGGTGACCTCGGGCTCGAAGCCGAAGCGGTCCTCGGTCAGCTCGATCGAGGCGAGCACGTCACGCCGGAAGACCTTGTAGCAGGTCTCCATGTCGGTCAGGTTGATGTTCGTCGCCATGTTGGACAACGTCGTGAGCAGCCGGTTGCCGACGCTGTGCCAGTAGTAGAGGACGCGATGCTCGCGCGAGCCCGAGAACCGTGATCCGTACACGACGTCGGCCCGGCCGTCGCGCAGCGGCACGAGCAGCCGCTCCAGGTCAGCGGGGTCGTACTCCAGGTCGGCGTCCTGGATGGCGACGAACGGGCTGCCGGCCGCCGCGAAGCCGGTGCGCAGCGCGGCACCCTTGCCGCGGTTCACTCCATGCGCCAGGACCCGGACGCGCGGATCGTCGATGCTGCGCAGCAGCTCCAGCGTCCGGTCAACGGACCCGTCGTCGACGGCGACGACCTCGCGCACGAACGGCTGCGCCAGCACGCGGCCGACCGATTCCACGATCGTGCGTTCCTCGTTGTACGCCGGCATGACCACGCAGAGGTCGGGTTCGCTCATGGCCGCCACCTGTCCCCAACCTCCCGGGCTGCACGTCACCGGCTACACGTCGATCAGCCCCGGATTCGGCTAAGGGGCGAATCTATACTCCGGTGGTGACCCCATCCCGCACGCATCTCGTGCTGGGCGGGGCTCTCGTGGTGGTCGTCGGTGGCTTCGTGCTCTGGCTGCAGGCCGGCCTGCTCTACTCCGTCGCGAACCTCGCCCTCGGGGGGTACGGGCTGCAGAGCCACCTGTCCGGAGCGGCCAGCAACGTCCTCGGTGGGGACTTCGACACCGCACGGGCCGAGTACGAGTCCGCCGCCGACTCGGCGAACCTCGTGGCGCGGTCCTCCGGGGTCGCGCAGCTCGACGTGATCGGTCACGTCCCCCTCGCGTCGACCGCCGTCGAGAACTGGCGCCTGGCCTCGTCGGCCTCGTTGGATGTCACGGCCAGCACGGGCGGGCTGCTCTCGCTGTACGGCGACCTGTCCGGCAAGGGCGGGGGCCCGAAGATCTTCAGTGACGGGGCCGTCGACCTCGCCCAGCTCACCGACCTGCCCGACCGTGTCACCGACGCTGCCGACCACCTGCGATCGGCGTCCGACGCGATCTCCGGCATGGCCACGGGAGGCGGGACGGCGTCGATCCTGCGGCGCGTGCAGGAGAAGGCCCTCTCCGAGATGGAGCCGGTCCAGCAGGCCATGGAGGCGCTGGAGACCATCGCCCCGGTCCTGCCGGACGCGTTGGGCGCGAACGGCGTCCGGCGGTACCTCGTCGCGATCGACAACCAGGCCGAGATGCGGGCCTCCGGGGGCGCGCCGCTCAGCCTGGTGCTCGTGGAGTTCGACGACGGCCGCATCTCCATCCCGATCAAGGGCCAGACCAGCACCCAGCTGTTCCCCCCGCTGAACGCGCCCGTGTCGTGGTGGGGCCCGTCCGGCAACCCCTTCTTCGAGGGCAACCCCCGCAACGCGCCGTTCGTCGTGACGAACACCCACCCCAACCTGCTGTTCTCCGCGAAGGAGATGGCCGGTGCCTGGCAGGGCGGGGACTACCCGGCGGTCGACGGCATCATCACCCTCGACCTCACCGCCATCGGCGCGGTCCTCGACGCCACGGGTCCGCTGCAGTCCGACACGTACGGCACGGTCGACGGACCGCGGCTCGGGCAGATCCTGCTCATCGACGCCTACCAGCAGTTCGGCCAGGAGAACGCCGAGGAGCGGCAGGCCGCCAACCAGAAGCTCATCGACGACCTGCTGCAGCGGATCCTCTCGGGCGACGACCTCATCACGGTGGCCAAGGCGATGCTGACCACCGCTCCCGGCCGGCACGTCCAGTTCTGGATGCGCAGCCCCGAGCTCGAGCAGATCGCTCGGGAGTCTGGCACCGCGGGCGAGGTCAACGACCCGGGAACCGGCGACTGGTCGGCGCTCTACACGCAGAACGGGAACCAGAGCAAGGTCGACGTCTTCCAGCAGCGCAACGTGCTGGTCACGGTGCAGCTCGCCGAGGACGGGTCCGCCCGGGTGACCCAGCAGATGACCGTCACGAACGCGACGCCTGCCGACCGCCCCGAGGGCCCGCCGGAGCGGATCGGCTACGAGACGTCGTGGGTGAAGAACGCCTACGTGATGTACGTGCCGGACGCGGCGACCGACTACGCGGCCGCGTACCCGACGGACTTCGCCGTCCGCCCGTTCCGCGGCCATCCGCAGCTCGGCCGGGGCTGGGTGCTCGACGGCTTCGGCCACAAGATGATCCGGGTGGTCGGCTGGACGAAGCCGGGCGGCCAGAACTCCGTCTCGGTCTCCTACCGGCTGCCGGCCGGCACGTTCACCCAGCCCGACGGATCGTTGCGCTACCGCCTCCAGGCCGAGCCCCAGTCCCTGTTCATCGCGCCGACCATGACGGTCCAGGTCGCGGCGCCGTCGGGCTGGCGAGCGACGACGGCCAGCGGGACGGCGGCGACGAGCTCGGAGACCGCCGGTTCGAGCGCCACCGTGACGGCGGTGCAGAACCAGCCGATCGACGTCGACGTGGAGTTCACCCGATGAGCGCCCCGGCCGCGGGTTCCGGCATCGCCGCGAACCGCCCGCTGGCCGTGCTCGCCGGGGTGACCGCCCTCGCGGTCGTCGCCGTCTGGCTGCTGCCGCCGGTGGGATTCGTCGCCGCGACCGTGCTCCTGGTCGTCGTGCCGCCCTGGGGGCGCTCGCTGACGGAGCGGGCGGTCATCTCCCTGGTGGTCGTCGCCGGCCTGGTGGCACTGGTGTTCCCGCGTGCCGGGTCGACGCCGGTGACGCCGGAGAGCGCTCGGCTGGCCCTGTCCGCCCTCGTCGTGGCCGTCCTCGCGCTCCGGCTCGTCCCACGGCTGCGGCAGGTGTCGATCCCGCGACCGACCCTGGCCGACGGGCTCGTCCTCCTGCTGGCGGCGGGTGCCGCCTTCTGGTTCATGTCGGCGTACATCGGCCGGGACAGCTACCAGCTCGTCAGCGGCCTGTACTTCAGCGGCTGGGACAACCAGGGCCACTTCACGACCTTCGCGAACACGTACAAGGTCGGCAGCACGACCTGGCCGACGGCCGACGGCTCCATCGCGTGGAACCAGTGGTACCCGTCGCTGCACACGACGATCTGGGCGCTGGCCGAGCTCGCGTCGCGGAGCGCGTCGACGCTGCTGGACCGGCCCGGGCTGCTGTGGCCCTACGTGCAGTGGAACGCGATCACCTTCGCCCTGTGCCTCGCGGTCCTGGCGTGGGTCGCGGGCGACCTGGCCGCCCGCGTCGCGGGTCGGCGGGACGTCCGGGTGGCGCGGTGGGCGCGGGTGGCAGCCGTCGCGTCGGCGGCGGCGTTCGGCCTCCTCGGCAGCCCGGGCTACCTGTACAACCTGGGCTTCACCAACTTCATGATGGGCGTGACCGTCACCGTCGCCGTCGCCTACCTGGGCGCGCGGTCCTCGCGTTCGGCCCGGACCCTCGGATGGTTTCTGGTCCCGCTGGGCGCGCTCGCCGTGGTCGGCTTGTGGACGCCGCTCGCGCTCGGCCTGGTCCCCACCGGCGTCGTCGTCGCCATCGCGCTGCTTCGGACGCGGTGGTGGCTCGGCGCGGCCTGGCTGGCCGCGGCGGCGGCGGGGGGCCTGGTCATGCTCCTCACGCAGACGTCGGCGATCCTCGGCGTCGAGCCGGGCCAGTCCGCCGGCGACTTCACCGCGTCGCTCGGAGCGGTCGGGGCGGGCATGGCGCCGTTCAACCTCGGGGCGGGCCTCGCCGCTCCCGTGATCGCGATCCTGGCCGGGGCGATCCTGGTTCGGCAGCGCCGCCCCCTGCTGGCCGTCACGGTCGTCGGGCCGGTGCTCGGCGCCGGGATCCTGGCGATCGTGTTCGCCGGTGGTGCCGACACGGCGAAGGTCGGCCGACTGGAGTCGTACTACGTGCTCAAGGCGATCGACGCGATGCTGCTGTCGGTCGCGCCGCTCATCGCCGCGCTCCTCGCCGTGGTCCTGGTCCGTGCGCTCGTCGGGCTGGACCGGGTGACCGCCGTCCTCGGGGCGGCCACCGGAGCGGTCGTGCTCGTCGCCTCGTTCGGCTACGTCTTCGTCCGCCCGGACCGCGTCTCCTCCGACTTCGCCGCAGCTCCCGGGATCCAGGCGGGCTGGGACCGGATGGAGGGAGTCGACGACTGGCTCGTCGGCTCGGCGATCATCCGCGCCCGCGACGCCGCTGTCCCGTACCCGGGCTACACGACGTTGCTGTGGGACGGCGCCGGCACCCTGCCCAACCTGTGGGTCTCCTCGCTGTCCGGGGTGATGTCGAAGGCCCAGAACACGTTCTACCGAGGACTGCCCTCGTTCCCGTACGACGAGAAGACGGCCCAGTACGTCTCGCTCGCACTGAACCTGGACTCCGACCTGCGCGTCGCAGTGCTGTGGTTCCGCGATCCCTCGGGTCAGCTGGTGAACGCGTACGTGGCGAAGAGGGGCGACGGCCGCGTCGTCTCGGTCAAGGTGCCGATGCCGTCGTCACCGCTGTGCGAGGAATGCCACCTGTGAGGCCCGCGCCGTGAGGCGCTCGTTGTCCGCACCGGTCGGCTGGCTGGTGGTCGCCTCCGTCGGGGTCGGGACGGTGCTCGCCGCCGGACCCGGAGCGGCGGCACCGACGGGAGCCACCGTCGACGCCGGCGTCCAGCAGACCGCTCCGGCTCCCCCGCTGCCGGTGGTGGCCGGGGTCGACACGAAGACCCGGGCGACGCCCGCGCCGGTCTCCGATCCGGCCGCCGGATCGACCTCGACGGGTGCGTGGACCGTGTGGACCGGCGTCACGGGCCATTCGACGGCCACGCGGATGTCGATGCCGCCGGCGACCGGGGCGCCGCTGCTCGGCGACTGGAACGGAGACGGGCTCGCGACGCCGGGCCGCTACGACAACGGGCAGTGGTTCGTGACCAATGCCGCGGTCGACTCCGCCGTGTGGGAGCCCTACCTGTCGTTCGGCGGGGACCCGGCCGACGTCCCGGTCGTCGGCCGGATCGACAAGGACGCGCGCGCGGACGTCGGCGTCTTCCGGAACGGGACCTGGATCTGGCACCTGACCAACGGCCGCCCCGACCGGACCGACCAGTTCGGGGCCGCCGGTGACATCCCGATCGTCGGCGACTGGGACGGCGACGGGCGCGACGACCTCGGGGTCGTCCGGGGCGGCGCGTGGATCCTGCGGATCACCGGCCGGTCCACGAAGCCGTCGTGGGTGGGACCGGACGTGCAGGTCCAGCCGCACCCGGAGTCGAACGCCGTGGTTCTCACGTTCGCCTACGGGTTGCCGACCGACACGCCGGTCGTCGGAGACTGGGACGGCGACGGCCGCGACGACCCGGGCGTGGTCCGCGGCGGCCGGGACTGGTAGCGCAGCCGCGGACTGCGCCGGGTCCTGCGGACGACGCACGAGGTCCACCCCCTCACCGGCGACGAGGTCGCGCTCGTGGGCGGACAGGCCACGGCGCCGGGACACTGCCCGACCGCGACCCGTGCGGGAGAGACGTACGGCGTGACGCTCGCCGCCTACGTGCGTCCCCCCACGGTGCCGAAGGGCCGCCCCGGCATGGCCGGCGGACCGGACATCCGCGCCACGGTGCGCGACGGCCTGCGCTACGCGGTCACGGACGCGCTGACCGTCCGGCTGGCGGGTCGTACGAGCCGTCCGTACTACGACCCCCTGAGCACGGACGCGAACATGGAGGAGGCGATCCGTCGGTCGGCCAACGCGACCCTGGCCGCGTCGATCGTGCTGCTCACGACGAGCTGGACCGACGTCGACGGGATCAGCCGCCAGCAGCTCCTGGACTTCGCGCGGTGGAACATCCGGTCGCTGGCATGCCAGCACGGTGCCTCCTCCCCTGGTGGGTGGGGCAACGACTGGCAGTCCGCGCTGTGGGCGACAACCACCGGCCAGGCCGCCTGGTTGCTGTGGCCGGAGCTCAACCGGCAGGAACGAGGACTCGTCGCCGCGATGGTCGTCAGCGAGGCCGAGTACGCATCGGCCCGCGGGCCGCGCTACTGGACGAACCGTCTCGGGCAGGTCCTGACGCCGGGTGACTCCCAGTCCGACGCGGTGTCCTGGGACCTCACGGCGCCGGCGCTCGCGCTGGCGATGATGCCGACGTACGGCAGCGCGGGGAAGTGGCGGTCGTCGCTCATTGCGATGAGCATCGCCGCGTTCGCGCGACCGGACGACCTCCACCGCGTCCAGGACGTGAACGGGGTCCGCGTCGACATCCGCATCCCCGGTACCAACGCGAACGAGGACGGCACGGTCACCAATCACGGGATCGTCAACCCGGACTACACGCAGAACGTCGAGCACCTGTGGTGGGCGGCGACGATCCTGCGCTCCGGTGGTCGGCGGGTTCCCGAGGCGCTGTTCTTCAACGCGGACATCGTGTACCGGGCGTTGTCCCAGGTGCGGTTCAGCGCGCCGCCGTACGCGGCCCCCGGCGGGACCGTCTACCAGCCGGACGGTCGCATCTACTACCCGATGGGCGTCAGCTGGGGGAACAGGCGTCCGGCGACCTTCGTCGGCGTCGACGCGTTCGCGAACCTGTACGCGGCCCGCGACGTCCGGGCGAAGCACAACCTGGCGGCGCACGCCGCGGATACTCGCTCCATGCAGCAACGGTTCCGCACCGGCCAGATCTACGCCGACGGCTGGGCCGAGGACGCGTACCGGCTCGGCCGGGAGGAGTATGCGCTGCAGCAGATGGCCCTGGCATGGTGGGCCGGGGCATGGAAGGACGGACCGTCGATGCGAGTCGACCGGCGCGCGTACCGGACGAGCCTCGGCGTGGGCAGGAACCTGCCGTGAGCCCCAACCGCCTTCGGGTGCAGCTGAACCGGAGCCTGTCCCGGCACCGGCTTCGTCGGGAGCGCCGCCGCTTCCGCCCGGACCGCACCCTCGTGCTCGCGGACCACTGGTCGGGATCGGTCCAGCAGTTCTACCACTTCCTGCTCGGCTACCTCGGGCCGTTCGCGGCCTACGCGCAGGCCCATCCCGGCGAGGCGCTCGCCGTGCGTGACTGCGGACCGATGAACGCCTGGATCGACGCGATCCGACCGGACGTCGACGTCACGACCGTCTCCGTCGGGTACGCCCTGAACACGATGATCCGCGCCGCTGACAGCGCCCGCATCCTCGTCGGCCTCGATGATCCGGCCCGGTTCCGCCGCCGCGACCTGGTCGGCGCCGCTGCCGCGATGCGGTGGCTGATGGGCGCCGAGGACGTACCGCCGACAGCCGGGCTGCCCCAGGTCGTCGTCATCGACCGGCAGGTGACCGATCCGTTCTACCGGTCGTCTCAGTCCGAGACGGAGATGGGCGGGCAGGAGCGCCGGTCGACGCCCGGACTGCCGGCCGCGGTGGCCGACCTCCCCCTCGCGGTGCCGTCGCGCGTCGTCGAGCTCACCGGCATGGCGCCGGCCGAGCAGATCCGGCTCTTCTCACGAGCGACCGTCATCGTCGGCCAGCACGGCGCCGGCCTGGCGCACATGCTCTGGCTGCCGGCCGGATCGACCGTCGTGGAGATCCAGCCTCCGCTGGTCCCCGGAGTCGATCACATCTTCCGCGAGCTGGCACTGGCGCTGGGTCATCGCTACGCCGTCGTTCCCCAGGCGTCGGTGCATGCGCCGGTGGAGCCGGCGGCGCTGGCGTCCGCGCTGCGGTCGGTGGGCGTGCTGTCGTCGACGTGAGTGGCGTGGCCTTCCGGGCGCTCAGCCTCGGCGTAGCCCGTCGGTGTGCTCCTGGCACGCCGTGAACTCCGGCAGCAGGCCCTGATCGAGGGCCTGCCGGAGCGTGGGCGCCGCGGTGTCCTTCGGCGAGAGCAGGAGCTCGAGGTCGCCGGGCCATGGCAGGCCCAGCGCCGGGTCGACCGGCGTGATCCCGTGCTCGCGGGTCGGGGCGTAGGGCGTCGAGCACAGGTAGGCGACGGTCGCCGACTCGGACAGCGCGCAGAACGCGTGGCCGAGGCCCTCGGCGAGGTACAGGCCATTGCGCCGCTCGTCGTCCAGCTCGACGGCCTCCCACTGCCCGAACCTGGGCGACCCGACCCGGATGTCGACCACGACGTCGAGGATGCGACCGGAGAGGCACTGCACGTACTTGGCCTGCCCCGGCGGCACGTCCGCGAAGTGGACGCCGCGCACCGTGCCGCGGCGCGAGACCGACACGTTCATCTGGGCCAGGTCCAGGCGGTGGCCCACGGCCTGGGCGAACACGTCGGACCGGAAGCTCTCGAGGAACACGCCGCGGTCGTCGGGTCGCAGGACGGGCGTGAACTCCCACACGCCGTCGATCGCACCCGGCCGAACCTGCACGGCGGGACCGTATCAGTCGTGCCCCGGCGGCTTCCGGGGCGCGCAGTACGGTTGCCGGGTGAAGGTCACCCTGATGGGCACGCGCGGTGTGCCGGCCCAGTACGGGGGATTCGAGACCGCGGTCGAGGAGATCGGCGCCCGGCTGGTGCAGCGCGGGTACGAGGTCACGGTGTACTGCCGGAACCCTGGGCAGCGGATCCGGGAGTACCGGGGGATGCGGCTGGTGAACGCGCCGGCGGTGCGCCACCGGATGACCGAGACGCTCTCGCACACGGCGATCAGCACGGTTCACGCGATCGTCGCCGACCGGCCCGACGCCGTGCTGCTCCTCAACGCGGGCAACGCTCCGATGCTCAAGCCGCTGGCCGTCGCGCGCATCCCGACCGCGATCCACCTCGACGGCCTGGAGTCGCGCCGGGAGAAGTGGCGGGGCATGGGGGCGCGCTACTACCGCTGGGCCGAGCGGGCCGCGGTGAGATGGGGCACGGAGGTCGTCGCCGACGCCCAGGCCATCGCTGACCACGTCCTCACCGAGTACGGGCGGCGGTGCGTCGTCATCCCGTACGGCGCCGAGGTCATCGCGCCGGGTTCGGACCGGCTCGTCGAGGTCGGCGTCACGGCGAAGGGGTACCACCTCGTGGTCGCCCGGTTCGAGCCGGAGAACCACGTGCTCGAGGCGGTGCACGCGTACCGCACATCGACGCTCACCGAGCCGCTGCTCGTCGTCGGCAGCGCCCCGTACAGCCAGTGGTACGTCGATGCGGTGCGGACGGCGGCGCGCTCCGACCCGCGTATCCGCTTCCAGGGAGCGATCTACGACGCACCACTTCTGGACCAGCTGTACGCCAACGCGGCGACGTACCTGCACGGTCACTCGGTCGGCGGAACCAACCCATCGCTGCTTCGGGCGATGGGAGCGGGTGCTCCGGTCCTCGCCTACGACGTGGAGTTCAACCGCGAGGTCACCGCCGGTCAGGCGCTCTTCTGGGCCGACGCGGACGCGCTCGTCGCGCTGCTCGACTCGCTCGCGGACGGAGCCCGCGCCGACGAGCTCGACGCGTTCGCGCAGGCGGGCCGCGAGCGTGTCGCGGCCGTCTACCAGTGGGACGGCGTCACCGACCAGTACGAGGCGCTGATCCGACGGCTGGTCGAGCGGCGATGACGTCGGTCGCGGCGCTCCTCGTGACCCGCGACGCCGAGCGGTGGCTGCCGGCGCTGCTGGACAGCGTCGCTGCCCAGACCCGGCAGCCGGACCTGCGGGTCGCCGTGGACGACGGGTCCACGGACGGTACGCGAGAACTGCTGCGTGCCAGCGGCTTCCAGGTCGTGCCGTCGTCGACCGCTGCCACCGACACCGTGACGCGGATCGCTCACAACTTCGCCCAGGGGGTGCAGGCGTGCGCCGCGTGCGACGTGGTGGTGCTGGGCGACCACGACGACGTGTGGCACCGCGACCGGGTCGCGCACCAGGTCGAGGCGCTCGACAGCGGGCCGGACGCCCTGATGGTGGCCTCGGACGGCCGAATCGTCGACGCGTCGGGCGTGCCCACGGCAGGCACGCTGCGCTCGGGATTCCCGGTCCCGGCCGGTTGGGAGGGCATGTCGCCGGCGCAGCGCATGGCGGCGGCCCTGCGGGTGTCCGTCGCCACCGGCGGGGCGAGCGCGATGCGGCCGGCCGCCTTTCCCGACCTCGACGTGCCGGCGGGCTGGCTGCACGACCGGTGGTGGAGCCTGGTCGCCCTGGCCTGCGACGGGCTGGTCGTGGACGACCGGGAGGTCATCGACTACCGCGTGCAGCCGGGGCAGGAGGTCGGCCTGGACCGCGCCGCCCAGGGAGCAGGTCTCGTCGGCCGCGTCGGTGCGCTGCTGCGCGATGGCGGACGTTCCTGGGCGAAGGCTCGCGACCTGCGTACCCGACTGCGTCCGCTCGCAGCGACCCCGGCCATCGCCGAGGCGATCACCGTGCGCAACGCGCTGCGTCGCTGATCTCGCCCGCTCGCCTAGGCTCTCGGCATGCCACCGCGGACCCTCATCGAGGTCACCGACCTCGTCGAGTTCCTGCAACGGCAGGAGTCGGTCTCGGGCGTCCAGCGGGTCATCGCCGAGACCGCGCCGCTGCTGCTCGCCGCGGACGCATCCGCGACGCCCGTCGTCCTCGACCGGGGTCGAGGCGTGCTCGTTGCGCTCGCCGCGGACGAGGCTCGCGCGCTCGTCGCCCTCGGCGCCGGGTCCCACAACCGGGCCCCCGACCGCGCGGCACTGGCCGCCGCGGCGAGCGCCTGCCTGGCCCGCGCGCGAACCGCAGCCCCCGTCGTCATCGACGCGCAGACGGTCCTGGTCTTCCTCGGGGCCGTCTGGATCAACGACGCGCTGATGCTCGCCGCCCGCGCGGCTCACGCCGCCGGGGCGCGGTGCCTGTACCTGCTGTACGACCTGACTCCCGTCCTCGAGACCGGGCACACGGCAGCGGTCAACCGGCTGTTCGACCGGTACCTGCTGCTGGTGTCCCAGACCGGGGCGGCTGTCCCGGCGATCTCCGCGTCGAGCCGTCGCGACTTCGAGCAGCACTGCCGGGACCATGGCCGGACCGCTCCGGCGGGCGCGGTCACCGGCCTGCCGTGCGGCCTGGCCCCGGAGCTCTTCACGGCCGACCAGCTCGCGGAGCCGGCCTGGCCTCGGCCGTACGCCCTGTTCGTCGGCACGGTCGAGTCCCGCAAGAACCACCTGCTCGCGCTGCACGCGTGGCAGCGCCTGATCGATCGCCACGGCGCGGCCGCCGTACCGGACCTGGTCTGCATCGGCCGGCTGGGCTGGCATGCCGACGCGTTCCTGGACGAGTACCTCGCGACCGGCGGGCTCGACGGGAAGGTCAGCGTGCTGTCGACGAGCGTTCCGGACGACGAGCTGGCGCGCTTCTACGCGCAGGCGCAGTTCACCGTCTACCCGTCGCGCTACGAGGGCTGGGGGCTGCCGGTGTCGGAGTCCCTGGCCTTCGGCAAGGTGGCGGTCGTCGCCGACAACTCGTCCCTGCCCGAGGCGGGCGGAGACCTGGCGGACTACTTCGCGTCGGACGACCTGGACGCGTTCGTCGACGTCCTCGAGCGGCGTGCGCTCGATCCGGTGGTGCGGGAGCAGACGGAGGAGCGGATCGCCACGCGGCCGCCCGACCCGATCACCTGGGAGCGCGTCGCGGACATCATCCGGCACGAGATCGACCGCATCAGCGTCGAGGAGGAAGGCGGGCAGCCGGTGTTCCCACCGATCGAGCTGGGCCGGGAGTACGTCCTGGCGGTCGGACAGCCTCCCCCGGATGCGGGGTACGCCGACCAGTACTTCGCGCACCTGCTGGCCGAGGGACGGACGCCGCTCCTGGGCCAACCGCGCGGCGACCGTGACTTCGAGGTCACCGATGCGGCCTTCGTCGGCGCGTTCGGCTCGCCCCAGTCGTGGGGGGTCGAGCTGCGGCCGGGCCGACGGGCGGACGTGCGGATCTCCCGGCCGGTGGACGCAGACCTGGTGCTCCTGATCGCCACGCGGTCGATGCCCGGCATGGCGGTCGTCGAGTCCACCGGACCGGGCGGGCCGACGCGGCAGGAGGTCTACCTCGGATCGGTGATCACGGTCCCCCTGGGAGGCGGTGCTGCCGGCACGCCGGCGCAAGCAGGTATCAGCGTCGTCGACGCGAGCGACTCGGTCGAGGGGTTCGTCGGCCTGCGCTCGTTCGTGGTCCTGCGGGCCGACGACCTGACGGCCCAGGTCGTCGCGCACCAGGCCGCGGCCGCAGCCCTGCGTCAGGAGCTGGACTTCATGACCGGCACCCGGTCATGGAAGGTGACGGCCCCCCTGCGCAAGTGGAAGGGTCGCGGCGCGAGCTGACGTGCGCCTGCCGACCGCTACCGCTTGGCCGCCCGCGTCACCGTGATCGTGAACCCGGCCGAGCTCGGACCGAAGCCGGCCGCACCGGTGGAGCTGGCGATCAGGCCGCACGTGCCGCCGCTCGCAGGCGTGACGAGGGTGCTGCCGAGCAGGTAGCACGGCCCGGTCGCAGCGAAGGTCACCGAAGCGCCCGACCCGGACGACCCGGCGACCGACAGGCGCGACCCACCGGTCACGGTGGTCGCGGCGCTGGTGGAGAGCGGTCCGCGACCCCCGAGGAGGACGGACATGGCGTCGGCCGGCGGCGCCGGCTGCACCGAGACCCACTGGACCGTGGTGCCGGTCTGCGAGCTGTTGGTCGGCGAGAACGACGCGTAGACGAGCTGGTTGCCGAGCGTGCTCGGCGTCCACGTCGCCGACGACTCCTGCTCGATGACGCCGGCGCCCTGGGGCAGGTTGGTCACGACGCCGTTGGCGTCGACCCAGGTCGCGACGCCGCCCTGCAGCAGCGTGCTGTTCACCCGGGTCGTCAGCGTGACCTGCTGGCCGTAGGTGAACGTCGGCGGGACGAGGAGCGATACGAGCTGCGGCGTCGAGATGATCGTCGAGGTGTTCGTCGAGGACGAACCGGTCGCCGAGCCGTTGGCGGAGGCGTAGGTGGCGGTCAGCCGGAAGCCGCCGGGCGACGGGGCCGTCCACGAGATCCGACCCGTTGCGGTCCCCGCGCTCGTTCCTCCGACAGCCGCCGTCCCGTAGACCTCGCCGGTGTAGGCGTTGGTGAACGTGACGGTGCCGGCCGGCAGGTAGCTCCCGGCGGCCCGCACGGTCGCCTCGAGCACCGTCACGGTCCCGGCCTGGACCTGGTTCGGCACGAAGAGCGACGTGCGCGTAGGCGTGGGAGCGACGGCGACGCTGTACCCCGACTGGCCGGCGAGCCCGGCGACGGTCCAGGTACCGGACGCGGTGGGCGTCCAGGTGAAACCACCGACGCCCTGTGCGTTCAGCGACACCGGTTGCTGCGTCTGCACCGTCCCGCCGAGCGAGAGCTGGACGGACACGGGCTGCCCGGCGGGGTCGAAGACGACTTCGCCTTCGGGCAGGTCGAAGTCCAGGCTGCCGCGCGCGATGCGCAGGCTGCGCATCTTGCGGGCCAGCTCCTCGGCCGTTCGGCCGAGCCAGCGCGCAAGCGCCATATCCGAGGCCCGCGTCCGCGGCCTCGGGACGATCCGGTCGATCCATGGATCGATCCGAACAGCCCCCGCCTGGTCCCGGCCTGATCAACCCCACCCCCGACGCCAATCGTCGGGCAGCAGATCAGCTGCTCGCCGAAACCCGCTCAATCCGTAGATCCATGGCCTCGCGTCCGATAACGGCGACGAACCGGGAGCCTTCCGGAACGAACCATTGGGTCC
>OFJB01000645.1_pt1 | contig 16062 bp, 12 predicted proteins | sample 1775081 | NCBI WGS metagenome assembly OFJB01 (sample SAMN08195771, study PRJEB24354) | sludge metagenome | isolation source: initial sludge from phenol fed wastewater aerobic bioreactor | place: India: Nagpur | collected 2016-06-05 | reverse complement strand
AAGCTGGTGGGCATCGACCCCTGGCTGATCAACCCGCTGTTCGCCACCTGCGGCGAGATCGACATCCACGAGGCCTATGGCGGCGAATGCCTGCGCACGCACGTGGACGCGCTGCTGGCCAAGATTCGGCGCAAGTACAAGGAGTACGGCATCGGCGAGAAGCCCTTCGTCGTCGTCAAGGCCGACCACGGCCCGGGCGGCATGGGCATCATGACGGTGCGCGACGTGAAGGACCTGGCCGACATCGGCGCCAAGGCGCCCAAGGCCGGCGGCGTGCCCGTGCCGACGGGCGAGGTCATCATCCAGGAGGGGGTGCTGACCGGCGAGCGCATTCACGAGGCGGTGGCCGAGCCGGTGGTCTACATGATCGACCGCTACGTGGTGGGGGGCTTCTACCGCATCCATGCCGAGCGCGGCAGCGACGACAGCCTGAGCGCGCCGGGCACGCGCTTCGTGCCCCTGCCCTTTGCCGGCAACGCGCACCTGCCGCGCCCCGGCGCCAAGGGCGAGGCGCGCGCGCCCAACCGCTTCTACATGTACGGCGTGATCGCGCGCCTGGCCATGGTGGCCGCCAGCTACGAGCTGGAGGCCACCGACCCCGAGCTGGTGGACGCGGCCTGACAAGACGCCGGCGCCACCGGTGCGCTTCGCCCCGTTTGGCGCGCCGACCCAGTCGGCGCACAATGAACCGCCCCCCCGCCCGATCGCCCATGGCCGAATCCAAGACCTCGCTGCCCACGTTGATGATCGGCGCCATTGGCGTGGTGTTTGGCGACATCGGCACCAGCGTGCTCTACACCGTCAAGGAGATCTTCGGCGCCGGCCACGTGCAGTTCACGCACAACAACGTCTATGGCGCGCTGTCGCTGATCTTCTGGACGCTCACGGTCATCGTCTCCATCAAGTACGTGGTGCTGGTGCTGCGCGCCGACAACAACGGCGAGGGCGGCCTGGTGGCCATGCTGACCCTGGCCTCCAGCGCGGTGGCCGACAAACCGCTGCTGCGCCGCGGCATGCTGATGGTGGGCATCTTCGGCACCTGCCTGTTTTATGGCGACGGCGTCATCACGCCCGCCATCACCACGCTGGGTGCCATGGAAGGCCTGGAGGTGGTCTCGCCCACCTTCGCCGAATACGTCATCCCGCTCACGCTGGTCGTCCTGTTTGCGCTGTTTCTGGTGCAGAAGAAGGGCACGGCGGGCATCGGCCGCTTCTTCGGACCAGTGATGCTGCTGTGGTTTGTCGTCATCGCCCTGCTGGGCGTGCTGCAGATCGCGCACAACCCGCGCATCCTGTGGGCCCTGTCGCCGCACTACGCGCTGGCCTTCGCCGCCCAGCATCCCGGCGTCACCTTCATCACCCTGGGCGCCGTGGTGCTGTGCGTGACGGGCTGCGAGGCGCTGTACGCCGACATGGGCCACTTCGGCAAGCGTCCCATCCGCCTGGCCTGGTTCACCATCGCCATGCCGGCACTGGTGCTCAACTACTTCGGCCAGGGCGCCCTGCTGCTGGCCGAGGGCAGCGCGGCGGTCAAGAATCCGTTCTTCCACATGGCGCCCGACTGGGCCACGCTGCCGCTGGTGGGCCTGGCCACGGCGGCGGCCGTGATCGCCTCGCAGGCGCTGATCTCGGGCGCCTTCAGCGTCACCAAGCAGGTGATCCAGCTGGGCTTTTTGCCGCACCTGACGATCCAGCACACCAGCGTGCGCGACATGGGGCAGATCTACATGCCGCTGGTCAACTGGGGCCTGTTCGTGACCATCGTGCTGGCCATCGGCATGTTCCGCTCGTCGGGCAACCTGGCCGCGGCCTACGGCATTGCCGTCACCACCGACATGCTGATCACCACGGTGCTGACCTTCTTCGTCGTGCGCTACGCGTGGAAGCTGTCGCTGACGCTCACGCTGGCGGCCACGGGCTTCTTCCTGGTGGTCGATCTGCTGTTCTGGAGCTCCAACCTGCTCAAGCTGGTGCATGGCGGCTGGTTTCCGCTGGCCATTGCGGGCGCCATCTTCGTGCTGATGGTGACCTGGCGCGACGGCCGCGCACTGCTGCACCAGGCGCTGCAGGACACGGCGCTGGACCTGAAGGAATTCCTGGCCTCGCTGTTCGAGGCGCCGCCCACGCGGGTGGACGGCACGGCCGTGTTCCTGACCTCCGACCCCGGCATGGTGCCCAACGCGCTGCTGCACAACCTCAAGCACAACAAGGTGCTGCACGAGCAGAATCTGTTCGTCAGCGTGCACCAGCACGAGATCCCGTGGATCGGCATGGAAAAGCGCCTGGAGGTCGCGTCCCTGGGCCACGACTGCTGGCAGATCGTGCTGCACTACGGCTTCAAGAACGACCCCGACCTGCCCAAGGCCCTGGCGCTGCTGGCCGGGCGCGGCGTCAAGCTCAACCCGATGAGCACCAGCTACTTCCTGTCGCGCCACATCGTCACGCCCACCGTGGGCACCGGCCTGATGCCCTGGCGCGAAAAGCTGTTTGCCTACATGCACCACACCGCCACCCAGGCGGCCGAGTACCTCAACCTGCCCAACAACGCGGTGGTCGAGCTGGGCGGCAAGGTTGAGATCTAAGTCAAATCGGCCGTTGACCCGCGCCCAGAAAGCGCAAACAGCTCTCTTTTTGATAGCAATCGAGTCGCCACTGTCGCCCGCTCACTGAACGATTCCGCGCTGGCGCAGCGCGGCGATCTGCTCCGCGCTCAAGCCCAGCTCGCGCAACACCGCGTCGCTGTCTTCACCCAGGTGCGGCGCGCTGGTGCGCACGCCACCGGGCGTGGCCGACAGCTTGGGCACGATGCCCGGCACCGTCACGTTCTCGCCGTCGCGCGTGGCTTGCACCAGCAGCATCTCGCGCGCCCGGTAGTGCGGGTCTTCCGCGATGTCGCGCGCGGTGTAGACCTTGCCGGCCGGCACGCGCGCGGCGGTCAGGGTATCCAGCACGGCCTGCACGCTGCGCTGCCGGGTCCATTGGCCGATGGCCGCGTCGATCTCGGCCACGCGCGCCACGCGGCCGGCGTTGTCGGCCAGGTCGGGCGCGGCGCCCAGATCGGCGCGACCGATGGCCTGCATCAGCCGCTTGAAGATGCTGTCGCCATTGCCCGCCACCAGCACCCAGCCGTCCTGGCAGGGGTAGGCGTTGCTGGGCGCGATACCCGGCAGCGCGCTGCCGGCGGGCTCGCGCACCGCGCCGAAGGCGCTGTACTCGGGGATCAGGCTTTCCATGCAGTTGAACACCGCCTCGTGCAGCGCCACGTCGATCACCTGGCCCGCGCCGCCGTGCGCCCGGCGGTGGTGCAGCGCCAGCAGCACGCCGATCACGCCGTGCAGCGCCGCCAGCGTGTCGCCGATCGACACCCCCACGCGCACCGGCACGCGGCCCGGCTCGGCCGTCAGATGGCGCAGGCCGCCCATGGCCTCGCCCACCACGCCAAAGCCCGGCCGGTCGCGGTACGGCCCCGTTTGCCCGTAGCCCGAGATGCGCAGCATGATCAGGCCCGGATTGAGCGCATGCAGTTGCTCGGGCGCCAGGCCCCAGCCCTCCAGCGTGCCGGGCTTGAAGTTCTCGATCAGCACGTCGGCCTCGGCAATCAGCCGGCGCGCGATGTCCTGCCCCTCGGCCTGGCGCAAGTCCAGCGCCAGCGAGCGCTTGTTGCGCGCCTGCACCTGCCACCACACCGAGGTGCCGTGCTGCAGCAGGCGCCAGTTGCGCAGCGGGTCGCCCGCGCCCGGCGGCTCGATCTTGATCACCTCGGCGCCAAAGTCGCCCAGCGTCTTGCCGGCAAAGGGGCCGGCGATGAGCTGGCCCATCTCGATCACGCGCAGGCCGGCCAGGGGGGTGGCTGAGGGGAAGGTCATGGGTGGAGATTCTGGTGCAGCAGACGGGCTGCCCATTTTCGTTGCTCACGTGTGGCTCGCCACGCCGCATCATCTCCTGTAAGCTTTGAAAATCCCTTCAAGCTGCCACGCCATCGTGTCACCGCCCTTGCCTCCGAGCCCGTTGCGACGCACCCGCCTATCTGGCCATGGCCTCGTGCCACAGTCGCCTCGGCGGAGTTTCACCTGTCGCTGCCCGATTCGCGATCAAGCGAACTGGGCCGCCTCCCAGCCAATTCACCCGCCGATCTTCAAAAATCAAAGGCGCCTCGAAGGGTCTGCCGAAAAGGCTGGTGGTGCCCTCTCCTGCCCGGACCTGCGAGCTCATCCATGAACATCACCGACCCGATTGTCCGACAGTGTGTCTACCGGCCTGATGCGCTGGCACTCATCGAAAACGGCGAAGAGACGACCTATCGCCAGTTGCTGCATCGCGTGGTCGCGTCGATGGAGCACCTGCGTGCGGCAGGAGTTCAACGCCATCAGCACGTGGCACTCGATGTGGACTTGAATGCGGCAGCGATCGTAGTCATTTTGGCGCTGCTGCGCATGGGCGCCTCCGTGTCCATTGTTCGCAGCACCTACTCGTTGGCGGAAAGAAATGCGTTGATGAAACGCCATGAAGTGGCGTACATCGTCCATTCCTCGGTACCCGGCTGGTGCACGCCAGATCCGACGCTACCGTCCTTCACCAGCCTGCTGCTGAAGGACGTGACTGCGGATCCATCGGTCGGGCCAATGGAATCGATGGCGGCCATCGACGCGCACCACGATGCCAGCGACGACATTTGCCTGATCAGCACCACTTCAGGCACCACCGGCATCAAGAAGAGCGTCGCACTGACTCACGCCGAATTCTTCAATCGCCTCGGCCTCGACCAGAAACTCTGGCTCAAGGAGTCCGGTCGAATCTATTTGGCGATCAACCTGGAAACGTCGCTTGCCAAGACGCTGATGATCAGGACCTTGAGCACTGGCAATGCGCTCATCATCGCGAGCGGGCGTGACCCCGTCGGATTCTTCGATGTAGTCAATCGCGATCGCCCAACCCGGATCGTGACGGGTACGGGGGTCATTCCATTGCTGATTGAGTCTGAGCGGCACCATCCGCAACGAGCCCGCCTGCATGCACCGACGGCTGCGGCCATCACCGTAACCGGTAGCGAAATTCCAGTGGCTCAACTCCAGTGGATGATGACTCGCCTGGGCCCGAACGTCCAGGTTCAGTTGGGCTCCACCGAAGCATCCCAAACTGGCTTCGTGGACGCGGCCACCATCATGGGTGACCCCAGCATCAGCAGCGTCCTGCTGCCCTGGGTTTGCATGGAAGCTCTGGATGACCATGGACACGTGCTGCCGGCCGGACAGGAAGGATTGCTGCGGATCAAAAGCCCCTCGATGGCACGCGAGTATTTTCGCGATCCGCAGGCCACGGCGCAAAGCTTCCGCGACGGCTGGTTCCACCCGGGCGACATCGGTGCAGTGGACACCGCAGGCCGCATCCGGATGTCCGGGCGCTTCAGCAGCCTGATCAACATGGGTGGCAACAAGATCAATCCTCTGCTGATCGAGCGCCTGCTCAATCGAATCCCGGCCATATTGGAGTGCGCCGTCATCGCGGCAAGTCCGAACGACATGGCGAGATCGGTCCTGACGGCGGTTGTCGTGCCGAGATTCGCGGTCGACAAAGATCAGCTGACACAACAGATCAGGAACGCATGTGCGTCGGACCTGGGCGCGGAATATGTTCCGTCCGCAGTCGCGTTCTCGTCGGCATTGCCCAGAAACAGTGGCGGCAAAGTCATGGTTGACGAACTTCAACGATCGATGGCCGCTGCGCTCGCGAGCAGAAATGGCTGAAGCGATGAACAAGCACCTCGACCCGGACGTCTGTCGGCGCACGATACTGGTGGGCGCCGGCCTGGCTTCGCTGCTGCCCAGCGCATGGGCCCAGTCACCACTGCGCATCGTCGTGCCTTCACCCCCGGGTGGCCCGCAAGACCGACTGGCCCGATTGCTGGCGCAACAGCTTTCGATGCTCAGAAACGAACCCGTGATGGTGGAGAATCGTCCAGGTGCCGATTCAGCCATCGCCACCGAGCACGTCATCGGCGCCCGTCCGCCCGAGCGAACGCTGCTAATCACATCGAGCGTTCTCGCGCTCGGCGTCGTACAGAGGAAATTCCGGTTCGATCCCCTGAAAGACCTCAAGCCGGTGATCCGGGCCGTCGACATGGATGTCATGTTGGTGGCGCGGCCCGACCTGCCGGTCGCCCGGCCCGCAGATCTGATCCGATACATCGAACAAGGTCACACCTTGAATTGTGGTGCAGGACTCGGTCAGATGTTCCTGGCGTGCCTGCAATTGCGCGGCCACCTGGGTGACAACGTGACCGCCGTCCCATTCAATGGCATCGCCAAAGTGGTGACGGACCTCTTGGGTGGGCACATCGACATCGGCGTCGTACCAACCAATGATGCACGACCCCACATCGTCAGCAACCGAATCAAGCCTCTGGCAATCACCAGCCACGCGAGCACGGGACACGCATACGCGCAACTGCCGCTCATCAGCGCGACTTGGCCCGATATCGAGCTGAAGTCCTACATGGGGATCTACGCGCCGGGAGCGGCGTCGGACGACGCCATTGCCCGGTGGAACGCAGACATCAACGCGATCCTGCATCTCACGCAAGTGCAAGACGCGCTGGCAACGTTTGAGATGACCGCCGTCGGCGGCAGCCCTCAATTGCTGAAGACGACACTGCTGCAGAACTTGGCCCATTTCCAGCATCTCCAGCCGCTGCTGGATGCCGAAGGCCGTTGAGCGCCGCGTCCGTACCAACCCGGCCCAGGTCGCCCCACCCGCGCCATCCACATTCACCCCGATGTCGTTTTTCAAGGACCTGAGCCTGTCGGCCGCCAGCGCCGGCTTCGTGGCGGTGCTGGTGGGCTTTACCAGCTCGGTGGCGCTGGTGTTCCAGGCGGCGCAGGCCTTTGGCGCTTCGCAGGAGGTCATCAGCTCGTGGATGTGGGCGCTGGGCCTGGGCATGGGGCTGACCAGCGCCATTCCCTCGCTGATCCTGCGCCAGCCGGTGATGATCGCCTGGAGCACGCCGGGCGCGGCGGTGCTGGCCAGCGCGGGCCTGGGCTTTGACCTGGGCCAGGCCACGGGTGCGTTCATGGTCTGCGCAGCGCTGATCCTGCTGTGCGGGGTGACGGGCTGGTTCGAGCGCGTGATGAACCGTATCCCGATGGCGATTGCCTCGGCCCTGCTGGCAGGCGTGCTGGCGCACTTCGGCATGGCGGCCTTCGGCGCGGCGCGCACCGCCCTGCCGCTGGTGCTGGTGATGCTGGGCGCCTACCTGCTGGCGCGGCGCTGGTGGCCGCGCTACACGGTGCCGATCACGCTGGCGGTGTCGATTGCATTTGCCGCCTGGCAGGGCACGATCCGCTGGACGGCGGTGCACTGGGACTGGGCGCAGCCGGTATGGACCACGCCGGTGTTCAGCTGGCAGGCGGCCGTCAGCGTGGCGCTGCCGCTGTTCGTGGTGACCATGGCCTCGCAAAACCTGCCCGGCGTGGCGGTGATGCGCGCCACGGGCTATCAGTTGCCCGTGAGCCGCCTGATCAGCCTGACCGGCCTGGCCACGCTGGTGCTGGCGCCCTTTGGCGGCTATGCGCTCAACCTGGCGGCCATCACCGCCGCCATCTGCATGGGCCCCGAGGCGCACCCCGACCCGGCGCGCCGCTACACCGCGGCGGTGGTCAACGGCGTGATCTATGTGCTGATCGGCCTGTTTGGCGCCGCCGTGGCCGGCCTGCTGACGGCCTTTCCAAAAGAGCTGGTGGCCGCCATTGCCGGGCTGGCGCTGCTGGGCACCATCGGCTCGGGGTTGCAAACGGCCGTGCAGGACGAGACGCACCGCGAGGCGGCGGTCATCACCTTTCTGGTCACGCTCTCGGGCGTGACGATTGCCGGCATCGGCTCGGCCTTCTGGGGGGTGGTGGCTGGCAGCGTGGCGCTGCTGGTCACGCAGGCACGACGAAAGCCCGGCGCCGCACAGGCCCGGCCGCGTTGAGGCAAGATTTGACCCGACGCCCTACGAAAGCTCTTCATGAACCTGCTGTTCATCGCCGACCCGCTGGAACACTTCAAGACCTACAAGGACACCACCTTCTCGATGATGCGCGAGGCCCAGCGGCGCGGCCACCGCATCGCGGCCTGCGGGCCGCAGGATGTGCACTGGCAGTCCGGGAGCGTGGTGCGCGCGCGGGTGCGCCCGATCACGCTCACCGGGCGGACGCCAGAGTGGTTCACCGAAGAGGCGACTGAGGACGTGGCGCTCAGGGACTTCGGCGCCGTGCTGATGCGCAAGGACCCGCCGTTCGACGCCGAATACATCTACGCCACCCACCTGCTGGAGCAGGCCGAGCGCGAGGGCGCGTGCGTCATCAACCGGCCGGCGGCGCTGCGCAACCACCCCGAGAAGCTGGCCATCATGGAGTGGCCGCAGTTCATCGGCCCGACCCTGGTCACGCGGTCAAGCGACGAGATCCGCCGCTTTCACGCCCAGCACCAGGACATCATCCTGAAACCGCTGGACGGCATGGGCGGCATGGGCATCTTCCGCGTCAAGGCGGATGCGCTCAACCTGGGCTCGATCATCGAGACGCTGAACGCGGGCGGCGCGCAGACGGTGATGGTGCAGCGCTTTCTGCCCGAGATCAGCGCCGGCGACAAGCGCGTGCTGATCATCGACGGCGAGCCCGTGCCCTTCGTGCTGGCGCGCATCCCTCAAGGCAGCGAGGTGCGCGGCAACCTGGCGGCCGGCGGCAAAGGCGTGGCCCAGCCCATCACCGACAGCGACCGCGCCACGGCGCGCGCCATCGGCGCCGTGCTGGCCCCGCGCGGGCTGATCCTGATCGGGCTGGACATCATCGGCACGCACGTGACCGAGATCAACGTCACCAGCCCGACCTGCTTCCAGGAGATCCACGAGCAGACCGGCTGCGACGTGCCGGCGCTGTTTGTCGACGCGCTGGAGCGCCGCGTGGCAGCTGCCTGAGTCCCCCCGAGCTGTTCAAATTTGTAGCGCCTCGCGCAATCTGGGCGCTGAGGCGCAGCCTCTACGCCTTGTAACGCCGCACTCCGGGTTATCCCGCATACTGCGCGCCTTTCGGTCTGCACCCACTGCGCGGGCCGGGCATGCAGGAACAGACAATCATGACGGCTGGCGGTATCGGCTTGCGCTACAACCCGGCGCTGGATGGCTTGCGGGGCGTAGCCATCGCGCTGGTGATCCTGTCGCACGCGCACGTGCCGCTGTTCGACGGCGCGTTCTTCGGCGTCGACCTGTTCTTCGTGCTCAGCGGCTACCTGATCACCTCGCTGCTGCTGATCGAGCTGCAGACCGAGGGCCGGCTGGACTACTGGCGCTTTTACCGCCGCCGCCTGCTGCGCCTGATGCCGGCGCTGCTGCTGTTTCTGGCCGTTTACGTGGCGGTGGCGCCGCTGCTGTGGCCGGGCGCCAACGACGCCCTGAGCGACGCCCTGGTGTCGGCGCTGTACCTGGCCGACTACGGAATCGCCTTCTTCGACCAGCCGGCCAGCCTGCTGCACATGTGGTCGCTGTCGGTGGAAGAGCACTTCTACCTGATCTGGCCGCCGCTCCTGGCGCTGCTGGTGGCGCACTGCAGGCGCGGCCACGTGTGGCGCGCCATCGCCGTGCTGTGGCTGCTGGCCACGGCGTGGCGCCTGCTGTGTGTGTCCTGGGACCAGGCCTTCTACCAGGTGTTCTTCCGCTTCGACACGCGCGCCACGGGCCTGCTGGCCGGCTCGCTGCTGGCCGCGCTGCTGCACGAGCAGCCCGAATTCATCGCCCGCGCCCACCGCCACCTGCACCACGCGCTGTGGCTGCCGCTGGCGGTGCCGCTGCTGATGGGTCTGGGTTGGGACAGCAGCGACGCGCTCTCCTGGGGCATGCCCGCCGTCGAGGGCGCGGCCGTGGTGGTTCTGGTGGCCGTGCAGCGCCAGCGCGGCGTGATCTGGCAGATGCTGAGCGCGCCCGCCCTGGTCAAGCTGGGGCAGCTGTCCTACGGCGTGTACCTGTGGCACTACCCGGTGGTGCGTTACTTGCGCGCCGATCTGCCCTGGCCGTGGGTGGTGCTGCTGGGCGGCACCATTTCGCTGGCGCTGGCGGCCCTGTCCTACTACAGCATCGAGCGCTGGGCCCGGCGCTGGCGCGACGGCAGCCCGGCGCCGGCCCGCAAGCGCCCCCCGGTGTCGGCGCCAGCCCATTGAATCGCCGCGCACGATTTCAAGCCAAATCGGGCTGTAGCCCGCTTGCAACAAGCGCAATAAGCTATTATTAACGTAGCATTCAAGGCGGTGCATCGCCCACGCTGCGGGCCCATCCCGACTATCATCGCGGGGCCATGCCCGAGTCCCAGCCGCATCCGAGCGCCGCACCGATTGCCGACGAGGACCTGGGTCCGCTGGCGCCGTTTCGCCACCGCGTGTTCAGCCTGCTGTGGAGCACCTGGCTGATAGCCAACCTGTGCATGTGGATGAACGACGTCGCGGCGGCTTGGCTGATGACCACGCTCACGTCGCAGCCCAACTGGGTGGCGCTGGTGCAGACCGCTGCCACGCTGCCGGTGTTCCTGCTGGGCCTGCCCTCCGGCGCGCTGGCCGACATCCTGAACCGCAAGCACTTTTTGCTGTTCACCCAGCTGTGGGTGGCGGTGGTGGGCGCGCTGCTGGCGCTGGCGGCGTTTTCCGGGGTGCTCACGCCGCCGCTGCTGCTGTTGCTGCTGTTCTTCAACGGCGTGGGGCTGGCGCTGCGCTGGCCGGTGTTCTCTGCCATCGTGCCCGAGCTGGTGCCGCGCCCGCAGCTGCCGGCCGCGCTGGCGCTCAACGGCGCGTCGATGAACGCGGCGCGCATCGGCGGGCCCCTGATTGCCGGCGCGCTGATCGCCAGCCTGGGCAGCGCCTGGGTGTTCGGCCTCAACGCCGTGCTGTCGGTGGGCGCGGCGGTGGTCATCTCGCGCTGGCGGCGCCCGCACACGCCGCACCCGCTGGGGCGCGAGAGCCTGCGCGGCGCCATGCGCGTGGGCCTGCAATACGTGATGCAGTCGTATCACCTCAAGGGCGTGCTGCTGCGCATCGCGCTGTTCTTCTTCCACTCCACCGCGCTGATCGCGCTGCTGCCGCTGGTGGCGCGCGAGGTCGAAGGCGGCAACGCCGGCACCTTCACCTTTCTGCTGGCGGCCATGGGCGCCGGCGCCATCGCCTCCACCTTCGTGCTGCCGCAACTGCGCCGCGCCTTTGCGCGCGACCGCCTGGTGCTGGCCGGTGCCGTCACGCAGGCGGCGATGATGGCGCTGATGGCCGTCACCCGCAGCCTGTGGCTGGCCGTGCCCGCCATGCTGCTGTGCGGCGCGGCGTGGCTCACCACGGCCAACTCGCTCAGCGTGTCGGCGCAGATCAGCCTGCCCGACTGGGTGCGCGCGCGCGGCATGTCGATGTACCAGATGGCCATCATGGGCGCCACCGCCTCGGGCGCGGCGGTGTGGGGCCAGGTGGCCACCTGGACCAGCGTGCCGCTGACGCTGGGCATCGGCGCGGTGAGCGGCATCCTCACCATGCTGCTGGCCACCTGGCGCATGCCCGACCGCGGCGTGATCGACGACCCCACGCCGGCCGGCCCCTGGCCCCTGCCCCAAGTCGATACGCCGCCACCCGAGGGCCGCGTGGTCGTCACGGTGGAATACCAGATCGACCCGGCCCGGGCCGACGCCTTTCGCGCACTGATGGAAGAAAGCCGCCGCTCGCGCCTGCGCGTGGGCGCCGTGGCCTGGGAGCTGCTGTCGGACATCAACGAGCCCGGGCGCTTCATCGAGGTGATCGAGGACGCCTCGTGGACCGAGCACCTGCGCCGCTTCGAGCGTGTGACCGCCACCGACGTGGCGCTGCGCGAGCGCAAGCTGGCGTTTCACATCGGCGCGGAACCGCCGCGAGTGCGGCGGGCGCTGCGCGAGAGCACGGTGCGCGCCGCTCCGGCCTTGACCCCCTCTCCCCCTGGGAGAGGGTTGGGGTGAGGGCCAGCAGCCTGCCCAAGGCGAAACGATTTTTGGATGGGATCGGGCCCTGGCGCTTATCCATCAAGCGCAAGCAGTTCGACTTTTATAGCGAACCCCGCTTCAACGGGCAACCCATGGCCGACGTCAGCCGCCCTGCGACTTGCGTCGCTGTCGCAGCGCCATCGCCGCGAGACCCAGGGCCATCAGGACATAGCCGTAGGTCGTCAAGGTTGGCACGCCTGTGACCGCGGCGGCCTGGATGGTGATCGGGTGGGCCATCGAGGCCGTACCCCACGTGAAAAGTCCGTTCTTGTCAGCCCCCAGCACGTAATCCAGCGTGGCAGCGCCCAGCGTGGTGGGACGAATCCGCAGCGTGACCGTGGCGGTGGTGCCCACCGGCAGTTCGACAGCGGGCATGATGATCACGCCCGCGAACGTCTGCCACGCATTGGCGGGCGCCGTCGGCGCGATGCCGGGCGTGGAGGCGGCGCTGGCGGAACAGGTGCCGGACACTCCTCCCGCATATGTGCAGGACTCCACGGTCCAACCAGCCGGCAGACTGACCGATACGTAGGGGGTGCAGCTGCTGGCCACCTCGCACGCGGACGTGGACGTGGCATTGATCTGCACGTTGAACGGCACGTTGACCTGGCCGCTGGCCGGCTGCTGGACGCTGGTGACGTCGATGCAGGCACTCAGCCACAAGGGCGCCAGCACGACTAGGCCGCGGACCAAGGCCTGGATGACACTTTTCATGTTTCTCCTCCGGCTTGTTTCGAGATGAGTGTCATCGTAACAAAATTTGCACTTTGTTCATACCCGCGCGGGCGCCCCGTCCACGAACACCTTCAACTCCCCCGGCGCAAACGGCGTCCAGGCCTCGTCGCAGGTCAGCGGCGTGGTGGCGACCACGGCCACGCGGTCGCGGGGCGTGGTGTGCTCGGCGAAGTTGATGGCCAGGTCCTCGTCCTGCAGCCGAGCGCGGGCAAAGGGGTGCTGGCGCACGATGTAGCACAGCCTGGTGGAGCCATGGGCCCACAGCGCCTGGCCGTTGGACAGCAGCAGGTTGAACGTGCCGTGGCGCGCCACCTGGGGCAGCAGTTCGGCCAGGGTGCGCGTCAGCTCGTCGACCGGCGGCAGGCTGGCGTGCGACTTGGCAAGCTCCTGCATCAGCCAGCAGAAGGCGCGCTCGCTGTCGGTGTCGCCCACGGGGTGAAAGTGCCCGTGCAGGCGCGGGTGGTAGTCCTTCAGGTCGCCGTTGTGGGCAAACACCCAGGTGCGGCCCCACAGCTCGCGCACGAAGGGGTGGCAGTTTTCCAGCAGCACCCGGCCCACCGTGGCCTTGCGGATGTGGGCGATGACGTTCTTGCTCTTGATCGGATAGCGCCGGATCAGCTCGGCAATGGGCGAATCGGCCGCCGCGCCCGGGTCCAGAAACACCCGCGCCCCGCGCCTCTCGAAAAACGCGATGCCCCAGCCGTCGGCGTGGTGGTCGGTGCGCCCGCCGCGCTGGGCAAAGCCGGCAAAGCTGAACGTCACGTCGGTGGGCGTGTTGCAGTTCATCCCGAGCAGCTGGCACATGGGCGCCAGTATGCAACGGCGGCGTCAAACCCAGTCGAAATGCGCGGTGAAATGGCGCAGAAATTTCGGCTGCTTGATGATCTTCACGCCGCGAATGTGGGCGGCCTTCTCTTTCACCTCGGCAATCACCTCGGCCGCGTAGTCGAAGTGGCTTTGCGTGTACATGCGTCGTGGAAAGGCCAGGCGCACCAACTCCATGCTGTGGAAGTGCTCCACGCCGTCGTCGCCACGCCGGCCGAACATCACCGAGCCGATCTCCACGCCGCGGATGCCGCCTTCCAGGTACAGCGCATTGCACAGCGCCCAGGCCGGGTAGTGCGCCACCGGCATGTCGGGCAGCACGGTCCTGGCGTCGATGTAGACGGCGTGCCCGCCCGTGGGCTTGACGAAGCCGACGCCCGCAGCCTCGAGCTTTTCGCCCAGGTACTCGGCGGTGCGCAGGCGGTAGCGCAGGTAGTCCTCGTCCAACCCCTCCTGCAGCCCCACGGCCAACGCCTCCAGGTCGCGCCCGGCCATGCCGCCGTAGGTGGGAAAGCCCTCCATCATGATCAGGTCGCTGCGCACCGCGTCCAGCCATTCGTCCGAGCGCAGCACGATGAAGCCGCCGATGTTGACCATGCCGTCCTTCTTGGCGCTCATGGTGGCGCCGTCGGCGTAGCCGAACATCTCCTGCGCAATGGCGCGCACGGAGGTGTGCTCGTAGCCCGGCTCGCGCATCTTGATGAACATGGCGTTCTCGGCAAAGCGGCACACGTCCATGATGAAGGGCTTGCCGTATTTCTTCAGCAGGGCGCTGTAGGCGCGGATGTTGGCCATGGACACGGGCTGGCCGCCGCCGGTGTTGTTGGTGACGGTGAGCATGCCGAACGGGATGCGCGCGCCGTGCTCGCGCAGCACGGCCTCCAGCCGCTCCAGGTCGATGTTGCCCTTGAAAGGATGCAGGGTGGCCGGCTGCAGGCCGACCGCGGCCACCAGGTCCAGCGCCTCCACGCCCATGGATTCCAGGTTGCCGCGCGTGGTGTCGAAGTGGCAGTTGTTGGGCACCAGGTCACCGGCCTTGCAGACTGCAGAAAACAGCACCTTCTCGGCGGCGCGGCCCTGGTGCGTGGGCACGAAATGCGGCATGCCGGTGATGTCCTGCACCACTTTCTGCAGGCGATAAAAGCTGCGCGCGCCGGCGTAGCTCTCGTCGCCCTCCATGATGGCGCCCCACTGGCGCGCCGACATGGCGCCGGTGCCCGAGTCGGTCAGCCAGTCGATCAGCACGTCCTCGGCGCGCAGCAGGAAAACGTTGAGGTGGGCGGCGGCCAGCATCTGCTCGCGCTCGGCGCGCGTGGTCACGCGAATCGGCTCGACGCTCTTGATGCGAAACGGCTCGATCAGGGTCTTGGGCATGGGGTGGTCCTTGGGTCGGTTAAAAACTCCGAGCCAAGGGTGCCACCGGGGCCAGGCCCGTGGTGTCGGTTTATTCCAACGACAAGGTCTTTGCGCCCACGCAGCGCTCAAGGCTGCGGCGCGGCCTGGGCGCACCGGTGGCAGATGCACGCCCGGCCGCGCGCCGGTGCCGGCACGCGCGCGAGCACGGCGGGCGCAAACGTCGCCCGCGTGCACCAGCACGGCGGCTGCGGCTGGCCGCTGGCGCGCTGGGCCTGCATGGCGCAGGCGTTGTCGCCCCCGCACAGGGGGCAGCGCGAAGGATCGACGGCGGGCGGCAATGGCATGTGGGTGGTATTCTGCGACAGAGCGGGCGCCCTGCCGGGCGCCCGCATTGACCTGCTCGGGAGATCCACCATGACCCAAGCCCTGACCGCCGTCCAATCGCAGGAACTGCACCGCCTGCTGCTGGCTCGCCAGGGCGAGCTGCAGGCCCAGATCGCGCAAGACCGCGCCAACCTGGCCCCGGCCGAGGACACTGCGGGCAGCGTGTCGCAGGACGAGAACGGGCGCCTGACCAACCAGGCGCGCGAGATCGAATCGGCTCTGACCACGCTGGACACCGGCGAGCTGGCTCGCATCCAGCGGGCACTCGAGCGCATGGCCGAGGGCAGCTACGGCCTGTGCGTGGAATGCGGCCAGCCGATCGCCTTCGAGCGCCTGAAGATCGAGCCCATGACCCTGCACTGCGTGGCCTGCAAGTCGCGGCGCGAGCAGAAGCAGGGGCTGCGCGGTTGATCGGGCCGCCACCTCGGGCGGCCATTTTCATGCATCAAATCAGGCTGTATCGCTTACTTGGCAAGCGCAAACCGCTATCTTTTATATAGTATTTGATGGGGCGCGTTCGCCCCGACTCCTCCCTGCGACAGGGGGAGCAAGCCGCTTCAAGCCCCCGCTTTCACCCGCTGCCGCCAGGCGTGCAGCAGCGGCTCGGTGTAGCCGCTGGGCTGGGTGAGGCCCTTGAAGATCAGGTCGCTGGCGGCCTGGAAGGCGGCGGATTTGTCGAAGTTGCCGTGCATGTTGCGGTACAGCGGGTCGCCCGCGTTCTGCTGGTCCACCAGCGCGGCCATGCGCTGCA
>OFJB01000643.1_pt1 | contig 16091 bp, 17 predicted proteins | sample 1775081 | NCBI WGS metagenome assembly OFJB01 (sample SAMN08195771, study PRJEB24354) | sludge metagenome | isolation source: initial sludge from phenol fed wastewater aerobic bioreactor | place: India: Nagpur | collected 2016-06-05 | reverse complement strand
CGCGCTGCCAGAACATAGCAGGTCGATGCCGTGGGCAAGGCTGCAAAGGCCAGGAGCACCGTCGTCTGGACGGCGTCGAGACCAAACATGCGGGCCATGCCAAACGCCACCAGCGGCTGCACCAGGTGGCGGATGGCCAGCACCGATACGCTCAGCGTCTTGCCCCGCGTGAGCAGGCCAAACTGCAGCCCAGCCCCGGCCGCCATCAGGCCCAGCGCCAGTGATGCGGAGCTGATGCGGCTGACCGTGGGCACCGCCCATTCGGGGATCTGAAAGCCCAGCAGGTTGGCTGTCAGGCCCGAGGCGGTGGCAATGATCAGCGGGTTGCGCAACAGCTCCCGCGCAAAGCTGTGCTGCCCATGGCGGGCCATGGGCCACACGGCCGCCACGTTGAACAGCGGCACACACACACCGATCAGCACGGCAATCATCAACAGTCCCTGCGTGCCCGCCAGCCGCTCGGCAATCGCCAAGCCAATGAAGGAGTTGAAGCGGAACGCCACCTGCGCGCTGGCCGCGTGGTCGCGCACGTCAATGTGCTTGCCCACCCAGGGCCAGTGCGGCAGGCTGTAGGCCAGCGCGATGCCGATCACGCCCGACAACATGCCTGCGCCGATCAAGCCCGACGCCGCGCCGATATCCATCGGGCTTTTGACGATGGACTGGAACAGCAGCACCGGGAACAGCAGGTAGTACACCAGGCTCTCCACCGGCTGCCAGACCGAGCGGTTCAGGGCGGTGTACCGGCAGATCAGGTAGCCCAAGAAGATGAGTGAAAAGTCGGGGAGCAGGAGTTGGGCGTAGTTCACGCACCGAGAATACTTGATGCATGGCAAGCCGGTGGGGGGGCTCCAAGCAGGTTGAGTGGGACAGGCGGCTGCCCACCCTCACCCATTTTTAGGGTTAGCCCTTATGTGGAATCCGCAGGGCGGTTTGGCGGGTGTTGCGCATACCATCGGCGCTGTTTGTTGTTACCCCGCACGAAGGAGATTTCCATGCATCGTCGTCAATGGCTTGCGCTGACCGTACTGGCTGCCGCAGCTGGATCGGCTGCCGCACAAGGCTACCCCAACAAGGTGATCCGACTGGTTGTGCCCTTTGCACCCGGTGGCACCACCGACATCATTGCGCGCGTGATCGCCGAGCCCCTGGGCCGCGTGCTCGGCCAGAGCGTGATCGTGGACAACAAGGCCGGTGGTGGCGGCATCGTGGGTGCGGCTGAACTCGCCCGCGCCACAGCCGACGGCTATACGCTGGGCGTGGCCACGGTGTCCACCACCGCCGCCAACCCCGCCATCAACCCCAAGACGCCGTACAACCCGCTGACGGACTTCTCGCCCATCATCAACATTGCGGCCACACCCAACATCATTGCGGTGAACCCGAGCTTCCCGGCCAAGGACTACAAGTCGTTCGTGGCGGAACTGAAGAAGTCGCCCGGCAAGTATTCGTACTCGTCGTCCGGCACGGGCGGTATCGGCCACCTGCAGATGGAGCTGTACAAGAACCTCTCGGGCACCTTTGTGACCCACATCCCCTACCGCGGTGCGGGCCCGGCCCTGAACGACACCGTGGCGGGCCAGGTGCCCATGATTTTTGACAACCTGCCCTCGGCGCTGCCCTTCATCAAGGAAAACCGTCTGGTGCCCATCGTTGTCGCAGCGCCCCAGCGCGTGGCGGCCCTGCCCAATGTGCCCACTTTCAAGGAACTGGGCCTGGAGCCGGTGAACCGCATGGCCTACTATGGCATCGTGGGCCCCAAGGGTCTGCCCAAGGATGTGGTGGACAAGATCAACGCCGGTGTGCGCAAGGCCCTGGAAGATCCGGCCGTGAAGAAGCGCATCGAAGACACAGGCTCGCTCGTGATCGGCAACACGCCTGAGCAGTTTGCCGAGCAGATCAAGGCCGAGTTCGCGGTCTACAAGGACGTGGTCGTCAAGCAGAAGCTGACGCTGGAATAAGAGCCACCGCTTCCATCCCCAGCCGCCTGCGGGCGGCTTTTTTGTGCCTGTGGAGCTGAATGCACGCGATGCATGCTATGGTTTTTGGATGCTTGCCCCCAGTCTGAACGCCATCGACACCTTTGTGGACGCCCTGTGGCTGGAAGATGGCCTGTCGCGCAACACGCTGGCCGCCTACCGGCGCGACCTGACGCTGTATGCGCAGTGGCTGGCCGACCAGCAGCCCGCCCTGGCGCTGGACGACACGGCCGAACACCACCTGCAGGCCTACTTTGCCGCCCGCCATGCGCAGACCCGCGCCACTTCGGCCAACCGGCGCCTCACGGTGTTGCGCCGCTACTTTCACTGGGCGCTGCGCGAGCGGCGCATCACCGCCGACCCCACGGTGCGGCTGCAGGCTGCGCGCCAGCCGCTGCGTGTGCCCAAGACCCTGTCGCAGGCGCAGGTGGAGACGCTGCTGAACGCGCCCGACCTGGGCAATCCCCTGGGCCTGCGCGACCGCACCATGCTGGAGCTGATGTACGCCAGCGGCCTGCGCGTGACCGAGCTGGTCACGCTTAAGACCTACCAGGTCGGCCTGAACGAAGGCGTGCTGCGGGTGATGGGCAAGGGCAGCAAGGAGCGCCTGGTGCCGTTTGGCGAAGAGGCGCGGGCGTGGCTGCTGCGCTATCTGAACGAGGCCCGTGGTGCCATCCTGGGTGGGCAGCAGACGGACGACCTGTTCGTCACCCAGCGCGGCAGCGGCATGACGCGTGTGATGTTCTGGGTCATTGTCAAAAAGTGGGCGCAGGTGGCGGGCATCACCGTGCCGCTGTCGCCCCACACGCTGCGCCACGCGTTTGCCACGCACCTGCTCAACCATGGCGCCGACCTGCGCGTGGTGCAGCTGCTGCTGGGCCATGCCGACATCTCCACCACCACCATCTACACCCACGTGGCGCGCGAGCGGCTCAAGTCCTTGCACGCGCAGCACCACCCGAGAGGCTAGCGGGCTGAACGGCGCGCCAGACCGGTTTTACACACCACAACAAGGAGACATTGCATGAAAAAACTCATCGCCGGCGCGCTGCTGCTGGGGGCGGCCACTCTGGCCATGGCGCAGGCCTGGCCCACAGCCAAGCCCATCCGCCTCATCGTGGGGTACCCGCCGGGCGGCGGCATCGACTTTGCAGCGCGCACCGTGCAGGTGCCGCTGCAGGAGCTTCTCAAGCAGCAGATCGTGGTGGACTACAAGCCCGGTGCTGGTGGCATGCTGGCGGCCACCGAGCTGACCCGGGCCGCGCCCGATGGCTACACGCTGCTCTTGGCCAATACCGGCCCGTTCGCCATCGCACCCTACTTGCAGCGCAAGATGCCGTATGACCCGCTCAAGCAGTTCAGCTACATCGGCCAGATCAGTCAGGGCAGCTATATCGCGGTCACCCGTCCGGACCACCCGGCCAAGGACCTCAAGGAATGGGTGGTGTGGGCTAAGGCCAATGCAGGCAAGGTGAACTTTGCATCGGGCGGCGCGGGCACGTCCACCCACCTGAATGGCGAGCTGATGAACCAGGCGACGGGGCTGGATGTGACGCATGTACCCTACAAAGGCAGCGCCCCGGCTGTGCAGGACTTGATCGGTGGACAGACGCAGTTATTGATCGATGCGGGACCGGTGCTGCTGCCGCAGGTCAAGGGCGGCAAGCTCAAGGCCTTGGCAGTGACGGGCCCGCGCCGCGACCCGCAGTTGCCTGACGTGCCCACAGTGAGCGAACTGGGCCTTGGCGGCATGGAGTCTGTCGGCTTCCAGGGACTGGTGGGTCCCGCAGGCCTGCCCAAAGAGGTGGTGGACAAGCTGGCTGCCGAACTGGCCAAGGTGCTTGCTCAAGCGGAGGTGAAGGCCAAGTTTGCGTCCACAGGTTCGGAGGTACATTCTCTCGGGCCCACGGAGTTCTTCAGCTTTGTAAAGGGCGAGAACGACAAGTGGGCCAAGCTGATCCGCGAGCGCAAGCTCGAACTGGATTGACGGGTGTGCCCTGACGGCCGCCCATCGAACTCTTCTCCATTGGCTCTCACCATGAATCTGCATTTTTCTCGCCGCCAGTTGGTGGCCGCCGCTGCGGTCGCGTTGGCGGTCTCGCCCGTCGTGGCTTCGGCCCAGGCGTGGCCCACGGCCAAACCCATCCGCATCATCGTGGCCTACCCGGCAGGGGGCGTGAGCGACAACATCGCCCGCGCGCTGGCCGACAAGCTGGCGGTGCAGCTGGGCACCCCCGTAGTCATTGAAAACAAGGCGGGCGCCAGTGGCAGCCTGGGCGTGGACGCGGTGGCCAAGGCGGCGCCCGATGGCTACACGCTGGGCTTTGCAGCGGTCAGCCCCCTGGCGCTCAATCCGCACCTGGGCAAGTCTCCCTTCGATCCGCAAAAGGACATTGCCCCGGTGGTCAGCGTGATGTATTCGCCCGTGTTGCTGCTGGGCACGCCGGCGAGCCGTGCGACCGACTTCAAGGACCTGATCGCGCGTGCGCGGGCCCAGCCCGGCACGGTGCGCTGGGCCACGTCGGGGCAGGCGTCGCTGGGGCACATCATGCTGGAGCAGATCCAGTCGGTGGCGCAGGTGCAGATCACGCACATCCCCTACAAGGGCGGCGGCCAGCAGATGAATGACGCGCTGGGCGGGCAGTTCGAGGTGCTATCGACCAACGCCGGCCCTGCGATGCTGCAGCACATTCAGGCGGGCAAGCTCAAGCCGCTGGCGGTGGGGGCTCCGGCGCGGCTGGATTCGCTGCCCCAGGTGCCCACGCTGGCCGAGCTGGGTCAGCCTGCCGCCAATCTCTCGTCGCTGTTCGGCCTCTATGCCCCGGCGCAGACGCCCAAGACGGTCATCACGCGCATCAACACCGAGGTGAACAAGGCGCTGGCGCTGCCCGACATCCGCGCCAAGCTCGATGCCACCGACAACGTGCCCACGGGCGGCACCACGGCCGAGTTCGCGCGCCAGATCGCGCTGGAGTCCGAGAACAACGCGCGCATCATCCGCGCGGCGGGCATCCAGGGCAACTGACCGTGTGCAGGGGTTGAAGCCCCAGAAACGCCACAGGCCCTGTCGGAGCAGGGCCTGTGGCGTTTGGAGGGGGAAGAACGGGACTATTCTTCGTTCAGGCTCTCGGCCCAGGTCAGCGCCTGCAGGTGGGCCCAGTTCACCTGGCGGTTGGACAGGTGCAGCGCATCGGCGTTCTTGGCAAAGGCCACTTCATCGCCGCTTTCGCAGGCCTTGGTCAGCTCCAGGAACGGGGCAAACACGCCGGTGCCGCGCAGCAGGGCGTCCATCACGGGTTCGGGCAGAGCCACGGACTCCAGCGCCTTTTCGAGCGGCACGCCCAGCATGGTGTCCAGCAGCGAAAACACGCCGACCACGAAGGCGTTGTCGCATTCTTCGGGCGGCAGCAGCTCGGCGGCCAGCAGCTCCATCAGGCGGCCGCGCACCACGGCAGTCTGGCCCACGGCCGGTGGCGCACCACCCGCCCGCGAGGTGGTCATCAAGAGGGCTGCCCAGCGGAACAGCTTTTTCAGCCCCAGGATCATCACCGCATGGCGGAACGAGGTGATCTCGCACGACAGGCCAAAACCCGACGAGTTGATGAAACGTAGCAGGTTGAAAGACAGGGTGGGGTCTTTCTTGAGCAGGTCTTCGATCTCGGCCGTGCTGGCCTGTTTACGCACCAGGTTGATGAGCTGAATGATCGTGGCCTGTGAGGGGCGGATGGTGGTGGCCTTGACCAGCGAGGGGTGGGCAAACCAGTAGCCCTGGAACAGTTTGACGCCCAGGTCACGCATCAGCTCGTATTGCGCCGCCGTTTCGACCTTCTCGGCCACCAGCGTGGCCTTGCTGTGGGTGGTGGCAAATTTCACTAGGGGGGCTGCCAGCTCGGGCTTGAAGGCTTGCATGTCCAGCTTGATAAAGGCGGCCATGGGCAGCCAGCTGGTGTAGGCGCGCTTGAGAGCCTGTTGGTCAAACGCCAGGCGAAAGCCGCGTGTGCGCAAAGCTTCCAGCGTGGGCAGGCGGCCTTCGATTTCTTCCTGGGTGGCGCCATCGGGCAGGGGCGGGACTTCCAGTACCACCTTTTCGGGGTGGATCAGCTCCAGGTGGCCGCCTGAGAGGCTGTCGTGCGTGCAGTTGATGAACACCGTCTTCTTGCCCACCAGGGCCTCGGTGCCCGCATAGGACAGGGCATTGAACAGCAGGGCTGCGTCGCTGGCGGCGGTGTGCGAGTCGGACGCGGTGGATCGGTCGAACAGCTCGTAGCCATAGACCGCGCGGCTTTCGTCCACGATGGCCTGGCGCGCAATGATGGCAAGGTTCTCGTCGACGGGTTCGACCGCAGGCGCTGCGGCGTCCGGGGTGTCTTGTTCGGGTGTGCTCGACATGGGGTCCACTGAAATGAAAGGCTGGCGATCATTCTAGACCGCCAGGCGTTGGCAGAGAACCAAAGTATGACCAGGGGCCGCCAGCGTGGCGGCGGCGCCTGTCAGTCGCCGATGTGGTCGGCCCAGGCCAGTGCCTGCAGGTGGGCAAAGTTGATCTGCTGGCTGGTCAGGTGCAGCAGGCCGGCCGTTCGGTCGAACACGGCATCGTCGCTGGATTCGCAGGCCTCGGCCAAGGTCAGCAGATCGCCCAGAAAGCCCTCGCGCCGCAGCAGCGCAGCGGCCACGGGCTCGGGCACGTTGAGCAGGCCGATGGCGGATTCCATGGGCATCGACAGCATCACGTCCAGCAGCGAGAAGATGCCCACCACAAACGCTTGGTCAGCCTCCTCGGGCGGCAGGGTCTCCAGCGCCAGCAGCTCCATCAGGCGCCCGCGCACCACGGCGGTGTGGCCCACCGAAGAGGGCGTGCCGTTGTTGCGTGAGGCGGTCAGCAGCAGCGCGGCCCAGCGGAACAGCTTTTTCAGGCCCATGAGCATCACGGCCTGGCGGAACGAGGTGATCTCGCGCGAGAGGCCAAACCCGGCCGAATTGATGAGGCGCATCAGGTTGAAGGCCAGGCCCGCATCCTTCTTGAGCACTTCCTCAATCTCGTCCGTGCTGGCCTGTTTGCGCACCTGGTTGATCAGCTCAATGATGCTGGCCTGTGAAGGCGTGAGCAGCTTGGTCTCGACCAGGGCCGGGCGGGCAAACCAGTAGCCCTGGAACAACTGAACGCCCTGGCTGGACACCATGTCGTATTGCTGGGCGGTTTCGACCTTCTCCGCGATCAGCTCGGCCTTGCTGTGGCGGCCTGCGTAGCTGATCAGCACGGCCAGCTGGTCGGGCGCCAGCACCGACAGGTCCAGCTTGATGTAGTCCGCCAGGGGTAGCCAGGGGGCGTACGCCGACTGCAGCACCGTGTGGTTGAAGGCCAGGTGAAAGCCCCGGTCGCGCAGCTCGGTCAGGATGGGCAGGCGCGTGGCGACCTCTTCGGCGGCCGCATGGCCCAGGGGCGGAATCTCCAGCACCACCTTGTCCGGGTCCACCAGCTCCAGGTGGCCGCCCGCCAGGCTTTCGTGGGTGCAGTTGACGAAAATCAGTTTCTTGCCCACCAGCTCTTCGGTGCCGGCGTGCGACAGGGCGGTGAACACCAGGATCACGTCGGTCGCGGCCGTGTGGGCGGCGCCGCTGCGCGAGCGGTTGAACAGCTCGTAGCCCACTACCACTTGCTGCGCGTTCACGATGGCTTGCCGCGCAATCATGGCGACCGACGATGAGTTGCCAGGTGGTGGCGCGGGCGGTGTGCCGGGGGTGAAAGCTTGGGTCATGGGTGTGGGCTGTGTGTTCTTGAAATAGGGAGCGCGGGCCCGCTGAGGGCATCGCCGGGAATTGTAGGAGTCATCGTATTCCCCTCAGGTTGTCCGCAGGCTCTATGGCAGGGTGTGCTGGTCAGGCTTGCTGCAGCCAGCGCAGCTCGACGTCGCTGAACCCGGCGCTGCGTCGCGCGGACTCATTGAACGGAGGCTTCAGACGGGGCGCTTCGTACTTCTGTACCAGCGTGCCGTACAGCGTTTCCGGGTTCTCACCAGCGCGCTCGCACAGCCAGCGGTACCAGTGGTTGCCGATGGCCACATGGCCCACCTCGTCGTGCAGGATCACGTCCAGGATGGCAACGGCGGCCAGGGCATCGGGTGTGCCCACCTGGCGCAGCTTGGCCTGGATCTGCGGCGTGGCGTCAAGCCCCCGGGCTTCGAGCGTGCGCGGCACCAGGGCCATGCGTGCCAGCACGTCGTGCCGGGTCTTCTCGCACATGGTCCACAGGCCCTGGTGGGCCGGAAAGTCGCCATAGTCGTGGCCCTGGCTGCGCAGGTGGTCGCGCAGCAGCCGGAAGTGTTTGGCCTCTTCGGCCGCCACGCGCATCCAGTCCAGGTAGTAGTCGCGCGGCATGCCATCAAAGCGCCACACCGCGTCCAGCGCCAGGTTGATGGCGTTGAACTCGATGTGGGCGATGGCGTGGATGAGAATGGCGCGGCCCTCGGGAGTGGCGGGCGAGCGGCGGGCCACCTGGGTGTGGCGCAGCAGCTCGGGGCGCTCGGGGCGGCCGGGCAGGGCGTCTGGATCGGTGGGGGCCGCAGGGGCGGTGTCTGCTATCGAAAGCGTAGCTGCTTGGGCATACAGATCTAGCGCTGCAGCCGCTTTTTGTTCGGGGTCTGCCAGGCACAAAACCTGCAGTGCACGGTGGCGAAGCTCCATCCTTACAATTCTAGGCCTTGCCATCGGCACTAAGGCTTGCGCTTTGTAACGATTGGCGACCTCTCAGGGCGCGCCATGGCGTGCCGCTTCTTTGGTTTCTGCGGAGTGGGTGCATGGCAATTTACGAACTCGACGGTGTGGCTCCCCAAGTGGCAGCGTCGGCCTGGGTGGCTGACAGCGCACAGGTGATGGGCAATGTGGTGCTGGGCGAAGACGCCAGCGTGTGGTTTGGCACCGTGGTGCGCGGCGACACCGAGAGCATCACCATTGGCGCGGGCTCCAACATCCAGGACGCGAGCGTGCTGCACGCCGACTTCGGCAAGCCCCTGGTGGTGGGCGAGCGGGTGACGGTGGGCCACCAGGTCATGCTGCACGGCTGCACCATCGGCGACGAATCGCTGATCGGCATTGGCGCGGTGGTGCTCAATGGCGCCAAGATTGGCAAGAACTGCCTGGTGGGCGCGGGCGCGCTGGTCACCGAGGGCAAGGAGTTTCCTGATGGCTCCATGATCATCGGCAGCCCTGCCAAGGCGGTGCGTGAACTCACCCTCGAGCAGATCGAAGGCCTGCGCCAGAGCGCCCAACACTACATTGACAATGCGCGTCGCTTCCAACGCGGCCTGCGCAAGATTGGCTGAGCGGGCATCGCCGCCGCCCGCCACCTCATTTTCCTGGAACCCCTGCGTGTCTGAACTCCACAAGTTTCTTTTCGATGGTCTGCCCGTGCGCGGCATGATTGTGCGCCTGACCGATGCCTGGACCGAAATCCTGAAGCGCCGGGCGGGCAACACCGCCACCGGCGCCTACCCCGCGCCGGTGAGCGAGTTGCTGGGCGAGATGGCCGCCGCCGGTGTACTCATGCAGTCCAACATCAAGTTCAACGGTGCGCTGGTGCTGCAGGTGTTTGGGGACGGCCCCGTCAAGCTGGCCGTGGCCGAGGTGCAGTCGGACCTGAGCCTGCGCGCCACCGCCACGGTGAATGGCGAGGTGCTGCCGGACGCGAAGCTGAGCCAGATGGTCAATGTGGGCGGCGGTGGCCGCTGCGCCATCACGCTCGACCCCAAGGACCGCCACCCGGGCCAGCAGCCGTACCAGGGTGTGGTGCCGTTGCATGGCGACCACCACGAGAAGCTGGAGCGCCTGTCGGACGTGCTGCAGCACTACATGCTGCAGTCCGAGCAGCTCGACACCATTCTGGTGCTGGGCGCGAATGACCAGGTGGCGGCAGGCCTCTTGATCCAGCGCATGCCCATCAAGGGTGAGGGCAACCTGGCCGCGGGCCTCTCGCACCGCGAGAACGAAGACCAGATCGGCCATAACGAGGACTACAACCGCATTGCGCACCTGGCAGCCAGCCTGACGCGCGAAGAACTGCTGACGCTGGATGTGGACACCATCCTGCGCCGCCTGTTCTGGGAAGAAAAGCTGCTGCGCTTTGAACCCCAGCAGGGCGCCAGCGGCCCACGTTTTGCCTGCACCTGCAGCCGCGAGCGCGTGAGCAACATGCTGCGCAACCTGGGCGCTGAAGAGGCCGAGAGCATCCTGGCCGAGCGCGATGACATCGAGGTGGGTTGCGAGTTTTGCGGCCAGCAGTACCGCTTTGATGCGGTGGATGCGGCGCAGATTTTTGTCTCGCCGGGCGCTGCGCAACCCCCGGGGCCTACCGGCATCCAGTAACTTTCTGCCCTCGCTGGCGGGCGCGGCGGTTGGCTGACCATCGTTGACAATCGCCCCCGCCATCCACGCCTAAGATTCCTGGGTCCCCATTCAACAGTGCTGCAGCAGTGCATGCCGTGGCGGGGACCGATGCATACGACCGTAACGCAAGGCCGGTGTGCGTGCAAGCGATCAGTTCCGGTCGCGCAGGAAATGAACGAGGGGTGTCATGCAGTTTCTTCGCCGTGTTCTGGGGAGCCACCGGGCCAGCTCGGCTGCGCCTGCGCTGGCGCTGTACGACAGTGCAGCGGCACCAGACTCGCGGCGTGCTGACACGCTGCTCGCCGCGCTGGACATCGACGCAGCCATCAACGCCCACGAGCGGTGGAAAGACCGGCTGATGGACTACCTGGAGGGCCGCACCACCGTCGGGCTGGACCCGGCCCAGGTGCGCCGCGCTGACCGGAGCGCGCTGGGCCGCTGGCTGCAGGGCGTGGGCGGCGATTTGCTGGGCGACCAGCCTGCCTATCCGCTGCTGGTGGCGCGCTACCAATACTTTCATGAGCAGGCTGCCACCCTGGTGGAACTGGCCCAGCAGGGCGAATGGGACCGGGCCGTGCAGGTGCTCAATGGCGGTTACCGCTACGGCTCCAGCCAGGTGGTGTTGCTTCTGAAGGAGCTCAAACGCGGTCTGGCGTAACGGCTGGTGGTGGTGTCGTATCCCGCTGCTCGACCAGTGCGGTGAACAGCCGGTGCTCACAAATGGGGTCGCTGCACTTCTCGCAGTTCCAGGTGCGCAGCCGGGCCGTTCTGGGCGTGTTTTCAGTGTCTAATGCGGCTCTTGCGCTAGTGGAATATGCCTTTGGTGCTACTTTTTGTATAGCAATGAGGGCGTTGCGGGTGCGTTGCTCGCCGGTGCCGTACACCACACGGTAGGGGATGGATGAAGCCGCCAGGGCGGTGCGCACTTGGGCATCATGGGCTTCCTGTGCGGCCCGTTCCTCGGCAGGGCAGGGCTGGTCGAGACCCATCAGCAGGGTCAGTGCCACCGCCTCAGATGCCGCCTGCGGCGTGGTCAGTGTGCGTGTCAGGTACGGGTGGTGCAGGGCGATATGCACCGTGCCGGGAGTGATCTGCTGCTGCAGCGCCTGTGCCAACGCCTCTACACCTGTATGGGGGGCGCCCAGCAAGGCGATCAAGGGAGTGGAGGGAGAGGGCTGCCGCACGGCCATGAGTGAAGCGCAGGCCTTGGTCAATGTCTGCGTGGTGAAAGGGGTCGGCGCGGGGCAATAGTCAATGCAGCAATAGGGCCCCGCAACGCAGGTCAGCGGGGCGTGAACTGCACGTACACCTCGTTGGGCTTGACCATGCCCAGCTCGCTGCGCGCTTTTTCTTCCACCATGTCCAGGCCTTCCTTGAGGTCGTGCACCTCCGAGGTCAGCCGCGCATTCACCTGGCGGGCCTGCTCATTGGCCGCCTTTTGCACATCAATCTGCCGCTGCATCGCATTGACGCGCGGCACGCTGCCCCGCCCCAGCCAGAGCTGGGCGTGCAGCGCTGCCAGCAAGGCCAGCAGGATGACGGGGACGATGCGGGAGACCAACGGTCAACCTTTACTGTTGCAACTATGTTTCGCCGCCGGGCCGCCCCAAGGCGAAACGCGGCCCCCTTGGGGGGCAGGGAGCCACACGCAGTGGACGACCGTGGGGGCCATTACTTCAGGTTGTAGAACGCAGCGCGACCGGGGTACTGTGCGATGTCGCCCAGGTCTTCTTCAATGCGCAGTAGCTGGTTGTACTTGGCGATGCGGTCCGAGCGCGACAGCGAGCCGGTCTTGATCTGGCCGGCGTTGGTGCCCACCGAGATGTCAGCAATGGTGCTGTCTTCGGTTTCGCCCGAGCGGTGCGAGATCACGGCGGTGTAGCCAGCGCGCTTGGCCATCTCGATGGCAGCAAACGTTTCGGTCAGAGTGCCGATCTGGTTGATCTTGATAAGGATCGAGTTGGCGATGCGCTTGTCGATACCTTCCTTCAGGATCTTGGTGTTGGTCACGAACAGGTCGTCGCCTACCAGCTGCACCTTGTCGCCCAGGCGTTCGGTCAGGTGCTTCCAGCCATCCCAGTCGCCTTCGTGCATGCCGTCTTCGATGCTGATGATCGGGTACTTGTCCACCCAGGCGGCCAGCATGTCGGTCCACTGCTGGGCGGTGAGCTTGAGGCCGCCTTCGCCTTCCAGCACATAGTGGCCGTCCTTGTAAAACTCGCTCGCGGCGCAGTCCAGGCCCAGGGCAATCTGATCGCCCGCCGTGTAGCCCGCAGCTTCGATGGCTTGCAGGATCAGGCGGATGGCGGCTTCGTGGTTCTCGACGCTAGGAGCGAAGCCGCCTTCGTCGCCCACGGCGGTGCTGATGCCCTTGTCGTGCAGGATCTTCTTCAGTGCGTGGAACACTTCGGCGCCCCAGCGCACGGCTTCGCGGAACGTGGGTGCGCCCACGGGGATGATCATGAACTCCTGCAGGTCCAGGCTGTTGTTGGCGTGTGCGCCGCCGTTGATCACGTTCATCATGGGTACGGGCAGTTGCACGCTGCCCATGCCGCCCAGGTAGCGGTACAGGGGCAGGCCGGATTCTTCGGCGGCAGCGCGGGCCACGGCCATGGACACGGCCAGCATGGCGTTGGCGCCCAGGCGGCTCTTGTTCTCGGTGCCATCGAGATCAATCAGGGTCTTGTCCAGGAAGGCCTGCTCGGAGGCATCCAGGCCCAGCACGGCTTCGCTGATCTCGGTGTTGATGTATTCCACTGCCTTGAGCACGCCCTTGCCCAGGTAACGGCTCTTGTCGCCGTCGCGCATTTCAATGGCTTCGCGGCTGCCGGTGGAGGCGCCCGACGGCACAGCGGCCCGGCCCATCACGCCCGATTCGAGCAACACGTCGCATTCGACGGTGGGGTTGCCGCGGCTGTCCAGAATCTCGCGACCGACGATGTCAACGATGGCACTCATGGTTTTCCTTTTGCTGAAGTTTTAAATCAAATCAGTCCCTAGCGCACGATGTGTAAGCGCTAGCAGCTATTAATTAGTGAGCAAGGCTGGTGTGTGCGCTCAGACGCCTTCGACGCACACCATGCGCATGATGGCTGCGCCTTCGCGGGCGGCCTTGGCTTTCTGGTACTCGGGCGTGTCGTAGAAAGCACGGGCGGCCTCGAAGCTCGGGAACTTCAGCAGCACGGTGCGGCCGGGGTTCCAGTCGCCTTCCAGCACTTCCACCTTGCCGCCGCGAATGCACACCTCGGCGCCATGCGCCTGCATGGCCAGGGTGCTCCACTTTTTGTACTCTTCGTACTGCTCAGGGTTGGTGACGGTGACGGATGCGATGACGTAACCACTGCTCATGTCTCAAGCTCCAAAGTTGTTTTCGAGGAATCCGTTTTTCTTGGTGACGTCGTCGAGCGCCACCAAGGTCTCCAGCAGCGCCTTCATGTGCTTGAGTGGCACGGCGTTGGGGCCGTCCGACCAGGCCTCGGCGGGGCGGGGGTGGGTTTCCATGAACAGGCCCGCCACACCCACGGCCACACCGGCGCGGGCCAGCACGGGCACCATGTCGCGTGCGCCACCGCTCACGGCGCCCAGGCCGCCGGGCTTTTGCACCGAGTGGGTCACGTCGAACACCACGGGGGCGCCAGAGTTGCGCATCTCGGCCAGGCTGGTCATGTCGGCCACAAGGTTGTTGTAGCCAAAGCTCACGCCGCGCTCGCAGGCCAGGAAGCGGTCTTCCGACAGGCCCACCTCGGCCGCTGCCGACCGGGCCTTGTCGATGACGTTCTTCATGTCCCAAGGCGCAAGGAACTGGCCCTTTTTGATGTTGACCGGCTTGCCGCTTTGCGCCACGGCGCGGATGAAATCCGTCTGGCGGCACAGGAAGGCAGGCGTTTGCAGCACATCCACCACGCTGGCCACCTCGGCCACGTGCGAGGTGTCGTGCACATCGGTCAGGATGGGCAGCTGCAGCTGGCGGCGTACTTCGTCCAATATCTTCAGGCCGGCTTCCAGCCCCACGCCACGCTTGCTGGTGCCGGACGAGCGGTTGGCCTTGTCAAAGGAGCCCTTGTAGATCAGCGGAATGCCCAGCGGTGCACAGACTTCCTTGAGCTGGCCCGCGACGTCGAGCGACATCTCCAGGCCTTCGATGGAGCAGGTGCCCGCGATCAAGAAGAAACGCTGGTCCAGGCCGACATTGAATCCGCACAGCTGCATGGTGAGGTCCCCTTAGGCTTTTTTCGCGGCTTGCTGGTGTTCCACCGCGGCCTTGATGAAGGCGTTGAACAGCGGGTGGCCGTTCCAGGGTGTGGACTTGAACTCGGGGTGAAACTGCACGCCGATGAACCAGGGGTGGACGTTTTGGGGCAGCTCCACGATCTCGGTGAGCTGCTCGCGCTGCGTCAGTGCAGAGATCACGAGGCCGGCCTTGCGCAGCTGGTCCAGGTAGTTCACGTTGGCTTCGTAGCGGTGGCGGTGGCGCTCGGTGACCACGTCGCCGTAGATGCTGTGCGCCAGCGTGTCCTTGGCCACGTCCGAGCTTTGCGCGCCCAGGCGCATGGTGCCGCCCAGGTCGGAGTTCTCGTCGCGGGTCTTGATGGTGCCGTCGGCGTCTTTCCACTCGGTGATCAGGGCGATCACGGGGTGGGGCGTGGTGGGGTCGAACTCGGTGCTGTTGGCGTTGGCCAGGCCGGCCACATGGCGCGCGTATTCGATGGTGGCCACCTGCATGCCCAGGCAGATGCCCAGGTAGGGCACCTTGCGCTCGCGCGCAAACTGGGCCGTGGCGATCTTGCCTTCCACGCCGCGCTGGCCCAGAGCGAATCGAGCAGCGCCGAAATGGCCCAACTGGCGCTGCAATGGGTGGCCACCACGCGGCGTGCGAGCGACCAGTTCGCCCGCGTGCATTTCGACGACACGGTCATCGACTACCGCGACGACAACCGCCACCTCTGGCGCTTCATCGAAGCCGGCGACGAGGAGGAGAGCTTCGACCTCGAACCCAGAAGCGCCGAGGCCGAGGAGGTCGACCGCCTGCCGCCGCGGCTCTACCCCGAATGGGACGAGGCCACGCAGACCTACCGCCCCGACTGGGTCAGCGTCTACGACCTGCTGCATCCCGCGGGCGACGCCGCCGTCATCGACCGGCTGCTGGCCCGCCACGCCGGCCTGGCGCGCGAGCTCAAGCGCTGGCTGGACCTGCTCAAGCCGCAAGACCGCGTGCGCCTGCGCTACCAGGAGGAAGGCAGCGAGCTCGACCTCGACGTGGCGGTGCGCGTCCTCAAGCCTTCGCTGCCGATACGCCCGGGCATCGTCGAGGTGAAGACCGGAATGCAGTCCCAGCTTGGCAAGCTCCTGTTGTCAAACTCGATCACGCTGACGCCAGGCACGCTGACGCTCGACGTGCAGGGTGACCGGATGTTCATCCACTGGATCGATGTAAAGGGTGACGACATCGACTCGTCGACCGCAGCCATCGTCAGTGTGTTCGAGCGGACCCTGAAGGAGGTTGTGGAATGATTCTCATCATATCCATGGCGCTGATAGGACTCGCCGCCCTGTTGACCGTTGTACGGCTCCTGCGCGGGCCGACCGCCTTTGACCGGCTCGTCGCGTCCGACGTGCTGTCGGTGATATCCGCCGCGTTCATGGCCGTCTACAGCGTATCCACCTCCAGCATCTTCTTCATGGACGTGGCGATAGTCGACGTTATCATCGGCTTCATAGGCGTCGTGATGATAG
>OFJB01000642.1_pt1 | contig 16116 bp, 15 predicted proteins | sample 1775081 | NCBI WGS metagenome assembly OFJB01 (sample SAMN08195771, study PRJEB24354) | sludge metagenome | isolation source: initial sludge from phenol fed wastewater aerobic bioreactor | place: India: Nagpur | collected 2016-06-05 | reverse complement strand
GACTGGCCGCAAGACGGTTGGCAGGCGCTGCAGCGCCTGGCGTTGCAAATGGCGCGGGTGTGCCGCGCCTGAAGTATTGCGCGGAGCGTTTTCCCGTTGTCAGGCCGCACACGCAGGAGAGCAGGCGAGGGCTATTGCTCCGCTATCCGTGTACGGTGGTGCACCACCTGTCAGTTTTGACAATATCTTTCTTGGCATAAATTCCCAAGAATCCGAAACTTGCAGCCTTTTCTGCCAGTTACCGCTTTCATGCCTCCTCGGATTCCTCCGCAAACCGACCTCCACGCCGTTGTTGACAGCCCTGACTTCGACAGCCTGAAGGAGCGCACACAGAAGGTGGTGGAGCAACTGGGCTTTGATGGGTTCATGTACGTCATGGTCCCGCGCGAGGACGCCATGGCCGCCGCGCCCCGTGCTTTCTTTATGGGCACCTATGACCCCGACTATCTGCGTCTGTACGAGGCGCAGCAGTGGTTTCGCGCCGATCCTGCGGCACAGCGGATGCTGCGCACGGAGTTGCGCCGTGTGTGGCGCGGCGCGGCTTTCGGCGATGGCGGCGGCGCGCGGCGGGGCAGGGGCCGTCACCGTGCTGTCGCCGGGCAGCGCCATGCAGGTCAACGCAGCCCACCTGACCGCCGTCATGCTGCGCAGGGTCGACGACGGGGCCGACCTTTCGGCCTTCCTCGACGACCGGCGTCCTTCGGCCTTCGTGCTCGGACCGGGTTTCGGCGTCGGCGACAGGGCGCGGGCGTTCGCGCTGGCGTTGCTGGGAGGCGAAACGGGGGTGGAAGGGCTGGTGCTCGACGCCGACGGCATCACCTCGTTCCGGGACGGGCCGGGGGACCTTTTCGCGGCGTCGGCCGGCGGCCGGGCGGCGCTGGTGCTCACTCCGCACGAGGGCGAATTTTCCCGCCTCTTCCCGGATCTGGCCGCGCTGCCCCTGTGCCGCTACACTGGAAAGATTGAATGTCTCGAACGCGTGCGCCGGATTGAACGCATATCCGCTCTGGCTCTCCACCTGCACCTTGTCCTGCGGAGTCAACTCACGCGGTCCTCCCTCTTTTTCGGCTTTTTTCCGGGAGCAGTTTTCAAGTCGGCAGTTGCAGCCGAACTCCCTCGTGTGCTGGCGTGGCGCCGTGGCCTCGGGCGGGCGCACGCCTTCTTGCCAGAAGCGCACCTTCAGCCGGCTGCAGCCCGGTTCGCGATAGCGCTTCTCTCTTCTCATGGGCGATACCTTGGCAGCCGCATGAACTCGTTGCGCCCAGGTGTTGTCTCGTGTTATGGGGCAACGCTCGGCTGTACACCTGTACACATTCTACCCTCGATCCTTCCTAGCGTTATGCGGAACGGTCCCTTTGACGGATTCAGAGAGGCTGGGCCGTGTGTACGGCACCTAGTCCGGAACGAGGTGTTCCGCGCTGACTGATCCGCCGTCCGCAAGGAAGGCCCCTGTGCGCCGAACGTGATCCTGCCCAAACGACGCGGGCGGCATGGTCCATGATTGGGGGTATGCCGCCGGAAGGCCCATGCTGGATGGCATCTTGCCTGGCCTGGTAGCAGCCACTCAGTGCGTCTTCGGCCCAGGCGGCGCCCCATACTCCCACTATGCCGGCATCCGGGGCCAAGACCCATAACATGCCGATTTGCTTATTGTCGCAAGGTACGCCTTGATTCAATTATTGCTTATATCGCGTTGGAGTAGCGCGATTCCTCAGCGCCGCCTTGGACCTTCTCGGCATAGCCGGCTGTTTCGGGGGTGAATCAGCCAAGCGATCCGAAGAACACGATCGCTTTTGGTGAAGAAGGAGTCTGGACGCTGGACAGTCACCATCGTTGATCCTGGTCCGGGCTGGGGACGTGCAGCAGGCCATCCGTGTCCTGATCTCCTGCATGGCCCGCCGGGAGCCGACATGACGTGTAGCGCCGGGTAGCAATGAATCCTGTTGGCCGTGCTTGGTGACGGTGAGCCCTTCAGCCGGGTATGGGACCCCGATCGTGGGAGGGGCGGGGACTGGATTGGGGGGGGGCGATGGCGCTGCCGGCCGGGCTGTGCGGCGTGGGGCTGGGGGCGGCGAAGGGGCTGTGCGTCATGCGGCCTCCGAAGCGCGGTGCGCGGATGTGCGCAGGTTCAGCGCCTGCAGGGCGTCGCGCTGGGCCTGCGGGATGGCGTCGAACGCGGCCTTGAAGTCGGCTTGCGTCAACTCCAGCGCAGCCATATTGGAGGCGCTGAGGCCATCGAAGCGGGCGGTGTACTCCAGCACGGCGGCGTCACCGCGCTTTTGCACGTCGGCCAGGATGTCGGCCACGCGCTGCTCAATGGCCGCGTCGGTGTCGGCAGACCAATGCAGGCGGGCTGCAAAATCAGCCTCAAAAGTGGCCGCAGTGGTGGACAGACGGGCGGGAGCAGCTACCAAAGTCATAGTGTCAGTCGTTGGAGGTGGGTCAGTTTTTTTCAGCCGGTATGGCCGAGGCAAACGCATCGATGATGCGGCGCAGCGGCGCCTGCTTGAGCTTGAGCGCGGCCTGGTTCACGACCAGATAGGAGCTGATGTCCATGATGCGCTCGACTTCGATGAGGTTGTTGGCCTTGAGGGTGTTGCCGGTGGAGACCAGGTCCACGATGGCATCGGCCAGGCCCGTGAGTGGCGCCAGCTCCATGCTGCCGTAGAGCTTGACCATGTCCACGTGCACGCCCTTGCTGGCAAAGAAGTCGCGCGCAATGCCGGTGTACTTGGTGGCGACCTTGAGGCGCGAGCCCTGCTTGACGGCCTGGGCGTAGTCGAAGTCGTTGCGCACGGCCACGCTCACGCGGCACTTGGCAATGCGCAGGTCCAGCGGCTGGTACAGGCCCTGACCGCCATGCTCGATCAGGGTGTCCTTGCCGGTCACGCCGATGTCGGCGCCGCCGTACTCCACGTAGGTGGGCACGTCGGTGGCGCGCACCAGCACCACGCGCACGTTGGGCTGGTTGGTGGGCAGGATGAGCTTGCGCGATTTTTCGGGGTCTTCGAGCACCTCGATGCCTGCAGCGGCCAGCAGCGGCAGGGTTTCGTCAAAGATGCGGCCCTTGGAAAGCGCCAGGGTGATCATGTTGCTGCTCATGCTTTTACTCGTTCGATGTCGGCGCCAATGCCGCGCAGTTTGGCTTCCATGCAGTCGTAGCCGCGGTCCAGGTGGTAGATGCGGTCCACCACGGTTTCGCCGTCGGCCACCAGGCCGGCAATGACGAGGCTGGCCGATGCACGCAGGTCAGTGGCCATCACGGTGGCGCCGGACAGGCGGGGCACGCCTTCGATGACAGCCACCTTGCCATCGGTCTGGATCTTGGCACCCAGCCGCACCAGCTCATTGACATGCATGAAGCGGTTTTCAAAAATTGTCTCGGTCACCGTGGCCGTGCCCTGGGCGATGCAGTTGAGCGCCATGAACTGGGCCTGCATGTCGGTGGGAAATCCGGGGTATTCGGTGGTGCGAAAGCCCTGGGCCTTGAGCGTGGCACCGCCTGCGCTTTGCACGCGGATGCCGCCCTCGACGGCTTGCACGGTTGCACCGGCCTCGCGCAGCTTTTCAATCACGGCGTCGAGGTGGTCGGCACGGCCATGACGCAGCACCACATCACCGCCCGTGGCGGCCACGGCGCACAAGAAGGTGCCTGCTTCAATGCGGTCTGCCACCACGCGGTGGGTGCAGCCGTGCAGTTGGTGCACGCCCTGGATGCGGATGCGGCTGGTGCCGTGGCCTTCGATCTTCGCGCCCATGGCGATCAGCATCTCGGCCAGGTCCGAAATCTCGGGCTCTTGCGCGGCGTTTTCCAGCACCGTCTCGCCCTCGGCCAGCGCGGCGGCCATGAGGAAGTTCTCGGTGCCCGTCACCGTGACCATGTCGGTGGTGATGCGCGCGCCCTTCAGGCGCTTCCAGCCTGCGGGCAGCTTGGCGATCATGTAGCCGTGTTCGACCACGATCTCCGCCCCCATGGCGGCCATGCCCTTGATGTGCTGGTCCACCGGGCGCGAGCCAATGGCGCAACCACCGGGCAGCGACACCGTGGCCTCGCCAAAGCGGGCCAGCAGCGGCCCCAGGGCCAGCACCGAGGCACGCATGGTCTTGACCAGTTCATAGGGCGCCTCGGGCGTGCTCAGCGCGCTGGCGTTGATGCGCACCGTGCCGTCGTCAGAGCGCTCGGCAGACACGCCCATGTTGCGAATGAGCTTGAGCATGGTGCTCACGTCCTGCAGCTGGGGCACGTTGAGCAGAGTCACAGGTTCGGCCGTGAGCAGGGCGGCGCACAACTCCGGCAAGGCGGCGTTCTTGGCGCCGGAGACCAGCACCTCGCCTTGCAAGCTGCGTCCGCCGCGAATCAGGAGTTTGTCCATCTCAAATCACCAAAATAGGGGTCAAAAGTGCTGCATGCGCTAGTGGAACATGCGCCAGCAGCTATCAAAAAGTGAGTTCTAGTGGCTGTGCAGGCGCTACTGCGCCTGGGCGGCCCATTCGGCCGGGGTGAAGGTCTTCATCGACAGCGCATGCACCTCGTCGGTGTGCATTTTCGCGCCCAGCGTGGCGTACACGCGCTGGTGGCGCTGGATGGCGCGCTTGCCCTCGAACTCGGCCGAGACAATGGTCGCGTACCAGTGGCGGCCGTCGCCTTCGAGCGTGATGTGTTCGCAGGCCAGGCCAGCGGTGATGATGTCTTTGAGTTGGTCAGCAGTCATGTCAATTCCGAATCTTGTAGCCCGTGCGCAAGAGGTGCACGGCCAGCGCGCTCACGGCCAGCCAGGCGATGCCCACGATGCCCAGGCTGAGCCAGGGCGAGGTGTCGCTCTGGCCGAAGAAGCCGTAGCGGAAGCCGTCGATCATGTAGAAGAACGGGTTGAGGTGGCTCACGGCCTGCCAGAACGGAGGCAGCGACTGGATCGAATAGAACACGCCCGACAGGAAGGTCATCGGCACGATGATGAAGTTCTGGAACGCAGCCATCTGGTCGAACTTGTCGGCCCAGAGCCCCGCGATCAACCCCAGCGTGGCCAGCAGCGCCGCGCCCAGCAGCGCAAAGGCCAGAATCCACAGCGGCGCCGCAAACTCGGGCCGCGCAAACGCCAGCGTGACGATGAACACGCCCAGCCCCACCACCAGCCCGCGCACGATCGACGAGCCCACGTACGCGCAGAACCACGCCCAGTGCGACAGCGGCGTGAGCAGCACAAACACCAGGCTGCCCATGATCTTGCTTTGGATGATGCTGGACGAGCTGTTGGCGAACGCGTTCTGCAACACGCTCATCATCACGAGGCCCGGCACCAGGAAGGCCGTGTAGCTGATGCGGTCGTAGACCTTCACATGGTCTTCGAGCACGTGGCCAAAGATCAGCAGGTACAGCACGGCCGTGAGCACGGGGGCCGCGACGGTCTGGAAGCTGACCTTCCAGAAGCGCAGTACTTCCTTGTAAAACAGCGTTTGCCAGCCGGTCATAGCGCAACGCCCTCCAGCGGGAGGTTGGACGCCGATGTCCCGGACATCACCTGCAGGAACACGTCCTCCAGATCAGGCCGGCGAATCTCCATGTCCTGCACCTCGACCCCGGCCACGCGCAACGCAGCCAGGTGGTTTTCAATCTCTGCCGCGTCGTGGGCGGGCAACTGGACGATGCGGCCGGTGACGCGCGCCACGGCAGCCAGCGCGGGCGGCAGGGCCGTGTCGGTCTTGAATTGCAGCACGCTGCCCGAGGCGGCCTTGAGCAGCTCGCTGGTGCGGTTGAGCGCCACCACCTGCCCGGCCTTGAGCATGGCGATGCGGCCACACAGGGCTTCGGCTTCTTCCAGGTAATGGGTGGTGAGCAGCACGGTGTGCCGTTCCTTGTTCAGGCGGGCGATGAAGTGCCACAGCGTCTGGCGCAGTTCCACGTCCACGCCCGCCGTGGGCTCGTCGAGCACGATGATGGGCGGCTTGTGCACCAGGGCTTGTGCCACCAGCACGCGGCGCTTCATGCCGCCCGAGAGCTGGCGCATGTTGGCGTTGGCCTTGTCGGCCAGGCCCAGGTTTTCGAGCAGCTCGTCGATCCAGGCGTCGTTGTTCTTCACGCCGAAGTAGCCCGACTGGATGCGCAGCGCCTCGCGCACGTTGAAAAAAGGGTCGAACACCAGCTCTTGCGGCACGATGCCCAGCTTGCGGCGGGCATCGGCGTACTGGGCCTGCACGTCACTGCCCTGCACCAGCACGCGGCCGCTGGTGGCACGCGCCAGGCCGGCCAGGATGCTGATCAGGGTGGTTTTGCCGGCACCGTTGGGGCCGAGGAGCCCGAAGAACTCGCCCTCCTCAATGTCCAGGTTGACCTGGTTCAGTGCCTGAAAAGGGCCTTTGGGCGTGGCAAAGGTCTTGGAGATGGCTTGGAAGGAGACTGCGGGCATGAAGCCTTCGATTTTAAGGCCTCAGCCCTCTGCAGGCGGGGCGGCCGCTTCAATGGCCCCTGGCGGGCGCTGCGGGCCCTCAGTTTCATGGCCTGGGCGGCAAAGCCACCCGGGACCATGAAAGTTATTTCGTATCAAGGTGCGGCGACCAGCAGCGCATCCACCCCATACAACCCCGCCATGCCCGCCAGACCAGCGGGCATGCCTTGCACGGCAAACTGCTTGCCCTCGGACAAGGCTTCGCGCCGGCATTCGAGCAGCACGGCGAGGGTCGAGGTATCGAACACCGTCAGCGCATGGGCGTCCACCACCACCGTGCTGTCGCGGTGCACCCGCAACCCCTGCTTGAGCATGTGCAGGCAGGCGGTGGCCTGACGGTGGGTGAGTTCGGGGGGCAGCACCAGCATGGCGAGGAGGCTGTCAGCCCTTGGCTGTGCCCGCATTGGTCTTGTTGCGGGCGGCCAGTGTGTCGATCAGGCCTTCAATGCCCTTGGCATTGATCTCCTGCGCGAACTGGCCACGGTAGGTTTCCACCAGCCAGACACCCAGCACATTCAGGTTGTAGATCTTCCAGCCTGCACCATCGCCAGGAGTCTTTTCGAGGCGATAGTCGAGCTGGATGGGGTCGCCCCGGCCCACGATTTCGGTGCGGACAAGCACGTCCTTGTCTTCGGCGGCGGCGCGCAAGGGTTTGACCTGGATGGTCTGGTCGTTGACCTGGGCCAGCGCACCGGCATAGGTACGCACCAGCAGGATCTTGAACTCGTCCTGCAGGCGCTTTTGCTGCTCGGGCGTGGCCTGGCGCCAGCCGGGGCCGACGGCTGCGGCCGTCATACGGCGGAAGTTGACGTTGGGCATCACCGTTTTATCGACCAACGCAATCACCTTGCTCAGGTCTCCGGCCTGGATGGCCTTGTCGGACTTCACCGTGTTGAGGACATCGGCGGACAGCCGCTTGATCAGCGCATCGGGTGCCTCGTCGGCCGCCAAAGCGGACAGCGGCAGGTTGAACGCGGCACTGGCTGCAATGCAAAGGGCAGCACGGCCCAGGGAACGTCGGTTCATCATCTTCTCGGCTTTCATCGGTGCGGGCTTGTGCCCGTCAAATCATTGTGGAGGTGCTGGCCCACTGGCATGCGTCGCAGCGGTTGCGGGTTGCAAGCAAGTGCAACAGCGACAGAACACGGGTCGGGGCATCGTGCCTCGCCCGGCATCCCTTCAGCGGGCAGGCGGCTCCTCGGGCAGCACACCGTTGCTGGCGCCGCCGTCGTCCTTGCCGTCGGCATTCTGTGCCTCACCGGCATGGCTGCGCACTTGCAGGTACACATCCCGCGTAAAGCTGTATTTGTCGAGCGCGGCACTGTCGAGCACCGAGCTGGCGCGCAGCAGGTTGGCCCGCGTGTCCACCACGCGCAGGGCATACAACGAGTTGCGAGCCGAGACTGGGTCCACGTAGCTCACCACATTGCCCTTCATGTCCACCGGCAGCGCGAACGTGTCGCGCACGGTAGACGGCCCCAGGATGGGCAGCACCAGATACGGCCCCGTGCCCACGCCCCAGCGCCCCAGGGTCAGGCCAAAGTCCTGCTTGTAGCGGTCGATGCCCAGCTCGCTGGCGATGTCCAGCAAGCCACCCAGGCCCATGAAGGTGTTCACATTGACCCGCATGAAGCTGGACGCAGCGGCTTCGCCGCGCAGCTGCAGCACGTTGTTCACGAACGACCAGACATCGCCCAGGTTTGCAAAGAAGTTGCTGACCCCGGTGCGCACGGGCGCGGGCGTGACCTCCTTGTAGGCCGTCGCCACAGGCTTGAGCACCATGGCATCGACCTGTTCATTGAAGTTGGTCATGCTGCGGTTGTAAGACTCCAGCGGGTCGCGGGGGTCAGGGTTGGCCACCGTAGCGCACCCGGTGAGCAACACGGCCCCCAGTAGCAGCGCCAGGCTAGTCGCCAGGCGGGAAACGGACCACCTGTCGCCAGCGATGCTGGCGCGGAATGTAAGAAGTGAATGCATCATTTTTTGCCACCTGTCCCTGCAGGTTTTGCGCCGTCTTCGGCTTTGCTGTAAAGAAATTGTCCGATGAGGTTCTCAAGCACCACCGCCGACTGGGTGGACGTGATCGTGTCGCCCGCTGCCAGGTTTTTTTCGTCGGCACCGGCCTCGATCCCGATGTACTGCTCGCCCAGCAGGCCGCTGGTCAGGATCTTGAGGGAGCTGTCCTTGGGGAACGCGTAGCGGTCCTCCATGGCCAGCGTGACGCGCGCCTGGAAGGTCTTGTCGTCAAAGGTGATGGACTCCACGCGCCCCACCACCACCCCGGCGCTGCGCACCGCCGCCTGGGGTTTGAGGCCGCCGATGTTGTCGAACTTGGCGGTGATGCGGTAGCCCGAGTGGAATTGCAGGCTCAGCAGGTTGGCTGACTGCAGCGCCAGAAACACCAGTGCCACCGCGCCCAGCATCACGAAGAGCCCTACCCACAGATCGTTTTTGGAACGTTGCATACCTTTGATTCCTAGAACTGCCAGCACCGCCAGCGTCAGATACTGAACATCAGCGCAGTGAGCACGAAGTCCAGTGCCAGCACCGCCAAAGACGCCATGACCACGGTGCGCGTGGTGGCGCGCGACACCCCTTCGGGGGTGGGTTTGGCAGCGTAGCCCTGCAGCAGCGCCACAAAAGTTACCGTGAAGCCAAAGACCACACTCTTGAGCACGCCGTTGCCCAGGTCCTTCCAGACGTCTACCCCGCCCTGCATCTGGCTCCAGAACGCGCCGGGGTCGATGCCGATCATGAGCACCCCGACGATCCAGCCGCCGATGATGCCCACCGCACTGAACACCGCCGCCAGCAGCGGCATGGTGATCACACCGGCCCAGAAGCGGGGCGCCAGGATGCGCTGCACCGGGTCCACCGCCATCATCTCCATGGCGCTGAGCTGCTCCCCCGCGCGCATCAGGCCGATTTCGGCCGTGAGCGATGTGCCCGCGCGTCCCGCAAACAGCAGCGCCGTGACCACAGGCCCCAGCTCGCGCACCAGGCTCAAGGCCACCAGCAGGCCCAGCGCCTCGGACGAGCCGTAACGCTGCAGCGTGTAGTAGCCCTGCAAGCCCAGCACAAACCCAACGAACAGGCCCGACACCGCGATGATGGCCAACGAATAGTTGCCCAGAAAATGCACTTGGTCGCGCACCAGCGCGGGCCGCAGAAACGTGGCACCCAGCAACCGCACCAGCCGTCCGAACAGCCTTGCGCCCATACCGATATCGGCGAGCTTGTGGCGCACCGCAAAGCCAACGTCTGAGGGCTTGTACCAGCTCACAGCGCACGCCCTCCCACTGGTCCAAAATCTTCCGCCACGGCAGGGCCGGGGTAATGGAACGGCACAGGCCCTGCAGGCAGGGCATTCACAAACTGGTGCACCAGCGGATCACGGCTGGCAAGCACCTCTTCGGGCGTGCCTTGGGCCGCCACTACGCCTTCGCCCAGGATGATCACGTGGTCCGCCAGGCGGAAGGTCTCTTCCAGGTCATGCGACACGACGATGCTGGTGAGCCCCATGGCGTCGTTGAGCTGGCGAATCAGCTGCGCCGCCGTGCCCAGTGAAATAGGGTCCAGGCCCGCAAAGGGCTCGTCGTACATGACCAGCTCCGGGTCCAGCACGATCGCACGGGCCAGCGCCACACGGCGCGCCATGCCGCCCGAGATCTGGCTGGGCATCAGGTCACGGGCTCCACGCAGACCCACCGCGTGCAGCTTCATCAGCACGACATCGCGAATCAGGTCTTCGGACAAATCGGTGTGCTCACGCAGCGGAAACGCCACGTTCTCGAACACGCTGAGGTCGGTAAACAGCGCGCCGAACTGGAACAGCATGCCCATGCGCCGGCGCGCGGCATACAAAGCCTGCACGTCCATGCGCCCGACGTCCTGGCCGTTGACCAGCACCTGGCCGCTCTGGGCCTTGTGCTGCCCCCCGATCAGGCGCAGCACGGTGGTTTTGCCCCCCCCCGATGCCCCCATCAGCGCCGTGACCTTGCCGCGCGGAACCGCCAGCGTCACGTCGCGCAGGATCACGCGGTCACCGTACGAAAAGGTGACGTTGCGCAACTCGGCAAGAAAGGAGGATTCGGCCATGCAAGAAGGAGTGATCGGAATTCGGGCCTGCCAAAACACCACCCGCCCCCGAAAAACGGAGCGCAGATGGTAGCTGAAGACACAAACATACATTCACGTATGTTTGTAAAGAAAAGCACTACAGGCAGAGCCCCGCACTACTGGGGACCGAGGCAAGCCCGGATTGACAGAACCCCTGATTGTGCCAACAAAGCCTCCAGAAGGCTGACGCCCGGTCATTGCCGCAGCTTGCAGCCAAGCCCCCACCAATACAAACGGCGCCCGAAGGCGCCGTGACCGTGAGGGTGCGCAATGCGCAGGATCAGCGTGGCAGGTCCGAATAACCCATCAGGAACTCGTCCACAGCGCGCGCAGCCTGGCGGCCTTCGCGGATGGCCCAGACCACCAGCGACTGGCCGCGACGGATGTCGCCGGCCGCAAACACCTTGGGCACGTTGGTGGCGTAGCCACCGTCAAAGTCGGTCGTGGCGCGGGCATTGCCGCGGGCGTCCTTCTCCACGCCGAACGCGTCCAGCACCGGGGCCACCGGGCTCACGAAGCCCATGGCCAGCAGCACCAGGTCGGCCTGGTAGTGCTTCTCGGTACCGGGGATCTCGACCAGCTTGCCGTCCTTGAATTCGACCTGCACGGTGGTCAGGCCCTTGACCTTGCCCTTTTCGCCGACGAACTCCTTGGTGGAGATCGCGAACTCACGCACGCAGCCTTCTTCGTGGCTGGAGCTGGTGCGCAGCTTCAGTGGCCAGTAAGGCCAGGTCAGGGGGCGGTTTTCCACTTCGGGGGGCTGGGGCATCACCTCGAACTGGGTGACGCTGGCCGCACCATGGCGGTTGCTGGTGCCAACGCAGTCGCTGCCGGTGTCGCCGCCACCGATCACGATGACATGCTTGCCCGTCGCCGTAATCTGGCCCTTGAGCTTGTCGCCCGCGTTGACCTTGTTCTGCTGGGGCAGGAACTCCATGGCGAAGTGAATGCCATCGAGCTCGCGGCCAGGCACGGGTAGATCGCGCGATTGCTCGGCGCCACCGGTCAGCAGCACGGCGTCGAACTCTTTGTTCAACTGCTCGGGCGTGATGGTTTCCTTGGCCCAGTTGGTGACCTTGGAGTCCTTGCCCAGACCGTCCTTGGCAGCGCCCACGAACACGCTGGTGCGGATGACCACGCCTTCGGCTTCGAGCTGCTTCACGCGGCGGTCGATGTGCGACTTCTCCATCTTGAAGTCAGGAATGCCGTAGCGCAGCAGGCCGCCCACGCGGTCGTTCTTTTCAAACAGCGTGACGCTGTGGCCTGCGCGGGCCAGTTGCTGGGCAGCGGCCAGGCCTGCGGGGCCAGAGCCCACCACGGCCACCTTCTTGCCCGTCTGATGCTTGGCGGGGCGCGGTTGCACCCAGCCTTCGGCCCAGGCACGGTCGATGATCGCGTGCTCGATGGACTTGATGCCCACGGCGTCGTCGTTCACATTGAGCACGCAAGCTGCCTCGCAAGGCGCGGGGCAGATGCGGCCGGTGAACTCGGGGAAGTTGTTGGTGCTGTGCAGCACCTCGATCGCGCTCTTCCAGTCCGCGTGGTACACGAGGTCGTTGAAGTCCGGAATGATGTTGTTCACCGGGCACCCGTTGTTGCAGAACGGCGTGCCGCAGTCCATGCAGCGCGCGCCTTGCACCTTGGCCTGGCTTTCGTCGAGGCCGATGACAAATTCCTTGTAGTGCTTCAGGCGCTCGGGCACGGGCTTGTAGCCCTCTTCGATGCGCTCGTATTCCATGAAGCCGGTAGTTTTTCCCATGACGATGTCCTTGTCTATGAATGCTGTGCGAAGGGGGATGGCACCGCCTTACTTGGCGGGAGCCACTTCTTTTTTGGTAGCAGCTACCGCTGGTGTAGCGGACTCCTCCAGCACTTTTCGTTCATAAATTTCAGCCAACGCACGCTTGTACTCGGTCGGGAAGACCTTGACGAACTTGCTGCGCGATGCGGCCCAGTTGTCCAGCAGTTCGCGGGCGCGCTTGCTGCCCGTCCAGCGGTTGTGGTCTTCCAGCAGCTTCTTGAGCTGGGCCTCGTCCGTCTGGCCGTTGTGCCAGATCGAGCGGGGCACGGTGGCCTCCTGCTCAGTGGCGGGCAAGATGCGCTCCAGCGTCACCATCGACAGGTTGCAGCGCGTATCGAACTGGCCATCTTCGTCATAGACGTAAGCCACGCCGCCGCTCATGCCGGCCGCGAAGTTGCGGCCTGTCTTGCCGAGCACGACGACGGTACCGCCGGTCATGTACTCGCAGCCATGGTCGCCTGTGCCTTCCACCACCGCCGTGGCCCCCGACAGGCGCACGGCAAAGCGCTCGCCAGCCACGCCACTGAAGAAGGCCTCGCCGGTGGTGGCACCGTACATCACAGTGTTGCCTACGATGGTGTTGCGCACGGCCTCGCCCCGGAAGTCGATGCTGGGGCGCACGATCACGCGGCCGCCCGACAGGCCCTTGCCGGTGTAGTCGTTGGCATCGCCAATCAGGTACAGGGTGATGCCGCGCGTCAGGAACGCACCGAACGACTGGCCGCCCGTGCCTTCCAGCTGGATGCGGATGGTGTCGTCCGGCAGGCCCTCGGGGTGCACACGGGTGACAGCGCCGGACAGCATCGCGCCGACCGAACGGTTCACGTTGCGCGCCACTTCGATGAACTGCACGCGCTCGCCCTTTTCGATGGCGGGCTTGCTGCGCTCAATGAGCTTGCGGTCCAGCGTGTGCTCGATGTTGTGGTCCTGCACGTCCACGTGGAAGCGGGGCACGTCGGCGGGCACGTTGGGCTGAGCGAACAGGCGGCTGAAGTCCAGGCCGCGTGCCTTCCAGTGTTCCAGGCCCTGGCGCATGTCTAGCAGGTCGGTGCGGCCGATCAGGTCGTCGAACTTGCGGATGCCCAACTGGGCCATGATCTGGCGCACTTCTTCCGCGATGAAGAAGAAGTAGTTGACCACGTGCTCAGGCTTGCCCGAGAACTTCTTGCGCAGCTCAGGGTCTTGCGTGGCCACGCCCACGGGGCAGGTGTTGAGGTGGCACTTGCGCATCATGATGCAGCCCTCGACCACCAGCGGAGCGGTGGCGAAGCCGAATTCGTCCGCGCCCAGCAGCGCTCCAATGGCGACGTCACGGCCGGTCTTCATCTGGCCGTCGGCCTGCACGCGAATGCGGCCGCGCAGGCGGTTCAGCACCAGGGTCTGCTGGGTTTCGGCCAGGCCGATTTCCCACGGGCCGCCCGCGTGCTTGATGGACGACCAGGGCGATGCGCCCGTGCCGCCGTCATGGCCGGCGATCACGACGTGGTCGCTCTTGCACTTTGCCACGCCTGCGGCGATGGTGCCCACACCCACTTCGGACACCAGCTTGACGCTGATACCGGCGTGCGGTGCCACGTTCTTCAGATCGTGGATCAGCTGGGCCAAGTCCTCGATGGAGTAGATGTCGTGGTGCGGCGGTGGCGAAATCAGGCCCACACCGGGCACGCTGTGGCGCAGCTTGCCGATGTAGTTGGAGACCTTGCCGCCAGGCAGCTGACCACCTTCACCGGGCTTGGCGCCCTGGGCCATCTTGATCTGGATCTGGTCGGCCGACGAGAGGTATTCCGCCGTCACCCCAAAGCGGCCCGAAGCCACTTGCTTGATGCGGCTGCGCAGCGAATCGCCGTCTTGCAAGGGGAGATCGACCTCCACGTTCTCTGCGCCGATCACGCTCTTGAGGCTGTCGCCCTTCTTGATCGGGATGCCCTTGAGTTCGTTGCGGTAACGCGCGGCGTCTTCGCCACCTTCGCCCGTGTTGCTCTTGCCGCCAATGCGGTTCATGGCCACGGCCAGCGTGGCGTGCGCCTCGGTGGAGATGGATCCGAGCGACATGGCGCCCGTAGCGAAGCGCTTGACGATTTCCTTGGCGGGCTCGACCTCGTCGATCGAGATCGCCTTGGACGGGTCGATCTTGAACTCGAACAGGCCGCGCAGCGTCATGTGGCGCTTGCTCTGGTCGTTGATGATCTGGGCGTATTCCTTATAAGTGTTCCAGTTGTTGGCACGCGTGCTGTGCTGCAGCTTGGCAATGGCGTCAGGGGTCCACATGTGGTCTTCACCACGGGCGCGCCAGGCGTATTCGCCACCGGCATCCAGCATGGTTTCGAGCACGGGGTCATCACCAAATGCGGCCTTGTGCATGCGGATGGCTTCCTCAGCGATCTCGAACACGCCGATGCCTTCCACGCGGCTGGCGGTGCCGGTGAAGTACTTGGCCACGGTCTCGGTGTTCAGGCCGATGGCCTCGAACAACTGGGCGCCGCAGTAGCTCATGTAGGTGCTCACGCCCATCTTGGACATGATCTTGGACAGGCCCTTGCCAATCGCCTTGACGTAGTTGTAGATGGCCTTGTCGGCCGACAGGTCGCCGCCCAGGTCCTTGTGCATTTCGGCCAGGGTTTCCATGGCCAGGTAGGGGTGTACAGCTTCGGCACCATAGCCGGCCAGCACGGCGAAGTGGTGCACTTCGCGGGCAGTGCCGGTTTCGACCACCAGGCCTGCCGTGGTGCGCAGGCCTGCGCCCACCAGGTGCTGGTGGATGGCCGAAAGCGCCAGCAGCGCGGGGATGGCGACTTGCGTAGCGCTCACGGCGCGGTCGCTGATGATGAGGATGTTGGCACCGCCCTTGATGGCGTCCACAGCCTGCGCGCACAGCGAGGCCAGCTTGGCTTCCACACCCTCGCGGCCCCAGCTCAGCGGGTAGGTGATGTCGATGGTCGCACTCTTGAACTTGCCTTGCGTGTACTTCTCGATGTCGCGCAGCTTGGCCATGTCGGCGAAGTCAAGCACAGGCTGGCTCACTTCGAGCCGCATCGGCGGGTTGACCTGGTTGATGTCCAGCAGGTTGGGCTTGGGGCCGATGAAGCTGTTGAGCGACATCACGATCGCTTCGCGGATCGGGTCGATCGGCGGGTTCGTCACCTGCGCGAACAGCTGTTTGAAGTAGTTGTACAGCGGCTTGTTCTTGCCCGAGAGCACGGCCAGCGGGCTGTCATTGCCCATGGAGCCGATGCCTTCTTCGCCGTTCTTGGCCATTGGCGCCATCAGGAACTTGATGTCTTCCTGGGTGTAACCAAAGGCCTGCTGGCGGTCCAGCAGTGGCAGGTCTGCAGCCTGGGGCGCGGCAGCCTGGGCACCGGTTTCTATGCTGTCGAGCTTGATGCGCAGGTTTTCGATCCACTGCTTGTAGGGCTTCGTGTTGACGATGTTGGCTTTCAACTCGTCGTCGTCGATCATGCGGCCCTGTTCCAGGTCGATCAGGAACATCTTGCCGGGCTGCAGGCGCCATTTGCGCACGATCTTGTTCTCAGGCACGGGCAGCACGCCCGATTCCGAGCCCATGATGACCAGATCGTCATCGGTGATGCAGTAGCGCGAAGGGCGCAGGCCGTTGCGGTCCAGCGTGGCGCCGATCTGGCGGCCGTCGGTGAACACGATCGAGGCCGGGCCGTCCCAGGGCTCGAGCATGCTGGCGTGGTACTCGTAGAACGCGCGGCGGCGCTCGTCCATGGTGGTGTGCTGCTCCCAGGGCTC
>OFJB01000639.1_pt1 | contig 16156 bp, 15 predicted proteins | sample 1775081 | NCBI WGS metagenome assembly OFJB01 (sample SAMN08195771, study PRJEB24354) | sludge metagenome | isolation source: initial sludge from phenol fed wastewater aerobic bioreactor | place: India: Nagpur | collected 2016-06-05 | reverse complement strand
GCCGTCGATCTCGTCGGCGCCGTCGATGTAGACCGCCAGCTCGCCCACGGCATTGCAGTCGAATACCGCGATGCCGTGTGCCTTCAGCCGTGCGGTGGAAGCCTCCGAAGAAGACACGGCGCCGGGAATACGGTCCTTGACCGTCGCCAGCGCGTCGATGAAGTGGTTCACCGTCGAGCCCGTGCCCACACCCACGATCTCGCCCGCCACCACATGCTCCAGCGCCGCGCGCCCCACCATGGCCTTCAGTTCGTCCTGCGTCATTTGCGACAATTTCCCTTTGGTTCCGACCGGCAACGATTATCCGATGGCGCTTCTCCCCTATGGCCTGACCCGGCCCTTTCTGTTCAGCCTCGACCCCGAAACCGCGCACGAGCGCACCATCGACATGCTGGCACGCGGCGCCGGCACGCCCCTGCAATGGACCTGGTGCAACGCGCGCGTCGACGACCCCGTCACGCTGGCCGGCCTCAGCTTGCCCAACCGCGTGGGCCTGGCCGCGGGGCTGGACAAGAACGCGCGCGCCATCGACGGCCTGGGCGCCATGGGCTTCGGTTTTGTCGAAGTGGGCACCGTCACCCCGCTGGCGCAGCCGGGCAACCCCAAGCCGCGCATGTTTCGCTTGCCGGCGGCGCAGGCGCTCATCAACCGCATGGGCTTCAACAACGAGGGCTTGCAGGCCTTCGTGGCCAACGTCAGGAAATCCCGATTTCATAGCAGCTTGCGCACGACTGGCGGGCGCCAGCGCATGATTTTGGGCTTGAACATCGGCAAGAACGCCGCCACCCCCATCGAGCGCGCCACGGACGACTATCTGATCGGCCTGGCGGGCGTGTACCCGCACGCCGACTACGTGACGGTCAACATCTCCAGCCCCAACACCAAGAACCTGCGCGATCTGCAAGGCGACGCCGCGCTCGACGCCCTGCTCGCGGCCCTGAAATCACGCCAGGCCGAACTGGCCGACGAGCATGGCAAGCATGTGCCGCTGTTCCTCAAGATCGCGCCCGACCTGGACCAGGCGCAGGTGCAGGCGATTGCCAACGCCTTGCAAAAGCACGCCATCGAAGGCGTGATCGCCACCAACACCACGCTGGCGCGCGACGCGGTGCAGGGCCTGCCGCACGCGGGCGAGGCCGGCGGCCTGTCGGGCGCCCCTGTGCGCGAAGCCAGCAACCAGGTCATCCGCCAGCTGCGCGCGGCCCTGGGCGCCGGCTTTCCCATCATCGGCGTGGGCGGCATCCTGAGCGGCCAGGACGCCGTTGCCAAGATCGAGGCCGGCGCCGACGCGGTGCAGATCTACACCGGGCTCATCTACAAGGGGCCGGCGCTGGTCGATGAAGTGGCGCGGGCGTTGCGAGGACGCTCGATCGCTTGAAGTGCGTCTCTCAGAGCGATGGCTTGGTGGCGCGCACGAAGGCGCTCAAAAATTTGCCGTCCATCTGGTCGGACACCACCGAGGTATCGAGCCCGTTGGCGCTCAGAAATTCGCGTGCGTCCTGCGCCGTGTAGATGCGCGTGGGCTCCACGCCGATGTCGGCAAAGCCGGCGGCGGCCAGCTTGTGGCGGTAATCGTCCTCGTCAAGCGCCCCTGCCACGCAGCCCACCCAGGCCATGACGCTGGCGCGGATTTCCGGCCGAATGGCGCCGCGCGTCACCACGTCGGACACGGCAAAGCGCCCGCCGGGCTTGAGCACGCGAAACGCCTCGGCCAGCACGCGGTCCTTGTCGGCCGACAGGTTGATGACGCAGTTGGAGATGATCACGTCCACCGAGGCGTCGGGCAGCGGGATGTGCTCGATCTCGCCCTTCAAAAATTCCACATTTATGGCGCCGGCCTGGCGCTGGTTCTCGCGCGCCAGCGCCAGCATCTCGTCGGTCATGTCCAGGCCGTAGGCTTTGCCCGTGGGGCCGACGCGCTTGGCCGACAGCAGCACGTCGATGCCGCCGCCCGAGCCCAGGTCCAGCACCACCTCGCCGGCGCGCAGCTCGGCCAGCGCCGTCGGGTTGCCGCAGCCCAGCGACGCCAGCACGGCGGCCTCGGGCAGGCTGCCGGTCTGCACCGCGTCGTACAGGTCGCGCGTGATCGGGTCGGTGCCGGCCAGTGGCCCGGTGGCGCAGCACGAGCTGCTGGGGCCGCAGCAGGATGCGGCGCCGCTGCCTTGGGTGACGCGCAGCGCCGCCTCGCCGTATTTTTGCTTGACGATTTGCTGGATGTCCTGGGTCTGTGTCATCGCTGTTCTCCTAGTGGTGTACATGCTTGGGCCACCGGCTGGCCCGCCTTCTCGCCGGCAAACCAGCGCCGCTGCCAACGCAGTGCCAGGGCCACCAGCGCGATCATCACCGGCACCTCGACCAGCGGGCCGATGACGGCGGCAAACGCCGCGCCGGAGTGGATGCCATAGACGGCCACCGCCACGGCGATGGCCAGCTCGAAGTTGTTGGACGCGGCGGTGAACGACAGCGTCACGCAGCGCGGGTAGTCGGCACCGGCGCGCCGGCCCATGGCGAACGAGAGGACGAACATCAGCACAAAGTAGATGAGCAGCGGCAGCGCGATGCGCAGCACATCGAGCGGCAGGGCCAGCGCCGTGCGCGCCTTGAGGCTGAACAGCACGACGATGGTCAGCAGTAGCGCTACCAGCGTCAGCGGTGCGATGCGCGGCACGAAGCGGCCGTGGTACCAGTCCTTGCTGACAAAGCGCAGCAGCACCCAGCGTGTGAGCAGCCCGGCGATGCACGGAATGCCCAGATAGATGAACACGCTTTCGGCGATCTGGCCCATGGAGATGGCTATGGCAGAGCCGCTGAGGCCGAACAGCGGCGGCAGCACCGTCAAAAACAGCCAGGCATAGACGCTGTAGAACAGCACCTGGAAGAAGGCGTTGAACGCCACCAGCGCGGCGGCGTATTCGGTCGAGCCGCGCGCCAGGTCGTTCCAGACGATGACCATGGCGATGCAGCGCGCCAGCCCGATGAGGATCAGCCCGGCCATGTACTCGGGCTGGTCGGGCAGAAAGACGATGGCCAGCACGAACATCAGTACCGGGCCTATGACCCAGTTTTGCAGCAGCGACAGCCACAGCACGCGCGTGTCGCGCCACACGGCGGGCAGATCTTCGTAGCGCACCTTGGCAAACGGCGGGTACATCATCAGCACCAGGCCGATGGCGATGGGAATGTTGGTGCTGCCGACCTGGTAGCGGCCGATGATGGCCTCGATGTCCGGCACCAGCCAGCCCAGGGCCAGGCCCAGCGCCATGGCGGCGAAGATCCACAGCGTGAGGTAGCGGTCGAGAAACGAGAGTTTGCGGGTGAGCTGGCTCATGGCGGGTTGGCGGCGGGTCAAAGGCGGGAGAGTTCGGCGTGCAGGGCGGCGGCGCCCTGCGTGGCCAGTGGCAGCGCCAGCAGGCAGCGCAGGCGCTCGGCCAGGGCCTGGCGCGTGTGCTCGAAGGCGGCACGTTGGCCGGCCGCGCCGCCCGGCGCGCTGGACGGGTCGGCGTAACCCCAGTGCAGCCGCACCGGGCTGCCGTGCCACAGCGGGCAGGCCTCCTCGGCCGCGCTGTCGCAGACGGTGATGACGATGTCCATGCGCGGCGCGCCGGCGGCGCTGAATTCGTCCCAGCTCTTGCTGCGCAGGCCCTGCGTGGCCACGCCGGCGGCGGCCAGCACCTCCAGCGCCAGCGGGTGGACGCGCCCGCTGGGCGCGCTGCCGGCGCTGTGCGCGCGCACGTCCAGGCCCAGCCCGGCAGCCAGATGGTTGAGCATGGCTTCGGCCAGCACGCTGCGCGCCGAGTTGTGCGTGCACAGGATGAGAACGTGGGTAGCCATGGTTTTTCAGCAGCAGGTGGATGGTGTGGTGGCGCAGGGCTCGCCCTGGCAGCAGTTCTCGGTCAGAAAGGCCAGCAGCGCGTTCATCTGCGCGAAGTCGGCGCGGTAGATCAGGCTGCGGCCCTGGCGCTGTTGCGTCAGCAGGCCGGCCTGCACCAGCTCCTTGAGGTGGAACGACAGCGTGGCCGCCGCAATTTCCTGCGCCTCGGCGATCTGCCCCGGCGTCAGGCCGGCCTGGCCGGCGACTACCAGGGCGCGGAACACGCGCAGCCGGTGCGCCTGCGACAGGGCGGTGAGGGCCTTGAGTACAGTTTTTTCTTCCATTATTCGATAACTATGGAAATGATGACCGAGTGTACACACCCACCGCCACGCTTGGCAAGTGCGCCGCACCCATCGGGGTGCGGCCGCGCCGGGAATCAAAGGCCCAACTGGTCGGCCAGCTGGTTCATGCGCTGGGTTACCTCACCATCCATCGCCATCGTGCGACCCCATTCGCGCTGCGTCTCGCCGGGCCATTTGTTGGTCGCGTCCAGGCCCATCTTGCTGCCGAGGCCGACCACGGGCGAGGCGAAGTCCAGATAGTCGATGGGGGTGTTCTCGATCAGCATGGTGTCGCGCACCGGGTCCATGCGCGTGGTCATGGCCCAGATGACTTCCTTCCAATCGCGCGCGTCCACGTCGTCATCGACCACCACGATGAACTTGGTGTAGAGGAACTGGCGCAGGTGGCTCCACACGCCCATCATCACGCGCCGCGCGTGGCCGGCGTAGGCCTTCTTGATGCGCACCACCGCCATGCGATAGCTGCAGGCCTCGGGCGGCAGGTAGAAGTCGACGATCTCGGGGAAGGCACGCTGCAGCAGCGGCACGAACAGCTCGTTGAGCGCCAGGCCCAGCATGGCCGGCTCGTCGGGCGGCTTGCCGGTGTAGGTGCTGTGGTAAATCGCATCGCTGCGCTGGGTGATGCGCTGCACGGTGAACACCGGGAACTCGGCGCACTCGTTGTAGTAGCCGGTGTGGTCGCCATACGGCCCTTCCAGGGCGTGTGCGTAGCCGCTCTTGTGGCTGGCGTCGGGGTGGATGTGGCCTTCGAGCACGATTTCGGCGCTGGCCGGCACTTGTAGCGGCACGCCCAGCGCGTCAGCTACCTCGGTGCGGGCGCCGCGCAAGAGGCCGGCAAATTGATACTCAGACAGCGTGTCGGGCACGGGCGTGACGGCGCCCAGGATGGTCGCCGGGTCCGCGCCAATCGCCACAGCCACGGGGTAGGGCTGGCCGGGGTTCAGCTTGCAATGCTCGGCAAAGTCCAGCGCGCCGCCGCGGTGCGCCAGCCAGCGCATGATGAGCTGGTTTTTGCCTATGACCTGCTGGCGGTAGATGCCCAGGTTCTGCCTGGTCTTGTGCGGCCCGCGGGTGATCGTCAGCCCCCAGGTGACCAGCGGCGCCACGTCGCCGGGCCAGCAGTGCTGTATCGGCAACCTGGACAGATCGACCTCGTCGCCCTCCCACACCAGCTCCTGGCAGGGCGGGCGGCGCACTGGTGCAGGGGCCATGCTCCACAGCGTCTTGATCAGCTCGCGCCGGCCCCACAGGTCCTTCATGCCGCGCGGCGGCTCGGGCTCCTTGAGCTGCGCCAGCACCTCGCCGAAGGCGCGGATCTCGGCCAGGCCCGCCACGCCCAGGGCCCGCGCCACACGGCCGGGCGTGCCGAACAGATTGGCCAGCACCGGCATGGCGTGGCCCGTGGGGTTTTCGAACAGCAGGGCCGGGCCACCGGCGCGCAGCACGCGGTCGGCAAGCGCCGTCATCTCCAGGTGCGGCGATACCGGGGCGGCAATGCGGCGCAGCTCGCCCGCGGCCTCCAGCTGGGTTGTGAAGTCGCGCAGGTCGCGGTAGGGCATGGTTCCAGGTTCAGAGGGCTGGTGTTCTCCTTCCCCCGCTGGGGGAAGGTTGGGATGGGGGTGCTCTCGTGGGCCACAGAGCTTGCATCAGCGCTGCAGGCCCCCACCCCCGCCCTCCCCCAGCGGGGGAGGGAGAAATCCACGGTCAATCATCCGGCGCCAAGCCGGCCCAGCGCGGCGCCAGCTCGTGGTCCAGGCCCAGCAGGTCCAGCACCCGTGCCGCGCCGTGCTGAACGATGTCATCCACGGTCTGCGGCCGCTGGTAGAAGGCGGGCACCGGCGGGCAGACGATGGCGCCCATCTCGGTCACGGCGACCATGTTGCGCAGGTGCACCAGGTGCAGGGGCGATTCGCGCGCCAGCAGCACCAGGCGGCGGCGCTCCTTCAGCACCACGTCGGCGGCGCGCGTCAGCAGCTTGTCGGACAGGCCATGGGCAATGGCCGCCAGGGTGCGCATGGAACACGGCGCCACCACCATGGCCGCGGCGCCGAACGAGCCGCTGGCGATCGGGGCGCCGATGGCCGCGTTGTCGTGCACCACGTCGGCCAGGGCCTCGACCTCGGCGCGCGCCAGCTCGGTCTCGTGCGCAAGGTTGAGCCAGCCGGCGTCGCTCACCACCAGGTGGGTCTCGACGCCCTCAATGGCGCGCAGCACGCGCAGCAGCGCCACGCCGTAGATGGCGCCGCTGGCGCCGGAGATGCCGACGATGATGCGGCGCGGCGTGCGGCTCATGGGCGCGGCATGCGCGACGCAAAACCCGGCAGCCGCTCGAGCAGGCCGGGCGCGTGCCGCCCCAGCACGGCGCGCGGGCTCCAGTGGCTGGGGTCGAGCACGGGCAGCTCCAGCGCGTCCAGGGCGTTTTTCACCACCAGGCCCAGCTCGGTGTCGCCCTCCATCACCAGGCGGCGGTTGAAGAACAGCGTGTCCGGGTCCTGGCGGCGCTGGGCCAGCAGCAGAAAGTCCTGGGCGTTGGCGCTGATGGAGAGGTCGGGCTCGGCCTGCGGGCCGCTGGGCACAAAGCGCCGGCCGTTCCAGGAGAAGTCAAAGCCCAGGCGCGCGTCGCGCACGCGAATCGCCAGGCGCTTAGCCCTAAGGATGTCCTTGACGTCCTGCGGCAGCTGCCTGGCCAGGGCGAAGTTGATGGCCGCCACCAGCAGCATGGAGCCGGGCCGGGCCGGCAGGCGGGCGAGCAGCGCGCCGACGGGACGCGGCAGGGTGAAGGGGGCGGGTGGGGTGGCGTTCATGCGGATGTTCCTTCTGCGTTCAGGCGGCTGGCGCCGGCTCGATCAGGTCCAGGCCGGGCTTGCCGTGCCAGTAGCCGTTGCACGGCGCCTCGGGCATATAGGGGCGTATCTGCGCGAGTGCCTGCGGGTCGGGCTGCTCGGCGCGGCGCGCGGCGTCGAAGGCGGCAATGATCCGGTCCATGTGCTGCGATTGCGGCGACAGGCGCAAAACTTGAACGCCCAGGGCGCGCAGCGCGGGGATATCCTGGATCAGGTTGTGCACGCGCGCGGACTGGGTCTGGATGCCGTTGATGACCAGAAAGGCCTCCTTCTCGCGCGTCTGCAAGAGCTGGCCGTCCGGGTGCTCGATGCAGCGAAAGCCGCAGTCGTCCTTGGGCAGGTTGTAGTGGCGCGCCGTGAAGCAGCGCGCCGAGAAGGCCAGCGGCATGCGGCCATAGGCGAAGACCTCGGTCTCCAGGCCGGCGGGCTGGTCCCTGAGCAACACGGCCAGGTCGCTCTGGCGCATCTCCAGCGGCATGACCCAGCGGCGTGCGCCCAGGCCAGCCATCCAGGCCAGGGTGTCGGCGTTGAACACGTTGAGCTGCGGGCCGGCGACAAACGGCCGCCGACCCGCCAGCTGGTGCACCGCGCCCATGTCGTTCGCCTCGATGAAAAATTCCTCGTCACGCACGATCTTGTGCATGTCGGCCACGTCGGCGGTGGACTCGAGCAGCACCATGGTGGACATCACGGCCTGCTTGCCCGCATCACGCAGCATGCGCGCGATGTCCATCCAGTCGCTCTGCTTGAGCTCGTGGCGGCGCGAGCACACGGCCTCGCCCAGGTAGACGATGTCCACGGGCGCTTCGGCCATTTGTTGGTAGAACTCGAAGACCGTGTCGCGGTGCCAGTAGTACTGCAGGGGGCCCAGGGATAGCTTCATCGGGGTGCTTTCGGGTTTCACTCCTTCCCCCTTTGGGGGAAGGCGGGGATGGGGGCGCGCTCGATCGGGCACGGCGCTGAATCGGGCGCTGCCGGCCCCCACCCCAACCCTCCCCCAAAGGGGGAGGGAGACGTTTGTCGCCTCATTTCCACGGCCGGTGATAGGCCCCCAGCGTGTGCTGCTGGCCCTCGGCCAACTGGTCCAGGCTGGCCATCCAGGCGGTCTTGGGCGCGTACAAATGGCCCTGGGCCATGCAGTGGTCTATGGCCTCGCGCCAGACCTGGGTGACCTGGGCCACGTAGGCGGGGCTGCGCTGGCGGCCCTCGATCTTGAAGGCGCGCACGCCCATCTTCACCAGCTGGGGCAGCAGCTCCAGGGTGTTCAGGCTGGTGGGTTCCTCCAGCGCGTAGTAGTTGCTCTCGTCGCCGACGTCGAAGCGGCCCTTGCACAGCGTGGGGTAGCCGGCGTTCTCGCCCGCACCGTAGCGGTCGATGAGCACGCCGTTCAGGCGCGACTCGACGCCGGCGGGGGTTTCCTTCCAGCGCACGAACTTGGCCGGCGAGCACACGCCATGGGTGTTGGGCGACTCGCCCGTGGCGTAGGACGAGAGCGCGCAGCGCCCCTCCACCATCACGCACAGGCTGCCGAAGCCGAAGACCTCGATCTCCACGCTGGTGCGCTGCGTGACCTGCTTGACCTGCTCCAGCGACAGCACGCGTGGCAGCACGGCGCGCTGGATGTTGAACTGCTGCTGATACAGGTTGATGGCGTCGGCGTTGGTCGCCGAGCCCTGCACCGACAGGTGCAGGCGCAAGTCCGGGTGCTTGTCCGCGGCATGGCGCATCAACCCCGGGTCGGCCAGGATCACGGCATCCACGCCCCAGGCGCTGGCCCGGTCCAGGGCGCTGCGCCAGGGCGCGGGGTTGCTGGCCTGCGGGTAGGTGTTGAGCGCCATCAGCACCTTGCGCCCGCGCGCATGGGCGTAGGCAATGCCGCTTTGTATGGCGGCCTCGTCGAAGTTCAGGCCGGCAAAGTTGCGCGCGTTGGTGGCGTCGCGCAGGCCCAGGTAGACGCAGTCGGCGCCATGGTCGATGGCGGTCTTGAGCGCCGGCAGGCTGCCGGCGGGGCAGACCAGTTCGGGGGCGGTGCGGGTGGCGGATGAGGGCGGGCTGGCGGATGCGGTCACGATGGTGTGCGTCGAAGAGGAAAGCCCGACTACCTTAGGCAGCCTGCAAAGACCTTGATCTGACTTCGATCAACGGACCGCGCAATGACCCCTGCCCTACCGCATTCCGCCGCGGTGCGGAAACCATCGAGACACCGCCCAAGCGCCCCGAACACTCTGTCGGCGCTGCCGCCGACTGGCGCCATCGACTCAATGCATACCGACTTGTCCGGCCGCCGCCGAGACCTGCCAGCCGCCGCCCAGCGCCTTGTACAGCGCCACGCGGTTGTCCAGCTCGGCCTGGTGCAGGCGCACCACCTCCAGCTGCGCGGCATAGAGATTGCGCTGGGCGTCCAACTCTTCCAGATAGGACGCGTAGCCGGCCTCGTATCGGTCCTTGGCAAAACCCAGGCTTTGCTGCAGCACGTCGCGCCGCTGGGTGGCGTGCACGGTCTGGGCCGCCAGGCGGGCGGTGCCGGTGAGGGCGTTTTCCACGTCGGCAAAGGCGTTCAGCACGGCACCGCGGTAGGCGTAGGCGGCCTGGTCGCGCTGGGCGGTGGCGACGTCGACCTGAGCCTCCAGCCGGCCGGAATTGAACAGCGGGGCCAGCAGGCTGCCGCCCAGGCTCCAGACGGTCAGCGGGTTGTAGTGCAAGGCGTTGATGACCAGGCTGCCCGCGCTGGCGCTCAGGTTGACCTGCGGCAAAAAGGCGGCGCGCTGGGCAGCCAGGGCGTGGTCGCTGGCCGCCAGCAGGTAGCCGGCACGCGCGATGTCGGGCCGGCGCTCCAGCAGCTGCGAGGGCAGGCCGGCGGGCACCGCGGGCAAGGGCATATCCTGCAGACGATGGGCCGGGGGCGTTGCCAGATTCTCGTGGCCGCCGGCCTGGCCGAGCAGCAGGTTCAGCGCGGCCAACTGCTTGTCGATCTGCCATTGCAACTGCTGCACCTGCTGCTGCACGTTGTCGTATTCGGCCTGGGCCTGGGTCTGCTGCAGCAGCGAGATGTAGCCCACGCGCACCTGGTCGCGCGCCAGTTGCAGCGCCTGCTCGCGCGAGCGCACCGTGGCCTGGCTGATGGCCAGCTGCTCCTGCAGCGCACGCAGGCCCACATAGGCTTGCACCGTGGTGGCGGCCACGCTCAGCTGCACGGCGGCGCGGTCGGCGGCACTGGCCTGCACGCGGGCGGCGGCGGCCTGGCTTTGCTGGGACAGGCGGCCCCACAGATCCAGCTCCCAGCTGGCTTGCAGGCCGGGCTGCAGCGAGCGGGTTTGCGAGGGGCCGAAGGGACCCAGGCTGCGCCCGACCTGCGCGCCCAGCGCGGCGTTGACGCTGGGGCCGCGCGCAGCATCGGTCACCGCCAGGCTGGCCTGGGCCTCACGCACGCGCGCCAGGGCGGTCAGCACGTCGGTATTGTTGGCCAGGGCTTGCACCACCAGGTCGTCGAGTTGGGTGTCCCCCAACTGGGTCCACCAATCCGCTGCGATCGGCGCGCCGGCCTGCGCGTCGGCCGCGCGTGCGGCCAGCACGCTCCACTGCGCGGGCAGCTGCACCTGCGCGTTGTCCGGCGCCGCGCGGGGCAAGGGGGCGCAGGCGGCCAGCAAGACGCCGGAAACAGCGATGGCCAGCGGCAACCGCCAGGCCCGACGCATCGACGCCGCGGCGGCATGGGCCAAAACTCGGGGCGTCATGGTTTCGATCCTTCGTCGGCCGTGTCCACATGGGCGATGACGGACATGCCGGGGCGCAGGCGCGCGGCCAGGGTCTGGCCGGGGTCGATGGCGATCTTCACCGCCAGGCGCTGCACCACCTTGGTGAAGTTGCCGGTGGCGTTGTCGGCCTTGAGCACCGCGAATTCCGAGCCCGTGGCGGGCGCGATCTCCAGCACCTTGCCGCTGAGCCGGGCCCCTTCCAGGGCATCGACGGTGAAGCTGGCCGGCTCGCCGATGCGCACATGGGCGGTTTGCGTTTCCTTGAAGTTGGCCACCACCCACAGCTGCGGCGGCACCACGTACATCAGCTGGCTGCCCGCCGCCACGTACTGGCCCTTGCGCACCGTCACCTCACTGGCCTGGCCGTCGCTGGGGGCGTGCACCGTGGTGTTGTCCAGGTTGATGCGCGCCAGGCGCACCTGGGCCTCGGCCATCTGCACGGCGGCGTCCAGCGCGCCGCGGTTGACCGACGTGGCCTTGATGGCTTCGTTGCCGATGGCGATGTCGGCCTGGGCCTTTTCGACATTGGTTGCCGCCAGGCGGGCGGTGGCGCGCACCTTGTCGCGCTCGTTGAGCGACACCGAGCCGCGCTGGGCCAGCTCTTCCACCCGGTGCAGCTCGGCCTGGGCGCGCGCCGATTCGGCCCGGGCCGCCGCCAGGCTGGCCTGCCGGGCCTGCAGCGTGGCGTGGTTCTGGGCCTGGGTCTGGGCCGAATTGGCCCGTTGCGCCCTGGCGTTGGCCAGCTGGGCCTCGGCCTGGGCCAGGTTGGCCTCGTAGATGCGCGGATCGATCCTGACCAGGGGCTGGCCGGCGCTGACCCGTTCGTAGTCCTTGACCAGCACCTGCGTCACATAGCCGTTGACCTGGGGCGCCAGCACGGTGACCTGGCCGCGCACGTAGGCGTTGTCGGTCGAGATGTCGCTGGTTTGAAACGGCCCCACCTGCCAGGCACGCAGCACCAGCGTGATGCCCACCAGGCCCACCGCGGTCATCAACAGCGCGCTGCGCAGGCTGGGGCGCACCTTCTTGGGCGTGGGCGAGGGGCCGGGCGCGGGCGCGGCAGGACCCGCGGCGGGAGGCGTTGCCGCGGTGGAGGGAGTGGGTGTGGCGCTCATGGGGGTCGTCAAAAGGAATCGATCGGAAGACGCATCAGGGGGTGGCCAGGCTGCCGACGCCGCGGGGCGGCGGCGCATCGGGCGGCGCGGCCGGGGCCTCATCGGCCGTGGGGGCGTCATCGCGCGGTGGGCCGGCGATGTCGTCGGCGGGCATGGCCGCATCGGCGCCGCCCTCCTGCGCCGCCTGCACCAGGTTGTGGCCGGTGCGCGCGGCCTCGAGGGCGGCGGCCCGGCGCGCCTGGCCCACCAGCAGCAGCGCCCAGGCCAAGTGCGCCAGGGCCACCAGCGCCACCAGGTGAAAGACGTCGTTGAAGGCCAGCACGTTGGCCTCGCGCCGCACGATTTGCGACAGCTGCGCCGCCCCCTGCGCGGCGCGCAGGGCGGGGTCGGTGATGGTGCCGGCCAGGGCCTGCTGCTGCAACTGCAGGCGCTGCGCCACCATGGGGTCGGCCGGATTGATTTGCTGCACCAGCGCCACGGAGTGGGCTTGCTCGCGTTCGATCTGGTAGGTGCCCAGCAGGGCCGAGCCCAACAGCCCGCCGAAGGCCTGGGTCATGGACAGGGTCAAGATGGCCGTGATCATGTGGTTGGGGCCGTTCTTCAGGCCCTGGCGCACGCCGGTCAGCATCAGCGGCCCCATGAAAACACCCGAGCCCATGGCCAGCAGGAACTGGCTGAGCTCGAAGTCGGCCGGCCGGTCCAGGCTGGTGCGGCCAAAGTCCATGAAGGCCGCCGCGCCCAGCAGCACGATGGCGGCGACCAGTTGCTTGCGCAGGTTCTCCATGCCGAAGGTCGCGGCCGACAGCACGATGCCCGCCAGCGTGCCGGCAAAGATCACCACGAACAGCGGCTGCATCTGGTCGGGCGTCATGCCCAGGGTGCGCAGCATGCCGACCACGCCGTAGCTTTGTTCGGTGGTCAAGAACCGCAGCACGATGGCGCCGATCACGAAGCGGATGGTGGCGCTTTCGGTGAACCAGCGGGTTTGAAACAGCGGGTTGGCGCGGTGGTGCTCCAGGTACAGACCGGCAAACAGCAGCACGATGGCGCCGACCAGCATCCAGGCCAGCTCGGGGGCGTTGAACCACCAGCGCGTGGTGCCCTGCACCAGCACGGCCACCAGCAGGCCGACACCGGGTACCAGCAGCGCCATGGTCAAAAAGTCGAGCTTCTCGAACGCCTTGACGTGAACGCCGGTGGGCAGCTTGAGCAGCACCACGGCGGCAAAGGACATCAGCGCCAGCCCGGCTTCCAGAAAATACAGGTTGTGCCACTGGCCGTGGTTGAGCAGGCTGGGCGACAGCAGCCAGGCCAGCGGCGCGGCCAGCTGGGTGACGCCCACGCCCAGCACCAGCATCTTGAGCACGTAAGGGCGCGGCATGCCCTGCAGCATGTACAGCGTGCCCAGCGAGGTGCAGGCCGCCGCGGCCAGTCCGCTGGCGGCGCGCAGCCACAACAGGCTGTGCGCGCTGCCCACCACCAGGTGCAGCAGGCACAGCGTGGCGTAGATGCCCAGGCTGATTTCGCTGAACAGCCGCATGCCGAACTGCTGCCTGAACTTGTAGATCAGGATGTTGGCGGTCATGTTGAAGAGCACGTAGGCACCCGACAGCCACGCCGCTTCGCTGGGGGTCAGGCCCAGTTGCCCCTGTATCGTGGGCATGTTGACGGTGAACAGCGCGTTGCCCATGCCGCCGGTGATGCCCACCAGCACGGCCACCAGCACATAGCAGGCCCGCTCCCACGGGGCGTGGTAGGGCATGGCGGGCGAGCCGGGCAAGGCCGGTTTCTCGTGCTCCTCCCAGTCGGGCGGGCGCTTCAGGTAGACGGGTTCGGCCATGCGCGGGGGCTCAGTCGGCGCGACGGTTCGTGCCTGTGTCTGCATCCGCTTCCGTTTCGGGCCGCAGGCCGCGGCGCACGATGTCCAGCGCCTGGCGCACCAGGCGACGGCGCTCGGCGTCGGTCGGGCCGCGCAGCGCGGCGCCCAGCATGCCGGACAGCAGCGACAGGTCGCGAATCTGCACATCGGGGCGCACCAGGCCATGGGCCTGGGCACGCGCCAGGGTGGGCGCGAACGCATCCCGGATCTGCTGGCGCGCGGGGGCGAAGCGCGGGTCCTTCAGGCTGGTGATGCGCCAGTAGTCGGACACGGCCGGCGAGCGCACGATGCGCTCGGCCTGGTATTCCAGCAGCGCAAAAAAGGCATCGGGGCGGTCTTTCAGGCTTTGCGCCCGGTCTTGGGTGCGCTGCGCCGAGCGCTGCAGCAGCGCCAGCAGGATGGCGTGGCGGTCGGGAAACTGGCGGTACAAGGTGGCGCGGCCCACGCCGGCGTGCTGCACCACCAGCTCCAGCGGGGCGTTCACACCGTGGATGGTGAACACCGCGTCGGCGGCGTCCAGCAACTGCGCGCGGCGCGTGGCCGGGTCCGAGCGCTTGGTGGTCGAGGAAGGCATGACGGCGAATTATCGGACAAAATTGTCCGGTTTGCTGGCGCCAAGCTGTTCGTCCGAACCGCGAACACTTGCGGCCGCCTTCAACACCTCATGCAAACCAAGCTGCGGTCAAGCCGGCAACGGCGTGCCACCCTGCCCCAGTTCGGCCACCACCGCCCGTCCGATCGCCAGGCAGCTGGTCAGCCCCGGCGACTCGATGCCCAGCAGGTTGACCAGGCCGGGCACGCCGTGTCGGCGCGGCCCCTGGATGACGAAGTCGGCCGCCGGCTCGCCGGGCCCGGTCAGCTTGGGGCGGATGCCGGCGTAGCCCGCCTGCAGCGCGCCATCGGGCAGGCCCGGCCAGTAGCGGCGCACCTCGTCGTAGAAAGCGTCGGCGCGCGCCGCATCCACGCCGTAGTCGCCCGGCGAATCCTGCCACTGCACGTCGGGGCCGAACTTGGCTTGCCCACCCAGGTCCAGCGTCAGATGCACGCCCAGGCTGGGCGAATCGCGCTCGACCACCGGGTAGATCAGGTGCGTAAAGGGCGCGCGGCCCGCCAGGCTGAAGTAGTTGCCCTTGGCCCAACGCGTGGGCAGCGGCGGCCGGTGGCGCGGCGCCAGGCCCCGCGTGCGGTGCGCCAGCGCGATGGCGCCCAGGCCGGCGGCGTTGACGACCTGGCGGGCTTGCAGCTCCAGTTCGTCGCCCTCCTGGCCGGCCGTGGAAATCCCTATTTTTATAGCTGCTCGCGCTTGTCCATCAAGCGCTGCAAGCCAATTTGCCTTGGAATGCACGGCCAGCACGCCACCCGCGTTCTCCACGTCGCCCAGCAGTGCCTGCATGAGGCCGTGGCTGTCGACGATGCCGGTCGAAGGCGACAGCAGCGCCGCGTCGCAGTTCAGCGCCGGCTCCAGCGCCAGCGCCTCGTCGCGCGTCAGCCATTGCAGGTCATCGACGCCGTTGGCGCCGGCACGCTGCTGGATGGCGCGCAACTCGTCGATCTGGCCGGCGCCGCTGGCCACGATCAGCTTGCCGCAGCGCCGGTGGCCGATGCCGCGCTCGGCGCAATAGTCGTACAGCATCTGCCGGCCCGGCACGCACAGCCGGCTTTTGAGCGAGCCCGGCGGGTAGTAGATGCCGGCGTGGATCACCTCGCTGTTGCGCGAGCTGGTCTGGGTACCGAAGGTCTCGCACGCCTCCAGCACCAGCACCTCGCGCCCGGCCAGCGCCAGCGCGCGCGCCACGGCCAGGCCGACCACGCCGGCGCCGATGACCACCGTGTCGACCTGCTCTGCGCTCACGACTCGAAGCCCTGCAGCACCTGCGCGGCGTTGTGCCCCAGTTCGGCCGCGGCATAACCGCCTTCGAGGATGAAGGCCGTGGGCAGTCCCAGGCCTTGCAGCCGCGCGCCCAGGCGCGTGAAGTCGTCCGCCTGCAGCTGGAAGGTGCTGATCGGGTCGCCGGCAAAGGTATCCAGCCCCAGCGACACCACCAGCGCGTCGGCACCGTGGCGCACGATGCGCGCCAGCGCGTGCTCCAGCGCGTCGAACCACACGGCCACCGTGCTGCCGGCGGGCAAGGGCAGGTTCAGGTTGAAGCCCTGCCCCGCGCCGGCGCCGGTCTCGTCGGCGTGGCCCAGGTAGAACGGATACTCGGTGCGCGGGTCGCCATGGATGCTGGTGAACAGCACGTCGGCGCGTTCATAAAAAATGGCCTGCGTGCCGTTGCCGTGGTGGTAGTCCACGTCCAGCACCGCCACGCGTGCCGCGCCGCCGTCGCGCAGCGCCTGCGCGCACACGGCGGCGTTGTTGATGAAGCAATAGCCGCCCATGAAGTC
>OFJB01000636.1_pt1 | contig 16203 bp, 13 predicted proteins | sample 1775081 | NCBI WGS metagenome assembly OFJB01 (sample SAMN08195771, study PRJEB24354) | sludge metagenome | isolation source: initial sludge from phenol fed wastewater aerobic bioreactor | place: India: Nagpur | collected 2016-06-05 | reverse complement strand
CTGATGCTGGTTCTTTTGCTTTGGTAGAAACCGGCGCCTGCGGCTTTGCCGGCTTTTTCCCGCAGGCTGACAACGTGACAAGTATGATGAGAAACACAGACAGGCGCTTCAGCATCACATAGCTCCAAACAGGATCCAGGCCACGATAAAGTCCATGATCAGGATGGTGACAGCACTGTAAACTACGGTGAGGGTGGTGGATCTGCCCACTCCTTCAGCGCCGCCGGTGCTGCGATCGCCAAAATAGCAGCTAAGGGTGGTGATGATGAAGCCGAAAACGGCGGATTTGATGAGTCCGCTCCATAGGTCGAAAGGCTCAAAGTAGCTCTTCATGCTGTTGAAAAATGTGTGCCAGTGGATGCCGTAGCGCAGCCAGGAAAAATACCAGGCGCAGAGGATGCCCACCAGATTGGCGAAGACGGTGAGCATCGGAAAAGTGATCACGCCGGCCAGGATCCTTGGCATATAGAGAAACTCTGAGGGTTGGATATTCATGCTGCGGAGGGCGTCAAGCTGTTCACTCACCTTCATTGTTCCGATCTCTGCCGCAATGGAGGCTCCCACTTTTCCTGTCATGACCAGCGCCGTCAGCACGGGAGCCAACTCCACCATGGTGGATTTGCTGATCAGCACGCTCAAAAGGTTGATCGGGATATAGCCCTTGGACTGATAGACCGCCTGCAAGGCTGTGACCAGGCCTGTAAAAGCGGCAGTGAGTGAGATCAGAAACAGCGAATCAAAGCCGATCCGCTTGAATTGCAACACGATCTCCTGGCGACGGACCAGCACGCTTCTCAAGCTTTTGAGAGCGGCTCCGGTAAAGATCACATAGTCGCCCAGCCCGGCAAGAAACTTAAAGTTCATGGGTGGTGTCGAGGCTGCGGAACATGGTGAATTCTTTCACAAATCCAAGATCAACCGATCCGGTCGAACCGTGCCTGTTCTTACCGATAATGATCTCGGCGACCCCTGGTTTTTCGCTCTTTTCCTGATAATAATAATCATCCCGGTAGATGAACATCACCAGGTCCGCGTCCTGTTCGATGGCACCTGATTCACGCAGGTCGGCCAGGCGGGGACGCTTGTCTTCGCGGTTTTCCAGCATACGGTTGAGCTGTGAAAGCGCCACTACGGGAATCTTCATATCCTTGGCCAGAATTTTGAGGGCGCGGGAGATCTCAGATATCTCCTGCTGGCGGTTTTCCCGGTCGCGCGGGAGGGTCATCAATTGCAGATAGTCTATCAGGATAAGGTCTAAACCGCCCACTTCCGCGGCCAGGCGGCGGGTTTTTGCCCTGATGTCCAGAGGAGTGTTGGTGCCTGATTCATCGATGTAAATGTGTTTGGTAGAGAGCACATCCGAGGCCTGCATGATCCGGATAAGTTTTTCTTCGTTCATGCCGTAGCCCTTCATCATGCTGTCCATATTCACTTCCGCCGCTGAGGAAAACATCCTCATCACCACTTCGTCGGCGGCCATTTCCATGGTGAATATCGCCACCTTTCTCCCCAGATCGACGGCAGCGTGGGTGGCTATATTGAGGGCCAGAGAGGTTTTTCCCATGGCGGGACGGGCGGCAATGATGATAAACTGGCCAGGCCGGAAACCGCCAGTGAGTTTGTCCAGATCGGAAAACCCGGATGGTACGCCCACGACGGGGATCTTGGTGGAAGCGATGGCATCTATCGTATCCAGGACCTCGTGACTGATCTGGTCCAGCTTTATAAAACCCTGATGACTGGGCAGTTCGGCAATTTCAAAAATAGCCTGTTCCGCCTCGTCCACAACTGTTTTGACGGGTTTTGCGGAGCTGTAGCAGTTTTCGATGATACCGTTGCAAGCCAGGATCAGATGCCTCAGCAGCGCTTTTTCGATCACGATGTTGAGGTGATACTCGAAGTTGGCGCTGGAAACCACAAAGTCTGCCAACTCGTTCAGGTAGGGAGTTCCGCCCACTTTTTCTATCAGGTTGTTGCGGATCAGTCTGTCGTTCACTGTGAGTATGTCGATTTCCACGCTTTCGTTGAACAGCTCTCCAATAGTGCGGAAGATCAGCTTGTGGGCGGTTTTGTAGAGATACTGCTCTTTGATCATCTCAATGCCCTTGCTCACGACGTCGGAGTCGATCAGCATGGCGGAAATGATGGCGGCTTCGGCATTGACGTCCGAAGGCAGGCTGCGCTCGGAGACTTTTACCGCTTCAATTGCTTCGTTCTTTTTTGGCATTCCCACTCCCGGACGTGAGCTTGTCAGACACTGTGAGTCTGAAAATATTCCAGCACCGGTGCCGGCACAAAATCCTCAAGGGGAGCTTTCAGATCGGCAAGCTGCCTCACCATCGAGGATGACAGATACATATACTTGAGGCTGGGAACCAGAAATACCGTCTCTATGGCTGGGTTCATCTTCTTGTTCATGAGGGCCAGAGACAGTTCGTATTCAAAGTCGGACACGGCTCTGAGGCCTCTGATCATGGTGTTGCATTCCAGCTTCATTGCCAGTTCCACCACCAATCCGGAAAAGCTGACCACTTTTAGATTGGGTATATCCAAAGCAGATCTGCGGCACAGGTCAAGCCGCTCGGCATCGGCGTCCTCTCGGCGGCGCTCAAGCAAGGCAAGCTTTCGGCCGACGGCTACGCCGAGATGCTGCGCTGGACGACGCTGCTCAACACGCCGGGACCGGCGCTGGCGGAGATCGACGGCGTGCATGCGCTGACCGACGTCACCGGTTTCGGGCTGGCCGGTCACTTGCTGGAAATCTGTCGCGGCTCCCGGCTCGGCGCCGCAGTGAACTTCGCCGATCTGCCGCTGCTCGCCAGCGCCGTCGCCTTCGCCCGCGACGGCGTCGCCACCGGCGCGTCGACGCGCAACTGGCAGAGCTACGGCAGCGAAGTGACGCTGCCCGCTGATTTCCCGCTCTGGCAGCAGAAGCTGCTGACCGATCCGCAGACCTCGGGCGGCCTGCTGGTCAGTTGCGCGGCGGATGCGGTCGATGCCGTGCTCGCCTGTTTCCGGGAAAAGGGTTTTGCCGAAGCGATGGTGATCGGTCGCATGCTCGAGGGCAGCGGCCTGCGCGTCGGCTGAGCGCCGCCCGGGCGTCGCTTAGGGCGTCAGCGCGCTGGCCATCGCTTCGCCCATGCGTACCGGACGGGTCGGCGCCCAGTCCGGGTTGAAGGCGAGGCGGCCCTTGGGGAAGAGCAGGACGACCGTCGAGCCGAGCAGGAAACGGCCCATTTCCTGGCCCCGGTCGAGGCGGACCAGGGTCTCGCCGTCGTAGCGCCATTCGCGCACGACGCCGGGGCGCGGCGGATTGACCGTGCCGTGCCAGACCGTCGCCATGCTGCCGACGATGGTGGCGCCGACCAGCACCAGCGCGAACGGGCCGGCGGCGGTATCGAAGATGCAGACGACGCGCTCGTTGCGCGCGAACAGCCCGGGCACGCCGCGCGCCGTTGTCGGATTGACCGAGAACAGCGCGCCCGGCACGTGGATCATGCGGCTCAGGCGACCGGCGCAGGGCATGTGGATGCGGTGGTAATCGCGCGGGCTGAGGTAGAGCGTCGCGAAGCTGCCGTTCTCGAACTGCGCCGCCAGCTCGCGGTCGCCGCCGAGCAGCGCGGTGGTCGAATAATTGTGGCCCTTGGCCTGGAAAATCTGGTCGCGCTCGATGGCGCCGAACTGGCTGATCGCGCCGTCGACCGGGCACAGGAAATCGGCCTCGGCGAGCGGCCGGGCACCGTCTTTCAGCGGCCGGGTGAAGAATTCGTTGAAGCTCTTGTAGGCGGCCGGATCGGGATTGGCCGCCTCGTCCATATTGACGCCGTAGCGCTGGATGAAGCGGCGGATCAGCGCGGTCGTTGCCTTGCCGGCTTCGGCACTGGCCAGGCGGCCGGCAAATCGGGTCAGCGCCAGCTTCGGCAGGAGGTACTGGGGCAGGACGGCGAGGCGATCGGACACATGACGAACCTGTGATGAAGAACCGGCGATTATACGGGCTCGCTGCGTGCTGCCCAAATATTGGGCTGAATCTGGGTTGGGTCTGCGTTGAATCTCGGCTCAGTCGGGCAGATGCGGCCGCACCTGCTCGGCAAACAGCGTCAGCGCGCGGCGGTTGGCCTCCGGCTCGTAAGCGGCGGGTTTGAGGAGCAGCACGCAGGGGCCCAACTGTTCGCGCAGCGCCAGGCATTGCTCGACGCAGGCGGCCGGGTCGCCGACGATGGCGTTGTCGAGCAGCGCCGCGTCGTCGTAGGCGGTGGCCGGCTGGTGGAAGGGCTGCACCGGCTGGGCGGCGGGAATGCGCTGGATCGCCCGGCGCATGTTGGCGCCGAAATCGCGGATGAAGGGCAGGGCGGTGGCGCGAGCCTTGCCGTGCTCGGGATCGCAGAGGAAATAGCGGGCCAGCACGTAGGGCGGGCTGCGCTCCGGGCGCAGGGCGCGAAAGGCATCGAGCAGCGCCTTGATCCGCGCCACCGGCGCCGCCGACGGCCCCATCAGTCCGTAACCGCGCTGCGCGGCGAGCGCCAGGCTGTCGTCCGCCAGGCTGGCCAGCCAGATCGGCGGCCGGCGCGGCGGCCGGGGAAAGACCGACAGATCGTCGTAACGGTAATGCGTGCCGTGGTGGTCGACGTTGGTCTCGGCAAAAATCTTCTCCAGCAGGTCCAGGCCTTCGAACATGCGCGCCCGGCTCTCGTCGTGGCTGACGCCGAAATGGCGGAACTGGTCGGGAAACGGCCCGCCCTTGCCGATCCCCAGCAACAGTCGGCCGCCCGACAAGGCATCGACGGTGGCGACGTCTTCGGCGACGCGCAGCGGATCGTGAAACGGCAGCAGCACGGTGCCGGCGCCCAGCCGGATGCGCTCGGTACGCGCCGCCAGATGGGCGAGCAGCGCAAAGATCGAGGCGCTGACGCTGAACGCGTTGAAATGGTGTTCGGTCAGCCAGACTTCGTCGAAACCCAGACGCTCGGCATGCAGCACGGTCTCCACCGACTCGTGCAGCGCCCGCGTCGAATCGCCGAACGGATTCTCGAAGTTGGCGAACAGCGCGTAGCCGCTCATGCCGCCACCGCCGGCTTGCGGAAGACGATCCAGGTTCCTTCGTCATCGTGACGCACCTCGCCGGCAATCGCCAGTTCGGCAAGCAGGCGGGCGAAATGCTCGGGCGGGTTGCGCTGGCCGCGCTCCTTGCGGGCGCGGTTCCAGTCGCCATCCGCCGCCTTCGCGGCGAGGATTTCCTCGCGCAGCTCCCGGTTGCCGAAACCACCACCGACCCAGGCCCAGCCGCCGGGGCGCAGGACGCGATGGATTTCGCGCAGGCCGGCGGCCTGGTCGGTCCAGAAATAGATCGACCCCCGGCTGACCACCAGATCGACCGAATCGTCGGCAAAATCCAGTTGCTCGGCACAGCCCGTGCGCGCCTCGACCCTTTCGCCAAGGCCATGTTCGGCGATGTTCTCGAACGCCAGCGCCACGCATTCGGCCTGCGGATCGACCACCGTCACACGCAACTCGCTGGCCTGCGCAATGCGGATGCCAAGCATCCCCGGCCCGCCCCCAAGATCGATGCAATGCCCCTGCCTCACCCCCGTGCGGCTGACAATCTGCCCGGCAATCACCGGATAAATCTTGCGAAACAGCCCCTTCATCGTGTTCTCGTTATAACTGCGCGCGTCGAAAACCTGCATGCCGGACTCCTGAAAATGAGCGGGCGCCACATGAAGAACCGGCGCCGGAGGGTTCGCTATCACCGGAAGCGAAGCCTGTGCCATGTACATTAAGTGTGTGAAGTCAATGGGTTGGGTTGATTCTTTCATTCGATATGTTGTGTTGTCTACAGCGAATGTTGGGTTTGTGCCGTGGTGTAGAAGCGTGAGGCATTGGGGGCGTCGCCAGAAACTCAATTTCGGGTTGTCGGCCTTTGCCGTCATTGGCGCAAACCAACTTTAGTATCCGGTGTCGAGCAACCAGCTAACGGTGATCGAAACCAGCCAGTGGTCTTCGGACAACTCTCAAGCGCTATTTTTGCTCCGCGAATCCGGGGTTGGATCCGTCGCCGGGAAATAGGGCGCCGACAAATCGGTACCAGAAAACTGGAGGGATCGGCGTCGAGAAATGCCTACACGCAATGAGGTCCAATACCGGTATACCCGCGCGGGCGGCGGGCGACGCTTCAGCGATCGAAGCTTGCTCGGATGCAAGGATTGTCCTGATGTGGTCACGCCACGCGTCCGCACGCTCGGGCAGGTTGATGGGTGCCTCGGAGGCACCACAGTCGAAATGGGCTTGGCCGAGGTAAAGATGTTTGTACAGAGCCTCGTCGGGATGCCATAGCTGCACACAGACGCCCGGATATGACTCCCTGCATTCCTTGGCCAGCAACTCATAGCGATCGCTCTGGTCGAGAATAGCTGACCATCCGGCCAATGTGGCTAATGTCCACGAAGTAGTCATTAAACGCCCAGAAGCCTGCTCACCATTCCAGCCGCTCTCTTCCGGTAGATCGTCCAGCGAATCCGTGCATATGGGCACATATTTCTTCGCCTTGTACGAATAGTCTATATTTCTGACTAGCTTCTTAAGCCAATTCATGGCGTCATCGATATGGTCCGATAGCAGGAGCAGCGTCAGGGCCAACGTAATGTCTTGGCTATGGCGGTCCAGGCATGGAGAGCTACAGATCCCGTTGTTGCCGATGAGTGACGCAAGGGCGTCGGCTACAATCCGCGCTAGACCTCTGCGTCTTTCAAGTTCGGCCTCGTCAGCTGACGTTACGAGTAGCTGAGATAGCCCGATGGTCGCCAGCGTCCCTATTAGTTCGAATGCGATCACGGACAATTCGGAACTATCGCCGCCGTACCCCAGTAGGGCATCTTCCGTGTAGCAGTGTGGTTGAACGCGCTCAAAAAAATTCTTGCAGGCGACTAGATAACCATTCCAAATCATGCCGAAAGCCTCTGCCATTGCCTCCTTCCGGGTAGCATCGTCAGCCAATTGAAGGCGATGCCATGACCACAACAGCGCTCGTTCCATGCCCCTTAGGCCTTGCTTGGCATCCCCTTCCGCCAGTGCCCACGAAGCAAAGGCGTGAGCCGATAAACTCACAATTCGTAACGCCTTCAGCAATGGCTTGCCACTCTTCTGCGGTGTTTCGAGCTCCCCAGTTGATGACAGGCCAAGCGTCCGCAGGAAGAGTCGATGCAGATCGCGCCGGTCGTAGTCCCGATCGCCTGACAAGGCCAAAGCCCGCCGGAGCTGTTTGCGGTCGTCGTCGCGGAACACATGCTCATCCAGCAGGTATGTCTCAATGAGTTCCGCGAGTTGGTCGACACCCCAGAACTCCACAGTCGCTCGTGGCTGGACGTCGGCGATGAAACCGCACCAACTTGCCTGGACTACTTGCTTCAACTCTCCATTCGCTACGACAACGATATGGACGGCCTTACCCCTGTCCGGAGGCTCGACATGGGACTTGAGATACACATCCAGAATTTCGTTAATGCTCTGCCGAACTGATTGCGCGCCGCCGTCCCACTCGGCGCGCCCGATGTCCCCCTTCTTGATGACTGCGAGTAACAGTTCGTCTATACCGCTGCGGGGATCCTTGCCTCGGACTGCGAGATCCACTCCGAACTGTCTGTTGCCCGTTTGGGGCCTGGCCAAGGGCACATATCCCATCTCAACCAACAGATCAGGTAATAGTCGATCCAGTTCATCCCGCTCCTTGAGCGTACGCAGAAACTCGGCAATGACCAGCTTCATTCGTCACCCCGCTTGGATAGTCGATAGAGCAGGCCATCGATCGCATAGCCGACAGGGTCGCCTACTGCGCGCGTCGGTAGTGTCACGCTGTGCGAAAACGACCCGAAACGGCTCGTTTCGCCGACCTTGCCATCCCTCACAGAGAACCAACCGACGCCCGCCTTGATGGGCACCTTCTTCACGAGCTTTATGAAGACAGACTTCTCGTTCGCCGAATCCATGCTTTTGCGCATGTCCGCAGCTTTCCGTAGTGCGATGGCCCGTCGAAGCTGAATTGGCCCTTGCAGTTCCTGAAGCACGGGCAGGTCGTCCAACGCCTTTTGGTAGGCCGTAAGCTCCTTGTGGGCCGACTCGAACAGGGGGTGCAGAGAGTCGGAGGCGCCCTGCATCCGGTGCTCAATCGCTTGCAGTGTATCTGCAACGTAATTGCGGCCGACATCCTTTGTCAGCAAGGTCAGCACGATCGGGTAGGTCCGGGCTGGCGCGTCTCGCGATTCGAGCAGTGAGAACGAGAGGGATAGAAGCGGTTCCACGGAATAGACGAATCCCAACATGCGGCGCACTAGATGGATGATGGCTGGTTGATCCATCTCATCCAGCATTTCCCTTGAGAAGCTCAGATCCCGGATGCCGCGTACCCAGAGGAAGCTAATTAGGTCACAGCAGGCCGAAGTCAGTTGTGGCTCCTCTGAGACCAACCATTCGGTGATAAGACGTTGGAGAACCTGTGGCCTTTCCCCAATGGCTGCAATCGTCTGATCAAACCGCTCGACTAACTCGTCCTCTCGAATCTTCGGGCTACCGTGGCGAAGGAACCACGTTCTCAAGAATCCAAGCAGTAAATCGGTCTTGCCATCATCGTGCCATAGCCGCGATATAACCCAGTCGACATCATCAAGACACCGTCCCAAGTCGGGTGGAACGTGGGTGATTACGTCAAGGAATTCAGGCAGTCGGTCATAACGGAGCACTGCCTCGTTGTTCATGAACAAGTGCTGAACCACGACGGCAAGGGCTTCCCTGTCCAAGGTCTTGCCAATATCCAGCAAGTCATCGCCCAGCTCCGGGTGCCGCCGCGCACCAAGTTCTATTGCGTGCATGGCAACCCTCTTCACATCGGCAGAGATGTGTTGCATGCCCTTGCGCAGTACACCGATACACTTCGCCGCCGTATCGGTCGATAGATCGTGGGAGTTTAGCAGTCGCCCGATAGTCCACAATGCTGCCTGCGCCAGCATCTCGCTGCCAAACTCAGCATCCGTAGTAACTCGATCGAGGACACTCCCAAGCTCTCCGTGCCTCGCAAGCGCCAACATGGCTGAGGTGACTAGATCAAAGGTCGCTTTGGTGATAGTAGACGAGAGGTGCCAGTACAACTGCCACGCGAGTTCTGGCCGATCCAGGAGAACATTCTCAATGGCATTGAAAAGCATGCCTCGAGCGAGATCTCCCTCTGTTCTCGGATGCTGGACTGTGACAAGAGCGCATAGCTCTTCAACCTTGATGGTGGGAAGGTACTTGAGCGCCACCTCCACGACGTGCAGAACCCAGAATACTTCCCGCTCACCGGAGCCAATAAGCTGCGCTGCAGCCTCAAGGACTTTGATTTGCTCGTCCAGAAGCACAATGAATCGTCCAGCTGCAGAGTCGGTACGTCCGATCTCATGACGCCACAACTCGTGGGAAAGATCGAAGGCGTGGGCTCCCGATACCGGGGTAGATGGATCAATATTCTCCCGATAAAACTGAAGTGCTGCGCACTGATTCCTGGCGGACAGCGACGAAAATAGAAGCCGGTTCCCTTGGACAGTCCACAGCGGTGGCTCTTGCGCATCGTCCTCGATGTACAGTGCGGAATCATCCTCGACGGTGAGATTCTCGCTCCGCTGGTGATGGAGTTCCAACGCCAATCGTCCAACACTGTCTAGCACAAGACCAGAACCATCCTCGGGGCGACAACTCATTTTCTCCTCCAAGAGTAGGATGCTTACCTGCTGCTCCTGCTTGCATCGGAATCGAGGAGCATAGTACCTATAAGAAGCCTATTTGTGGCTGCGGCCCTACGTCGGTTGTCTGAGCCATTATTGACGTAAAACCCAGCGAGCTCCAAGGTCAGCAATGGCCGAGTAGTTCACGTTCAGCCAACACATTGAACGGCGGCTCCGCTCAGAAGCCTGCAGCAGGGGCGTCGAACCTACGAGTATCTATTTCGGGTCGGAGCAACTCTCCGTCTAGCTTTCTTCATCACCATCACCCGGTCAAACCCGTCTTCACTGTCCGCGGAGATAAGGGGGCTAACCTTGTTTTCGGCAAGAATGGAAAATCAAGTCTGATCACCTTTGTCGAACGCGTGCTGCGGTGCCTTCGTAGCGATAAAAATCACCATGTTTTGCTGAAATTAATCACCATGTTTTGATTGATTTTATTCGCGAATCATCACGTCCGGCCGGCGCGGGCCGTCAGTTTTCGCCCGGCAGGCCTTCCCCGTTTTCAGCGGCGATTGCTTCAGTTTTTGCCCAGCGTTCCCGCCGCCATTTCTCCCGTTCGCCGTTGGCGCAGAAGGTCCAGGCGACGATGCGGCTTTGTTTCTGGCCCTGGGTCATCGGCAGGATGCGCGATTCGACGACTTTCGCCTTTTTCAGTGCGGCTTCGATGTGCACCAGGTTGTCGGCTTTCGAGAGCAGCGAGGTGAACCACAGCACGCGCTTGGGAATCTGGGCGCTTTGCTCGATCATTGATTTGACGAAGGCGCGTTCGCCGCCGTTGCACCAGAGTTCGGTACCGCCGCCGCCGAAGTTGAGGCGCGGCTGGGTGCTGCCCTTCCTGGCGCCGGGTTTGCCCAGGTTGTTCCATTTGCGCTGGCTGACGGCGAGGACTTCGTCGGGCGAGTTGTGGAAGGGCGGGTTGCACAGCGAGACGTCGAAGCTTTCGCCGCTGCGCAGCAGGCCGGTGAAGATGTTGTCCCAGACTGGTTGGTGGCGCAGTTCGATGCTGCCGGCGAGTTCCGGGTTCTTGGCGAGGATTTTCTGCGCGTTGGCGAGCGCCGCTTCGTCAATGTCGACGCCGAGGAAGGACCAGCCGTATTCGGCGTGGCCGATCAGCGGATAGACCAGGTTGGCGCCGGTGCCGATGTCGAGCGCGCGCACGCCGGGGCCGGTCGGAACGGCTTTCTTGTTGCAGGTGGCGAGCAGGTCGGCCAGCGCGTGCAGGTAGTCGGCGCGGCCGGGGATCGGCGGGCACAGGTAGCCTTCCGGAATCTCCCAGCCCTTGACGCCGTAGTGGTGCATGAGCAGCGCGCGGTTGAGTGCCTTGACCGCCGCCGGGTTGGCGAAGTCGATGGTCGGCTCGCCGGCCGGCGTGGTCTTCAGGTATTTGGCGAGCGCGGCCGAGGTCGCGGTGAGGGCGGCGAGGTCGTAGCCGTCGGCATTCTTGTTGCGCGGGTGCATGGTGATTTTTCCGGGAACGGGGCGCGATTGTCCCACGTGTTGCAGGTGCGACAAAATCGTCGGCGCGCAAGCGCATGATTTTTCTGGTGTTTGGCGGGCGAGCGGCAAGGCATGAAACTGGCTTGACGAAGCGACAAGCCAATCTCCGGGGAATCCGCCGATGAAGTTGTCGATCGAACGCCGCCACATCGAACCGCTGCTCGAAGCCTTTCCGCGTCTGGCGCACTTGCGCGAGCAATTGCGTTTCGGCAACCGGGTCGAGGTTTCCTTCGCCCAACTGGAAGCCGCCGAACTGGACTTGCTGCAGGCGCAGTACGCGGCTGGCGACCGCGAGTTGCGCGCGCAGGCGGCGCAGATAGCGACGCTGCGCGCGGCGCTGGCCGAGACCGGGCATCGCTTTGAGGCCGAAGAGCTGGAAATGGCGGTGCCGGCCATCGCGCGCTACCTGGCCGACGGCAGCGAACGCGGCTGGCTGTTCTCGGCGGCGATCACCGGCAAGCCGCTGGCCTGGGTGGTGGCGCGGCTCGATTACACGCCGCCGTCGGAGGAGGAAACGGGCAAGATTTTCCTCGAACTGCGGGCCAATTCGCGGGCGAAGATGGCGACGGCGACCTTGCGCATTTCCGGCCCCGACATCGCCGGCCACACGGTGGCCGAAATCCTCGCCGGCAAGGGCTTCGTCAAGGAAACGCCGGCCTTGCTGGCGGCCTACGAGGAGGGCGCGGCGCGCTATTTCGAGTGGCGGGCGCAGTACGGCGCGCAGTTTTCCGGCAGTGGTACCGGCTGGTTTGCCGAGAACCCGACGGCGACGCACCGCGACACCGATTATTCGCGCAAGGACCAGATCGTCCTCTCGTCGACCGGTTCGCCGGCGCGCCTGGTCAACGACGAGGGCATCCTCGGCGAGCGCGTGCTGGCGATGGACGCCACCGGCGACATCCTGGCCAAGTTCGTGCGTCGCGTGCAGCGCAACTCGCGCCTGTCCGGCAAGGAGGAGGCGGAAGTCGAGGAGGCCCGCGAAGGCATCGCCAAGGGCTTGTTCACCGAACTGCCGGTGCATTTCTTCATCCTGATGTTCCACCTCGACCTGCACCATTACGTCTGGGTCCATGTGGACGACATCGCGCCCTACGCCTACCAGCCGGAACTCAAGGACAAGCTGGTGCTGCCGCCAGAGCAGACCGACCTGATCGACATCCTGACCGCCGAGATGGACGTGCTGATGGACGACATCGTCGCCGGCAAGTCGGGCGGCACGACGGTGCTCTGCGCCGGGCCACCGGGGGTGGGCAAGACGCTGACCGCCGAGGTGTACTCGGAGATCATCCGCCGCCCGCTCTACCGCGTACATTCCGGCCAGCTCGGCCTGAACGTGGCGGAGATGGAAAAGACGCTGAAGGAAGTGCTGACCCGCGCCCAGCGCTGGGGCGCGGTGATGCTGATCGACGAGGCCGATGTGTACATCAAGCGGCGCGACGACAACATCACGATGAACGCGGTGGTCGGCGTCTTCCTGCGCGTGCTGGAGTATTTCAACGGGCTGTTGTTCCTGACCACCAACCGGGTGGACGACATAGACGAGGCGATCGTCTCGCGCTGCATCGCGCTGATCCGCTTCCACGCGCCGAGCCGGGAAGACCGGCTGAAAATTTGGGGCGTCATGGCGGCGCAGTTCGGCCTTGTGGTTGCGCCGGAATTGCTCGACCGCCTGCCCGACATCTTCCCGCAGGCGTCGGGGCGCGACATCAAGGGGCTGGCCAAGCTGGTCGCCAAGTACTGCAGCCAGAAACAGGTAGCGGCGAGCGAGGAGGTGTTCCGGCGCTGCTCGATGTTCCGGGCGCTGGAGCAGGCGGAGTAGCGTTGGCGGGCCGGGCTCAGGTCCCGGGTTTGCTCAACCAGCGCAGCAGGGTTTCGTACAGGTGGTCGGGGGCGACCGGTTTGCCGAGGTGGTCGTTCATCCCCGCGTCAAGGCAGGCCTGGCGATCTTCGGCAAAGGCATTGGCCGTCATCGCCAGGATCGGCGTATCGGCGTGGGCGGGCAGGGCGCGGATGGCGCGCGTCGCGTCGATGCCGTTCAGGCAGGGCATCTGCATGTCCATCAGGATCAGCGCGTATGAGTGTTGCCGGGCAAGATCGACGGCCTGACTGCCATCGACGGCAATATCCACGCACAGCCCGACGTCTTCCAGCAGGCCGCAAGAGACCTCGCGGTTGATCGGCTCGTCTTCCGCCAGCAGGATGCGCTGGCCAGCGAATTCCGTCTGCAGGCGGGTTTCGGCCTGCGTCAGCGGCGGGCTGGCGGGCTGGCTCGGGAGCGGCAGGCGGGTTTCCGTGTCGAGCTGGAGGTTGGCGGTAAACCAGAAGCTGCTGCCGCTGCCCGGCTGGCTGGTCACGCCGATTTCCCCGCCCATCATCTCTACCAGGCGCTTGCTGATGGCCAGCCCGAGTCCGGTGCCGCCATATTTGCGCGTCATCGAGCCATCGGCCTGTTCGAAGGCCGTGAACAGGCGTTGCTGGTCTTCTGGGATGATCCCGATGCCGGTGTCGGCGACTTCGAAGCGCAGCCGGACGCGGTCGGGGAGATCGTCGATCCGCCGCAGGCGCAGGTCGATGCTGCCCCGCTCAGTGAATTTGACGGCGTTGCCGAGCAGGTTGAGAAGTACCTGACCGAGGCGCAAAGGATCGCCGATCAGCACCAGGCGGGCGATTTCCGGCGGCAGTTCGGTACGCAGCGCGATTCCCTTCTCCTTCGCCTTGTGATCAAGCAGGGAGATGACCTTTTCCAGGACTTCGCCGAGGCGGAAATGCGTCATTTCCAGCGTCAGGCGTTCGGCTTCGATCTTGGAGATGTCGAGAATGTCGTTGATGACGGCGAGCAGATGCTGCGATGCCTGCTCGATCTTGCCCAGATGCTCGCCAAGTTGCGGTTCGTTGCTGCGCCGCCTGGCCTGTGCCGCCATGCCCATGATGGCATTCATCGGCGTGCGCAGTTCGTGGCTCATGTTGGCGAGGAAGGTGCTCTTGGCGCGACTTGCCGCTTCGGCCGCTTCCTTGGCCAGATTGAGGTCGCGGGTGCGCGATTCGACGATTTTTTCGAGCTGCTCCTGGTACTCGCGCAAGGTTTCCTCCGCCCTGCGCCGGCGCGTGATCATGCGGTTGGCGCCTTCCGCCAGTTCGCGGAATTCCGCGATGTCGAGCGAAGCGAGCGGCATCTCGGTCTGGTCGTCGGCGCTGCGACTGAAGAAGCCAGAAAATTCCGCGATCATCGCCCGCGTCCGCACGTTCAGCCGGCCGGCCAAGCCAAAGGCGGCCAACCAGAGCAGGAACAGGATGCCGCAGATCTTGGCGATGTTCCAGAGCAGCTCGTTGCGCGCCCGCTGGCGGGCTTCGGCAACCAGATTGTCGATATCGTCGATATAGATGCCGGTGCCGATGTACCACTTCCACATGGGCAGGCCGCGGGCATAGCTGATCTTCGGTGCCGGGCGTTGTCCGTCGATTTTCGGCATCAGGTAATTGACGAAACCGCTGCCTTGTTGCGCCAGACGGATCAGTTCCTGGACGATCATGACGCCGTTCGGGTCGCTTACCGCCAGCATGTTCTTGCCGGTGCCGGGGCCGGACAAGGCCACGCCGCTCCAGTCTCCGGCGAAAAGATAGGCATCGCCGTCGTAACGGATGCGGCGGATCCAGTCGAGTGCCTCGCGCTGCAGATCGCCTTCGGTGTCCTCCAGGTATTCGCCGGTGCCGATCAACCAGTCGAAAGGGGCAAAGTGCTTCACATAAGCAAGCTTGGCGTGTTCCTTCCCCGGGGCGCCCGGTCTGCTCCAGGTGTAGCGGTAGAACCCTTCGCCATCCTTCCTGACCAGTTCCGCCATGTCGCGGATGACGTAGGCGCCGCTGGCGTCGCGCAGGTCGAGCAGGTTTTTCAGCTCGAGTTCCGGGCAGGCGGCGCACAGCATTTCCATGCCATCAAGCCGGGTGGCGAAATAGTAGCCGCGTCCGTCGAGGAAGCGGATCGGACGCAAGGCTTCGCGCACCATGTCCTGCAGTTCGGCGGGCGCCAGTTTGTTCTTGTAGTGGTCGTAAAGGTAGGTGGCCAGGCGATGCGCTTCCAGCGTCCGCTCGCGAATGATGCGCCGCGTCCGCTCCTCGGTCTGGCCGCGCATGAACTCTAGATAGGCCGCCGCCGCGTCGACTTCCTGTTGCATGCGCGCCTTGCGCTCGGCGAGCAGACGCTCGCTCATCGCCGCGACTTCGGCGTTGAAGGCGAGAATTTCCTGGGCGATCCACAGGCTGCCGATCAGTACGCAGGCCAGCGTCGATACCAGCAGCATGTTGGCGAGCAAAATCCGGCTCAGGGTCTTGCGGGGCTTCATTCGGGCGGGAAAACGGTCGGGGTCCTTGGCAAAGTGGCAGCAGTTTAAGCACTAAAGACCATGTTTGCCACGTTGTTTTACAGGCGTGCCAGGCCTGCCCGCCGAGCTTCCCGTGGCGGCCGCTGGCAGCGTCTCACGGGGCTCCGGCAATGCCTTGTAGAATTGCAGGAGCCGGCTTCGTCACTGGTGCGGACCTTTCGGGCCGAATCCGTTTGGCGCGAGGGTACGGTCGTTAATTCCATTTGAATCGGGAGCTTCCATCCATGTTTCTCGCCATGAACCGTTTCCGCATCGCCCTCGGCAAGGAGGACGATTTCGTCGCCCACTGGCGCAACCGCAACAGCTACCTGCACGAGGTGCCGGGCTTCGTTTCCTTCAACCTGCTGCGCGGCGACAGCAACGACGAGCGCACGCTGTTCGCCTCGCACACGGTCTGGGAATCGGAGCAGGCCTTCGCCGACTGGACGAAGTCGGATGCCTTCCGCAAGGCGCACATGCAGGCCGGCCAGTCGCCGCGCGATTTCTATCTCGGGCCGCCGCAAGGTAAGTATCCCCCGGCAAAGCCGGGGGCTTTAGATTGTGAGCCGCTCAAAGCGGCAATCTGGGGTCGCTAACGC
>OFJB01000635.1_pt1 | contig 16241 bp, 18 predicted proteins | sample 1775081 | NCBI WGS metagenome assembly OFJB01 (sample SAMN08195771, study PRJEB24354) | sludge metagenome | isolation source: initial sludge from phenol fed wastewater aerobic bioreactor | place: India: Nagpur | collected 2016-06-05 | reverse complement strand
GGTTGGGGTTGGGCTGTCTCTGGCACATATTTTCTTGGCAAAGCTGGTTATGAATATTTAACTAAACCTTAATTTAAGACTATGTTTGATTATCTTTATTATCGTACATACTCAATTTACAAGTATAAATGGAATGATAGTATTCCGGGAGTTTATTCTGTATGTTTAATATCTATACTCCAATTCTTCAATTTATCATGTTTGCTTTTTTTAGCTTTCTATATTGCAGATAGTCATTTAAATATAAATAAATTTTATGGGGCTTTATTGGTAGTGGCTTTAATTGGTGTTAATTATTACCGCTTTTATATTCACTCTAACTTTAGCCTACTTGAAGAAAAATGGAGAGATGAAAATAAACAGAAAAGAACCAGAAATGGGATATTAGTTATCATTTACATAGTCATATCAGTTTTTTCATTTCTCACTTTTGCAGATTATTTTGGCGGTATAAATAGAATGCCCTAAGAAGAGATAATAGAGTTGCCTCCTCCCGGGGAATAACCACCGACTATGTTTCTAACAAGCAGTATGTCAACGGTGTCCTCGACAAGATCATCATCCCCCAGGGTTACATACAGAACGGACAGTACTACTACTTCACTCCCGACTACCTGGGAAATGTGAGGGTCGTGTCAAACGCATCGGGAACGGTGATAGAGCAGAATGACTACTACCCCTATGGCATGAGGCATGACAATGCAAGCCACATTGTATCGGCAGGTAACAGGTATAAATTCTCAGGCAAGGAGCTTGAAACAACAGGTAACCTCTCAACCCTCGACTTCGGATGTGATTTAGTTTGCTGAGATACGGTCGGTGTAGAGGATCCCTTCGAGGTGGTCGATTTCGTGCTGGAAGATGACGGCAGTATAGCCCTCTACGGTGTCGCGACGAGTCTTGAAACTCTTTTCATCGGTATAGGAGACAACTATCTTCTTTGAGCGCATAACCTCTCCGCTCATACCCGGAACAGAGAGACACCCCTCCGGGCCAAGTTCGCATTCGGAAGAGTAGAACTCGATTCTTGGATTTATGTAGAATTTATATGGTTCACCACGCTTGTCGAGACGCTGCACAACTATTAACCTCTTTGAGACACCTACCTGCGGAGCAGCCAAACCTACTCCCGGATTGGTGCTGTCCTGAACAGTTGCTAGCATCCTCTCCTTGAGTTTAATGAAGTGCTCCGAACTAATGTCAGCTTTGTTGAGGTCGGGCGCTATTTCGCGTAACACAGTTGTATCAGAAGGATTATCCACTATATAAAGCTTCATTATTTTTATAGAGTCGTTCCGGTTTATTATGTCAATCTCCCCGGCAGTGAAAGTGAGTGATTCCGAACAGGCTAAGGTCGTCATAACTAGTGGCAGGATTAGTAGTGTAATTAAATTCCTCATTAGGTGCTGTTATTATCCATTAACAATGAACAAGATGAAAAAGTTCTCGATTGAACTTTTCTGAGAGCAAATGTACTTAAAAAAAGTTACTTTTGCGGCCATGAATTATTTCGGAGAACTTATATCGCTAACTGTTGCCCTCTCCTGGACAATGTCTGCGCTCTTTTTCGAGTATGCCGGGAAAAAGATTGGATCACTCTCGGTCAATCTCATAAGGCTGCTTTTTGCTTTCGTAATGCTGGGCGGAATGCTCTATATATTTACAGGATCCATGCTCCCGGTGGGTGCAGATGGAGATACCTGGATGTGGATGTCGCTCTCAGGACTTGTAGGCTTTGTATTCGGGGACCTTTGCCTCTTCTATTCATACCTCGTAATCACAGCTCGATTCAGCCAGTTACTCATGACTCTTGCCCCGCCATTTGCCGCACTCTTCGGCTGGATGCTGCTGGGAGAGAGATTATCTGCCGGGGGATTTCTGGGAATGGCGGTTACGCTCACCGGAATCGCAATCTCGGTACTCAAGAGAGGCAGCAACGGAGAGCAGGCTGTTATTAAGGAGGGAGTGGCTCAGATTGAGAGCGAATCTGTTCAGAAGCAATCTGCCGGAGAGAAGAGTGGCAAACACACCAGAATAGTAGGGAATCTGCATCTGCACCTACCTCTCAAAGGAGTATTGCTAGGGGTTGGAGGAGCACTCGGGCAGGGGCTCGGAATAGTTTTGAGCAAGCAGGGGATGATAAGCTACCATGAAGCCATTGGGGCAGATAGTCCAATAGGTTCTTTTGTACCTTTTGCCGCAACACAGATGCGGATCATTACAGGTGTGGTGGGATTTGTTCTCATAATTCTGCTTTCGGGGCGCCTGGAGGTTTTTAAGGGGGCTCTTAAAAACCGCAAAGGGATGATCGCTACATTCTTCGGATCTATTTTCGGACCGTTTGTGGGGGTGTCGCTATCGCTGATGGCTGTCCAATACACAAACACTGCAATTGCCTCAACAATTATGGCTACTACGCCAATCATTATAATTGTTCCCTATATTCTGCTCTATAAAAAAAGAATATCCGCCATTGAGATTTTAGGCGCAATCCTAAGTGTGGCCGGAGTCTCACTCTTCTTCCTGCTATAGATTAATTATTTGATGAGAATAATTGACTACCTGAACAACATCCTTACAAGTGAAGGGATGTCGGGAGTCTCTACCACCGTAATCGATCCTTCACCCCCCTTTTTCCTGCTTTTGGAGAGAGATTGAGGGGTATTGTAGGCAGATATGAAGATCCTTTCGAAGCCAAGCTTTTCAGCTTCGGCTATGCGTCTCTCGATTTGACCCACGGGGCGGATCTCCCCGCTAAGGCCCACCTCTCCTGCGAAACAGTAGCGCGGAGAGATATAAAGGTCGAAGTTGCTTGATAGAATTGCCGCTACAACAGCCAGGTCGCAAGCCGGGTCGTTCACACGGAGTCCGCCGGCCATATTGAGAAAGACATCCTTGGCCGAGAGCTTGAATCCCGCTCTCTTCTCAAGCACGGCAAGCAGCATATTCATCCTCCTTACATCGAAGCCGGTGGCCGAACGCTGGGGCATTCCATATGCGGCAGAGCTCACAAGTGACTGGATCTCGATCAAAAACGGTCTCGTGCCGTCGAGCATTGCGCCTACGGCGATGCCCGACAGATTCTCCCCGTGCATCGGGATAAGCATCTCCGAAGGGTTGCTCACCTCTCTCAGCCCGCTATTGAGCATCTCGAATATAGCAATTTCGGCTGTAGAGCCAAACCGGTTCTTGATCCCCCTGAGAATCCTGTAGGAGTGGCGGGTATCCCCCTCGAACTGAAGCACCACATCCACAATATGCTCCAGAACCTTAGGCCCTGCAATGCTCCCCTCCTTCGTAATATGACCTATTATGATAACAGGAGTATTAGTCTCCTTGGCGTACCTGAGCAACATTGCAGCACATTCACGGACCTGAGAGACCGAGCCCGGCGAGCTCTCAAGAGCTTCGGAGTATATAGTCTGTATCGAGTCCACAATAATGAGCTGAGGATTGGTTTCGCGAGCCCTGTTAATTATGTTTTCCAGGAGAGTCTCACTCAGAACCAGGCAGCGGGAGTCGTCGCCCCCGAGCCTCTGCGCCCGCAGCTTTATCTGCTTGGCACTCTCCTCCCCGGAAACATAGAGTGTTATGAGATTGGGGGTGAAAAGAGGGATCTGCAGGCTCAGCGTAGATTTTCCGATTCCCGGCTCTCCACCTATAAGGATCATTGAGCCCTCGACCAGCCCGCCTCCGAGCACTCTGTCCAATTCGTTGTTCCCCAGTGATATGCGACTCTCTTCTCGAAATGTGATATCTGCAAGAGGTTCAGGTTTAGAGCTCCCTCCGGGTACCAGCGAGAAACCCTTAACACCACCGGAAGAGCTATCCCTGCTCACCAGCTCCTCAACCATAGTATTCCACTCCCCACAGGCCGGGCACCTTCCCAGCCACTTTGCACTCTCGTTCCCGCAATTACTGCAGAACCACGCTTTCTTAATTTTTGCCATATCAAACTTTAGAACAGGGCTAATTTAGATATTATTTTCCTAATTTTGTTTGAGAATGAGAAAAACCACAACTATGAAAAACCTCCATCTGCAACACTCTGCAGCAAAACAACTATGCGTAGCCTTCACAGCTGCGCTGCTTTTATTGGGAACACCTCCCGCAAAATCGCAAACAGCAACCCCGCCTAAATTGACCACATCTGCCGAAAATGAGGCGATTGCCTTAAAGGCGACTGAGTATCTGCTCAAGGTAAAAAGCGACTGGCATATTCCCGGAATGGCCCTGAGCATTGTAAAGGATGGGCAGATAGTGTTCGCTAAGGGATTCGGAGTCAAAGATATCTCCAAAGAGGGAGAGGGTTCGCAGCAGGTGTCGGAGAACACCCTTTTCCAGATAGGTTCTGTATCAAAGTCATTTACAGCACTTGTTATGGCCTCACTTGTAGATGAGGGGCTCGTAAAGTGGGACGACACCGTCAAAAAGATACTCCCCGACCTTAAGCTGTATGATAAGTGGGTAGAGGAGAATCTGCAGGTAAAGGATATAATGACACACAGGATGGGGCTTAAGGGGCAGATGGGCACATATATACCCAATATGGGCTACAGCCGCGACGATGTTTACAGGATGATTGCTCTTATGAAGCCGGAGTACAGTTTCCGAGGCTCATACGAGTATAACAACATAACATTCATTATTGCCGAAAAGATAATCGAGAAGCTAACAGGAAAGAGCTGGGAGGAGAATGTTACCGAGAGAGTATTCAAACCGCTCGGAATGTCGCACAGCTCACTCAACGGCGATGCCTTCCGTGCTGCCTCCGATGTTGCGGTCCCTCACGAGTTCGGTTACAGGCTCAAGAAGGGAGTTGCCGGAGTTTTTAGGGACTCAACCATATTAAAGAGTAAAAAATTTGCAGAGCAAACCGACTCTGCCGCAATCCTTCCTATATATGGAGAGGATCAGGCACTACACTGGCTAACGGTTATCGGCCCGGCAGGATCTGTAAACTCAACAGCATCAGACCTTGCAAAGTATGCGCTCTTTCACCTGAACAACGGAGTTGTTTACGAGAATGGATTAAAAAAGCAGATAGTTACCAGGAAGAGTATGGATTATCTGCACCGTGGAGTGACAATAACATCACAGGATTCAACCAGGACAACACTTTACGGCCACTGCTGGTTTGTAGAGCAGAACAACCGTTACCGATTGCTCTTCCATACAGGCACCACCTGGGGATTTACAACCCTCGTTGCTTTTGTGCCCGAGCTCAACCTCGGGATGGCAATGGTTGTAAACTCCGAAGCTCCAGCCTCACCGAGGTATGCAATAATGAGAAGAGTGATTGACCTCTACCTTCTCAATTCAAAGGGGGCAGATATTCAGACCGCAGATCTCAGGGACTATAATGCAGAGTACCTCGCCGACTGGGCGCTGAGCGGCCGCGAGAGTGCGCTCAGACAGTACAAAAGGTCAATTATGCCGAAGGAGGAGCCCAAGGTCAAAGATTCCCTTCCGGCGATTCAGGAGAGGGAGCTGGCCGGCGTGTACGATAAAGGAGAGCTTTTCGGCAAGGCAATTATCACCTTCGAAGATGGACAACTCTACATAACCGCCGGCCCGCTCGGCTGGAAACACAAACTCCAAAAGAGATCGCCGCTCAGCTATACATTCTCATCCGACGGTCACACATTCCCCCTCAAATTCATTCTCAAGGAGAGGCGCGGAAAAAAGATAGCCAAAGTTAAAGCGATCGATATCGATTTTGGTTACGGAGAGGATTTCGGAGAGTGGAAGAGAATTAAATAAAGATAATTATTATAAAATAATAAAAACTGTAAAAATATGAAAAACAAAGCATTAAAACTCTCATTTGCGCTTATATCAGCGCTCTTGATACTCTCATTTTCAGAGAGTGCTTATGCACAAAAACCGATAATTGGAATCTCCTCTACAGCAGGTGAGGGGAGTTCGGCAAGTGCCCCGCTAACATATGTGAAGTCGGTTATGAGGGCAGGAGGAGTACCGGTAGTTTTACCGATGACATCCGACACAACCATTCTCTCCAGAATGCTTGATGCTGTTGATGCGATAATTATGACCGGAGGAGAAGATGTGGATCCCCTCAAATGGTTCGGAGAGGAGCCTGTTCCGGCACTGGGAGAGATTGCTCCGGAGAGGGATGCTTTCGATATAACACTCATTAGAATGGCTGTTAAGCGAGGATTACCGGTATTAGGCATCTGCAGGGGTGAACAGCTTATGAATGTGGCATTCGGAGGAACTCTCTATCAGGATATCCCGTCGCAGGTAAAGAGCGGAGTTATCAAACACAATCAAAAGGCTCCGGGATGGTACGGCACACATACAATAAACATAGATAAAACCTCACTGCTATACAAACAGACAGGAAAAGAGAGTGTGGCCGTAAACTCGTTCCACCACCAGGCAGTTAAGGATGTAGCTCCCGGATTCAGAGTTACGGCAAGGTCAAGCGACGGTATAGTTGAGGCAATCGAAAAGATAGGATCCGACAAGGTATTCGGCACACAATTCCACCCGGAGGTCTTTACAGCCAACGGTCAGGATACATTTATAGGGATATTCACGTATCTGGTGGAGAAGGCCAAGGAGGGAGTCAAAAAATAGTATAACTACTCAAGACAGCAGCAGATTGCTGCTGCGGCTTCGGCATCGGCAAGCGCATTGTGATGGTTCTCAAGATTGAACCCACAGTGCGCTGCTACTGTAGGGAGTTTGTGATTGGGCAGATCGATCCACTGTTTGCGGGATGCATTGCAGGTACAAAAGAAGTCGTAGCCGGGGTAGTCCAATCCATAGGCGGCAAACGCGGCCTTTAGACAACCCTCGTCGAATGAGCTGCTGTGAGCTACAAGGGTGAGCCCTTCAATTCTCGGGGCTATCTCTGCCCATACTTCAGGAAAATCGTCTGCGGCGTCGGTATCGCACCTGTTAAGTCCGTGAATCTGATAGTTCCAGTAACTGTAATAATTGGGGAGCGGCCTAATGAGCTTGTAGAATCGCTCAGTTATGACCCCCTCTCTTACAATGACAACCCCTACGCTGCATACGCTCGACATATTCCTGTTGGCTGTCTCAAAATCTATGGCCGCAAAATCCTGCATACAATATACAAATATAGGATTTTTCTCTCTTTTCGACGAAGAAATTATATTTTGGACAGATTGGAGCAACCTTTGTTCTAATAGTCGGAAAACGCTATCTCAGCTTATTAAATAGGATTTTATCCGAAAACAAATCCACAATTTTGCACCCGAATTTAATCGAAGAAGATGGGGGGTTTGTTATGAGAATGAAGATCGAAATAAACGAAAAATTTGAGAAGTACCGCGATTTCCTGGAGAGAATTCCATTCGAATTCGACAACCTGGGAGAGTTGATCTACTCAAAGAGAAATGTCCTGAGAGTGGTGCAGATGGGTGGTTTCAGAGTCGTTATAAAGGAGTTCAGGAAAATATATCTGCCCAACAGAATAATCTATACCTACTTCCGAAGATCAAAGGGGGAGGGGGCATACAGGAATTCAGTAAAGCTAATATCGAAGGGGATTCACTCACCCGAACCTGTTGCATTTATAAATTTTTATAAAGGGAGGCTGATGCACCCAAGCTACTACATCTGCCTTGAAACTGACTACAGACCTGTAAAAGAGGCCTACTCGCTCCCGATTGAGGAGTCCCGTAAGGTGGTAAAGGCCTTTGCAGACTTTACTGCTGAAGTTCAGCAAAAGGGGGTTTTTCACGAAGATTTTAACGATTTTAATATACTTTATGCCAGAAAAGGTACCTCCTACGACTTTTCGATGATCGATACAAACAGGATGACCTTTTGCCCATACAGTTACACCAGGGCAATGAACAATATCAGGAGGCTCAATATGCCTACTGAGGTGCTGGGACTATTTGCCGGAGAGTATGCAAAACATACCGATCTTTCGGGACCGAAGATGCTCAATATGATGGTATCTACAAGATTAAAGCATTTAGAGAGGGCCGAAATAAGAAAAAGAATTAAATCGGTAAAAAAGATTTTCGGCTAGTTTCGGGAAATTGCTAACTTCAAAAGTTGTTAAGCATTAAAAAAACCGGAGCAGTTATGATTAAATTATCCAAAAGAGGTCTGATTCTCTTTTTGTTACTGCTATTGTTGCCAGTTGCAGTATCGGCTCAGGAGGTTACGCTGTCGGCATACTCTGCTCAGGCAGACGATACTACCTCCCAAACTCCAAAGATTCGAAAAAAGGTAGGCCTTGTTCTCTCAGGAGGGGGGGCAAAGGGTATTGCCCATCTTGGAGTTATTAAGGCTATCGAGGAGGCCGGGATCCCTATAGACTATATTGCCGGAACAAGTATGGGGGCAATTGTCGGAGGCCTCTATGCAATAGGCTACTCAGTGGAAGATCTTGAGAAGTATGTAGCCAATCAAAACTGGACGGAGATTTTTCTGGATGATATCCCTCGCGAAAACAAGCTGATTCCCGAAAGAGAGAGAAACGATGTCTTTATATTCTCCCTGCCGATAGGTCAGGGGGGGAAGATTTTGATTCCCACAGGGTTTCTCAACGATAACAATGTGCTCAATATGCTCAATGAGCTCACCACAGGGTATCATGACTCACTCTCGTTCGACTCATTGCCGATACCATTTGCATGCGTCGCCTACGACCTGGCATCGGGTAGGGATGTCGCGCTGAGAAGCGGCTCACTTCCTATGGCAATCAGGTCAAGTATGTCTATCCCAGGGGTTTTCAAGCCGGTAGAGATTGGGCAGATGATGCTCATAGACGGAGGGATCAGCAACAATTTCCCTGTAGATGTTGTTAGGGCAATGGGGGCAGATATTGTAATAGGAGTTGATCTGGCAGAGGGTGCCAAGCCGACTGAGGAAATAAGCAGTGTTACGGATGTTGTGGATCAGCTTACTACATTTACAGGTAGAGACAAGTATATAAAAAACCGCTTCGATTGTGAACTTTATATCCATCCTGTAATTAAACCTTACGGGGCATCCAGTTTTTCGGCAGATGCGGTAAAAACGCTTCTTGAGAGGGGTAGAGAGGCCGGGGCTGCTGCCCGTGATAAACTGACAGAGTTCCGGGACCGGTACAATCTTGTCGGTGTAAAAAGGGATTCTACCGGAGTTGTCAGATACCACTACGCCTATAATGAGGCGGTTATGGTAGGTAAAATCGAGATTAAAGGGGTCTCGGAGGCTGCCGGCCGGCAACTTTTAAGGAATCTTAACATAAAGGATAACTCGGCAATAAGGCCGGCCCTCCTCAGGCAGGCTGTGGACCAGATACGTGGCACAGGATTATATACCGGGGTCTCTTACAGTTTAAGCAGTGAGTATCCATACACACTTACAATCTACGCAAAGGAGAAGAGCAGCAGGCAGCTCTACTTGGGCGTACGGTTCGACACCGAGGAGATGACTCCATCCATTCTGTTGAATACCAATATGGTGTACAACAGACAGTATAGCGCCTGACTGAACATAAGGGGGAGACTGAGTAAAAATCCCTACATTCGTTTCAGTACCTCCTTGGGAAAGATGTTTCTGGGCAGGGTTGAGCTCTCATATATGTACAAGTTCAACGATTTCGATCTTAATGAGAGCGGAGAGAGGCTCTACAATGTACAGTTCGGTCAGAACCAGGTACGTCTTCTCTTCTCCTCGTTCAAAATCAGAAATCTTAAAAACAGTTTCGGTGTCGAGTACGAACACTACTTCCGTCACAGCTATAACCTGGATACGCTCATCAGGAATATTGCGGGATTAAGTTTCCCACGATTCCTTAACTACTATGTTACATCTTCATATGAGTCCCTGGATGACAAATATTTCCCGACAAAAGGGCTCCTGTTTGAAGCTAAGTTTATGCTCACTACAGATAATTTTGTCAACTATAAAGATAACTCCGCACCAGGCGCTCTCTCTTTCAAATATATGCAAGCCGTCGGCGTTAACAGAAGAGTAACCCTCATCCCTTCGCTCTCAGGACGAAGCGTCTATGGTGACACCCCTTCGGTTTATAAGAACTTCCTGGGCGGTTCATACGGAGGCCGCTACCTTGAGCATCAGACAGGGTTCTCCGGGATTGCCAATATAGAGAACGCACCCGATAAGCTGGCCGTGGCAGGTCTGGAGCTGCGCGGCCGGGTCTATGGTAAAAACTATATATCGCTTGACGGCAACTACGGTTTGGCAGCAGGAAAACTGAAAAATATCTTTAAAGATAAGCACTATTATGGTTTGGCTCTATCCTGGCAGATGAATACTATTGCCGGGCCAATGGAGGTCTCGCTCAGGCGGTCAAACCTGGGTAAAACATTTATTTACTTTGGAATAGGTAAGATATTTTAAAATAATTATTATTTTTTAATAACAGGTTTTCTTCCGAAACTTACCATCGATAGTGCCCCCAGAACAAGCATAATTATTGCCTGTGATTCGTGAGAGATTGTGGCGAAGATAATCCCTTCGGTTTGGGTAATTGCATAAACCGATGAGAGTGCCATGCTAACAATCAGGTGATATGCTCCGATTCCTCCCTGTACAGGCACAACCCATCCGAAACTTCCGACAACCATAAGAAAGAGGGCATCTGCACCGGTTAACCCCGAAACCGAGGGGAATGAGAGCATTGTTGTCCAGCTCATAAACCAGTAGCTGATCCAAAGCAGAAGTGTGTAGATGAGAAAAAGCCATTTTTGAGGCATTTTTACGCCCGAAATGAGCCCGGCAAGCAGACCCTTTGCAATATCGGCGATCTTTCTTAAAAACGGGTGTTTTGACCTGAAACGGTATAGGATCCATGCGAATATTGCGAACGCTGTAATCGATATCCCCAGAAGAACGAAAAGATTTATATGAGCCTCTACAACATCACCCGGGCCATTTCCTCCGTTTCCCACTCCAATCATTTTGAGTACGGGGTTGATTATCTGATTGTTGATAAATGTTCCAAAACGCTCCCATGAGATAAAAAAGAGGGAGAGTGTCACAAGTATAAGTGACAGCATATCGAAACTGCGTTCGAGAACTACTGTTCCCACCACCTTCTCAAAGGGGAGCCCGCTCTTTTTGGAGATGACGCCGCATCGGGTAATCTCTCCGGCTCTGGGTATGGCGAAATTTGTAAGATAGGCAATGTTACAGGCATCCCAGGCAAGCAGTGAGGAGACCTTTCTGCCCCTCTTTCGTTCGCTCCTTTTTCTCGGGACATTTTCGTACTCAAGTGGTATCATAAGCAGTCTCCATCTTTCGGAGCGGATGAGCACGGAAACAGCTCCAAGCAACATGGAGGCTGCAATCCACCAAAAGTTACAGCTCTTTATTCCGGAAATAAAGTCGCTGAGGTGTACTTCGCGAAACGAATAGTATAGAAGCACTCCTGCAAGCGAGAGCAGAAGGATGTATTTTATTGCCGGATAGAGTCTCTTCATATGCTGGCTCTTAATATTTTAGCTCTTTATGATAGGGCTTATGTGTTCAGATCTTTTTATCGATAAGCCTGTTGGTCTCGGAATCGGGAAAGACCACTCTGGGTTTGAATGTGACTGCCTCCTCGGGGGTCATGTGGGCATAGGCCATAATAATCACAAGATCGCCGGGCGAGAAGAGATGCGCTGCAGCTCCGTTGATCCCTATCTTGCCGCTGTTTCGCTCTCCCGGTATCACATATGTCTCAATTCTGTTGCCGTTATTGATATTCACTATCGCCACTTTCTCGTTTTCATAGAGCCCGGCGGCCTCAATGAGCTCTCTGTCAATTGTAATGCTCCCTATGTAATTGAGGTTGGCTTCGGTTACTTTTGCCCTGTGAATTTTAGATTTCAGTATTTCCAAAAACATCTTCTACCTGAGTTTAATATTGTCGATGAGCCTGACTTTTCCTGCATAAACCGCAACACACAAGGTGATTGCCTCTTCGTCCCAGGATTCGGCCGGCTGCAAAGTTAAGGAATTTATAATTTCTGCATATTCGGTTTTAAGTTCCGGAGAGGAATCTATCTTTTTTGTCGTGATATCTGCAAGTTCGGGTGGGGTTATCGGTGGGTGCGGCGCCGAGCGTGCAATCTGTGCTGCTTCGATAAGTGATTTGTAGATCAATGGCGCCGCCCTCCTTTTTTGAGGTTCGAGCAGAAGGTTTCTGGAGCTCATAGCAAGTCCGTCATCCTCCCGGAAAGTGGGGCACCCCTTAATCTCAATTTTATATCCCAACTCTTTTGTAAAGTGCTTTATTATTGCAAGCTGCTGAAAATCCTTCTCCCCGAAAAAGGCAATCTGGGGCTTAACTATGTCGAAGAGTCTTGATACAACCTCCACTACCCCTTCAAAGTGTCCCGGGCGGCGGGGGCCCTCTCCGTATCTATCCAATCCGTTGAGGTCGACATGCCTTGCACTGCCCACAGATCGAGGAATAGGACCCGAAAAGTCAATCCCGCCGGGGTAGATCTCATTGGCTCCGGGAACAAACACAATATCGGCCCCCGCCGCCTCCAGCAGACGGGAATCGCCCTCGATATCTCTCGGATATTTCGATAAATCTTCGGGATTATTGAACTGTGTAGGATTTACAAAAATTGAAACAACAGTGATATCACTGTTCGAAATCGATTCATTTACAAGGGAGATATGCCCTCTGTGAAGGGCTCCCATAGTGGGAACAAAGCCAACTACTCTGTCTTTCCTGTCTTTAAGCGCCTCGTTCAACTCACCAATAGTTGAGCAGATTTTCATCGGATAATTTTTTGCAAACCTACGAAAATTATGGAACTTTGCAGCCGTAAAATTTTAAACCACCCCCGATGAAATCTATTTTAGGAATAGGGAATGCCCTCACCGATATACTTGCACTGCTTGATAATGACCATCTGCTGGAGCACTACCATCTGCCCAAAGGTAGTATGCAACATGTAGACAGGGAGACAGGAGAAAAGATCTGGATGAATTTAAGACAGATGGGAGTACAGCTCGTGGCGGGAGGCTCTGCTGCAAATACAATAACAGGAACAGCAGTACTGGGTATGCCCTCGGGATTCATAGGAAAGGTAGGAGATGATGAACTGGGATCGCTGTTCAAATCGGAACAATCGAGAAACGGTATATGCTCCACTCTTCTAAAGGGAAAGGCTGCATCGGGCCGTGCAATGGTCTTTATTACAGCTCCTAACGCCGAACGCACATTTGCGGTTTACCTGGGGGCTGCAATCGAACTTGTTCCTGAGGATCTTAAAATTGAGATGTTCAGGGGTTATGACTACTTTCATATAGAGGGGTATCTGGTACAGAATCAGGATCTTGTACGCAGAGCTGTCGAGCTTGCCAGGGAGAACAACATGAAAATCTCTCTCGACCTTGCGAGCTACAATGTGGTTGAGTCGAATGAGGCATTCCTGCACGATATCGTTGAAAACTATGTTGATATAGTCTTTGCCAATGAGACAGAAGCTGAGTCGTTTACCGGTCTTCAACCCCGCGAGGCTCTCGATGAGATAGCAAAACTTTGTGAAGTTGCAGTTGTCAAAATAGGGAAGGATGGCTCTATGATCAAAAGCGGCGATGAGTACCACTACATCGAGGCCTGGCCTGCAGATACAAGAGATGCAACCGGCGCCGGAGATATATATGCGGCAGGCTTTCTGTTTGCACACTCCCACGGACTCTCTCTCAAGGAGTGCGGCGACGTAGGCTCTATTGTTGCAGCAAAAGTGGTTGAGGTAATTGGTCCAAAGATCGATATTCCACGCTGGAAACTCGCCAAACAGGAGATTCGCGACCTTACAGGACTCTTAAAGTCTTGATAATTATAAGCCTGGCTATTAGAATAGACCGTGAAGCTGGGCGTCGATTTTGTCTATTACAATTCTCAGATCCTCAATTCTATCCTCAAATTTGTTTTCATCCACGTCGACAATCAACAGTTTGCTGTCGCTGTATGAAGTGATCCACTTTTCGTAACGGTCATTAAGTCCTGATAGATAGTCAATTCTGATACCACTCTCGAACTCCCTTCCTCTTTTGTGAATCTGCGAAACCAGATTCGGTATTGACGATTTGAGGTATATTAGAAGATCGGGTGGTTTGACAAGTGAGATCATCAGTTCGAAAAGGGAGCGGTAGTTCTCAAAATCGCGGCTGCTCATAAGCCCCATTGTATGCAAATTGGGCGCAAAGATCATTGCATCTTCATAAATGGTTCTGTCCTGAATTACATTCATTTGAGAACGTTGAATATCAACAATCCCCTTGAATCTCTGATTGAGGAAAAATACCTGAAGGTTAAAAGACCAACGAGGCATATCGTTGTAAAAATCTGAAAGATATGGATTGTGATCGACCTCTTCGTATTTAGCTTCCCAGTTGTAATGCTTAGATAAAAGCCTTGTTAATGTGGTTTTTCCGCTTCCGATATTTCCGGCAACAGCAATGTGCATGATTCTGAAGTTTTGTTTATGAATGAGGGGTTATTCCCGCAAACAAAATTAAGCAATCTTTTGTTAATTTTGCAGAATGTTCGACTCTTTACAACATAAAGGACGGAGGAAAATTCTGGTTGATTCGCTCAGACGCAAATACAGCTTTGATTCCGGAGTATTGGAGGCTATGGAGAGAGTGCCGCGTCATATGTTTGTTGAGGAGGCTCTCGACCATATGGCATACCTGGATAAGCCACTACCGATAGCCTCAGGGCAGACAATTTCGCAACCATTTACTGTAGCTATGCAGACCCATCTGCTAAATCTGTCAAAATATGACAAAGTGCTCGAGATCGGTACAGGGTGTGCATATCAGACGGCTGTACTTGCCGAGATGGGTTACAGAGTATTCAGCATAGAGCGACATAAGGCCCTCTATATTGTTGCTCAAAAGAACCTTGCAAGGCTCGATTACCATACGCCACTGCTCTTTCACGGCGACGGGTTCAAGGGCCTTCCGGGATTTGCTCCGTTCAGAGGCATACTTGTTACCTGCGGTGCGCCCGAAATACCTCCGGAGCTGCTCAAACAGCTGGCTGTCGGCGGCAGGATGGTCATTCCGTTAGGCGAGGGCACTCAAAAGATGGTTGTTGTGGAGAGGATATCCGATGAGGAGGTTAAGGTTACGGAGCATGGAGAGTTCAACTTTGTTCCCATGTTGAAGGGAACACAATAAATGTAAATAAATTCCGATATGATAAAAATTAAAACATTCTATTTTAACGACTTACGAGAGTGTACATACATTCTTTGGGACGAAACCGGTGAGGCGATTATTGTGGACCCGGGATGTCACTCCGAGAGTGAAAGGGAGAGGCTTGTAAAGTTTATCGAGGGGGAGAAGCTTACTCCCGTAAAGATTGTACAGACTCACGGACACTTCGACCACATTATGGGGAATGCCTTTGTAGCAAAGAGATGGAATCTGAAGACATATATTCATCCGCTCGATAAGGGCCATCTTGAGAGAGCTTCTCAATATACGCAGATGTTCGGTTATACGATCGAACAGCCCTCATCAGATACTCTCGACCTTGAGGATGGAGGAGTGGTTGAGTTCGGTAAATCCAGACTGAGAGTTATTCATACTCCCGGCCATACCAGGGGTGGAGTCTGCTTATACAGTGAGGATGAAAACGATAAATTTGTTCTTACAGGCGATACTCTCTTTGCCGGCAGTAGAGGAAGAACCGATCTGCCCGGCGGTGATTTTGATACCCTGATCAACAGTATCCGACAGCAGTTTTTTACATTGCCGGATGATGTAACCGTATATTCCGGCCACGGCCCTGAAACAACAATTGGGTATGAAAAAGTGAATAACCCGTTTCTGACCTGAGTTGCTGAATACGAAGAATAGCTGAATGGTTCAATGGTTTGATTGTTCAGAAGCATCCATCAGGCAATCAAACAGTATAAGCATCAAAGGAATGGGAACATAGTTACGTACGAAGAAATTTACCAATTACCGGCAACTTCTGAAACTCCTTTTTTTCCACCCGCAAAATAAAAAGCCCGTAAGCACCGGTGAGTAAAGTAGCCAGTGTTAAGCTGAGCCAGGTAGAAGGCCATACGCGCGTAAGCCCGTGATGCACGAAGTACAACAGGGCAACGATCACCATATAAGCCACCAGCTTTTTCCAGGCATAAGGAACACGGTAACTCTTTTGTCCCCATACATACGAGATGACCATCATGCTGCCATAGCAGATAAATGTAGCCCATGCACAGGCCATATAGCTGAAGTAAGGAATGAACAGG
>OFJB01000634.1_pt1 | contig 16281 bp, 13 predicted proteins | sample 1775081 | NCBI WGS metagenome assembly OFJB01 (sample SAMN08195771, study PRJEB24354) | sludge metagenome | isolation source: initial sludge from phenol fed wastewater aerobic bioreactor | place: India: Nagpur | collected 2016-06-05 | reverse complement strand
TAGACTTCGTAGGGCTGCATCTTGCGCAGGTCCCAGGCCACGCCCGAGCCACGCAGCATCGGGCCGGTGAAGCCCAGCGCCTTGGCGCGGTCGGGATCGACCACGCCGATGCCGACCAGGCGCTGCTTCCAGATGCGGTTGTCGGTGAGCAGGGTCTCGTACTCGTCGACGCAGGCGAACACCTCGCGCGCAATGAGCCGCCACTCCTCCGGCTGAATATTGGAGCTGTCTAGATTCAGGATGGTCTTTGTGTCAATCTGGCCGACCGCGCGCGCATCCGGCAGATAGGTGAGGATGTCGCCCGCGGACAACGTTGGAACCAGCCCCGCGCTGGTCTGCGTGCAGGCGATGGTTCCGCCCGTGGAAAGAATCATCAATTTTTTCATATTATTTTAAGCTCCAAATGACCGGAGAATCCGGAAGATTTGATATCTGTATTGCCCGCTGAAAAAAAGCTGCCACAAGGCAGCCTTTCTTTGTTGAATACCGCCTGTTGCACTACTATTTTACCATACGTGCATCCAAGCGCGATTATATATTCGAACCGAACCGTTTGCCTGCGGTGGAGGAAAACCACACCCGTAGGCTGTCCCATTTAGTGAACGACGCACTTATCCCGCCCGCTGTTCTTCGCGCGGTAAAGCGCTTCGTCCGCATTTGCTACAAGATCCAACTCGCCGCTGATGGACGATTCCGGCAGGGAGTCGCAGCCGACGCTGACCGTCACGTTGATCTGCTGGTCGCCATATTCGGTGTTGTTCTCCTTAATCATGTGGCGAACGCGCTCGGCAATCGTCACGGCGTCCTCCTTGGACGCGCCGGGCAGAATCACGAGAAACTCCTCCCCGCCGTAGCGCAGCAGCACGTCCCCTTCGCGGATGCCGCAGCGGATGAGCCCGGTGATGTTGCGCAGCACGCGATCGCCAATCACATGCCCGTAGGTGTCGTTGACGCGCTTGAAATGGTCGATGTCAAACATCAGCACGCCGAGCGGAATCCCCTTTCGAGTGGAACGCACATACTCCTCGCGCAGGCGAACCAGCCCAAACCGGCGGTTGAGCACACCCGTGAGCGGGTCCAGCGCGGCGAGCTTTTGCAGCTGTTCGTGCTCCAGCGCGTTGTGCAGCGCGACGGCGAGGCTCTGGGTAAAGATTGCGAGCTGCTTGCCATAGCCCGATTGAAACGGCTCGGCCTTGGCCAGCAGGATTACGGCGATGGGGATGTTCTTGAACTTGACCGGTTCAACGAGCACCTCTTTGGGATGGAACTGCGTCAGCGTGCTCTCGACAATGACCTCGGAAGGATGCAGAATCCGGCAGGATTCGCCCTTGGCAAACGCCGCGAGCACATGCGGGTCCTTCACGAGCGACTCCGCCTCACGGATGCCAAACGAGTGCAGCAGCGCAAATTCACTCTCCTGATCGAAGAGAATTGCCCCCGCGTCCGCACCGGTACCGCTCATCACGCGGTCGAGCGCATATTCCGCAAGCGAATGCAGATCCAGCTGGCTCGAAAAGGTTGCGGTAAACGTTTTGATGTCGTCGAGCATACGAAGCGAATTGGAAAACGCCTCAATCAACTCGTTGAACGCCTGCGCGCTCTGTCCGAAATCGTCATTCGTCTCCACCGGAATACAGCAGTGCTCCGGATTGCAGTCCCCGATTTTGCCGTTTTCGGAGATCGTAATGATCGAGTTTTTGACCTCGTTCATCTTTCCGGTCAGAACGCTGAGCTTTCGCTTGACCGTTACCTTGGAGATTCGAATGTTGACCAGCCCGACTATCAGCCCCGCCAGAATACAGGACGCAAGAAAGAACCCGCCGAACGCAACCGACTTTGGCACGCCGAGCAAGAGCATAAAAAATGGGAATGCAATTCCCATGAGAAGACCGAATCCGACCATGCGGACGGCCATGCGAAAGAACGTATTCGGGTAATGCTTCACGTAGAAATCCTGCTTTCTTTTTTCAAGCCACGAAGAAAAAATACGGTGCTAGTCTATCACAGCGGCACCAGGGATGCAACGGAACATTTGCTCATATTGATACAATTATCGACAGAAAAAACCGCCCGGCTGTTTTCAAACCGGACGGTGTTGTTTCAACGTATCGGATGCGTTTTATTGCGGCAGTTTCATGCAGAATTCCACGCCATCCTCCATGTTTCGGGCGCTGACGCTTCCGCCATGCAGCGCGGCAATGGACTGCACAATCGCGAGCCCGACCCCGTGCCCGCCGGACTCTCTACCCCGGGCGCGATCCATTGTATAAAACACGTCCCAAATGCGATCCAGTTCCTCCGCAGGAATCGTTGCGCCGGTGTTAAACACGCGAAGGACGGCATTCTTTGCCTCAACCTCAATGGAGAGCAACACTTCTCCCTGCTCCGGCGTATGCCGAATGGCGTTGGTCAATAGATTACTCAGCGCGCGATCCAGCAATTCAAAGTCCCCTTTGAGCTGCGCCCCGGGTCGAGCGGTCATCCGAAGGCGAACCTGCTTTTGCTCCACATCCCGCTCAAAGCGCGTGTCGAGCGCTTCCAGCAGGCGTTCCACGGGAAAGACGCTCGTGTTGAGCGGCGTTTCCGCATTCTCCAGCCGCGAGAGCTCGAGCAGTTGCCGAATCATGCCGTCCATGCGGTCGCACTCGGCGGCGATCACGCCGCAGTAGCGAGCGGTCTTCTCCGGATCGTCCGCAACGCCGAACTGGAGCCCCTCCGCATAGCCCTTGATCACACCGATGGGCGTTTTCAGCTCGTGCGACAGGTCGCGAACGAGACGTTTGCGCCGGACGATGTCCTGCTGCATGCGCCCGATGCTCCGGCTGAGCTTTTCGGAAATCTCGTTGATGCTCTTGCCCATTTGCCCCAGCTCGTCGTTCGTCGAAACCTCAATCCGTTCGCTGAAGTCCAGCTCGGCGATGTTCGCCGCGACGCGGCTCATTTCGATGACCGGTTTTGTGATAACGCGCGAGACAATCAGCGTTGCCAAGCCGCCAACCAGCGTCAAGCCGATGCCGACAAACAGATAGAAACGATTCGAGATGGTCACGCTCTCCTGAATGCCCTTGATGCTCTTGCTCAAAATCAGGAAGTCCCCGTTGTCCAGCTTTCGCGCGTAAATCAGGCTCTCGTTGCCGTAGTCGTTGACCGTTACGTCCGAGTGATCACGCCGCAGCAGCCATCTTTGGGAAGCAAGGAACTCGCGAATCTCCTTTGGCAATTTCTTTGTGTCTACGCCCTTTGCCACGGCGGCAGACGAGTAGACGAGGTTGTAATCCGAATCGGAGATGCGAATGCCGATTCCGTAGGTGCGGTCCAGCTCCAGCAGCTGCTCTTCCCAGTCGCTTTTCCCCGCCAGAACCAGCCGCTCGATTCGGTTGGACGCAACCCGAAGGATTACGCGGTTGCGCGCAATCGAATACCGCTCCAGGAGAAGGGCGTTGCTGAGGATGCCGAGCAGCACCATCAGCGCCGCAAACGCGGTGAACAGCAGGAATACCTTTTTTCGAATCGACCATTTCATCGTTTTGCCCTACTCCATCGCTTCCTACGCAAAGGAACATGTATTCGAACTGAGCATTTCGTGCGGCTGCCTTATTCCATCGCCTCGAAGCGATAGCCTGCTCCCCGCACGGTTTGAATGCAGTCCCCATAGCGCTCCAGTTTTTGCCGGAGCGTTTTAATGTGCGTGTCCACGGTGCGCGCGTCCTTATCGAAATCGTAACCCCAGACCTTTTCAAGAATCCGGTCGCGGGAGAGCACGATGCCGCGGTTTTGCACCAGCAGCGCGAGCAGCCGGAATTCCTTGTTGCTCAAGGGAATCTCCTGCTCGTCGATCAACACCAAATGACGGTTTGCGTCGAGGCAAAGCCTGCCGTTTTGCATAAGACCCGTCTGCTCGCGGTTTGTCTTGCGCAGCAGCGCGTTGAGCCGGGCGACGAACACCGCATAGCGAAAGGGTTTTGCGAGGTAGTCGTCCGCGCCATGCTGGAGGCCCGCCACCTCGTTCTGTTCGTCCCCTAGCGCGGTGAGCATCATCACCGGCGCGTCGGAATGCGCGCGGATTTCGGCGAGCACTTCCCAGCCGTCGTAGGCCGGCATCATCACGTCCAGAATCACAAGATCCGGCTCCAGTCCGCCAAAAAAGAGATCAATTGCCTGCTTGCCGTTTGCCGCTTCCAGCGGTTCGTACCCCTGCTGGCGAACGATGTCGCAAATCAGCGCGCGAAACACTTCGTCGTCGTCCGCAACCAAAACTCTCAGCCGCATTGGCATTCCCCCTAGATTAACCTTGTTTCTACAAAATCTCATCCGTCGTTCTACAACACAAACTTAAATACAGTATAGCATAGGCAATGTACTTACGAAATTCTGAAGCAAACGGGCGGTGGAACCGCCGAAAGCCCGCAGGAATTGCTCCCACGGACTTTGCGTTCGTTCCCGCCGGAAGGCGCGAAGAAGATGGTAACCGCTACTTCAGCAGAGACGCCTGCTCCTTGAGCGCGGCGTTGATGTCCTGCTGGGTCTTGAGCCTGGTCTGCAACACGGTGATCGCCTGATTGACAGAGGCGGTTGCGGCGGTGTAGTCCCCTTTCGCGGCGCTGGCGCGCGAGTCGGAGAGGTACTGTTTCGCCTGTCCGTTCGTCGCCTTTTCCGCGTCGCGCAGCGTCTTAATCGTCGTGCCGAGCTCGCGAATGCGCGCGTCCGCTTCCGCGCTGATGGTCTTCGTTCCGGCCTTTACCTGTTTGAGCGCGCGGGCAATCTGCTTGCTCAGCGCCGTGTTGGTCTTTGCCTGCAGGCCGATCTGCTTTTCCAGTAGCGTCACCTGCCGCTTTGCCGCGGTCAGCGAAGCGCGAAGCGCCTTCTCTTCCGGGCTCAGCGTCGGTTTCGGCTGCGCGGCGGTTGCGGTAACCGGCGCGGGCGTCGGGGTCGGCTGCGCCGTCTCCGCGAAGGCGGTTGCCGGAAGCGCGAGTAGCAGAATGCCGCAAAGATAAGCCAATATTCGTTTCATGTGAATTCTCCTTTCGGTATGTGTCCCCATTTTGCGAATGCAGGGTGTGTTTGATGTGCCCCTGTTCGACACGCATACGATACAAAACGTATGTGAAATCCACGTGAAGGCGGCTGTTAAGAAATTGTGAACCTATTTCTTCTAAATTATAGGAACGCATTGTGTGTAAACCCACACAGGACTTTCGGAAACCCATCACGATTTCATCACATCCTCGCAGGATAATAACAGTGTCAGCCAGCGATGATGCATGGCCGGCTCCCAAACAAACGAACAAACAAACAATGACCATAAGGAGGTCTCACCAAAATGAAACACGTAAAAACGACTCTGTTCACCCTCGCGCTGATCGCTGCGGGCTCGCTGCTCTTCACCGGCTGCACGACGGCTTCCGCACCGCAAGCTTCCTCCACCGAACCGGCAACGGTTGCGCAAGCCGCCGCGCCGACGGAGGAAACGATTGACTCTTCCGTGACCGGCGGCTACGGCTGGTCAACCGACGCGGAACACACCGCTGCCCTGGGCACGGGCTACCGCGGCAACGGCGGTAACGCTGGCAACGGCGGATATGGCGGATACGGTTTGGAGACCGTGGACGACTGTTTACCCGCCGACGGCGATGAAAGTACCTATCCCGCCTACACGCCGACCGCTGCCGATCTAGCGCTGTCCGTTTCGGGTTACGGCTCGACGGGCGCCGCAGCGGACACGAACCTCTCGCTGGCGGACATGCTCACCTACGCCATTCAGGACGAGTACGCCGCCCGCGCGGAGTACGAATTGATTCTGGACGACTACGGCACGGTTCGCCCGTTCTCCAACATCCTCCGCGCCGAGGAAACGCACATTGACACGCTCATGCCGCTCTTTGCCGAATACGGCATCAGCGCCCCGGCCGACGAAGGCGCGGCACACGCCGTCCTGCCGGACAACCTGACGAGCGCCTACCAGACCGGCGTGAATGCAGAGGTGACGAACATCGCCATCTATTAGCAGTTTCTGGAGCAGGACCTGCCCGCGGACGTCCGCGTGGTGTTTGAAAGCCTGATGCGCGCTTCGGAAAACCACCTGCGTGCCTTCCAGAACCGTCTGTAACCCAGTTCGCCAAATAGTATTATAATAACGATTGAACAACAGGAGGTAATACACCATGTCCGCTACGCCCGAGATCACCAGTCCCCGCGACAAGCGCCTCGCGCTCGTCTCGCGCATCCTTCGCTGGGTAACGCTTGGCAGCTTCCTCGCCTTCGTACTCGCGGCAACCCTGCTGCATACACTCGGCTACGTTGCGCCGTCCATCCACGCCATCTGCCCCTACGGCGGATTGGAATCCACGCTTTCGCTGCTTGCCGTAGGAACGTTCCTGAAAAAGATCGTCATCGGAACGTTTGTGCTCTTTGGCACAACAGTCGCGCTCACGCTGATTCTGCGGCGCTCGTTCTGCGGACAGATCTGCGCGTTCGGCGGTCTGCAGGAGTTCTTCGGCAAGATCGGCAAAAAGCTGTTTAAGAAGCGTCCGGTCGTGCCGCAGAAGCTTGACAAGGTTCTGCGCTACCTCAAGTACGTCGTCCTCGCCGTCACCGTGGCCATGGCCTGGATCACCGGCGAACTCTGGATTACCCCTTACGACCCATTCAACGCGCTGGGGCACCTCGCGGACTTCAACGCGCTGATCACCTCGTATCTCGTTGGATTCATCATCCTCGTGATTTCGCTGCTTGGGTCCATCGTTTACGACCGGTTCTTCTGCAAGTACCTCTGTCCGGCGGGCGCGTTCTACGGCCTGATTGGCAAAGCCAGCCCGTATGCTATTCGCGTCAACGCAGACGCCTGCATCCGCTGCGGCAAGTGCAACCGCTCCTGCCCGATGAACGTGGAGGTCATGGACGCGAAAAACGGACGCGTCACGAGCCTGGAGTGCATCAACTGCAACGAGTGCGTCAACGTCTGCCCCGTGCAGGGCGCGATCCACACCGGATTTACCAAGAAAGCGCGCATTCACCCGATCGTTGCAACCGTGCTCGCGCTGCTGCTGTTCCTCGTGCCAATCGGCGTTGCCGCGGCAACGGGAAACATGCAACTGCTGCCGAATAAATACGTTGGCGTAAGCTGGGGCACCCCGGCCGAAGCCGAAGGCGGCGGTAACGGCGGCGAAGGCGAAAGCGAAGGCGAAGAAGCCGAAGCTTTGGAAGGCGAAGAGGAGAGCTACGACGCAATCAACGGCTACGAACCAAGCGACCTGCGCGGTTCGCTCACGCTGGAGCAGACCGCGAGCATGCTCAACCTCCCGCTGACCGATGTCTACGCAAGACTCGGCCTCCCGGCGGACTATCCTTCCGGCGCAACCCTCAAGGACGCGGCGGCGGATATGGGACTTGGTCTCAGCGACTTTAAGCATCAGCTGTTCGATTAACGAGCGAAACAAGCAAAGACTCCGGCAAGCGCCGGAGTCTTTTGTTCTATGTGTCTCTATTCGATTGGCATCGTCTCAAACCAGAACACGGTTCGCGTTTCGTCGCTTTCCGCGCCGTAGGCCACGCCATGCCGCTCCAGAATGCTCTTGACAATCGCGAGTCCCAGCCCCGTGCCAAGCCCGCCCGCCTCGCCGTGCTGCGGCGCGCGATGGTAGCGATCCCAAATCTTGGGCAGTTCCTCCGCCGGAATCGGTTCGCCCTGATTCTCCACCGAAATGCGTATGCAGTTTCCGCGCGCCTCGCAGGAAACGCGAATGCGCGAGCGCGATTTCGCGTGGTGAACGGCATTGTCCAGGAGGTTGTTCATCACCTGCGTAAACTGCCCGCGGTCAAAGCGAATTTGTCCGCCGGGGCAACTGAGCTCCAACGCAACGTCACGCTTGCCCGCCGCGAGCGCAAAACGCTGCACAAGCTCGCCCAGCGCGTCCTCGCCGGAGAATGTTTCCGGATGCATCGCCTCCGCGCCGGATTGCAGCTTGGAATAGTCCAAGATATCGGTCACGAGCGCACCGAGCCTCGCGGACTCCTCGCAGATGGCGTTGAGCTGCTCCGTGCGCTTCTGCTCGTTTGGCCAGGTCACGTCCCGAACCGTCTCCGCATACCCGCGGATGATGGTCAGCGGCGCGCGCAGCTCGTGCGACACGTTGGCAATCAGCTCGCGGCGAAGTTCTTCCGTCTTGCCGAGCTCCACGCCCAGCTCGTTGAGCGCGCCGGTCAGCTGACCGATTTCGTCCTTGGTGGTCACCGGAACGGAAACGTCGTAGTGCCCGGCGGCCAGCTCCCGCGCCGCCTCGGTTACGCGCAGAATCGGCCGGGAGAACAGCCGCGACAGCAACGCGGAGAGCAGGAGCGCCGCGCACAGCAGCACAGCAGAGAGCACCCAGAGCTGCTGGAGCAGCACGCGGGACGCCTCATGGACATCCACCAGCGAAAACACGATCAATAGGTAGCCGCCCGGCACCGCGCGGCTGAGCAGCGCATAGCGCGCGTCGTCCGTCTCGGTTTGCAGGTATTCCACGTCGCCGCCCGCCGCGCTTGTCAGCTCCGGAATGCGGCGCACAATCTGCCCGCGCATCGGCAGCCCGTCCGACTGGTAGACGACGCTTCCGTTTGCATCGACGGCGAGCAGGCTGATGTTGCTGCTGGACTCCAGCGCCGCGTAGTCCGTCTCCGGCGCAATTTTTGCCGCGGCAGTGGCACGCTCGATGGACGCAACGCGCTCGTTGAGATAGCTGTCGTTTAAAAACACCGCCTGAACGAGCCAGATGAGCCCGATCGTCAGCACGGCCATGCCCAGGAACGCGAGCATGAGTTTCGTTACGATGTGCTTCATACGCTGCCTCCCGAAAAGCGGTACCCCGTGCCCCACACGGTGACGATCCGGTCGCGATAGCCACCCAGTTTTTCGCGCAGGCTCTTTACATGCGTATCCACGGTGCGCGCGTCGCCAAAGAAGTCGTAACCCCAAACGTGGTTGAGCAGTTGATCCCGCGTAAAAGCGACGTCCGGCCGGGACACGAAGAACGCCAACAGGTCAAACTCCTTCGGCGTCAGGCTCACCTCCGCGCCATCAATCGAAACCAGCCGTGCAGAACAGTCCACGCGAAGCCCGCCAAACGCGTAGGTTTCCCCGGCGGCACTCGCCGCGCCGGAGCGCTTGAGCAGTGCTTTCATCCGCGCAACCAGTTCCCGCGGGCTGAAGGGTTTGCCGATATAGTCGTCCACGCCGAGCTCAAAGCCCAGCAGGCGGTCGTATTCCTCGTTGCGCGCGGTGAGCAGAATCACCGGCACTTCGCTCGTTTTTCGAATCTGCCGCAGCGTCGCCCAACCATCGAGGTTTGGCATCATCACGTCCAGCAGCACGAGCGAAAACGAACCGGCCTCGAACAGCCGAAGCGCCTCCTGTCCGTCCCCCGCCTCTTCAAACGCCCAGTCCTCGGCCTGCGCATATTCGCGCACAATCGAGCGAATGCGCGCGTCGTCGTCCGCCAGTAAAATCCGGATCAGACCCATCGCCTCCCGTCGGTTGTAATTTTGATCTAATCTAAGAGATTCATCCAAAATAAAGAAACATACTATATAAATAGATAGTAACACCTTGCATAGAACCCTTGCAAGAAAGAAGAAGGACTGCCGCTTCTTTGTTCTGAATCCCTGCCGGATGGGAACACCTCATTGCTGTTTTTCGGAAAATATGGTAGTCTTCTATTTGAAAATCCGTGTGCAACGGATTGCTTTGTATTGGGTTGAAAAAGAATCGCTTATCCCGCGCGGATGAGTTTATTGGAGAACGCATGCGAAAAGGAACGATGAGCTTTGAACGAAACAGCCTGCTTCTGCTGTTTTTTTCAATTGCATCGAGTTTGTGCAACTACCTGTTTCAGGTAACGACCGGAAACCTGCTTTCCGAAGTGGACTACGGCAATGCCAACGCGCTGCTTTCGCTCTCGGTCATCCTCAGCGTACCAACCGCGCTGTTTACGGTCATTTCGTCGAAATACACCACCAATTATCTCACGACCGAGCAGCCGGGCTTTGCGGCAAAATGGGTGCTCCGTCTGGAAAAGATCGCCCTGCTCTGCGCGCTTGGCACGGTGCTCGCGGGCGCGCTGCTCTCGGGTCCTGTGGCAAACGTACTCAAGTTTGAGAACCGATGGTTCGTGTTTGCCGCGTTCGCGCTGACCGCGGTCAACTATTTAAGCTGCCCGGTGGTCGGCGCGTTGCAGGGGTCGAAACGGTTTCTACATTATGGTTTTGCGAACCTCATTGCCAGCGGAATCAAGTTCTTAGGGAGCATTCTGTTCCTCGTGATCGGGTTAAGGCTCATGGGCGTGATCTTCGCGCTCGCGCTCGGCACCATTCTGGCAACCGTGTTTGCCGCCATCACACTCGGCAAATCGTTTCTCGCGCTGCGCACGTCCGACCCGCTGCCGCAAGAAAGCGGACTTAGACGCTACATCACGGGCGCGCTTTTAGTGCAGTTTTGCAACGCCGTGCTTTCCAACGGGGACATGCTCCTCGTGAAGGCCTACGCAACAACGGCGGCGGACGCGGGGGTCTATTCCTCCGCCATGGTGATTGGCAAGATTCCGCTCTATGTAGCGGGTACGCTAGTTGCGGTGCTGTTTCCAATGGTGGCGGAAGCGGTGGTTCGTCGGGAGGCGACCAAGAAACTCTTTGTCAAATCGATGCTCTACAGCGGCGGAATCGCCGTTGCTTTCGCCGTCTTTTTGCAGCTGTTCGGTTCGTTCGTGTTCCGGCTGATGTTTGGCGAGCGGTACGCAACCGCGCTGCCGCTGCTGCTGCCCATCAGCGTGTTCATTGTGTTCGTTACGCTGATTACGGTTGAGATGAACTATTTTCTCGCCATGGGGCGAAACCGCGTACTGGTCGCTTCGCTGCTAGCCGGGTTCGTCGCGGCCTACGCGCTCGTTTCGGTGTTCCACGCGTCCATTACGCAGATGATCTACGTCATCAGCGGCGTGCTGGCGGTTGTGTTCGTCGTCAACGCGGTCTATGGCCTGTTGCTCAAGCCGCCAGCGGACGCGCCGGACGTTTCCTTGCCCAGTGTGGAATAACCCCATCGCGGCCAACGCTTCAACACAAAAACAGGAGGAATGTCGAATGCCATCGGATCGAATGAGCCTGCTCGTGATGTCCTGCGACCGGTATGCCGATCTCTGGAATCCGATGTCCGATTGTTTAAAACGGTTCTGGCCGGACTGTCCTTATGAGATTTTGCTCTCCACCGAGTCCTTAAGCCCCGCGCCGGAGACGGCGTTTCACCGCGTGATCCACAGTGGCAGTGCCGCCTGGTCCGGCCGCCTGCTGGACACGCTGAACGCAGTTACAACGCCCTATACTATGCTGCTACTGGACGATCTCTGGCCGAGTCAGACGATTTCCACCGCCGCCATGGAGGGCATTCTCGATTTAATGGAACGCGACGGGATTGGGGACGTGCACCTGCGAAACGAGGGCTCCGACCAGCGCGACTACGACAAGGATCCGGCCTATCGCATCTACGCCAGTGATGCGCCATATCGCATCAGCGCGTCGGCCTCCATTTGGAACACCGCGTTTCTAACGTCCGTTCTTCGGCCGGAGGAGAGCGCCTGGGAGTTTGAACGAATCGGCTCCTATCGCGAGGATGCGCTGAAGCTTCCGGTTCTGGTCTGCAAAGCGTCCCCGCTTTCGGTCGTTTGCGACAGCGGCGCCGTGGAGCAGGGCCGGTGGGAACCGCTCGCCCTCACGTTCGCCAAGGAGCAAGGCATAGCCGTGGACAGCACGAAGCGCCCGGTCAAGAACTGGCGCGATCGGCTGAAAAAGTCGATCAAGAGCTTTGTTTACAACGTGAATCCCAAGCTAATTCTGGCGATTCAAAACCGAATCTATCGCGCGCAGCAGAGTCGCAAAAAATAATTAGGTTCTGACAGGCAGGAGGATTGTTTGAAGCAGATACTGTTTTTTCTTGGCACCGAAGCGGAGTTCATCAAGCTCTTTCCCGTCATGGCGAAGCTGGAAGCGCGCGGCATCGACTATCGCATTCTCGCCTCCGGGCAGAACGAAATTCGAGCGAGCACGCTCTTTTCCGCATTGCGCAAAAAGGGCTGCGACCTGCTTTTAAGCGACCCCGCCTCCATCGAAAAGACCACCAAGGGGCTGCTGCTTTGGTTCCTCCATACCGCGCGGCAAGCCCGACGGACGCTGCCCGGCTGGCTCACGGAACAGCAGATTTCCGACGTGCTGCTCGTTGTCCACGGGGACACGGTCTCCACACTGATGGGCGCCTGGCTCGGCCACAAGCTGCATCTGCTGCCCGTCCATGTGGAAGCGGGGCTTCGCTCGTTTGACTATCTCAATCCGTTTCCGGAGGAGATCAATCGCTCGCTCGTTTCGCGCTACGCGCGCGTGCACTTCGCGCCGAGCGCGGAAACCTGCCGCAACATTCGAAACAAGCGCGGCACCGTCGTCAACACGCAGGGAAATACGCTGCTCGACGCGCTCGCCATCAGCCACCGCTATGCTAGTGGCGTGCTGCCGGACTGCGTGCCCGAACGGGGCAGCTATTTTGTGTTCGTGGTGCATCGTCAGGAGAACATTGCCAATCGCGCAACGCTCTCGCGCTTTCTCGACGAGATGCTGGCGGCGTCCAAGCGGATGCCCTGTGTCTTTTTGATGCACGAACCAACAAGGGTCGCGCTGGAGCAATTCAGCCTGCTTGAGAACGTCACCAACCAGCCGAACGTGCACTGCGTGGAGCGGATGGAATACTTCCGGTTTATGGAACTGCTCTCCGGTTCCGCCTACGTGATTACGGACGGCGGCAGCAATCAGGAGGAGCTCTCGTATATGGGCAAACCCTGCCTGCTGTTGCGCAAAAAGACGGAGCGACAGGACGGCCTCGGCGAAAACGCGCTGCTTTATGGCGGCGATCCGGCCAAGATCGGCTGGATGTCCGAACACTACGCCGAGTTGGAACGCCCGCCCATTGCGGCGGCGGTTTCCCCGTCTTCCATCATAGTCGATACGCTGGAGGAGTTGTGCCGTGCATAGCGCGTCGGAACAGACCGAATCAATTCGCATTACGTTTGTTATGCCAACGCTCAACGCGGCGCGGACGATGGAGCGCGCGCTGCAGTCGATTCGCAGCCAGAGCATACCGCAACATCAGCTGGAGATTCTGGTGATTGACGGCGGGTCAACCGACGCGACACGGGAAATCGCTCTGCGCTACGGCGCGGTCATCCTTGAAAATCCGGATGTGGTGCCCGAGAGCGCAAAGTTCATCGGCCTCCAGCACGCCCGCGGCGACTATTTCATCGAGATGGACTCCGACGAGTATTTTCTCTCACCCGATCAGCTCCAGCGACGGTTGGACTTTTTTGAGGCGAATCCGGAACTACAATGCATCCTCACGGATCGCCTGTTGACGCCGCCGCACGCGGACATCGCCTGCGCTTACCTCAACGGCGTTGGCGATCCGTTTACGTATTTCGTCTACCGGCTCAAAGGATCGGTGATTAAAACGTTTCGCAAGAACCGCATTTCTACCGACGGGGACGAAGAGATGCAGTTGTTCCGGTTTGCGCAGGGCGACCTGCTGCCGATTGCGGACGGCGGCGCGAGCATGGTGAACCTTCGCTATGTCCGCTCCACGTTTGCGGATCGCCTGAACGAGAAATCCTTTGCGTCCACCATCTGCGGGGACGTGATTGCGAAATCCCGCGTGGTTGGCTGCATCCGAGGCGACGATATCCTCCACGACTCCACCGCGCGCCTCCGTGGTTACCTCAAAAAGCTCAAGTTTCGCGTGGTCAACAACGTGCACGACGCATCCCGCTCCGGCTATTCCGCCCGCGCGATCGTCAACAAAACGCTGCAACGGCGAAAGCTGCTCTACCCGCTGTATTGCCTTTCCCTCGTGCTGCCGCTTTGGGACGCGATCTTTCTGAGCATTTCGCGAAGAAGCGCCGCGTTTCTGCTGCATCCGCTTTACGTGTACTATGTGATGGCGCAGATTTGCCTGCAATACCTGCGAAAGCTGACCCGTCGGGGACAACAAAACGCCTCCTACGGAAAATAACGCAAAATCGAATTTTCCCTTGTTCCACCATTGGAACGATGATATGGTCAAACGAAAGTAGAACGAAGCATGAAGAACGACCTCCCGTCCCCCACAGAACCGGTTCGGTTTGACAAGCTGCTGACCGTTGTGATTCCCGCGTACAACGAGGGAGCTCACATTCGCGCCACGCTCGGCGTGATTGCCGCGTCCATAGAGCGGTTTGCGGATTCCTACGAGATCATCGTGGTGGACGACGGCAGCACGGACGACACCGCCGAGCAGATTCGTCTCTCCGCCGGGGACAACGCGCATATTCGCTACGTCTGCAACGAGCAAAACGGCGGCAAGGGTTCCGCGTTGAAAACCGGCGTTTCGGTCGCCGCAAACGAAGGCTACATTGCCTTTCTGGACGCCGATCTCGATCTGCATCCGGATCATCTAGTCTCGTTTTATCGCATCCTCAAGGCGCAGTCGGCGGACGTGGTCATTGGCTCCAAGATGCACCCCAAGTCGAAGCTGGATTATCCAAAGTCCCGCCGCTGGATCAGCACCTGCTACTATCTCGTGCTCAAGGTGCTCTTTGGGCTATCGGTGCACGACACGCAGACCGGTGTAAAGCTCTTTCGCGCGGAGGCGATTCACGCGGTGATGCCGTTCATCCTTGTCAAGCGATTCGCCTACGACATTGAGGTGCTCGCGCTGCTCAACCGCAAAAAAGCGCGCATCGTGGAAGCGCCAATTGAGCTGCATTTTCAGCGTGGCGCAGCCTGGAACCGCATCCGCCCAAGAGATCTGTTTCAAACCGGCTGGGACACGCTCACCGTGTTCTACCGCCTCTACATTCTGCGCTATTACGACCGCGCGATGAAGGCCTCCCAACGCTCCGCCCGGTAGGGCGAATCGGCCGGCAGCGAAATCACTCGCAACTTGTTCATCTCGCCCACGTTCAAGATCGAAAGGATGGTTCGCCATGGAACAAAAACCGAAACAGCACGATTGGGTCATGCCGGAGCTGGCGCTGAAAAGCTGGTTCTTTCGCATTCCCAAGCAGTATCGAATCGCCTTTTTCAGCACGATTGTCTTTTCGCTGCTGATTCATTTTTCCGCCTATGTGACCCCGCTGTTTTCCCACGATTCCATCGTGATCCATCAGCAACTCTTCAGCATGTGGTCCGACCGGTTCTTCGCGAATTTCATCTATCTGCTATATGACGGGCTTCAGGTTTCCTGGCCCATTGCGCTATTGACCATGTCGCTGCTCGGCGTTTCCACCGCGCTGCTTGCTGCCATACTTGGCATCCGCAAAACCGGCGCCGTCGTGCTGCTCAGCGGCATCGTGGTGGCGTTTCCAACCATGATTTCCGTCCATTGCCATCTCTTTGCCGCGCCGGTCTTCGCGTTTGCGCTGCTGAGTGCCTGCCTCGCGGTCTACGCGTTGGAGCGCTGGAAGCACGGTTGGCTGGCCGCCATTCCGCTGTTTTTCCTCTGTTGCTTTAGCTACTCCGCGTATATCTGCTTTGCCGCCAGCCTGCTGCTGCTTTGCCTGCTGCGCCGCATCTGCCGGGAGAACGAAACCACAAAATCCATCCTGTTGCGCGGATTGCTTTACTTTGGCGTGCTGGCCGTTTCGGCTGGGATTTACTATCTCGTCTGGCAGCTCGGCGTCAAGCTCACGGGGCAGGTCGTTTCCTCCTATCGCAGCAAGGACGTCGTCGGCTCCTTTGGCCCGGCGGAGGTGCTTGGCGCCATCGGCAGCGCCTACCAAAGTGTCATCGAATTCTTTGCCATTCGCGGGCAAAAGAGCTATTATCCGGTCGTCCTCTATCTGGCGTTCTGGCCGGGGCTCCTTGCCGCCGTCGCGGTGTTCTGGATGCAGTGCGGAAAGCAGCTGTTGCACTCGAAGGGCAAGCTCGTTCTCGCGCTCGTTTGCCTCGCGCTATTGCCGTTTGCCATGGACGCAATGTATGTGCTCAACATCGGCGAAGAGCCGCATCTGCTGATGCGCTTTTCCTACATCACCCCTTGGCTCTTCCTGATTAAGATGTACGACGTGGCCGAAAGCCGCCCGTCGAACGTACCGAAAAAACGCCGCTGGATGGCCATTCTCGCCTGGTGCATGGTTCTCGTTTGCGCCTGCACGATCTACAAAAACGGCATCATGGCCAACGAAACGCTGCTGGCCGTGCCCTTCTTCACCCTGATGGGCCTGATCCTGGAGCGCAGCGGCA
>OFJB01000633.1_pt1 | contig 16281 bp, 10 predicted proteins | sample 1775081 | NCBI WGS metagenome assembly OFJB01 (sample SAMN08195771, study PRJEB24354) | sludge metagenome | isolation source: initial sludge from phenol fed wastewater aerobic bioreactor | place: India: Nagpur | collected 2016-06-05 | reverse complement strand
GCCTCCGCCGCCGCCACCGCCGTCATGTTGACGATGCCGCGGGCGGTGATGGACGGGCTCAGGATGTGCGCCGGCTTCGCCGTGCCCATCAGGATGGGGCCGACGGGCAGCGCGTCGCCCAGCACCTTGATCATGTTGTAGGCGATGTCCGCCGCGTCGAGGTCCGGCATCACCAGCACGTTGGCGACGCCGGCGAGGCGGGCATTGGGCAGGCTGCGTTTCCTGATCTCCTCCACCAGCGCCGCGTCGGCCTGCATCTCGCCTTCCACCTGGAGGTCCGGCGCGCGCTCGCGCACGATGTCGAGGGCGGCGCGGACGCGCTTGGCCGACAGGGTCTCGTGGCTGCCGAAGTTGGAGTGGGAGAGCAGCGCCACCCGCGGCTCAAGGCCGAAGCGGCGCACGTGGGCCGCCGCCAGCACGGTCATCTCGGCGAGGTCGGGGGCGGTGGGCTCGGTCTGGATCTGGGTGTCGCAGAGGAAGAAGTTGCCCTTCGAGGTGATGAGCAGCGACAGCGCCGCCAGCTCCTTCACCCCCGGCGCCCGGCCGATGATGTCCCGCACCTGGCGCAGATGCCGGGTGAAGCGGCCCTCGATGCCGCACAGCATGGCGTCCGCCTCGCCGCGCCGCACCGCGAGCGCCGCGATCACGGTGGGATGGGTGCGCACCAGGGTGCGCGCCGCGTCCGGCGTCACGCCGCGGCGGCCGGCGACCTCGACATAGTCGCGCACATAGTCGCGATAGCGCGGATCGTCCTCGGGATTGATGAGGTCGAAGTCCTGCCCCGCGGCGATGGAAAGGCCGAAGCGCTTGATGCGGGTCTCCACCACGCTCGGGCGGGCGACGATCACCGGACGGGCGATGCCTTCCTCCACCACCGCCTGGACCGCGCGCAGCACGCGCTCGTCCTCGCCCTCGGCATAGATCACGCGCTTGATGTCGCGCTTCGCCTGGGCGAACAGCGGCCGCATGATGAAGCCGGAGCGGAACACGAAGTGGTCGAGCTTGGCGTTGTAGGCGTCGAAATCGGCGATCGGCCGCGTGGCGATGCCGGTATCCATGGCCGCCTTCGCCACCGCCGGCGCGATGCGCAGGATGAGGCGCGGATCGAACGGCGAGGGAATGAGCGAATCGGCGCCGAAGGAGCGGGCCTCACCGCCATAGGCGCGCGCCACCACGTCGGACGGCGCCTCGCGGGCGAGGGCGGCGATGGCCTCCACGGCGGCCATCTTCATCTCGGGATTGATGTCGGTGGCGCCCACGTCCAGCGCCCCGCGGAAGATGTAGGGGAAGCACAGGACGTTGTTGACCTGGTTCGGGAAGTCCGAGCGGCCGGTGCAGATCATGGCGTCGGGCCGCGCCTCGCGGGCCACCTCCGGCATGATCTCGGGGGTGGGATTGGCCAGCGCCATGATCAGCGGGTTCGGCGCCATCTTCTTCACCATCTCCGGCTTCAGCACGCCGCCGGCGGAGAGGCCGAGGAAGATGTGGGCGCCCTCGATCACCTGGTCGAGGGTGCGCAGGTCGGTCTTCTGGGCGAACTTCTCCTTGTAGGGATCCATGAGGGTGTTGCGGCCCTCATAGACGAGGCCCTCGATGTCGCAGACCCAGATGTTCTCCTTCTTCGCCCCGAGGGTGACGAGGAGGTTGAGCGAGGCCAGCGCCGCGGCGCCGGCACCCGAGGCGACGATCTTCAGGTCCTCGATCTTGCGGTTACCCACTTCCATGGCGTTGCGCACCGCCGCGCCGACGATGATGGCGGTGCCGTGCTGGTCGTCGTGGAACACCGGGATCTTCATGCGCTCGCGCAGCAGGCGCTCGACCTCGAAGCACTCGGGGGCCTTGATGTCCTCGAGGTTGATGCCGCCGAAGGTGGGCTCCAGCGCGCTGATGACGTCCACCATGCGCTCCACCGTCATGGCGTCGATCTCGATGTCGAACACGTCGATGCCGGAGAACTTCTTGAACAGGACGGCCTTGCCCTCCATCACCGGCTTGCCGGCGAGCGGGCCGATGGCGCCGAGGCCGAGCACCGCGGTGCCGTTGGAGACCACGCCCACGAGATTGGCCCGGGTGGTGTATTCGGCGGCCGCCAGCGGATCGGCGGCGATGGCCTCGCAGGCCACCGCCACGCCCGGCGAATAGGCGAGCGCGAGGTCGCGCTGGTTGCCCAGCGGCTTGGTGGCCTTGATCTCGAGTTTTCCGGGCTTCGGGAGGCGGTGATACACGAGCGCGCCGGAACGCAGATCCTCAGAAAAGTTGGACGCCATGCCTTGCCCAAGCCTCCGTCATGCGCCGGCCTGCGCCGGGCGCCGCGAACCTAGAGCGCGATCGGTGCCGAGGGAACCGCTTTGTGGTCCCGCCCGCCCCCGGATCGCACCCTAACCTTTTGAATGAAGGCGAATCCACCGCTGAGGTTGAATCGCTATTGACGACTCAACCACAGCGGGCCCGCCCCTCGCCGCCGCGCCTTGTGCGTGTCGCGGACAGCGAAGTTTCCCGACTTTGCGTTATGGTGCTCCTGCATAAGCGCTTCGCGCCCGGCGGGCGAGTCGATTCGTCAAGATTTTCACCCGCGCCGCCGCAAGCGTCCGGGCCGGGAGAGCCGGCCCATAAGGATGGGGATCCATGAAGAAGATCGTCGCCGGGCTTCTCGCCCTGCTGCTCGTCGCGGTGGTGGGGTATTTCACCTTCGGCCGCTTCGCCACCACGCGGGTGGAGAGCGACGTGACCGCCGCCTTCGCCGCCCTCAAGGAGAAGGGCGTGGAGGCCAGCTACCGCAGCCTCGCCGTCGATGCCGCCAGCCGCGGCGTGACCGTCTCCGGCCTCTCCATCGCCACCGCCGACGGCACGCGCATCGCCGTCGACAAGCTGACCGCCACCGGCGCATCGCCGGTGAATGACGGGCGCTTCACCGCCGACACGCTGGATCTCGAAGGCCTGACCGTGCGGGCGCCGGGCGCGCTGCCGGGCGCCAAGGTCGCCGTCGATGTGCCCAAGGTGATGATCGACCGCTACGTCGGCCCCATCGCCCTGGCCCGCGATCTCGCCGCCCAGCCGGCTGCCGCGACGGCCGCGCCCAATCCCTACGGGCCGCTGCGCGCCATCCTGCTGCAGTTCGCCGCCACGGGCGCCGCCAAGGTGACCATTCCCGAGCTCACCGCCCGGGTGGACCAGGCGGCCGACGCGGCCCGGCCGAGCGTGAGCTTCGCCACCACCGACCTCGCGGCGGAAGGGGTGGAATACGGCAAGATCCGCAGCCTGATCGTGGACAAGATCGCCTTCAGCACCGAAGGCAAGGCCGCCGGCGCGGACGCCCCCGTCACCGCCAAGGGCGAGGTGAACGGCCTCGTCGCCGCCCTCATCGACACCGCGCCCATGCTCGCCATGACCGGCGGCTCGGCGGCGGGCGACCAGTATCAGGAGGTCTACGGCAAGGTGGTCTCGGCCAGCTACAAGATCACCCGCTCCGACGGGGTGACCGGCTCCTCCGGCCCCATGGTGCTGGAGCACATGGGCATCAAGCCGGCCGCCTTCGCCCCGGAGCAGATGGCCCGGCTCGACCAGCTCGCCCTGAAAGGCGGCGACCTCAGCCTCGACGAGGCGCGCGAGGTGCTCAAGGCCACAGCCACCATGCTGGACGGCCTCGCCTTCACCAGCTTCTCGGTCACCAACGGGATGAGCAAGGACGGCGACGAGACCGTCACCTTCGCCTCGGCCGTGCTGGACGGCTATGCCGCCGGCCTGCTCGACGGCCTGACCCTGACCGGCGTCAGCGGCACCAACACCGACAAGGAGCCGGTGAAGATGAACCGGCTCGCGGTGCGCCAGCTCTCGCTCCACCAGCTCGCCTCGCTCGCCGACCTCGCCGAGGAGCCGTCCGCCTCGGGCGCCCTCGGCCTGTTCCGGCTGTTCTCCGCGATCGAGGCGGAGGGGCTGGAGATGCCCTATGACAGCGAGGGACCGGGCGCCGCGGGGACCGCCAAGGTGGGCCATTTCGCCCTGTCTTGGAGCCACTTCGCCGGCAATTTGCCGACCCGGATGGCGGTCACGCTGCAGGATGCCACCGGCCCGATCCATGCCAGCGACGGCGAGCCCTATGTCTATCTCGCCAATGCGGGCATGACCTCGGCCACGCTCAACCTCGATTTCAGCATGGCCTATGACCCGGACGCCAAGGCGCTGACGGTCGCGCCCGCCGGCATGCGGGTGGACAACGCCTTCTCCGTCGCCTTCGAGGGCGGGCTCGGCAACCTGCCGAAATCCATGTTCGACGACGAGGCGGCGGCCATGGACGCGCTCGGCAAGGCGAGCGCGCGCCCGTTCAAGCTCACCCTCACCGATCTCGGCCTCGCCAAGCTGATGCTGGACCAGCTCTCCGCCGCCTCCAACACCACGCCCGACGCCCTGCGCCAGGAGCTGCTCGCCAACATCGACGCAATGGTGGCCGCGCTGGCGCCTGCGGTGCCCGAAGCGCCGGCGGTGGGCGAGGTGGTGAAGACCTTCGTGAAGAACCCCACCAGCATCACCCTCACGGGCACGCCGCAGTCCGATCAGCCGGTGGCGCCGCTGCTGATGAGCGACGAGCCCTTGGCGGCGCTGAGCCTGTTCAAGCTCTCGGCCGAGGTGGCGCCGGACAAGGCGAAGCCCGCGCCCTGAGCGCGGGGGGACGGAACCGCCGCCCGGCGCGGCGGTTCCCGGTCCGGCCCTACTTGTTCTGCGGCGCGAGGCGGATGGAGAGCTCGCGCAGCTGCTTGGGCGTCGCCTCGTTGGGGGCGCCCATCAGCAGGTCGAGGGCCTGCTGGTTCATGGGGAAGAGCGAGATCTCGCGCAGGTTGGTCACCCCGCACAGCAGCATGACGATGCGATCCACGCCCGCCGCCATGCCGCCATGGGGCGGGGCCCCATAGTGGAATGCGCGGTACATGCCGCCGAAGCGCTCGATCACCGTCTGCTCGTCATAGCCGGCCAGCTCGAACGCCTTCACCATGGATTCGGGCCGGTGGTTGCGGATGCCGCCCGAGGCGATCTCATAGCCGTTGCAGGCGATGTCGTACTGGAACGCCTTGATGGTGAGCGGATCCTGCGTCTTCAGCGCATCGAGGCCCCCCTGCGGCATGGAGAAGGGGTTGTGGGAGAAGTCCACCTTCTTCTCGTCCTCGTTCCATTCGTAGAACGGGAAATCGACGATCCAGGCGAGCTCGAAGCGCTCGGTGTCCACGAGGTTCAGCTCCTCGCCCACCCGGGTGCGGGCGGCGCCGGCGAACTTCACGAACTTGTCCGGATCGCCGGCCACGAAGAAGGCCGCATCCTCCACCCCGAGGCCGAGCTGGAGGCGGATCGCCTCGGTACGCTCCGGACCGATGTTCTTGGCCAGCGGTCCCGCGCCCTCATTGCCCTCGCGCCACATGATGTAGCCGAGGCCCGGCTGGCCCTCGCCCTGCGCCCACGAGTTCATGCGGTCGCAGAAGGCGCGCGAGCCGCCCTTCGGCGCAGGGATGGCCCACACCTCGTTCTTATCGATCTCCAGCAGCTTGGCGAACACCTTGAAGCCCGAGCCGCGGAAGTGCTCGGAGATCTCCTGCATCTCCAGCGGATTGCGCAGGTCCGGCTTGTCGGTGCCGTACTTGCGCATGGAGACCGCATAGGGAATGCGCGGCCAGTTCTTCGTCACAGGCTTGCCGCCGGCGAAATCCTCGAACACCCCGGTGATGACCGGCTCCACCGCCGCGAAGATGTCCTCCTGCTCGACGAAGCTCATCTCCAGGTCGAGCTGGTAGAACTCGCCGGGCAGACGGTCGGCGCGGGGATCCTCGTCGCGGAAGCAGGGGGCGATCTGGAAGTAGCGGTCGAAGCCGCTCATCATGATGAGCTGCTTGTATTGCTGCGGCGCCTGGGGCAGGGCGTAGAACTTGCCGGGATGCAGCCGCGAGGGCACCAGGAAGTCGCGCGCGCCCTCCGGCGAGGAGGCGGTGAGGATCGGCGTCTGGAACTCGAAGAAGCCCTGCCCCTTCATCCGCGCGCGCATGGCGTCGATGATGGCCATGCGGGTCATGATGTTCTTGTGCAGGGTGTCGCGGCGCAGGTCGAGGAAGCGGTACTTGAGCCGCGTCTCCTCGGGATAGTCATGCTCGCCGAACACCGGCAGCGGCAGCTCTGCGGCGGCGCCCAGCACCTCCAGCTCGGTGGCATACACCTCCACCTGGCCGGTGGGCAGATCGGGATTATCGGTGCCGTCGGGGCGCTTGCGCACCTTGCCGTCGATGCGGATGACCCATTCCGAGCGTGCCTTCTCGGCGTCCTTGAAGGCGGCGCTGTCCGGGTCCACCACCACCTGGGTGAGGCCGTAATGGTCGCGCAGGTCGATGAACAGCACGCCGCCGTGGTCGCGGATGCGGTGGCACCAGCCCGACAGTCGGACGCTCTCGCCCACCTCGGCGATGGTGAGCGCGCCGCAGGTGTGGCTACGATAGCGGTGCATCAGGGTCGCCCTTTCCAAGGCTGGAAACAGTGTGGCATGCGGGCCGCGCCGTCCCGCCCGCCGGCATCCGGGGAACAGCCGATCCGAAAGGGGAAGGTCAGAACCCGAGAGGACACCGGACAGGCCGGCCGCCCGCCGCGCGCTGGGGTCGCGGCGGGACGGCGCCCGCATCGAAATCGGGGCGGAAGGTGCATGCGCCCCGGCCCTTGTCAAGCGCGCTGCCGTCACGCCGCTCCGTCCGCCCCCTGCCGCATCGGCGGGCATGAACAGATTCACGCCACATTCTCTTTTCCTTGAGCGGCGGCATAGCTATGGTCTCGGCCATGGATCTGATCACCTCAACCGAGACGCTCGCCGCGGCCTGCGAGCGCCTCTCGCGCCACCCATTCGTGACCGTCGACACGGAATTCCTGCGGGAGACCACCTTCTGGCCCAAGCTCTGCGTGGTGCAGCTTGCGTCGCCGGAGGAAGCCGTCCTGGTGGATGCCCTCGCCGAGAGCATGGACCTTTCGCCCTTCTATCGGCTCATGGCCGACAACGCCGTGATGAAGGTGTTCCACGCCGGCCGGCAGGACATCGAGATCATCTGGCACCAGGCCAAGATCATCCCCGCCCCGGTGTTCGACTCGCAGGTGGCCGCCATGGTGCTGGGCTACGGCGACAGCATCTCCTACGATCAGCTGGTCCACCGTGTGACCGGGCACAGCCTCGACAAGTCGTCGCGCTTCACCGACTGGTCGCGCCGGCCGCTGAGCCAGGCCCAGCTCGCCTACGCCATGGCCGACGTGACCCACCTGCGCGACGTCTATCTGAAGCTCACCACCGATCTTGATTCCCGCGGCCGCGGCGAATGGGTGGGCGAGGAGATGCACGTGCTGACCTCCCCCGCCACCTACCGCCAGGAGCCGGAGACCGCGTGGGAGCGCCTGAAATCCCGCGTGCGCAAGCCCCGCGAGCTGGCAGTGCTGGTGGAGGTCGCCGCCTGGCGCGAGCGCGAGGCGCAGGCCCGCGACCTGCCGCGCGGGCGCGTCATCAAGGACGAGGTGATCGGCGAGATCGCCATCCAGCAGCCGCAGAGCCACGAGAAGCTGGCCGAATTGCGCTCCCTGCCCAAGGGGTTTGAGCGCTCGCGCTATGGCGATGCCATCCTCGAGGCGGTGAAGCGCGGCGTCGCCCGCGATCCCAAGAGCCTGCCGCGCATCGAGCGCGACAAGCCCCTGCCCAACGGCGCCGGCGCCACCGTGGAACTGCTCAAGGTGCTGCTGCGCATGACTGCCGAGCAGAATGCGGTGGCCGCCAAGGTGATCGCCACCACCGACGACCTGGAGCGCATCGCCGTGGACGACGAGGCCGACGTGCCGGCGCTGAAGGGCTGGCGGCGCGAGCTGTTCGGCGAGAAGGCGCTGGCCCTGAAGGCGGGCCGGCTGGGGCTGGCCATGGAAAAGGGCCGCGTGGTGGCCCGCGACATCGCCGACTGAGTCGCGCGGCGGCCGTTCGCGGCCACGCAGCGCCCGGACAGCCCTCGCCCGAAGACCTGCAGGCCGGTGCGCTGGGCTTGGGCCGCCTGCGGCTGGACAGGCCCGGGCGGACGAGCCCAGGCGGAAAGGGGCCAGACGGTGAGGGGCCAGGCGGTAAGGGACGAGGCGGAAGAGGCGGGACGCCGCGCCCTGCCCGCTTCCACCCCTTCGATCACCACCCCGGCGATCACCGCCCCTCTTGCACGGCCGCCGGCGGCGCGACCACCTCCACCCGGCATTCGCGGCCGATGAGCTTGCCGAGCTGGCGCAGCCGGTTCAGCACGCGCTCGTTCACCAGAGCGGAGAGGTCCGGCGGCACGGTCAGCACCAGATGCTCGTCGCGCACGATGAGCGGCGTGCGCGGCAGGGTATCCGGCATGGCGGCGGACAGCAGATAGCCCACCCGCATGGCCCCGCCGAGGATCCGCGCCCGGTCGAGCAGGCCGGTGGAGACCAATTCCAGCACGGCGCCGGGGGTATCCTCATCGAGGCTGAGGCCGGCGTGGCGGAAATAGACCGCGAGAGCGATATAGGCCCGCTCGGCATGCTCGACGCTCACGAAGGCCGCATGGGCGATCATGTTGAGGCTCTGCTCGCCGCGATAGTCTGGATGGGCCCGCCACGAGATGTCGGAGAGCAGGCAGGCGGCCTGCCGCAGCCGCGTCTCCTCGGGGCTCTCCTCTAGCACCGGGGACGAGGCGAACAGAGCGTCGGTCCAGGTGACGAGGTCCTCGCCATGCTGCGGCGAACGGGCACGCAGCTCGTTGAACTCGCGGGCGGCGGCGAGCAGCGGGTCAATTCCCCGCGCCTCCGGCGCAAGCTTGGAATAGAGCAGGCCCTCACGCACCCCCAGCGCCGAGACGAACACCTCGGAGGGACGGCCGAGGCGCACCACGTTCTCCAGCACCAGCGCGCCATAGGCGAGCAGCGGGCGGCGCGCGTCGGACACCACGTCGATATGGGCGAGGGCGTCCGATTCGCCACGGTGGACGATCCGCGTGAATTCGAGAATCTCTTTTGCCGGAATGACATAGCCGTGCATCACATGCAGCGGATAGCCCTTCTGGAACATGTGCAGCCGGGCCAGCGCGCGCCAGGTGCCGCCCACCGCGTAGAAGGTGCGCCCGGCCAGGTGCTGCAGCACGTCGGCGTCGGGCATGGTGTCCTTGACGATCTTCTCCGCCTTGCGGGTGGAGCGTGCGGAACGGTCCTGCAGGGCGAGGCCGCCGAGCGGCAGGGTGATGCCGGCGCCCACCGTGTGGCCCTTCACGTCCACCAGCTCCAGCGAGCCGCCGCCGAGGTCGCCCACCACGCCATCGGGCTCGTGCACGCCGGAGACGATGCCGAGGGCAGCAAGCTCCGCCTCGCGCTTGCCGGTGAGCAGCTCGATGGTGGTGCCGCAGATGGCTTCGCACTGGGCGATGAAGGCGGGGCCGTTCTCCGCATCGCGCGCGGCGGCGGTGGCGAGGGCATGGACCTCGCCCACCTGCATGGAATCGCACAGGGCGCGGAAGCGGCGGAGGGCCGAGAAGGCCTTGTCCACCGCATCCTCGGCGAGGCGGCCGGTGGAGAGAACCTCCCGACCGAGGCCGCACAGCGCCTTTTCGTTGAAGATGGGCACCGGAACCCGGGTCAGCCCCTCGTAAACCACGAGGCGAACCGAGTTCGAACCGATATCGATCACCGCAACAGGGGCGCCGGTAGCGATTCGCCCCGGCGCAGGGCGGGGATCGATCCCCTCCTTAACGCCGGAAGAGAAGGCTGCGCGGCGAAGAATCTTTGAGAGACTTTCCACGTCCAGACAAGCTCGGATTGGTCATAAAATATTGATGGGCGTTGAAGGTCTCTTCGCCCGGCGCGGGGACTATGCGTTCAGACGCCCCATCGGGCAACACCCGCCAGCTCTGCTGGTTGTCGATGATGTTGGCAACCATGATCTGGTCGAGCACCTGCTCGTGCACCGTCGGATTGGTGACCGGGCAGAGCGATTCCACCCGCCGGTCGAGGTTGCGCTGCATCAGGTCGGCCGAGGAGATGTAGACCAGCGCATTGGGGCTCGGCAGGCCGTGGCCGGCGCCGAAGCAATAGATGCGGGCATGCTCCAGGAAACGCCCGACGATGGACTTCACCCGGATGTTCTCGCTGAGGCCGGGGATGCCCGGGCGCAGGCAGCAGATGCCGCGCACCACGCAGTCCACCTGCACCCCCGCCCCGCTCGCCTGATAGAGCGCGTCGATGATCTCGGGATGCACCAGCGAATTGCACTTGAGCCAGATGGCCGCGGGGCGGCCGGCCCGGGCGTGCTGGATCTCTTCGTCGATGTGCTGGAGCAGGCGCTCCTTCAGCGTGGTGGGCGACACCGCCATGGCATCGAGCTGGCCCGGCTCGGCATAGCCGGTGATGAAGTTGAAGATGCGCGCCACGTCCTGGGCGATCACCGGATCGGCGGTGAAGAAGCTGAGGTCCTCATAGATGCGCGCGGTGATGGGGTGATAGTTGCCGGTGCCCACGTGCACGTAGGTGGCGAGGTTGGTGCCCTCGCGGCGCACCACCATGGACAGCTTGGCGTGGGTCTTCAGCTCGATGAAGCCGAACACCACCTGCACGCCGGCCCGTTCCAGGTCGCGCGCCCAGCGGATGTTGGCCTCCTCGTCGAAGCGCGCCTTGAGCTCCACCAGGGCGGTCACCGACTTGCCCGCCTCGGCCGCCTCGGCCAGCGCCTTCACGATGGGGCTGTCGGAGGAGGTTCGATAGAGGGTCTGCTTGATGGCGACGACGTTGGGGTCCCGGGCGGCCTGTCGAAGAAACTGAACCACCACGTCAAAGGATTCATAAGGGTGGTGAACCACAATGTCCTTCTCGCGAATTGCGAGAAAGCAGTCGCCTCCGTGGTCGCGGATGCGTTCGGGAAATCGGGCATTGTAGGCCTGAAATTTCAGGTCCGGCCGGTCCACCGACACGAGCTGCGAGAACTCGTTCATGGCCACGACGCCGTTCACCACGAAGATCTCGTCGTCATGCACGTCGAGCTCGCGGGCGACGAAGTTGCGCAGCTCGTCCGGCATGGAGGCGTCGGCCTCCATGCGGATCACCTCGCCGTAGCGGCGCTGCTTGAGGGCGGTCTCGAACAGGCGGACGAGGTCCTCCGCCTCCTCCTCGATTTCGAGGTCGCTGTCGCGGATCACCCGGAACACGCCCTGCCCCTTCACCGCGTAGCCCGGGAACAGGCGGGCGATGAACAGGCCGATCATCTGCTCGAGGGTGATGAAGCGCATGCCCTGGATGATCCCGCCCTGCACCCGGTCGGGCAGGCGGATGAAGCGCTCGACCTTGGCGGGGATGCGGATCAGCGCGTTCATGCCGCGCCCGTCACCCTCGCGCACCAGCTGCAGGGCGAGGGAGAAGCCGAGGTTGGGGATGAACGGGAAGGGGTGCGCCGGATCGATCGCGAGCGGCGTCAGCACCGGGAAGACATGGTTGAGGAAGTGCTTTTCCAGCACGGTCATGTCGTCGCCGGACACCTCGGCACCCTCGACCAGGGTGATGCCGGCGGCGGACAGGTCGCCGCGCAGGTCGCGCCAGCGGGCCTGCTGATCGGCGATGAGCTGGCTCGCCCCGGCGGTGATCTGGGCGAGCTGCTCGGAGGGGGTGAGGCCGTCCGGGCTCGGGGTCTGCACCCCCTCGCGGACCTGCTCCTTCAGGCCCGCCACGCGGACCATGAAGAATTCGTCGAGGTTGTTGGCGGAGATGGAGAGGAAGCGCAGCTGCTCCAGCAGCGGGTGGCTCTTGTTGGAGGCCTCTTCCAGCACACGGCGGTTGAAGTGCAGCCAGGAAATCTCGCGATTGATGAAGCGCTGCGGCGAGGAGGCCAGCTCCAGGGCTTCCTTCGCGCCCTCGGACAGGCTCTCGGCAGCGCCGTTCTCCTGAACCACGGCCAGGGCTGCGGACTCGTTTGCGCTCATCGTCGGGTCCCCCAAACACAGTTCGGCGGACCATGGCCGCCTTGCATGACCACTCTATGACGGCACCGGCGAACCGGCTGCGATCAGTCGTCCTCGCCGGCGGCGGCGAGGTCCGGACGGTCCTTCAGGACCTGCGCGGCCAGCGCCCGCGTCACCGGACGCCGGCCGGCGAGGGCCGCCCTGTCGATGGCGTCCACCATGCGCTGCGCCCCCGCCGGCGAGCGCTGCATGCGCATCAGCAGGTAATTCACCAGCGGCTCGTCCACGGCGATCTGCCGGTCGGCGAACAGCTTCACCAGCAGCGCCGCGAGCAGCGCGTCGCCGGCCGAGGCGATCTCGAACACCGGCACGGCGCGCAGCCGCGAGGCCAGATCGGCGGTGGCGAGCGGCAAGCTCGCCGGGGCCACCCGCGCGGTCAGAAGCAGGTAGGCGTTCTGCTCGCGGGCGAGGTTGAGCAGGTGGAACAGCGCCGCCTCCTCGAAATCGCCGGCGGCGAGATCCTCCAGCACCAGCGCGCCATGGGCGAGCGCGTCCGGCACCGCCTCGCGCCTGAGATCGCGCGCCGGGATGGTGACGGCGCCCGCCCGCTCGGCGAACACGGCGGCGAGGTGGCTCTTGCCCGCTCCCTCCGGCCCGATGAGGCAGACCACCCTGGCCGGCCAGTCGGGAAAGGCGTCGATCAGCGCCACCGCGGCGGCATTGCCGGCATCGACCAGGAAATCCTCGCGGGCAAGCGCCGGACGCACGGGCAGATCGAGGGGCAGCTGGCGCGCGTCGGGATCGCGGCCGGCCATGGGATCAGGCGGCTCCCGCCGAAGGCGGCGGGGCTTCGTCCACCCGCCCGGTGTAGAGCGACGACTGCATGTAGCGGGCGATGGCGAAGCGCACCAGCACGCCCACCACCGCGGTCAGGGGCACCGCCAGCAGCAGGCCGACGAAGCCGAACAGATAGCCGAAGGCGAACAGCGCGAACATCAGCCATACCGGGTGCACGCCGATGCTGTCGCCCACGAGCTTGGGATAGAGCAGGTAGCCCTCGATGGCCTGTCCGGCGATGAAGATGGCGAACACCGTGCCGATCATGCTCCAGTCCGGGAAGAACTGGACGATGGCCACCGCCATGGAGAGCACCAGCCCGGTGAGCGTGCCCACATAGGGAATGAAGGAGATGGCGCCGGCGAGGATGCCGATGAGCAGGCCGAAGTTCAGCCCCACCATGGACAGCGCCACCGCATAGATGGTGCCGAGCAGCAGGCACACCAGGGCCTGGCCGCGGATGAAGCCGGCCACCGAGCGGTCCATCTCCTTGGCGAGCTGGCGCACCACGGCGCGCTGCGGCAGCGGCACGAGGCGGTCCACGAAGGCGATCATGTCGTCCCAGTCGCACAGGATGTAGAAGGCCACCACCGGCGTGATGATCATCAGCGCGAACATGGACACCAGCGCCTGCCCGCCAGACCAGACCGAGGACAGCAGGCCCAGGAGGTAGGTGACGCTCTGCGACATCAGATCGGTGATGGAGCGCTGCACGTCGGGCAGGTTCTGGCCCAGAATGTGGCTCAGCCACTCCCGGTTCTCCTCGGTGAACAGGCCCTGCAGCCGCGCCACCAGCGTCGGCAGCCTCTGGATGAACTCGAACAGCTGGGCGGACAGGAGCGGCAGCACCACCAGGAAGAAGATCACCACCACCAGGATCATGATGCTCACGATCACCAGCGACGAGGGCACCCGGCCGATGCCGATGCGGGCCAGCCGGCTCGCCACGGGATTGAGGAAATAGGCGAGGACGATGCCGGCCACGAACGGCAGCAGGATGCCGCTGAACATCCACAGGCCGAGAATGGTGACGACGAGGGCGCCGACCCAGAAGCGCAGCTGAACCTGGACCGCCATCGCGCCTCCTCAAGACCCGCGGCTGCGGATCCAGACCGTTCACCCGCCATGGGCGGCACCGCGCGGCGCGCCGCCGCTCAGCTCGCCATGTGGCGCCCCCAATCCGCGAGATAGGCCGCGGCGGAAAGACCCGTCAAGAGGCCCACCGCCAGAAGCCCCAGCGGGAAGGCCCCCGCCACCTCGAAGCCGAAGCCGGTGCTCGCAAGCACATAGGCGGCGAACAGAATCTGCACCAGCGTGTTGATCTTGGAGATCAGCAACGGCCGGATTGTGACCGGCTTCGCCATGGTGAGGGAGAGCACCACCGCGCCGATGATCATCACGTCGCGGGACACCACGGCGATGGCGACCCAGCGCGGAATGAGCTCGGCCACCGACAGGCTCACGTAGATGGAGACGAGCAGCGCCTTGTCCGCCACCGGATCGAGATAGGCCCCGAGCTCGGTCTGCATGCCGAAGCGCTTGGCGATGAAGCCGTCCACCGCATCGGAAAGGCCGGCGACGAGGAACAGCCAGAAGGCGAGGTAGGTCTCGCCCGAGGCGATGGCCCACACCACCACCGGCACCAGGAGGATGCGCAGGATGGTGATGATGTTGGGAAGGCTCATGCCGTCCCCTCCCCGTCCGCGCCGCCGCTCATGCGCGCCCCGCCCATCGCCCGGCCCGCCGCCTCACGCACCCGGCCGCTTCTTCACCGCCAGGGGGCCGAAGCCCTGCTGGCTGGCCATGGCCTGGATGCGGGTGATGTTCACGTGGCGCGGCAGGGTGCAGCAGAAGAAGATCTGCTCGGCGATGTCCTCGCCGGTCATCGGGGTGGCGCCCTCATAGACCTTGTCGGCGCGGGACTTGTCGCCGTGGAAGCGCACCACGGAGAATTCGGTCTCGGTGAGGCCGGGCTCGATGTTGGTCACCCGCACCCCGGTGCCCGCCACATCGGCCCAGACGTTGAGGGCGAACTGCTTCACGAACGCCTTGGTGGCGCCGTAGACGTTGGCGCCGGGATAGGCGTAGTCGCCGGCGATGGAGCCGGTGAGCACCAGATGCCCCTCGCCCCGCGTCACCATGGCCGGCAGCGTCGCGCGCACCGTATAGGTGAGCCCGGTGATGTTGGTGGCGATCATGGTGTTCCAGTCCTCGATATTGGCCGCCTGCGCCGGCTCCAGCCCCATGGCGAGGCCGGCATTGGCGAACACCACATTGAAGGCGCGGAACCGCTCGGGCAGGCCCGCCACCGCGTCGAGGGTGGCCTGCCAGTCGCGGGTGTCGAGGGCGAGCGGGTGGATGAGGTCGCCGAATTCGTCCTTCAGCGCCAGCAGCCGGTCGGTCCGCCGGCCGCAGGCCACCACCCGCGCCCCGGCCTCGGCGAAGCGCCGCGCGGTGGCGGCGCCGATGCCCGAGCTGGCGCCGGTGATGAAGACGGTCAGGGTGGTCGGATCGAGCATGGGGGTCATGGGACGAATCCTGGTGCGGTTGGCGGGCGGGCGGTTGCGGGCGGCGTCGGGCGACCGGCCCGGACCGCGGCGCAGGACGCGGACGCGCCCGGGACGAAAGGTGATGTCCGCTGATATCGCGCATTAACCAGATCGTCCATTAATGAGCCCTAACACTGTCCCTCACGCCCGCGCGAGCCTTGCTCATGCCATCTTCTGCCCGAAGGGTGCGCCGCCACCTCGACATGCGCCGCGCCCGCTCGACTTCGGGTGGCATCGGCATGGGAGAACGGCTAGGGTTGCAGGGACGTCCGGAGATCGAGTGGATGAAGGTGGCCTACGTTTCGGCGATGCTCGCCTCCGCGTTTTGCCTCGCGGGATGCAGCACCGAGCTGGACGGTTTCGGGGCGAAGCCGTCCATCGCCGAAGCCAATCGGGTTGATGCCAGCCGCGCCCAGGCCAGCGCCACGCCGGCGGCCGGCGCGTCCACGACGGTCGCCGATGCATCGGCCACGGCCACTCCCCGCAGCACCCCCGCCCGGCGCACCGGCGCCGAGGCCGAAACCGCCACCAGCGCCGTCACGCCCCGCGCCACCGCCGACGCGGTGCCGCTCACGCCGCCGCCCGCCAATCCCGGCGGCACCGCCTACGCGCCGTCCGCCGCCAAGGAGCAGCTCGCCGGCGCCTGGACCTTCGGCTGGGACAACGGCCAGCGCACCTGCCCCGTCAGCCTTTCCACCAAGCGCGGGCTGAACAGCCTCGCCGCCCAGGCCGACGTCTCCTGCCCGAGCGAGATCTTCATGACCAAGGGCTGGGACATGATGGGGCCGGACCTCGTGCTGCAGAATCACCAGGGCAAGATCACTGCCCGGCTGCGCCCCTCCGGACCGAACCGCTATGTGGGCGTCCTGACCGACACCGACCAGCAGGTGGCGCTCACGCGCTGAGGCGCGACCATCGGCGGACGGGTGTGCCGCGCCGATAGCTTTCCTCTCCCACAT
>OFJB01000632.1_pt1 | contig 16287 bp, 14 predicted proteins | sample 1775081 | NCBI WGS metagenome assembly OFJB01 (sample SAMN08195771, study PRJEB24354) | sludge metagenome | isolation source: initial sludge from phenol fed wastewater aerobic bioreactor | place: India: Nagpur | collected 2016-06-05 | reverse complement strand
TCACCTCGCACGTCGACCCGAAGCTCGCCTCCTGCCGGCGTCAGGATGATCTCCTTCACCAGCGAGCGAATCAGGTCGGCCGCCGTCATCCGCTTTTCCTCCGAATCCTCCTGAAGCGCCGCATACAGCTCATCCACCTGGGCGTGGTAGTGATGCGCCATGTTTGGATGCAGGAGGGGCGGCGGCTCCTGGGCGTCCTGCAGGAACGCTTTTAGCTCCTTCTGGCGAGCCTCCAGCTCCTTCATCTGCTTCATCATCCGGGTGGGGGCGTCGTCGCTGTCGGACGCGAGGATGAGCTTCATCAACTTGTCGAGTTCCCGGTCGATTCGCTTGATCTCGGCCTCGGCCGCATCGATCGACGCTCGGCCTTCCATGCGCAGCCGATTCATCTCGCGGGTGAATTCCTCGCAGAATTCTTTGAACAGCGCTGGGTCCATCAGGTGATGGCGCAGCGCGTTCAGGACGCGCGCCTCGAACTGATCGCGCCGGATGTTCCTGCGATTGTCGCAAGTGCCCTTATTCCGGGCTGTCGAGCAGCCAACCAGGTCAGCCGAGATCATCGAATAGCCACCGCCACAGCAGGCGCACTTGGTCAGGCCCGAGAAAAGGTATTTGGGGCGCCGACGTTCCCGGAAGTGGTTCTCGGTCTCGCCGTTGTCGCTACGGTTCAGTTTGACCGCTTTCTGGCGATCCTTGACCGCCCGCCACAGCTCGTCGTCAAGGATGCGCAACTCGGGCACATCCTGGGTGATCCAGTCCTCCTCCGGGTTTATGCGCGCCTGGCGCTTGCCAGTGTCCGGGTCTTTGATGAAGCGCTGACGGTTCCAGACCAGCTTGCCAACGTACATCTCGTTGTTGAGGATTCCGTTGCCGCGCTTCGGATTGCCGTTGATCGTGCTGAAGCCCCATTCTCCACCGCCCGGCGCGGAGATGCCCTCCTTGTTCAGCTCGAAGGCAATTCGCTTCGCCGACTTTCCGGCCGAATAGTCACGGAAGATGCGGCGGATGACCCCCGCCTGAAACTCGTTGATGGTCCGGTCGCCGCGTATGGGCTCGCCGCCGGCGTCGAACTTCTTCACCACATCATAGCCATAGGCGTTGCCGCCGCCGGACTTGCCCATCTCGACGCGCCCGCGCTGGCCTCGGCGCGTCTTGTCGGCGAGATCCTTGAGGAACAGGGCGTTCATCGTGCCCTTCAGACCGACATGCAGATGCGTGACTTCGCCCTCGGAGAGCGTGACGATCTTCACGTCCGCATAGGCCATGCGCTTGTAGAGGCCGGCAATGTCCTCCTGATCGCGCGAAAGACGATCCATCGCCTCGGCCAGCACGTACTGGAAACGGCCGCGCGCTGCGTCCGAGATCAGGGCTTGGATACCGGGACGAAGAAGGGAGGCGCCGGAAATGGCGTGGTCGGTATATTCCTCGACCACCTGCCAACCCTGCTTCTCGGCATGGAGGCGGCAGATGCGGAGCTGGTCGGCGATGGAGGCGTCGCGCTGATTGTCGGACGAATAGCGGGCGTAGATCGCGACTTTCAAAGCGCACTCTCCTGAGGTGTCAGGAGCGCGTCGTGCTGCGTTCCTTCATCTGCTCTTCGAACACCTCCCGCGCAGCACGACGGGCGAGCAGGCGAGCCAACTCGCTCAGGCGCGGGTCGGGACCGTCGCCGCGGCGCACGAGCGACAGTTCCGGCTCGACGAGCCGAAGCGCGCTCCTTTGCTGCTGGCGTTTGTCCTGGTCCATCGTTGCGCCGTTCGATAGCGATTGCAAGTTGATCGGCTTCACGATTGTTGTGAATCGAAGTATAAGCAACGCAAATCAACGGAGAGTATTCGACGGCATTCGGCATATTGTTGCTGGTGCTGGCGCCATCCGGCGTAGAAAAGCGCATCACAGCAGACGGAAAATACCGGCATCGGATGGCGCGGCGATCCGCTCTCTGGCCAAGCCTGTCTGAAACGCGTTTCGCCATCGCGTCCTCACTTGTCTGCACAACAAATCTGGGCTATATATCCAGATATAGCATGGAGGGTGGCCATGGGCAATGCTGCACAGAAGAGAGCGATCCAGAATTACCGCGCCCGTCTGACGCAGCGCGGCTTCACGCGCTTCGAGATCATGGCGCTCGAATCCGATCGCGAGCTGATACGCGCTCTTGCCCGTCGTCTGGCTGAGGAAGGGCCGGAAGCGGAGCAGGTTCGCGCGGCCGTGAAGACAGTCGTCGCTGGCGAACCACCCAAGCCCGGCGGCATCCTCACCGCTTTACGCCGCTCGCCGCTGGTGGGCGCGGAGCTTGATCTTTCCCGCCCGCGTGAAGAGGGGCGTAAGGTCGATCTGTGACGCGCTATCTCCTCGATACCAACATCATCAGCAATATCGTCAAGCCGCAGCCGTCGGCGTCGTTGCTGGCTTGGATGGCAACACAGCGCGACGAGGACCTGTTTATTGCGTCATTGACCGTCGCTGAAATTCGACGTGGCATTCTGGAAAAGCCCCGCGGCAAGAAACGCGATGCGCTCGACGCCTGGTTTGTCGGGCCGGAGGGGCCGCAGGCCCTGTTCACGGGCCGCATTTTATCCTTCGACGCCAAGGCCGGCCTGATCTGGGCGCGGCTGATGGCGGAGGGCAAGGTGGCGGGTCGTCCCCGTAGCGGACTCGACATGATCATCGCCGCCGTCGCCGGTGCGAATGAATGCGTCGTGGTGACTGACAACGAGAAGGACTTCGCCGGGCTCCAGATCATCAATCCGTTGCGTGGCGGCCTGGAGGGGGAAAAATGAAGATGGCGCCGCCGCCTGTACCCATCGAGTACCAGCTCATCGGTCTGACCGAAGACGGCAATGCTGGAGATCTCCTGCTTGGGCTTGACCAGAAACAGGGGCGAGTTCGCCTCCAAGCTCTGATCTCCGAATGGCTACGCATGGAAAACCTCGTGGTTTTGACGGGTTCCGGTACGTCGGTTTCAGCCGGCGGGAAGACCATGGCGAATCTTGAAACCGCTGTCTTCGAAACGATCGAGGCCCTCCCGGATGTGCCTGCCTCAATCGGCCCCATCATCAAGGCGCGGAGGGACGCCGTCTGGCTGGCTAATTTTATCGATGAACCGACGCTAGGTTTCGAAGCTTGGCTATCCTTCGTCGCCAACGCCTTGGTCATTGGCCAGTCGAAAGACGCACCATTCTCCGGTGTCACCTGGCCGAGCACACCCGCACCAAGCTTTGACGATCTCCAGTGGTTCGTAAACCATCTGCGCATGTCGATTTTCGCAGAATGCGCGCTGTCCTTGCCCGATAAGGCCATGGCGAAGTCGATAAGAGAGACCCCGCCGCAGCTCGCATTTCTCTCCAAGCTCGTCGCCCGAGATAGCAATCTCGGGCGAACTCATCTTTTCACGTTGAACTACGACACCCTGTTCGAGCAGGCGCTGGAGTTGCTCGGCATCCAGTATTTCGATGGGTTCACCGGCCGCGCCGCAGCGCGGTTCGATCCCTCCGTCTACGGCCTTGACGTCTATTATCCGGGGGAAGTCGCCGAAGGCCGAGTCCGGCGCTTCGACAAGTTCCTGCATTTTTACAAGCTGCATGGGTCAATTCACTGGTTCGAGCAAGATGGCGAGATGCGGGCGCGGCACCCCGACCTCGCGCCGTTCCGAGCCTATGTGGACTTGAAGCCGGAGGAGAAGGCAGCCGCACTCGTTGATCTTGCCGAGGGAACCGCATCGATCGGTATTCTGCCGACCGCGAATAAGTTCACGCAGACGCTGACGATGCCGTATGCGCATCTCTTCCGATCATTCCAAGTGCGCCTCGGCATCCCTCAGACGTTCCTGCTCGTCCTCGGCTACGGCTTCGGCGACGATCATGTCAGCCGAATCATCGAGAGTGCCTTGATCAACCCGTCGCTGGTTATGCTGGTGGTGGAGCCCAATCCGGAGAGCCCGGTCGTCGAGCGCATCCGGCGGTACAAGGACCTTGGCAAGCGCGCTTTCGTGTTGTGCCCGACCGACGCAGCCTTTGCGGCTGCCACGTTCAAGCACGCGACCTTTGATGATTTTGCGCGGTCAGCGATGCCCGACGTCCAATGGCTCGACGATTTCTTGCGTCTGCGTCGTTTTGAAAAGCAGATCGCCTCGTCTGCAATGCCCGCCGAACCCGATACGGGGGCTTGACCATGGATAATCCTAGACTTGTCGGCCACATCGTCGCTGTTCAGGGGTTTCGGGTGAAAGTCGAGCTTTTGCCCGAAACCCGCTCGGCGCTTCGCGCGACCCTTGACGGCGTCCAGGTCGCGATCGCCATCAACGCCTACCTGACATTTTCATTGGGGGCGGGCGAAACCGTCATCGGCATCATTACCGACCTCGAGGCGCGCGAGAGCTTCGACCCTGCAAGTGGCGACGACCTCAGCCTTGAGTTGATGAAGTCTCGCCGGATCGCCAGCGTGCAGTTGCTGGGCACGATCGAGAACATTGATGACGACGCCTCCTTCAGCCCGGGCATATCCGTTCTGCCAACCCTCGATACCCCTGCTGAGATCGGATCGCCGGCCGTGCTGCGCGCTGTGTTCGAGCTTCCGCCGCGGCGCAATAGGCCAGAAGGCTATGATGACAAGGACTTCGACTACGACCTGAAAATCGGGTTTCCAACGGGCCAGACGCGCAATGTCGTGCGCGCCTCCTACAACGATCTGTTTTCGCGCCCTCTGGCGATCGTCGGCAACACCGGCTCGGGCAAGTCCTTTTCCGTTTCCAGCCTGATCCAGAAGGCGATGAAGGCGCTCGATGGTGCCGCCGAGGAGCCGCATGTCTTTATCCTCGACATTAATGGCGAGTATGAAAAGGCATTCCCAACAGGCAAGACCGTCACACGATTGCCCGATCGCATCTACCTCAACGGTGAAGAATTCGGCCTTCCACTCTGGTTTCTCAATGCTGAAGAGATCTGCGCTTGGTTGAGCGCTGCCGAACAAACGCAGGAGCCGGTCCTGAAGGATTGGTGGGCGATCGCGAAGGGCGGGAATGCTGATGAGGTTTCGAATCTTAATACATTCCAGAGTGCTTTAAGCTCAATCGAAAAGATGCTTTCCGATCTCCAAAAGATACAACGGAAGTCGGCTGGTTCATATTGCGATCTGATTGTAGGCTATCTGGCGAATTCCGACATCGATACAGCCTCATTTGAAACTCTGTTCGCATCGCACAAAGCGATCACCGGTTTCAATCAAGAGGTCCTCGCGAATGCTGCTCAGATCGAAGCCGAGGCTCGAAAGCTCCAGGATGAAATCCGCGCAAAGATCATCGGCGGCAGCCATGTCGCCGAGACTGCCGTTCGGACAGCCGATTCACCGTTGCGCATCTCCCGTTCGACGTTGACAGATCCATCCCTGATCAATCGAGCGGTGTCCAAGGAAGATACCATAAGGGTCGATGCACACCTCACGACGTTGAAACTGAGGTTGAAGACGCGCCTCGACGATAAACGCTGGCATTCGTTTCTCAATTATGAGAACGCCGAAACTAGCATCCCGGATCTGGCATCGTGGTTTTCCCGTTTTGGTCTCGGAAATGCGGGCGGGCCTAAGGTGTCGGTGCTCGACTTATCCATGTTGGGAAACGAGATTCTCCCTTATGCTTGCGCCGTCATCGGGCGCGTACTCCTCGAGGCAAGGGAGCGATTGCCGGCGGCATCACGCTATAAGCATCCTTGGGTGCTCGTCCTGGAGGAGGCGCACAACTACGCGCGGCCGGCGCGATCGGACGAAGACCGCGGCCATCGCCTCGCACGTCTCGCCTATGAGCGTATCGCCAAGGAGGGACGGAAGTTTGGCCTCTCACTGATCATCGCCAGCCAGCGACCGAGCGAGATCAGCCAGACAATTATCAGCCAGTGTGCCAACTTCATCAGCCATCGTCTGCAGAACCCGGACGACATCGACCATTTCCGACGCATCATCCCGATGCAGGCGCGGCGTTTGCTCGATCAGGTGACGATTTTGTCGTCGGGCGAGGCGATCGTTTTCGGAAGCGCGTTCCATATCCCGGCGCGGGTTCAGTTCGATCGACCGGAGCCTGGCCCCTATAGCCAGACGGCAGCGCCGTACCACGAATGGTCGAAGGAAAGAGCTCCGTTTCCTCTGCGCCAAATCATTGACGCTTGGGGCGCATAGCTCAGAGGAGCCATCTGCCCCATGTCTCTCAAGCCATTCGACTCCCTTCTCGAGCCCGATCCCCGGTTCGCTGACCTCTATGTTATTGAGCAAGATGTCGCGCGTCGAATGACGCTTCGAGACCATCATGCCGGAATAGTTGATGTCGGCTTGAAGGGTGCGGCACCCGTAGAGGTTCAAAAGGCCTTCGACAGAGCGCGTAGCATCATGCTTTACGCCTTTTTTGACTACGATCTCTTCGTGGTGGGAGAAATCCAAGCATTCGGAGCTTTCGAGCTAGCGCTCAAATTTCGTTTGAGTGGGCATGGTGGAGACGCACGCGGCACGCTGCGCAATCTGGTCGATCGAGCACGCAAAACGGGCGCGTTGCCGCCAATGGTCGAGGGCAGCATGCTGATGGCCGATCCTGTCGAGGCGCTTATCGCATTACGTAATGGTCTGTCCCACGGCAGCGCTGAAATTCATTCCCCCGGCATGGCGCTGAAGATCCTGGCGGCTTGCGCCGACTGGATCTATCTCCTGTTCCCGAGCCGGCCTGAATGAATCCGGCTCTTCTGATGTGACGCTGCTAGGGGAAAGCCTTCCCCTGCGGCCGAGCCAGGTCTCGGCCGACCCCATCGAGCGGGGAGCCCCCGCAACGCCCCTCAAGAGTCAGAGGGTGGACCGGTTTTCCGTGACGGGTTGACTGCCGGGAGAGAGGCTGCCGGCGCCCGTCATGGAGAACGATCCCATGAACGAACAGGTTCTGGACGCCCGCGGTGATCCGAGCGGCGGGTATAAGGTGGATGTCAATCGCGGCGAGCGCGTCGGCCGCGTGTCGTCGGAGTGGTTCTCCCGGCCGGCGGACGAACGCTATCTGTCCCTGTCGGAGCTGTATGGCGCGGTGCGCGGCCGGTCCGACCGGAGCCGGACCCGGACGGTGGAGAGCGCGGCTATCCGCGTCAAAGCGAGCCGAGAGGCGCCGGACCGGCTGACGCTCGCGCTGCCGGGGACGGAGGCTCCTGTTGCGCCGACCCACTGGAGCTTCGGCCAGCTTGCAAGCCTCATCGGCGCGCCGGCGGCCTACCTGCGGCAACTCCCGGCTCCGCTCGCCGGCATCAATCTGCAGCACGGCCTGCTGACGCACCGCGCTGAGCAGGTGAAGACGCTGGAGGTGGAGGACGGCCGCGTCGAGCTACGGGCCGTGACCGGTCCCGACTACGGCCGCATCTACGACCACGAGCTGGTGGATGCCGTGCGCCGCATCGCCGGCAATGGCACCGGCGACACCCGCTGGAAGGTGCCGGGTGTGCTCGACTGGTCGACAGGCATCTACAATCCCCGCGTCGACATCACCAAGGACACCACCACGCTCTACGCCTCGGATCGGGACGTCTTCCTGTTCCTGGTGGATGATCTCAATCCCATCGAGGCTGGCCGGCTGCCGGACGGCTCTCCGGACCTGTTTTTTCGGGGCTTCTATTGCTGGAACTCGGAGGTGGGCGCCAAGACGCTGGGGATCGCCAGCTTCTACCTGCGGGCCGTCTGCCAGAACCGCAACCTGTGGGGCGTCGAGGATTTCGAGGAGATCACCATCCGGCACTCCAAGTATGCCGCATCTCGGTTCGCCCATCAGGCGGCGCCGGCTTTGGAGCGCTTTGCTAACTCCTCCCCCATGCCCTTCGTCAACGGCATCAAGGCGGCACGCGAGCGCATCGTGGCGCGCACCGACGAGGACCGCACCGAGTTCCTGCGCCGCAAGGGCTTCTCCAAGGCGGAGACGCAGAAGGTGATCGAGACCGTGCTGGCCGAAGAAGGTCGCAAGCCGGAGAGCATCTTCGACTTCGTGCAGGGCATCACGGCCGTGGCCCGGGACAAGCCCCACCAGGATGCCCGCCTCGATCTGGAGGCGCGGGCGAAGAAACTCCTCGACCGCGCCGTCTGAGATCCGCGAAGCCGGAGATGCGGAATGTCGTGTCTCCGGCTTCGTGTTGTTCCGGATTTCCGGATCATCGGTTCTGCGGCGCTGCCCTCAGAGGAAGAGGGCGGCGCCGTCCTTCGTGACGGGTTGGAGGCCAGAGAGAGGTTCTCTGGCCGCCCGTCGCGGAGAAATATCCCATGGCCACGGCCGTTCAGAAGATCACCCTTTCGTCCTCCCGCGACATCCCTTTCAACAAGCTGGTGCTGAGTCAGGCCAACGTCCGCCGGGTGAAGGCGGGCGTCTCCATCGAGGAACTCGCCGAGGACATCGCCCGGCGCGGCCTGCTCCAGGGCCTCAATGTCCGAGCCGTGGTCGATCCCGACGGCGTCGAGACCGGCATGTATGAGATCCCGGCCGGCGGGCGGCGCTATCGGGCGCTGGAGCTGCTGGTGAAGCGCAAGCGCCTCGCCAGGACGGCCCCGGTGCCATGCATTGTCCGTGAGGGCGGCATCGCCGAGGAGGATTCCCTCGCCGAGAATGTCCAGCGCGCGCCGCTCCATCCCCTCGACCAGTTCCGTGCCTTTCTCGCTCTGCGGGAGAAGGGCCAGTCCGAGGAGGAGATCGCCGCCGCCTTCTTCGTCTCGGTCGCGGTGGTGAAGCAGCGGCTGAAGCTCGCCTCGCTCTCTCCGACGCTCCTCGACACCTATGCCGAGGATGGCCTCACCCTCGACCAGCTCATGGCCTTCACCGTATCGGGCGACCATGAACGGCAGGAGCAGGTGCTGGAGCGTCTCGCCCAAGCTTACGACAAGCAGCCCTATGTCATCCGGCGCATGCTGACGGAGGGCGCGGTGCGGGCATCCGACAAGCGGGCCCGCTTCATCGGCATCGAGGCCTACGAGATGGCCGGCGGCACGGTGCTGCGCGACCTGTTCCAGGGCGATGACGGTGGCTGGCTGCAGGATGTGCCCCTCGTCGACCGGATGGTGGCCGAGAAGCTCGTCGCCGAGGCCGACGTGATCCGGAGCGAGGGTTGGAAGTGGATCGAGGTCGCGCCGGACTTCGCCTATGGCCACACCTATGGCCTACGCCAATTGCGGGGCGAGCCCATGCATTTGACCGAAGCGGAGGAGGCTGCGCGGGAGGCAGCCCAGGGGGAATACGATCGTCTGTCCGAAGAACATGCCGATGTCGACGAGCTTCCCGAAGAGGTCGACGCGCGGCTCGGGGCACTCGAGGCGATGCTGGAGGCCTTCGAAGCGCGTCCTCTCGCGTTCGATCCGGCGGAGGTCGCCCGGGCCGGCGCCTTCGTCAGCATCGCACAGGATGGAAAGCTCCGGGTGGAACGGGGTTTCGTCCGCCCGGAGGACGAGGTGCCGGTCGAGGAGGACCATGACCCTTCCATCGAGACCGACGGTGCCAACCTCGTGGCCTCATCCCCTCGGCAGGAGGCGGCAGCAGGCGATGCTCCTGGCGAGCCCGAGGAGGAGGACGGCCTCACCCCCATCTCCGACCGGCTGCTCACGGAGCTGACCACCCACCGCACCCTCGGCCTGCGCCATTCGCTGGGCGAGCAGCCTGACGTCGCCTTCCTTGCCGCGGTCCATGCCCTGACGCTGAAAGCTTTCTACGCCTATGGCTCGGACAGCTGCCTTGAGCTCGATCTCAAGAGCGTCTCGTTCAATGCCCAGGCGCCGGGCCTCAATGACAGCGTCTCCGCCGAGTCCATTCGTGTCCGGCATGAGAGCTGGGCCAAGGCTCTGCCGAAGGAGCCGGGCACGCTCTGGGACACCTTGAGCGGGTGGGACCACGACAGCCGGGCCGCACTGTTCGCCCATGTGGTGAGCCTCTCGGTCAATGCGGTGCATGAGGCCTGGAACCGCCGTCCCCGCGCCTTCGCCCATGCCGATAGGCTGGCGCAGGCGGTGTCGCTCGACATGGCAGCCGTCGGATGGAAGCCCACGGTGGACACCTTCCTCGGCAGGGTCACCAAGGCCCGCATCCTGCAGGCGGTGACCGAGGCCAAGGGGGAGCGCCCGGCCGAGCGGATCGCCCACCTCAAGAAGGGCGACATGGCCCGGGAGGCCGAGACCCTCCTCGCCGACAGCGGCTGGCTCCCGGAGGCGCTGCGGACCCAGCCCTTGGACACCGTCGGCGAGGAAACGGCGGAGACCGACGGCGAAACGGCCATGGCCGACAGCGAAGACCTCGCCGACACTGAGGAGCCCGAAGCGATCTCCTCCTCGATCGCTGCCGAATAATCCTCCCCGGGCAACCTGGCCCGCCGTCTGTGGCTCCGCGATCCCCCCTATCGCGTGGCCCGGACGGCGGGCCATTTTCTTGGAGCGTCCCCATGACGGATGTGACCCATGATCTGGCCCGGCAGTTGGGGCGGCAGGCGGAGGCAGTCTGCCGCCATTATCTCTCCGCGGGCCGACGGCAGGGGCACTATTGGCAGGTCGGCGATGTTCGCAACTCTCCCGGCCGCTCCATGTTCGTGCGGCTGACGGACACCGCGAAGGGCCCAGCCGGAAAATGGACCGACGCTGCCACGGGCGAGCACGGCGACCTCCTCGACGTGATCCGCGAAAGCCGGGGCCTGCTCAACTTCACCGATGTGGTCGCAGAGGCTCAAGCATTTCTGCGCCTTCCACCAATCTCACCAGACGCGGAAGCTCCTCATGGCGGAAAGCAATGTTCCTCACGTGATCCGGTCATCTCGGCACGACGGCTGTTCGCCGCTGCAGAGCCGATTTCGGGCACAATCGTAGAGGCGTATCTGCGGACCCGCGGCATCTCGGCTTTGCACGAAACCGGAAGCTTGCGCTTTCATCCTCGCTGCTTCTATCGCCCGGCTGCGCACGGGCCCATTCAACCCCTGCCGGCCATGATCGCTGCCGTCACCGACCTCAGGGGACGGATCATGGGCATCCACCGGACGTGGCTCGCTCCGGACGGATCGGACAAGGCGGCAATCGCCACGCCCCGGCGGGCCATAGGTCACCTGCTGGAGCATGCCGTTCGCTTCGGCCGAGTTGATGACGTGATGGCTGCCGGAGAGGGCATCGAGACGATCCTTTCCCTCCGCGGCGTGTTGCCAAGCCTCCCGACGGCAGCGGCGCTCTCGGCCGCCCACCTTTCCGCCATCGCCTTTCCACCCGGGCTACGGCGGCTCTACATCGCCCGCGACACCGATCCGGCCGGCAACAGGGCACGGGACAGCCTCATTGCACGAGCGAACTCCACCGGGATCGAGGCCATCGTGCTCTCGCCGACGCTTGGCGACTTCAACGAAGATCTGCGCGCCTTTGGCGTTGACGCCTTGCGGGCGCAACTCCGATGTCAGCTTGCTCCCGAGGACGTCGCCCGCTTGTCCGTGACGAGCCCATGATCTGGAGTGGCTGCGAGCGGGAATGCTCTTCCGCCACGCTCTGATACCCACCGCCGACAGAGAACCCGCAGCCAGGCCTTCCAGAGGGCGATCGGCCGGCAGTCGTCCCGGACCGGCAATGGCTCCGGCCGGTGATTTTCCGTCGCCGGTGTTTCCCCACGACGCAGGCGTCGCAGGGCCCCGACACGCGGCGTTCCATCGCGAAGCAAAATCCCCGGCCTTCGCCATCCTCCGCTCACGCTCCGGCCCCGCGCTTCCCGCGGGGTGCAGGTCCGTCCCGCCCGCCGGCTTCGTCGCCATGAAGGCCGCAAGGCTGCGGTCCAACCGACGGAGCCTCCCATGAGCACCGAGCACGACGGACCCCGCCACGCTTCCTCTCCCACCGATCACCTGCTGCAGGAACTTCAGCTCTATGGCTACCGTCCCTCGGACGACGAAACGGATCCGCGGCCGCTTCCCGATGCCGACCGCATCACCGGCGCAATTGCCGACATCTTCGATGCCCTCATCGCGACGCTGCAAGACACTCGCCTCGAGCCGGACCTTCCCGATCTCCTGTGGTCGACCGTCCATCTCTTCCACCGTGCCGCCGGCCGTATCTCGGGCACCCTTGACGACAACGAGCAAGGCCAGCGCCGCAGCCAGCAGGAACAGGACGGCAGCGAGGTGCGCTCGGCGGAGCTGGAGCGACTCATCGCCGAGGGCCAGAGCCTCATGGAACGCCGCAACACCTTCGAGCTGATGCGCGACGAGGCTGCCGATGCCTTCGAACGGCACACCGGCTCAGCCTGGCGCCCGCGCTCCGGATCCCTGGTGAACCATCGGCACCTCACCGCAGCCCTCATCGACAGCCGCGATTTCCTCGCCGCCCGCAGGCGGGCTGAGACCGAGGTGATGATGCCCACAGGTCCGAAGATCGCCTTTTCCGGCGGCGACACGATGGACCACACGCACATCTGGGCGAAGCTCGATCAGGTCCGCGCGAAGCACCCTGACATGGTGCTGCTGCACGGTGGCTCGCCCAAGGGTGCCGAGAGGATCGCCGCCTGCTGGGCCGATGCCCGTAAGGTGCCGCAGGTCGCGTTCAAGCCCGACTGGACACGGCACGCCAAGGCCGCCCCCTTCAAGCGCAACGACCAGATGCTCTCGGTCATGCCCATCGGGGTCATTATCTTCCCCGGCACGGGCATCCAGGACAACCTCGCCGACAAGGCCCGCAAGCTCGGCATCCCGGTCTATCGGTTCGGGTCAGGCGGCGCATGAGCGCTGCCCCCTTCTCGACCATCGGAATCGAATTTCACGAGCCCTGAACGTTTCTCATGAAAGTGCTGGCTCCATTATCGATTTTCACCGGACTGACGAGCAGGACCTGTACTCATCAGACGTGTAGCTGAACAAAGCCTCCAGAGTCAGCTTATGCAGGGAGACGGCCGCACCTGCCGATCTTCGAGCGACCATCCACCCCCGCTTTTTTTGCGCTGATCCTTGGTCCGGCCGAGGGCCTGACGCCATCAACCCGCAAGGGGTCGGCTACGCACCGCGTGCCGCCGCTCCGCTTCGCCGTCGCGGTGATTGCGGCCATCGGCCGGACCAATCGGGCGCCTGTCAGCGGGGGATGGTCCTCCGCTTCGAGCAGGAGCCGGACCCCATGTCCTCTACCGATGCGCAGGCCTTCGCCCTCAGCCTTGCCAAGACCCTGATGGTCGTCATCGTGATCTTTCGCGCCGGCGACGGCAGCCTCTCGGTCGTGCCGGCCGACGAATTCGACGGCGATGCCTCCCAGATCGTCTGGGAGATTGATCCCTTCGCCAGATAGCGGAGGGAGCGCGGAAGTCCCGAGCATCCCCATTGCAGGGATTCCGGCGGCTTTTTCCCTTGCTATGCTGGTGATCGCGCCGCGGTGGTGGTGGTGGAAGGCGCAACCGTCAGAGCTTTCCTTATGGAGATACCACCATGATTTTCCTCGGCATCCTGCTTGGTCTCGCCGCCATCGCGTTATTCTGCTGGCTGCTGTTTACGCTCGCGGTCTTCGCGCTGCCGTTCTTCGCCGCTGTCAGCGCCGGCACTTGGGCACACCAAACCGGCGCGGGCTGGCTCGGTGCGATCGTCGTTGGCCTGATCGCCGGGGGCATCACGCTCGGCATCGGCCAGGTTCTGTTCGCGGTCGTTCGTCCGATGTGGGCGCGGCTCCTCTTTGCGCTCGCCTTCGTCATCCCGGCCGTCATCGTCGGCTATCACGCCACGCATGGCATCGCGAAGCTCGCCATGCCGTCCGAGACGTGGCAGATCGTCTTCTCGATCATCGGCGCTATTGCCATCGGCGTCACGACGCTGTTGCGGGTCGCGGCCAGCGCGTCCAGTTGGGACCTTGCGCAGATCTGAGCACGCTCCATGTCATTCGGCAGGGCCGGAGCCGAAAGAGCCTTGCCATCCATGCTGTCCGAGGATGCGGATCGGTGGCGCCGTCCGGATTGTGGCAGAGGCCCAAGCGGCGGTCGATCGCGATTACTTGAGACGAGACGACGCCACGTGGTCGGTCGCGGACCAGCGCATGATGGGAGCTATCTTATCTGGTCCTACCCGTCGCGGCGGAAGTGCACGGAGCCGGCCCGGAACGGGGGACGTGAAGCCGAAGAGGATCGGGCCGGTCTTCTGTGAGGTTGCGGAGGCCGCCATCATCCCCGTTCGGCATCCGTCCGTCGACGCGCCAAGTCGAACAGAGCCATTATTCATGGCTCACCCGATACCGCCCGCAAGCCCATAGAGCAGTCCGAGCACTGAACAGCCTGCCAAAATCGTCATCACGCCGAGGTGGAAGCGGAACACGGCGTTGAGCGCGGCAAGGGTGAGGATCAGGGACGCTGGCCGGATCGACGCCAACATCGGCACCTCCAGGCCCAGTCCCAGCGTGTTCAGCGTGATGATCTCGCCGAACAGCACGTGCAACAGGTGACCTCGTCGGCGCCCGCGTTGATCCTGCTCAAGGCGGTCCTTTCATGCGCACCTATGATGAGGCATAGTTCGCCGGTGAGGCGATGAGGCATATGATCAGGCTCAGGTCGGCAGCGGGGTGGGTGAAGGTGCTGCCAGCGATCCTGGTGGCAATGGCCATGCTGTTCGGACCCATCGCGAGCGCCTATTCCGCGCCGTGCCATGACGAGGATTCGGCATACGCAGCTGCGGCGGATCATCCGTACCAGATCGCCTCGCTTGATCCCGCAGATCATCATCCGGACGAGCCGACCCAACCCGCTGAACACGGAAAGTGCTGCAGCGTCTCCTGCAGTGTCTATGTGCCCGTGGCCGACGGCGCGAGCCTGCACGTTCTGGATCTGACCTTTGTTCGAGAGCCCTTTGATCTCGCCAACCAGGCCGCGGACGGCTTGGCGGTCTTGCCCGGCCTCGATCCCCCGCGTTTCCAGAGCTGATACCGGTCTCAACGCATTTCAGGCGTGAGGCGGACGCGCGAAGCAGCGCCCGTTGAGGGCGCCGGCGCGTCGACGTGCCGCAAGATGCCCCCGAAATCAGCGTCGGCCTCGTGCCGATGGCGAAACGAGGACCTTTCCATGTATGGTCGCGACACGCTTGCCGAGCCTATGGCCGGCACGGCTGCGCTTGGACAATCCGGACCGACTGGCACCGGAACCCCGCGGCAAACCCGAAATGCCCAAGGGAGCGCCTTCTCCAGCGATCCCGGAACGTTCGCTCGCGATTTCTTGTCCTATGGCAGGGACGTGGCCGAGCGCTGGATCCTGTTCTGGGACACGCTGCGCCAGCGGGCCGACAACATGCTGGCGCACGAGCGCGCCGGTAAGCCGGCTCTGCTCGACTTCGACTATGAGGTCCTGCTCGATGCCCGCCGGCTCGAGCGTCCGGCAAACTATGCCCTCCTGCGCGTGACCCGCGTGGGGGACGAGTGCCTGGAAGATTGTCTGGACGCGGCCAAGCCGCCCGTGGTGATCCTCGACCCGCGCGCCGGCCACGGCCCCGGCATCGGTGGCTTCAAGCAGGACTCCGAGGTCGGCATCGCCCTGCACCAGGGGCACCCCGTCTATTTCGTCACCTTCTATCCAGAGCCCGCCGCGGGGCAGACGCTCGCCGACGTGCTTCACGTGCTGCGGCGGTTCGTCGAGGAGGTGTCATGGCGACATTCCGGCGCCGCGCCTGTGCTCTATGGGAACTGCCAGGCCGGCTGGGCGGTGACGCTGCTCGCCGCGAACTGCGCGGGGCTGGCCGGACCGGCCGTGCTGAACGGGACCCCTCTGTCCTACTGGGCCGGCGAGACCGGCATCAACCCCATGCGCATCGCCGCCGGCTTCGAGGGCGGGGCGTGGTTGACACACCTTCTCGCCGACCTCGGGGACGGACGCTTCGACGGCGCCTTTCTGGTGCAGAACTTCGAGGGGCTGAAGCCCGAGGCGGTATGGGAGAAGTACGCGAACCTCTATGCCCACATGGATACTGAGCGGGAGCGGTTCCTCGCCTTCGAGCGCTGGTGGGGCGGCTATTACTTCCTGAGCCGCGAGGAGATCCTCGCCATCGTGGAGAACTTCTTCGTCGGCAACAGGCTGGAGCAGGGCCGCGTCCGGATCTGCGAAGGGTGCCATGCGGATCTCAGGCGCATCCGCAACCCGCTCGTGATCTTCGCATCCTATGGCGACAACATCACGCCGCCCCATCAGGCGCTCGGCTGGTTACCGATCGTGTACCAGGATACGGAAGATCTCAAGGCGGCGGGCCAGCGCATCGTCTATCTCATCAACCGCCATGTGGGTCACCTCGGCATCTTCGTTTCCGCAAAGGTTGCGCGGCTGGAGCATCGGGCCAT